>Ga0307994_1000041_pt1 | contig 110375 bp, 105 predicted proteins | sample EllFjometagen261_FD_203171 | JGI IMG/M metagenome (GOLD analysis project Ga0307994, IMG submission 203171) | Marine microbial communities from Ellis Fjord, Antarctic Ocean - #261 | ecosystem: Environmental > Aquatic > Marine > Unclassified | place: Southern Ocean | collected 2014-11-02
CCGCCATCCCAGCACACCAACACCATTACATACCCGCAAGCGTTAACCCGCAGAGCACTTAGCGCCCAATACATGACATAATCGTTTTTTTGCAAACCCCTAAGCAATACATGCAAGTAAACATAATCGGCGACCTACATGGTTATTACGATGTCTACGAATCCCTACTCATAGAGCATGGGATAATCGACGCATCGCTGAACTGGACAGCAAATTCGGACCAGCTTTGGCTCATTGGCGATATTTTGGACCGAGGTGGTGATGCAGAATCATGCATCGCGTTGACAATGAAACTGCAACAACAAGCATCGGCGGCGGGAGGCTTGGTGCAATGCCTTCTAGGCAATCATGAACTGATGTTTCTTGCCGCAAAACATTTCATGGGCACGCCCGAAATTGGCGAACAGGTTTGGAATCAGTGGGTAAAGTGGGGTGGCCAACCACATGAAATGGGCAACATTAATGATACGCAAATGGCATGGTTGAGCAGTCTACCCGCAATGGCCCAAGTCGGAGATCTCCTGCTCGTTCACAGTGATAACCTTTCTTATGTGAGTTTTGGTCGGTCCATAGACGAAGTAAATAAATACTTCGCGGACTTAAAGGACAGCACCAGCGTTGATAAATGGAATAGCACATTACGGGAGCTTTCAACCCGAGGCGCATTTAATTTGTCGATCAGCGGACCGAGACAAGCAGCCCTTATGCTGAAGATGTATGGCGGCAAAACTCTCGTGCACGGCCATACCCCTATTTCACTCTCAACAGATATTCGCGCAGAAGATGTCACACAAGCCAGAACCTATGCAAATGGGATCTGCTGCAATGTGGATGCTGGCATTTATCTGGGCAGCCCGGGGTTCATAAAGACATTCGAAATGGCAATCTAGCGCTGCCTCGACGCAATGTTTTAGGCGACCCTTTAGGCAATATTTCAATCAATGCTTCAAGCACAAAAAAGCCCGCTTAGAGCGGGCCTTTTTGTTCTACTCGGTAACGATCTACGTCACGACCTAAGTCGTAATCACCGAACCCTTAGGACTTCTCATCCAAGAACGTTTTCAAATGATCCGAACGCGTAGGGTGCCTTAGCTTTCTTAATGCTTTCGCTTCAATTTGTCTGATTCTCTCGCGCGTTACATCAAATTGCTTTCCGACCTCTTCCAACGTGTGATCGGTATTCATATCGATACCAAACCTCATCCTCAACACTTTTGCTTCACGAGCAGTCAAACCAGAAAGAATACCGCGAGTGGCCTCTCGTAAACCTTCATCAGTCGCCGTATCCAAGGGAGATCCAACCGCAGAGCTTTCACCCAGGCTATTGTTAGAATCAAGGAAGTCGCCAAGATGAGAATCCTCATCGTCACCAATCGGTGTTTCCATCGAAATGGGCTCCTTGGCAATTTTTAAAACCCTTCTCACTTTATCTTCAGGCATTTCCATTCGTTCGCCTAACTCTTCAGGCGTAGGATCACGTCCCATTTCCTGAAGCATCTGACGAGAAACTCTAGAAAGTTTATTAATTGTTTCGATCATATGCACAGGGATACGGATAGTACGCGCTTGGTCAGCAATTGAACGTGTAATTGCCTGACGAATCCACCAAGTGGCATAGGTAGAGAATTTGTAGCCACGTCGATACTCAAATTTATCAACCGCTTTCATCAATCCAATATTGCCTTCCTGAATGAGATCTAAGAACTGCAGACCACGATTGGTGTATTTCTTTGCAATCGAGATAACAAGTCTTAGGTTTGCCTCGACCATATCCTTCTTGGCTCTTCTTGCCTTAGCCTCACCAATCGACATACGTCGGTTGATATCTTTCATCTCAGCGCAGGACAGCCCTGTCGCCACAGAAGCGTTCCTGATTCTCTTTTGGCTTCGAACGACCTCATCTTCGAAGTTCTTCAAACCCTCGTGACCAGCCTTGATTTGCTTCTGGACCCATTTAAGATCAGTTTCACTACCGCTGAAATTTTCGAGAAAAACTTTACGCGGCATCTTTGCTTGCCGCACACAGATATTCACGATCATACGTTCCGCTCGACGAACCTGTACATTAACGACTCGAACTTGCTGTACGATTTTATCGAAATGTTTAGGCACCAATTTGAAAAACTGAAATGCCTCACCAAGCGCAACTAATTCTTTCTCCGCTTGCGTTGATTCACGGCCATGTTTTTTGACAACACGCTCGGTCTTCTTCATCTGTTTTCTTAAAATCTCAAACCGCTCGGCTGCAAGCTCAGGATCTGGACCTTTCTTCTCTTCTTCCTCGTCGTCATCCGTTTCTTTTTTCGCACCAGGAACAACTTGCGCGGCGGGTACGACATTCTCGACCGGATCAAGAAAGCCTATTAATACATTCGTTAACTCACCCTCTTCTTCTTGGCTCGCGTCGTATAGCTCAAGTATCGTATCGGTTGTGCCCGGAAAATAAGCAACGGCATTTAAAACGTCCCGAATACCCTCTTCGATGCGCTTCGCAATCACGATTTCGCCTTCACGAGTAAGCAGGTCTACTGTGCCCATTTCCCGCATATACATGCGAACAGGATCGGTTGTTCGACCCGCTTCATTCTCAACTGCGACTAGAACAGCCGCCGCTTCTTCGGCGGCCACCTCATCTGTCGAGTCGCCTTCAAGCATCTGATCATCAGCCTCTGGCGCCTTTTCATGAACAGCAATGCCCATGTCATTGATCATGCCAATGATGTCTTCAATTTGTTCAGGATCTGAGATGTCGTCAGGAAGATGGTCGTTAACTTCCGCATAAGTCAGATAGCCCTGCTCACGGCCTCGACTGATGAGATCCTTCAAGCGAGATTGTTGCTGTGCTAATCCACTGGCCATAGCATTCCTTGACTTTTTGACTTAGAAAACGAGCCGGACATTATAGCGGCAGTCCACCTAGTATTCCACTTCAAGTTACGGGTTATCGCGTGAATTACTAAATGGGATTTGGACGTATTTCGATTAAAAGCAGCTACTTTCGCGGAATTTTTATACTCTCGCGAAGTTGTTGCTTTTCTTCATCGGTCATATCCAGAGGCGACTTGCGATGCAAGTCTCGAGCTCGACTCTGTACCGATTCTAAGTTGTGAATGGACCGCAATCGGGACAATATACCCTTAAATTCTGCAGGGCTATTATCCACGGATAAGAGCTGCTCTTGTTCAGCCAAGCCCTTTAACAGCGCAAACTCTGCACGATCTTGAAACCGATGAAGCAGAAGGTTAGGCGAACGAATATCCTCTGCGATGAGCAGTCGAATGACTTCTAGAAGTAGACCACAACCTTGGGTTACCTCAAGAAAACCATAATCAGAATTTGCCTCAAGGGCAATTAGCTCGGGCTGTTTTACTAATAAAGCGAGTGCTTTTCCAGCCAAAGCATGGGTCTTGCCAGGCTCTGTATCCGAATAATCTATTAGGGAATGATCATCATATTCATCATATGAATAGCCGTCTTGATCTGCGGGATAACCATCGATATCCGCAAAATCTGGAACTTCCGCCGAGTCCCGCATGTTCGATTCACCCGCAGCACTTCTCGGTACATTTCTCGGCTTACTTAGCGTTGACTCGACCTGATTTAGCGAAATCAGCTTTTCCGCCGTCAGGTTTGTGATTTCCGCCAACTGACTAATCATCAGCTCTCTAAAAACGCCGTTCGGGATCTTCATGATCAGCGGCAGCGCTAACTTGCTCAACTGCGCTTTGCCATCAAGGTTGCTAACATCAGCTTCTTCTTTTAGATGATCAAAAAAGTAATTCGATAGATGAGGCGCTTGATCGAGCCGCAGCTCAAAATCGACCTTTCCTTCCTTACGAATTAGTGAATCGGGATCTTCGCCTTGAGGAAGAAATAGGAATCTAGCACTACGGCCGTCATTCATGAAGGGTAATGAGGTCAGCAGAGCCTTCCAAGCGGCATTGAGCCCGGCTGTATCACCATCAAAGCAAAAAATTACCGTCGTAACCTGTCGAAATATTCGATCTAGATGCTCGGGTGTCGTCGCCGTACCAAGAGTGGCAATACTGTAGTTGACACCATGTTGCGCTAGCGCAACCACATCCATATATCCCTCAACCACAAGCAACCGTGTCAATTTTCTCTCGCGCTGCCTTGCTTCATAAAGCCCGTACAATTCTCGACCTTTATGAAAAACTTGGGTTTCTGGCGAATTCAAATATTTCGGCTTACCATCGCCAATGATTCGACCTCCAAATGCAATCACACGCCCTCTCAAATCCCGAATCGGAAACATGATGCGCTCCCGGAACCGATCATAGTTTTTCTCTTTTTTGCCTTCCTCTTCTTTCTTGATCACCATGCCCGCATCGATCAACAACTGATGCTCTTGATTAGTCTTCGCTAAATGGCGATGAAGGTTATCCCACCCAGCAGGCGCAAAACCGAGCCCAAAGTCGCGCGCAATCTCACCGGTTAAACCACGTCCTTTCAAATAGTCAACGGCGGCCTGGCGCTCACCATGAACTCGCAACTGATCTTTAAAGTAATCGGCCGACTGCTCTAGAATTTGATAAATTGATTTTCTTTTTCGCTGTTTTTCTGGCGCTTCGCCGTCGTTCGATTTTGGGATGTCCATTCCGGCGCGACCAGCAAGGTGCTCAACGGTTGCGAGAAAATCTAATCGGTCAAACTCCATGATGAATTTAATGGCACTACCGGACGCCTGACAGCCAAAACAATAGTAAAATTGCTTATCGGGGCTAACAGAGAATGACGGGGATTTTTCGGTATGAAAAGGGCACAGACCGGAATAGTTCGCACCTGTTTTTTTCAGCTGAACACGTGACTCGATGATTTCAACGATATCTGTTCTTGCCAGTAATTCGTCTATGAAATCAGGTGGTATCAATGGTGTTCTTTTCTTGGGAAATGAGCTTTCACAATGGCATTAGAGGTTCTAAAAGGCAACTGGGCTTATTGCAGCTTTGCCTTAATCGTTGCACTCAAAGCACCGACATCAGCTCGACCTTGAACCTGAGGCTTCAACACACCCATTACCTTCCCCATGTCTTTCATGGAAGTCGCACCTGTTTGTGCGATCGCTGCGTCGATAAGCGCCGCGATAGCTGCTTCGTCAAGCGCTACTGGCAAGAACTCTTGCAATAGGTCTAGCTCGTATTGCTCTTGGTCTGCTAGATCCTGTCGGTCGGCATCGAGATACTGCGTAAGGGAATCTTTTCTTTGTTTTGACATCTTGACGAGGATCGAAATGACTCTTTCGTCGTCGAGTTCGATACGCTCGTCAACTTCGACTTTTTTCAATTCAGACATGACAAGCCTTAGAACACCCAGCCGCTGCTTTTCACGGGCACGCATGGCGTCTTTAACCGAACTTTCTATTCTGGGTTTAAGTTCTGAAGTGGACATTTAGTCTAGTCTTCTAAAGATCGATATTTGATGGATAACAGCTATCTTGTCTCGTGACACGGTAGAACGTCCGATTAACTCGCAGCCTGCAGGTACTTACCTGCAGGATTGGCTATTCCACCTAACGCTCGACAATGTCTAGTAGAGACGTTCCATTCTTCTAGATTCGCGCTGAACTTTCTTTGCATGTCGCTTCACAGCTGCTGCAGCTTTACGCTTTCGAACAGATGTAGGCTTTTCGTAGAATTCACGCCGACGAACTTCGGCAAGAACACCGCCCTTTTCACAAGAACGCTTAAATCGACGTAGAGCCACATCGAACGGCTCGTTTTCTTTAACTTTTACATATGGCATGAATTTAATTTACTCCAACTCGAAGGGAGCGGATTCTATCGACATAGCCAACCAATTGCAAAACTTACTTGCCTTAAACCTAAGGCTATCTTACAAATCTGCAGCACAAGCTTTTTCACACTAAAATCAGTAACATACCGCTTTTTGTAGACCAGCAAACAACCTATGAAGATACTTGGCATAGAGTCATCTTGTGACGAAACAGGCATCGCTATTTATGATGAGCAATCCGGGCTAATCGCGGACGCATTATATAGCCAGATAGAACTGCACAAAGAATATGGCGGCGTCGTTCCCGAATTAGCCTCGAGGGATCATATCAGGAAGACGTTACCGATGATTCAACAACTAATGAGTGAAAGCCAGCTATCCCCGACCGACTTATCTGGTATTGCATACACGGCCGGTCCTGGACTGGTTGGCGCCTTGATGGTTGGTGCAAGTATCGCAAAGTCACTTGCACTGGCCTGGGACCTGCCCACCGTTGGCGTCCATCATATGGAAGGCCACCTACTTGCGCCGATGCTTTCAGCGGATAAACCGAGCTATCCGTTCATCGCCCTACTGGTTTCTGGCGGTCATACACAGCTTTTATCATGCGAACGTTACGGCGTTTACGAGATCCTGGGCGAATCGGTCGATGATGCTGCCGGCGAAGCGTTCGATAAAGTTGCGAAAATGTTGGGGCTAGACTACCCAGGCGGCCCTGAAGTCGCCAGACTTGCGGAATCCGGCACGCCCAACGCTTATCGATTTCCCCGTCCCATGACGGATCGACCAGGGTTCAATTTTAGTTTTAGTGGATTAAAAACATTCACGAAAACGACCATCGCATCAATCGACAATCCGTCAGATCAGGACAAGGCAAACATTGCGCTGGCCTTTGAAACAGCCGTTGTCGATACCATTCGCATTAAGTGTAAACGGGCAATTGAACACACAGGCTTCAAATCACTCGTTATTGCCGGCGGGGTTAGTGCTAACACGTCACTACGCACATCTCTGGAAGACCTTGCTTCTAACATGAATACAAAAGTCTATTTCCCAGAGTTACAACTCTGCACAGACAACGGCGCCATGATTGCCTACGCGGGACTCCAACGGCTAAAACACGGTCATACTGAAGACTGGGCCATCTCTGTTCGCCCTAGGTGGCCAATGACAGAACTGGAGAATGCGCAATGAACAACCAGCTAGATACAATATTTATTAAGCAGCTTCGTATCGAAACGATTGTTGGCATTCTGCCCCGAGAACGAATAACCCCTCAACCGATCTTTCTCGATGTAAAGCTCAGCGTCGATGTCCGTACGCCAGCGAAAACAGGGGATATTTTAGATGCTTGCGACTACACCGCGCTGGCGGATCAAGTCGCAGCATTCATTATTGAGCAAAAGTTTCTACTCATTGAAACGTTGGCGGAGGACGTTACTGAATTGATACTGAGGGACTTTAAAGTTGAGAAAGTGCTTTTGACTGTATCAAAACCAAACGCTGTCTCTGCCGCAGATTGTGTTGGCGTGGAAATCTTAAGACCGAAGTGACATCAAATTTATGCGGCGTAACTCCAGGTGAGTCTCAATTAATCCACTTGAGGTAAGGACCGTATACCTTGTCGTACATCCGCAAATATTCTCGTACATTTGGTTATTAAATTTTGGCGCCTCGCGCGACAGAGCAAGATTGCATCAATACTGCGGCGCATTGCCGTTGCCCCGCGGTGACATTAAATCGGTTTCTTGTCACACCTATTGAGGGCACCAATCATGGCGTCCGCTCAAACCAATATTTTGATAAATTCTCTACCGCCTAAAAGGCAACATAGGTACAATCGCGCCGCATCCGCGATAGACACGAAGCGACCATCACGATGCTAACAAAAGGCTCTACCATGCGCGTCTCTGCCCAGGATTGCGAAGGTTTACTGACGAAACCAGTCGTTGTAACGTTGTCACTGCAAGAAACACAGAAGATGATTGCTCTCGGCGACCAAAAAACGTCTATATTGCCTAATTGTATCCCCAAGGGAGCACAACCATGCATGATCGATGGCGTAATAAACCGACCCATGTTCCTCATTTGCAAGAACCTAAGTAAACTGCAGCAAGGCGCTAGGGGTGTCACCTCTTATGATAGCGGCAAAAGGACTGAACTCGACACATACATATCGAACGAAAACGGCTTCACAGCCCACGTGCTGGACCCCAAACAAACTAACATTCAGGAAATAACATGAGCGCTGATTGCCTGTTCTGCAAGATTGCCAACAAAGAGATTCCCGCAGAAATCGTCTACGAAGATGATCTTGTGATTTCTTTCAGAGATATTAACCCGCAAGCGCCTACCCACGTTTTAACAGTACCGAAGAAACACATCACGACGCCGAATGACGCCGAGGTCGAAGATCAATCTCTTCTCGGTCATATGATGCTGACGGGCACCAAACTCGCTGCAGAACTCGGTATCGATGAGTCGGGTTATCGATTGATAATGAACTGCAACAAAGAAGGTGGTCAGACTGTGTTCCATATTCATCTCCATTTGATGGGTGGTCGACAACTTACGGTACTCGGCTAATGTCTATCATCGATCAGGTTATCGTCGAATTCGATAAGGCGCTTCGCACATCCTCTGGCACAGTTGGACAAACACGTCGATTGTCGCCGGCAAGCTCAATTGCTGATTCAGAACTGTCGAACATTGAACAGAAAAAATCCGCAGGGCTTATGCGCGTCAATCATTGTGGTGAAGTCTGCGCACAGGCCTTGTATCAGGGCCAAGCTCTAACAGCAAAGTCGACCCGCGTCGAGAAACAGCTACAAGCCGCAGCCGACGAAGAGACTGACCACCTATCTTGGTGTGAAGGACGCATAGACGAATTGGGCTCTAACGTCAGCGTGTTAAACCCTATCTGGTATGTTTCTTCATTTGCTTTAGGTGCTCTAGCGGGTTCTTTAGGCGACAGGATCAATCTTGGCTTTGTCGCTGCGACAGAAGAGCAGGTCTGCAAACACCTCGAAGAGCACATTGAGGCTCTGCCAGACGCTGATAAAAAATCCAGGGCAGTTTTGTTGCAGATGCAACAAGACGAACTTCGGCACAAGCAGTCTGCTCTAGACGCAGGCGGCCAAGACTTTCCGTCACCGGTAAAAGCAGTCATGACGGGTATATCTACCCTCATGACGAAAACATCTTATTGGGTCTGACATACCGCCCCATAGTGGGTTGGGTTGGATTGAAACAACCGGCTCGGTCGATAAAGCCGCCCACTCTCTCAGCGAGAGCGACCCTATTTGCTACCTACCGAAGATGCTAACGACACTAAAGAGATTGAAGTACGTCGGCGAGCTCAGGGGCCAAATTGCTTCGCAATAGCGCGAGATATTCACTGTCTGAATCCGAACGCTTAGAGACAAGCTGATAACCCGATTGTTTATCGAGACCGACAGGCAGCTTGGAAGATTGTTTGCAAACACCCGCACCCTGACGCCAGCTTATCCCTCGAACACGATAGTCAATTTGGAGAAAATCAGGCTGTATTTGCTCTATCAGATTCTGTACCTGTGCACCGGGATCACCTGCGCAACTTGATATCTCAAGCTCCAGTCTAAAGTGAGCAAACTTGTCGCTAATATCAAAATAACTATGCGCTGCAATATGGCTTGCGTCGAGATGACCGAGACTTTGACTCTGCTGCCCCATCATTAACGCTCCGCTTGCACCAAAAGGTTTGTAAGGCACCGTTGAAATATTCAAAATCTTGGCGTCAAGAGATTCTGCGATGGTAACTAACAGGCGCTCCATTTGGGCCTCACCATACGCTTCTTCCAAGCTACAGAACCAATCATCAGTGGCGCTAACGTTTTCAAACGCCCTCAAACTATGCGCATTGAAACTAAGTGATCGTGTAACACTGCTAAGATTAGACAACCTATCCACCGGCGTGAGCGATTGGCGGATGGTATATTATTTGAACCCGAACGCCCGCTGGGTCAGCACAGTAAAAACTTCGCGCACCATCCCTGTGAGTTCTCGGCTCAGTGAACATATGAACGCCTTCAGACTTAAGGTAAGTAAACCAAACATCGATTTTTTCAAGGTTATTGATAAAGAAACCAATATGATCAAGTTGCTGAGCACCGGCTGCTTTAGACGCTTCGTGTTCTACTCGATGAAGCGCTAAATTGTCATTGCCATTTGTCAGATAAACATTATCGGCATCCGGCCGCCATTCAATATCCATTCCTAACAACTGCGTATAAAATCGCTCCGACGCTTCGTAGTGATTCGTAAACAGCGCAACGTGTCGCATACCATCTGTTTTACCTGGCCGCTCCATCAACATTTATCCTTCAACAATTTCAAAATCATGAGTAATCTCGACACCGGCCTTGCCAAGCATTATCGAACCTGAACAGTACTTTTCAGCGGATAACTCGATTGCTCGCTTCACCAACGACTCTTTCAGAGATTTGCCTGTGACAACAAAGTGAAAATGGATTTTGGTAAACACACTTGGCACATCATCAGCGCGGTCTGCGTCAATATGCGCAACACAATCTGATACCGTCTGTCTGGATTTTTGCAGAATGGTGACGACATCAAAACTTGTGCATCCTCCCACTCCCATCAAGATTAATTCCATCGGCCTGACGCCCAGATTTTTACCACCGGCAGATTCGGGACCATCCATAAGCACTGTATGGCCGGTCTCTGATTCGGCAACAAAATTTACAGCCGATATCCACTTAACTTTCGTTTTCATAATCACACCACAACTCGAAGAGCCGTATAGTACCGAATATTGTCCGTTCAACCACAGTAAAACGACCGTTTGTCGTCATTTTGAGCCAACTAGATTCAAAGCATGGTTGTTTTGCCTTATTGCTCGACGTAATCTATACCTTCAATCTAACTTACTAGATTATCTTATGGTTAGCTCAAGTCTGACTAGTCAAGATTTCGGCAACATGGACGAGTTTTTAGCCGTTGCCCATCGGCGCAAGTACCCGCGTGGCAGCACCATTATCTATGCAGGTGAAGCAAGTGACTCAATCTTCTATATTACGAAGGGATCTGTGACTGTTTTTATAGAAGATGACACGGGTCGAGAAATCATTGTTGCCTACCTGAATGAGAAGGATTTTTTTGGCGAAATGGCGATGTTTGGCGACCGAATACGGACAGCCTGGGTCAAATCTAAAACTGAATGTGAAGTCGCCGAACTTGGCTATACAAAATTTGCTGAACTTAGTAAGCGTGACGCAGGCATGCTTTATAATCTAGCCAGTCAATTAGCGGACAGGCTCAGAAACACCACGCAGAAAGTTGGCGATTTGGCGTTTCTCGATGTGGCAGGCCGGGTCGCAGGCCAACTACTTATTCTTTGCAAAGAGCCGGACGCGATGACGCATCCTGACGGTATGCAAATCAAAATTACCCGCCAAGAAATTGGTCGACTTGTGGGCTGCTCGAGAGAGATGGTTGGTCGAGTCCTCAAAACACTGGAAGAGCAAGGCTTAGTCAGAGTCAAAGGCAAGACCATGGTCGTTTTAGGCGCGCGCTAGCGATCGAGACTTATATTGGCAACAACGGAAACTATTTCGAACGCTTGAGCACCTTTATCAATTTAAATGACGCGCCGTCAAGGTGTCGTATCAAACAATTCTGCTAGCTTGCGCCCCGGTTCTGGCGACCGCATAAATGCCTCTCCAACTAAAAAGCTATATATGCCTTTTTCAAGCATTACGGCAACGTCGTGCTGAGTATGTATGCCACTTTCGGTGACTAATAATGTCGAGTCCGCAACCTTGTGCATTAAATCAAAAGTGGTATCGAGGGAAACGTCAAAAGTACGTAAATTACGATTGTTAATACCTAAAATATCCGGATTAATGCTTAAAGCACGCTCCATTTCATCCTCGTCGTGAACTTCGACAAGCACATCCATTTGTAATGACTTGGCAAGCGCGTGAAACGCCATCAACTCCTCGTCAGTTAAGATGCTCACAATCAACAATATGCAATCTGCATTGATCGATCTGGCTTCATAGATCTGATAAGGGCTGACTGTGAAATCTTTACGCAGCACTGGTAATTTCACCGCTTTTCTCGCCGCAATAAGGTATTTTTCATGCCCCTGAAAGAAAGATTCATCCGTGAGAATTGATAGACAACTGGCGCCATGCAATTCATAACTTCGGGCAATTTGAACAGGATCAAACGATTCTCGGATGACACCTTTTGAAGGCGAAGCTTTCTTAATTTCAGCGATAACGGCGGGTAACTTCTGTTGACTACGTCGCAATAGACTTGTTTTGAACCCACGCACCGGGTCAGCCAGACTTGCGAGTTGCTGTATCTCACTAAGACTAACCTGCCGCTCTCTTACCTTTAGTTCTCGATGCTTCTCATCAACGATTTTTTTTAGAATGTCCGCAGTCACGATGTTTCAACCAACTGCTTCGTAAATTCAACAAAGTGCTTTAACCGCTCTTTCGCGAGCCCAGCGCCGATTGCGTCACGCGCCATTTCTACGCCTGCGACAAGACTCTTTGCTTGGCCGGACACATAAATTGCAGCACCCGCATTCATCGCGACAATGTCTGAAGCACCACCCTTTCCGGAAAGCGCTTCGTTCACCTTCTCTAGACTTTGCTGACTATCAGAAACCACTAAATTTTCAAGCGGCGTCATCGACAAGCCAAAAGTGTCTGGTGAGATCTCATACTCACTAATAACACCGTCTTTTAACTCAGCCACGTGTGTCGGCGCCGATATACTAATTTCATCTAGACCATCATTAGAATGCACCACCAGCACATGTTCACTTCCCATGGCCTGCAGGACTTCGGCTACCGGTCTTGTCCACTTAGCGTCATAAACGCCGATCAACTGCCGCCTAGCACCTGCAGGATTGGTCAACGGTCCTAACAGATTAAAAATGGTTCTTACGATCATCTCCTTCCTCGGCCCAATCGCATGCTTCATCGCATTATGATGATTGAGTGCAAACAGAAAGCCGACGCCCGTCTCTTTTATCGACAGAGCAACCTGACTAGGTGACAACATGATTGACGCCCCAGCCGCTTCCAGCAGGTCAGCGCTGCCGCTGTTACTTGAAGCTCCACGATTGCCATGCTTGGCGACTTTGACTCCGGCTGCAGCCGCGACAAACGCACTCGCAGTGGAAACATTAAATTTATTTGAGCCACTGCCACCCGTACCGCAGGTATCAACTAAGTTGGCATTTGAAACCTCAACCGGCGTTGCGAGTTCTCTCATGACGGTAACAGCGGCAACGATCTCATCAATCGTTTCGCCCTTCATTCTTAGACCGACCAAAAAACCACCGATTTGCGCGTCGGTTGCCTGTCCCGACATGATAATTCTCATGACGGCTATCATTTCGTCCTGAGCAAGATCTTGGCGCCGAATTACCTTGTCAATTGCTGTTGGCATATCCATTGGTTGTCTCCGTTTAAGCCTTGTACTTAATAAAATTCGCTAACAAGTCGTGGCCATGCTCAGTCAAAATTGACTCGGGGTGAAACTGCACTCCCTCGACTTCGTACTCGGTATGCTTCAGACCCATAATTTCATCTAACTCTCCGTCTAACTCGGTCCAGGCCGTAATACGCAATGTTTCAGGCAGCGATTCCCTCTCAACAACAAGCGAGTGATATCGCGTAGCCGTAAACGGGTTCGGCAAACCTGCAAAGACACCCTCTGAGGTGTGAAATATCTCTGATGTTTTGCCGTGCATAACTTGCCGTGCTTTTACCACCTTACCGCCGCACACCTGACCGATACTTTGATGCCCAAGGCAAATACCTAACAACGGAATTTTGCCGCTGAAACGCTCAACGACGTTCATAGATATTCCCGCTTCATTCGGTGTACAGGGTCCGGGAGAAATAACGATTAAGGCTGGCTTTAAATCCTCAATTTCAGCAACGCTAATTTCATCGTTACGATAGACTTGAACTGCCTCACCCAGTTCACCAAAGTACTGAGCTAGGTTGTAAGTAAAGGAGTCGTAGTTATCAATCATTAATATCATTGCTGTGCTCCTTCATCATCGAGTACATCGTTTGATTGCCCATCGGATTGATCTAAAAACTCCTCATTTTTATTAAATATTCTTGGGTTCTCGGCGGTAATTGCATTGACCAAACCATTTTCCGCCATCGCTGCCGCCTGAAATAGCGAGCGCGCCTTATTAATTGTTTCCTTCCATTCCAGTCGAGGAATCGAATCTGCGACGATGCCAGCGCCGGCTTGCACGAATAGCTTGCTGTCTTTAATAACCGCTGTGCGTATCGCAATAGCCGTGTCCATATTGCCATTCCAAGACAAGTACCCTACGGCACCCCCAAAGACACCCCTTTTCTCCGGTTCGAATTCATCGATAATCTCTAGCGCACGAACCTTCGGCGCACCACTTAACGTGCCGACCGGCAAGGTTGCACGCAGAAGATCCATCGCCGTCAGCCCGGCACGAATTTTACCTTGAACGTTTGATGCGATATGCATGACATGAGCATATCGCTCAACAGTCATCATTTCCGACACATCAACTGACCCTATTTCACAAACCCGGCCGATATCATTTCTTCCGAGATCGATAAGCATCAAGTGTTCCGCAATCTCTTTCGGATCGGCCAACAATTCCTGTTCGAGTTCGAGATCTTCAGCAGCAGACCGGCCACGTCGACGGGTACCTGCCAAAGGCCGAACGGTGACTTCGCCATTGTCGAGTCGGGCGAGTATTTCCGGTGATGAGCTGACAATATGGAAATCGTCCAAGTTCATGTAATACATATAGGGTGAAGGATTAAGCGAACGCAATGCCCTGTAGAGACTCAGCGGATCACATTCGAGCGAAACCGACATTCGCTGGGACAGCACAACCTGCATGACATCGCCTTCGACGATGTAATCTTTAATTCTATCGACGTCTGCCTTGAACTTTTCTTCACCGTAGCTAGAGACAAAATCCTCTTCATGAATAACAGGCCCTGTTGAAACATCGCGAACGCTAGGGGGCAAGTCAGATTGGAGCTTAGCCTTCATTTCAGCTAAACGTTGCTTCGCATTTTTTAGAGCATTAGGCACTGCAGGGTCAGCATGGGTAATGAGATGAATCTTGCCCTTCACACTATCAAAGACCATGACATCATTTGAAATCATCAGAAGAATATCTGGCGTTCCAATCGTATCTTGCGGTGCACTATCCTTAACTTTTTTCTCAACATACCTGACGGTGTCATAACCAAAGTAGCCAACCAAACCACCGGTATAGATAGGCAAATTCGTCAAGTTCGGGTATTTGTAGCGAGCTTGAAATTCCTCGACGTAACCAAGCGGATCGTCACAGTGAAAATTTTCGACTTCTGCGCCGTCAGTTGTGACGGAGATTTCATAGCCGCGAACCGTCAATATCGTTTTTGCCGGCAGACCTACCATTGAATACCGAGACCATTTCTCGCCACCCTGGCTCGCCGACTCCAGTAGATAACTGAAGGGGCCGCCGGCAACTTTGACGTAGCAAGATAGCGGCGTGTCAAGGTCTGCTAAAACCTCGTCGGTAACTGGAATATGGTTGTAACCTTGAGCTGCTATTTCAGCAAATAATTCAGGTGTCATAATTCTCTCCGGCGATACAAATTAATACTGACCCACTGCATCGTCACTTCTTAGTGTTGTTTGGATATTTCGATGGCTTAATGTGTCGTTCGAGTAGGTCTGAAAGTGATGAAAACAAATATAGCGTTCAATCACCATCGCCAAGATAGGAAGGGAGGAGTCGTCCAAATATTGTTATTGAGAATAATCACAGTTTACTCATCTTTTTGGTTCATGCTGTCGCTTATTACTTACGCTCGCTTCGAACGCGTTATAGGAGCAACATCGATGCAGCAGCTTAATACGAGCGCAAAACCGAATCAACTGTCCGAGTTTGAAACCAAGGTCAGATGTCGGCAATGGCCTTCTTCATACTTGCAATCGTTTGTGCGTAGTCTGTTGAGCCAAAAATAGCGGACCCTGCAACGAATGTGTCGGCGCCAGATGCCGCAATATCAGCAATGTTATCAACCTTCACGCCACCATCAATTTCCAGCCGTATGTCACGGCCAGAAGCTTGAATCATTTTTCGCGCTTGTTTGAGTTTTTCATACGTCATTGGGATAAAACTTTGACCACCAAAGCCTGGGTTAATCGACATAATAAGAATCATATCAACCTTGTCGATCACATATTGCAAATAATCTAAGGACGTCGTCGGATTAAATACCAAACCGCACTGACAACCACCACTTTTGATCAACTCAAGCGAACGGTCAATATGTTCGGATGCTTCAGGATGGAAGGTGATATAACTAGCGCCGGCTTCAATGAAATCACCGATGATTCTATCGACCGGCTTCACCATCAAATGAACGTCAATGGGTGCTTGGATACCATACTTTCTAAGGGCTGAACAAACCATTGGGCCAATTGTTAAATTGGGTACATAGTGATTATCCATCACATCAAAGTGCACAATATCAGCACCCGCCTCGAGCACAGCATCGACTTCTTCTCCAAGCCTTGCAAAGTCAGCTGATAAAATTGATGGTGCAATCAATGGTTCCAAGTTTTACTCCTTTTAGATTCGCTTATTCTAACGAATTCAGGCGGCATTTATAACGGCTTATTCGATTTGAATCGCCCTTGTTCACTAAATAAGATTATCCATCATGAAGCGAGTTGATTTCCGACAGTCTCTCGGGCGTGCCTATATCGAACCAGCTACCGTCATAAACCTCTCCCGTCATTTCACCACTGACGGCGGCGATATCAAATAACTCCCTTAGCCTTCGCGGACCCGGCGCGAGGTTCTCAAACATGGCCGCCGAGAAAACACCAACACTCGACCAGGTAAGGGTTTGTCCATCTGAATTAGCACCTAAACAGAGCTGACCACTATCAAGTAACCCGAAGTCTCCACTTTGATGATGCTCTGGATTCGCCACCATGACCAAATGAGCTAGCCCCGTCAGGTCGTGCTGCAGCAACCCTGCAAAATCATAATGTGTTTTTATATCAGCACTGATAACAAGGAACGGCTTATCGCCCAAAAACGCGAGCGCTTGATATATGCCTCCCGCAGTCTCCAGCAGAGTCTCTTCAATCGAGTAGCTAATCGATAAACCCCATCGGCTACCGTTACCCAGGGCATGCATAATTTGTTCAGCTAAGTAGTGAACATTAATGACCACCTCACTGACACCCGCCAAGGCAAGCGCCTCGAGGTGATACTCAATCAACGGTTTTCCACCCACTTGCAACAGCGGTTTTGGCGTGACGCGTGTCAACGGTAGCATCCGCTCACCACGTCCGGCAGCTAAGATCATTGCTTTCAAGCGAGACTCCCCTCGTTGTCGCTTAGCCCGTCGATATGTTGTCGTTGACGAACCAAAAGATTAAGTCTTGGCTGGATAGACTGCCTCAACCAATCACCGAAGAACGCCAATTCTTGATAGCTATCAGAAACTTCAAGCAGATAATCGAACACTAGTGGAATGTCGTCAAGGTAACCCGACTTACCGTCCCTCAAATTAAGACGGCAAAAAATGCCCGCGCATTTCAAATGCCGTTGCATCCCCATAAAGTCAAACCAGCGCATAAAGGTTGGGCCATCAACCGCTAGCCCTAAAGCCACTCGGTGAGACTCAACCCAGCCCCGCACCTGTTCTCGAGGGAAACGCCAATAACAATCTTTCAGCAATGACACTAGGTCATAAGTGATCGGTCCAATAACCGCATCCTGAAAATCAATCACGCCGGGGTTGTTGCTCGTCGCTACCATCAAATTGCGACAATGGTAGTCCCGGTGCACAAATACCTGCGGCTGCTGCTCGGCTGACGCAACTAAAAGTTCAAACAAGCCCTCGAGCATTTGATGTTCACTAGGGCTCAGCTGAATTTGTAATTGCTTCTCGACAAACCAGTCTCTGAACAAGCGCATTTCTTCGATGAGTTTAGTTGAACTATAGGCCGGCACCGCAGGCGCAGGAATCTTGCTAAGTTCTACCAAAACTGCAAAAGCATCAGCATACAGGCTGCCCACGCGCGCACCTGACGCATCGAGTTGTAAAAGGTCAATGTACAAATCATCGCCCAAATCTGAAAGCAACATATAACCCTGATCAAAATCAGCCGAGTACACCGCCGGCACATTGATGCCGTTTTCCTTTAACAGTTTTGCAATGGCGACAAATGAAGCGCTATTTTCGTGTTCGGGTGGCGCATCCACAAGAATGTAGCTTTGCGTGCCCAGATGCGCACGAAAGTATCGACGAAAACTTGCATCATCATTTACCGTCTCGACCGTCAAGGAATTCACCTGAGTCTTACCGAGCGCAGCAAGTGATTCTGTCGCCCACGTCTCTAAGTTTAATTGTCGATCGTCTTTATTATTCATTAGCTCGCTTCATCCGGAAATTTCACCTGACCTGATTTCTTAAATGCTTTATTATCCACTATCTTCATGTCAGGCGTTAATCACTCATTATGTCGAAAGGACGCTCCTCGATAACCTTTCTAGGCCACCTAATCGCATTTTCAGCATTTTTTTCTATCTCTACCTTCGGCGCTCAGCTCGAATTGGGTAGCGCTGCTGAAATTGATTGGCGGCCTGCTGCCGCAATGTCAGACGAAGACAGGCAAAAACTGCCTTATTTCTGCCAAGGCACATACATTGAGCCGATCATAACGCCCCTTGCTCCCGGCAAGGCATTTGCCGAGGCTGACTCAGGCTATTATAAAGACGCAAGATCACTTCAGCTGAGTGGAAAGGTTGAGATTATGCAAGCTTCGCAAACAATCCGCGCACCAAATATTAATCACAATACGACAACTGAAATCGCTGAGATCGATGGTCCACTGCAGATCAGAGAACCGGGCCTGTTGTTGACAGGCGAACATGCAACGACAAATCTTTTTGACGGTACAGGTGTCATCGATCAATCGACGTTTCTTTTCCATCAGTCTGGTTTTCGAGGCAGTTCTGCGACAGCGGAAAAAGACGCCCGCGGTTATATCCTGCTGGATGATGCCAGTATCACTCGCTGCGAGCCCACCAGCAATGCCTGGACTATGAATTCGAAAAGTTTTGAAATTCGCCCTACAGAAGGTTTTGGCGTTGCTAGGAATGTCACAATTCGAGTCAAAGATATCCCTGTTCTCTACATGCCCTACTTGAAATTCCCAATTAACCAACAAAGGCAGTCCGGTTTTCTCGTGCCTTACATTGGATACGATTCAGACGGTGGGACCGACTTACAGATCCCTTACTACTTCAACCTGGCGCCCGACTACGATGCGACTTATCAGCTTCGATCGATGTGGAAAAGAGGCCTAATACACGCAGGCGAGCTACGCCACATAACAAAGCGCTCCGAGAACGAGATCAATTTGGGTTATATCAAGGATGATAAAATCTACGATGATCGCACTTATATAAGCCCCGGCCCCGGCGCACCAGCCGAGCCCGTTGGAGACTTCGTGCGTCAAGACAGGTGGTTGCTGAGCTTAAGACACGAGGGTGGCTCAGACTCACGTTGGAAGTCGTCAGTAAACTACTCCGCAGTTTCCGACATAGAATATCTGCAAGATATCGGCGGCAACGTTGCCACCTCCGTCGATCAATATATAAATCCCGTTGAATCGAGTCTCACCGATATTCGCGCACCGGCGCTCGATCGCATAGGACAGGTTCAGTATCGAGGCGACGCTTGGAATCTTGGTGTGAAACTTCAGGGCTTCCAGAATCTTGACCCTTTAGCCATCGAACAGTACGAAAGACTCCCTGCATTGACCGCTGCCTGGCGCGGCCAGACGGGGCCAATCGAGTTAACTTCGTTGTTTGAATACACCTATTTCGATAAAGAGAATACCAATGTCCTTGGCACTCAACTTGGAATTATCGGGGAACGAGCGGTTGCTGACCTAAAAATGCAGTTGCCACTCGTAAACGAATGGGGCTTCATTATCCCTACAATTGGCGTCATTCATCGAAAATACACGCTAGATGATGGACCCGCTCGTTTTCGGTCAAACCCAGAGATAACAACACCGACTTTTTCAATCGATACAGGACTCGTGTTCGATCGGTTTTTTAAGTTGGGTGAAAATAGCTTGCAGCAAACCCTCGAGCCAAGGTTATTCTACCTTTACGTCGAGAATGATGAACAAGACGATCTACCGCTTTTTGACGCCAGTAACCCAAGCCAATCCTATTATTCACTGTTTCGAACGAATCGTTTTAGCGGCTATGACCGAATCGGCGATGCAAATCAGGTCGGTCTTGGACTCACCAGTCGATTGATGTCTGAGTCAACCGGCGCTCAACTGTTTAGTTTCAGCGTAGGACAGATCTTCTACTTTCAGGACCGTGAGGTTGTTTTTGCACCTGCGCTAGGCGAAGACCCCACCGCTGAAACCTCACCCATATTTGCCAATGCTTCATTATCACTAACAGATGAATTTAAACTGTTGACCAGCTACGAGTGGGAGCCTGATAGCAGCAATTCAAATCGCGGCACGGTCGGCATAAAATACGCGGCAGGACAAAGAAAAATTTTCAACCTCAATTACGTCTATACTAGCCCCGAATTACAGCGCACATCGCTTACTCAAGGCTCTGAAGAGTCAGATATTAGTTTCATCTGGCCTGTTTACAAAAACTGGAGTGCGATAGGTCGTTGGAACTTTCGATGGGATGATCATCGAACTATTGAGTCATTTGTTGGTCTAGAATATAACGATTGTTGCTGGAAAACCCGTTTGGTGGTTCGTAGGTTCTTAAAATCGCCTACGACAACGATCAACTTAATTGACAACCCGAATAATCCAGGCAATTTGATTCCAACATTCGATACGACGACACCGCCGGATACGGGCATTTTCTTCGAGTTCCAACTCAAGGGCCTTGCAACAGTCGGAAAAGGCTTAGACTCGCTATTAGAAACCGCAATTCCAGGCTATCGAGCCAGAGAAAATAGAATAGGACTGTAAATGAACAAGTTTAGACAGTTGTTAAGTGCCACCATGCAAATATTTAGCCTAACCGTATTAGCTCTATTTATGGCTGCCAGTCATGCTGATGTCGTTATGCTAGATCGTATTATTGCTATCGTCGATGATGATGTTGTTATGCAATCTGAACTCGACACGCGACGCCAGTCAATCGAACAGCAAGTTAGAAGTGCCGGTCAGAAGATGCCACCGGCAGACGTTCTAAACGAACAAATTATTGAACGCCTTGTTGTTGAGAGTTTACAGATACAAATGGCAGATAGAGCTGGCGTTAAGATTAGCGATGAAGAGCTTAACGATGCCATGAAAGGTATTGCCCAACAAAACGAAATGAGTCTGGCGAGTTTTCGAGTTGCCGTTGAAAAAGACGGTATTTCTTTCGCCGACATGCGGGAGCAAATTCGCAAGGAAATTAAAATCAGCCGAGTGCAACAGGGCATCATGCGCAGACGTATTAAAATTAATGAGCAGGAACTTCGCAATTTCCTTGAGTCAGACTTAGGTAGTGTCGTGACTGCTGATGAATATCGCCTTGGGCACATTCTTTTACCTGTTCCGGATGACGCGAATGCTGATCAGATCGGAAAAGTTCGAGACCAAAGTAATTCGCTTCTAGAGAGCCTAAACGCGGGTGCAGACTTCCAGACAACAGCCATTCAACAGAGTGCCGGACAAAATGCACTAGAAGGCGGCGACCTTGGTTGGAGAAAAGCGGCTCAGTTACCAACCATGTTCTCCGATGTTGCGCCAGAAATGGCTGTGGGAGAACTGAGGGGACCCATCAAAAGTGGCAGCGGTTACCACATCATCAAGCTTTTCGAGAAAAAAGGTGCCAAAGTTGAAGGGCAAGTCGAGCAAACTGAAGTACGCCACGTGTTAATTCAATCTTCTGAAATTCGAACACAGCAAGAAGCGCGTGAATTGGCCGAGTCGTTGCGCGAAGAAGTTGTTGGCGGCAGAGACTTCGAAGAGATCGCAAAATTACAATCCGATGACCCCGGTTCAGCACTTAGCGGCGGTGATCTAGGCTGGAATCGAGCGGGTACCTTCGTACCTGAGTTTGAGAAAAAGATAACCGAGTCCACCCTAGACGAAGTCACTGAGGTATTCGAAACAACCCACGGGTTTCACTTTTTACAAGTCACTGGTCGACGGATCGAAGACTTCAGTGAGAATTTTCGTATGGGCCAAGCTGAGAGTTATCTCCGCAACCAAAGGTGGGACGAAGAACTTCAATCCTGGATAACAGAAATTCGGGAAGATGCTTTTGTCGAAATCAGAATCTAACCCTATCGTTGCGATCACGCCGGGGGAACCCGCAGGAATCGGTCCTGATATTTGCTTATCTCTTGTCCCTGAGGCATATGAGGCGACGTTAATCGTCATCGCTGACCCTGAGTTAATGGTCGAGCGCGCACGTCTACTTAAGGTGAATTGCCCGCTTAATGTCATAACCCAAGCCTCGGGCGCGCAGGCTAATAAGCTTAATCTAATGCCAGTCACGACCGCGGTACCATCAATCCCCGGCCTATTAAATAGTGACAACGCGGGCTATGTTTTGAACACGCTAGAAATCGCCGTGAATGGATGCCTAGAAAAACGCTTTGACGCCATGGTTACAGGTCCGGTACAGAAATCCATCATTAACGATGCCGGCTATCCATTTTCAGGTCACACAGAATGGTTAGCCAAGAAAACCCAGACTGATCGCGTTGTCATGATGCTTGCCACATCAAAGCTTCGGGTTGCACTTGCAACCACACACCTCCCCCTAAGAGATGTGGCGGATGCGATAGAGCAATCAAGTTTGCTCGAAACAATAGAAATTCTAAATCACGACATGATCAACAAGTTCCAACTCGACCAGCCGCGCATTTTGGTCTGTGGATTAAACCCACATGCCGGTGAACAAGGTCACCTGGGTAGGGAGGAGATTGATGTCATCGAACCTGTCATTCAAATGGCGAAGAGTAGAGGCATCAACGTCATAGGACCAATACCGGCTGATACCGCTTTTACGCCAGCGATGCTTTCCAATACCGATGTGGTCCTAGCGATGTATCACGACCAAGGGCTTCCTGTATTAAAACATCAGGGCTTTGGCGATGCTGTCAATGTAACCCTAGGCTTGCCCATCGTCCGTACGTCGGTTGATCATGGCACAGCCCTCGATCTAGCTGCGACCGGCAAAGCCGACGCTAGCAGCTTAGATACCGCGATTAGAATTGCGATTAATATGTGTCAGAGCAGCTAGATTATGGTTAAGGCGAGAAAACGATTCGGCCAAAATTTTCTTAAAGACAAGAATATAATCGAGCGGATTGTTCGGACTATTGATCCTAAACCCGGTGAGCATCTTATTGAGATCGGTCCCGGTCATGGCGCGATTACTGACCGACTACTTAAGTCAGGTTGCGACTTAGATGTTATTGAGATTGACCGTGATCTCGCATTTTCACTTCGCGTTAAGCATCCCGATCTAAACATAATCGAATCCGATGTTCTAAAGCTCGACTTAAGCACGCTACCAAAGGGAAAGAAAATCAGAGTTGTCGGAAATCTGCCCTACAATATTTCAACACCATTGCTATTTCGACTTTTCGAGCACCTAGACGACATAGAAGATATGCACTTCATGCTTCAGTTGGAAGTTGTGAACCGTCTTACAGCAACGCATTCAACGTCTGACTATGGGCGTCTGTCTATCATGTCTCAAATTTACTGCGAGTCGCAGAACATGTTCACGGTACCCCCCGAATCATTCACGCCACGCCCCAAGGTTATGTCTGCCATCGTTAAATTGACACCGCATCGAAGTTCTTCCGAAAACGTAAATATGGTGCAACTACAAACACTACTAACAAAAACCTTCAGTATGCGACGAAAAACAATTCGCAACGCCTTGAAAGGTTTCATCACAGCACAGGGACTTGAAGAGATTGGACTTGACCCGATGCTCCGGCCAGAAAATCTCGATCTGAAAGATTACTTGAACATCCTGGCACATTTTGAATCTAGGGCTTGTACAACATCATGAGGCATTGCGCATGAGCTCCTACGTCATCGGTGACGTGCAGGGCTGCTATGATGAGCTTTGCGAACTGTTATCTAAAATTAGTTTCAACCCGCAGACAGACACTTTGTACTTTTTGGGCGACTTGATTAACCGTGGTCCAAAAAATTTAGAAACGATCAATCTGATTCGCTCCCTACCAAGATCTTCTACCGTACTCGGAAATCATGACCTGCATTTCTTAGCCGTCGCATCAGGCTGTCGTCAGCCGTCAAACAAAGATACCTTCGAAGACATCCTAAACTCATCAGACTTGGCAGCAATTGTTGACTGGTTTCGGCAGCAACCCTTGGTACATTCAAATGATGAATTTAACTGCACATTCGTCCATGCGGGTATTCCCCATATCTGGACGGTCGAAAAAGCTAACACATTAGCAAGAGAAGTTGAGACCGTATTAAAGGGCGATGGCTTCGTTGAATTTCTTGAAAACATGTATGGCAATACACCTGCCATCTGGCATGACGCGCTAGAAGGATCAATGCGCCATAGAACCATCACAAACTACTTAACAAGAATGCGTTTTAGCAGTGACGAAGGTGAGTTAGAACTCTCCCACAAGTCAAAAGATCGACCAAAGGGCTTCTCACCCTGGTTCAACTTCGCCCGCAATGAAAATGACCTCATTCTGTTCGGTCATTGGGCTGCACTTGAGGGCTCTAGCGGCACAGAAAACATGTTGGCGCTCGATACGGGATGTGTTTGGGGGCGAGAACTCACTGCTTATTGTTTAGAGAATAAACGTCGCTTTTCCGTTTCAGCCATAAATAGATAATAATACGCTATGGAAATTTATCTGGTCGGCGGAGCGATTCGCGATAGGTTACTCAATTATCCCGTAACAGAAAGGGATTGGGTGGTCGTTGGAGGTACGGAAAAGCAATTACTCGAACTCGGGTATACGCCCGTGGGCAAAGACTTTCCGGTCTTTTTGCACCCAAACTCAAAAGAAGAGTATGCGCTTGCACGATTAGAACGAAAGACTGGCCAGGGACATAAAGGCTTTGAGTGTGATGCAAGCCAATCTGTCACGCTTGAGGACGATCTACTGCGGCGCGACCTGACCATTAATGCGATTGCGGAGTCCAGCACTGGCGAACTCATCGACCCTTATGGTGGTCGCAAAGATCTCGACAATTGTATTCTAAGGCATGTCTCAACTGCATTTGAAGAAGACCCCTTGAGAATTCTCCGCCTTGCTCGATTCAAAGCCAAGCTAACTAATTTTACAGTTCACGAAAGTACCTTCGAGCTCATGCGACATATGGTCGCACGCGGCGACCTAAGAGAGCTTCCGCCGGAACGTATCTACGCAGAATTCGACAAAGCACTAGCAACAAAAACCGTCAGCGCGTTTTTTCACCTGCTTGATCAACTTGGCGCTAGCGAAGAACTCTGGCCAATGATAACGAAGCAAGGCGTGGACAGATTGTCGACGGTTGCCGCGATGACGAGCGAAAAAGATTTCCGGGTTGCCGGGTTACTGCACTTCAATTCAAAATCAGATATCAACGCTTTTTCAAAACAACTCAAATGCCCGAATCGCCTCACAGAGTTGAGCCTGCTCTCAAGCACCCAACGAAAAGGCTGGCAACATATTGGTACAGCAGAGGATTCGATCCAATGGCTTTATGCGATTGATGCGTTCAGACGTAAGGAGAGATTTTTTAGATTCAATCAGCTGCTAGCATTGATGACAAAAATTGATGAAGGTACAAACAATCAATCTTACTGGCTTGATGTTTATGAGCGTGCAACGCGCGTCTCTGCCAGGGACCTGGCTGAAAAATATCAGGGCGCTGAACTGGGACTCGCTATCAAACGAGCCCAGATCGAAGCCATCTCTTAGAAGTAATCTCCTAAGGGACGTGTCGTAACAGGAGCCTCTTTACACAAATCTGGTGACGCCTAGTTACCGGCTATTTTATAGGACAACCTTTTAAAATCATGACTGAAAGGGTGCCAAAAACCCGGCATTCTTTGTGTCATGCAGATGCCCGCGAGGTTTGAATTCGGAGACATCCACAGGTGGGTGCCCGCCATACCGCCCCAATGATACTCACCTGTTGCAGAATCCGGCTCGCCTTCGGCAGGCTGCTGTTTAAGTGCAAACCCAAGACCAAAGGTTGTGCCTGGGATTTCCCAAAAAGGAAAGTTGACACCAACACCTGCAGGTAATTGATTAGTGCGCATCAGGTCCAGCGTCTCGGACTTGATGATACGCTGACCTTTCCACTCGCCGCCATTCAATATCATTTGAACAAAGCTAAGATAGTCAGACAGGGTTGACATCAATCCGCCGCCACCTGACAAAAAGGTCGTTGGTTTCGAGTTTGCGCCTTCGTAAGGGTCGTCCGCTTTAACATATCCACTCGCCATCGGATCGAGTGGATTGGTAGGCATATACATCGTTGTAAATCGGTCTTGCTTTTCTACCGGCACATAGAAATCCGTGTCAACCATGTTCAATGGTTGAAAAATGCGCTCCTTCAAAAAATCGTCAAACCGCTGCCCAGACAACACTTCTACCAACCTTGCGGTTACATCTGTTGCAAAACTATAGCGCCAAAAAGTACCCGGCTGGTAGGCGAGTGGCAGTTCACTTAGGTCTTTGCAGAGGCTCTCAAGCGTCATCTGTGATCCCGGCGCCATCGGGTTAATGCCCTTTGCATTGTATGCTTGATCAATAACTGAATCCGGCTCAACAAAGCCATAGGACAAGCCGGCCGAGTGGCTAAGTATTTGGTTTATTTTCATTGAGCCTAAGCAGGGTTCAACTTCGTCAATAGAGGTCGCACCTGCCTTTAGCACATTCATATTAGCGAACTCTGGAAGGTATTTTTCCAACGGATCATCTAATTTGAACTTGCCCTCTTCGAACAAAGTCATTGCGGCAATAGACGTCGCAATCTTTGTGCTTGAGTGCATTCTAAAAATGGAGTCCTCCGCGAGAGGTCGATTAGTTTCGTGATCGAGCGGACCATAAGTCTTTACATCGACAACATCAGTGCCTTGTAAAACCAATGTATTGCAACAAGGAATAATCTCTTGGTCGACATACCATTGCATCCGTTCATGTATTTCCGAAAAATCTAAATCTGTCTTTTTTACTTCGATGCTCATATTTTTATTATTCTCCAAAATTAAGAGTCTTCTCTCGCTATTGCTCTATAACCAATGTCCGTTCGATATTGGCACGAATGGTAATGTATACCTTTAACGATTTCATAGGCACGGGATTGTGCATCACCAACACTGTCGCCAAGCGATGTGACACCAAGAACTCGACCGCCATTTGTGACGACCTCGCCAGATACCATTTGCGTTCCAGCATGGAAGACTTTCGATGACTCCGATGCATCTGGAATCCCTTCAATAGAATCACCCCGATTATAATCGGCCGGATAGCCGCCGGCAGCCATTACAACGCAAATTGCTTTTCGCTCATCGAATAAAATTGATTTTCCCGCTAAGTTGCCGTCTATAGCGTCGTTACAAATTTGTACCAAATCAGATTTCATACGCATCATAATCGGTTGTGTTTCAGGATCGCCAAATCGACAGTTGAACTCTATTACCTTCGGATTGCCCTCTCCATCAATCATGAGTCCCGCATACAAGAACCCCGTGTATGGGTTCCCATCTAATGCCATACCTTTGACGGTCGGCAAAATAACTTGCTCCATAATCCTTTTGTGGATTTCAGGTGTCACTACAGGCGCGGGTGAATAAGCGCCCATACCACCGGTATTGGGTCCGACGTCACCGTCAAAAGCGGCTTTATGATCTTGTGAAGTAGCAAACGGCAGCGCATGCTCCCCGTCAACGACGACGATAAAGCTAGCTTCTTCTCCCGCTAAGAACTCTTCTACAACAACCCGCGATCCAGCTTCACCAAAGGCGTTACCACTAAGCATATCCTTTATCGTTTCAAACGCCTCGGCATATTCATACGCAATGACAACGCCTTTGCCTGCGGCCAAACCGTCGGCTTTGATCACAATGGGTAAGTCCATCGATTCCGCATAAGCGATAGCTTCATCCGGCGAATCAAAACTACCGTAGCTGCCGGTTGGTATATTGTGACGTGCAAGGAAGTCTTTCGAAAAACTCTTTGAGCCTTCTAATTGAGCGGCGGCTTGGCTGGGACCAAAACATCTCAAGCCGGCAGAATTGAATACTTCAACCGCGCCTGCTACCAAAGGTGCTTCTGGGCCAATAATCGTAAGGTCGATACGTTCTTTAAGCGCGAACGCCACCTGAGCATCGATATCCATGACGTCCAAATCGACATTCACGAGTTTTTGATCGCTGTCGGTGCCGGCGTTACCCGGTGCGACAAAAACACACTCCACGTCCTTCGATTGTGCTGCTCTCCACGCTAAAGCGTGCTCTCTGCCGCCCGACCCGGTTACCAGTATTTTCATAGGGCTCTCCAGAGCTCTTTAGTCTTCAACCTTTAGTGGCGAAAGTGGCGCATGCTAGTAAACATCATCGCCATGCCCGCCTCGTTCGCTGCTTGAATCACTTCTTCATCTCTCACAGAACCGCCAGGTTGTATTACCGCAGTAATACCCGCTTCTGCTGCTGCATCAATGCCATCGCGGAATGGAAAAAATGCATCCGATGCCATGACGGAACCAGGTACAACCAAATTTTCATCCTCAGCTTTAATACCCGCAATTTTGGCACTATATACCCGTGACATTTGTCCCGCACCGACGCCTACCGTTTGCCGGTTACGGGCATAAACAATGGCGTTAGATTTGACATACTTTGCAACGGTCCATGCAAAGAGTAGATCGCGTTTCTCATCCTCGCTCGGCGCACGATCCGTCACAGTCTTAAGATTTTCATCATCAAGCAAAGATAAATCTGCTTCTTGAACCAGCATACCGCCGAGCACTTTTTGATAATGCATTTCACCAGCGCGATCTCGTTGGAGATTGCCGCACTCAAGCACACGAATATTCTTTCGATTTGAGAAGACAGTCTTAGCGTCGTCATCGATCATTGGAGCGATAACAACTTCTGCAAATTGTGTGTCGATAATTTTCTGCGCCACGTCACCTGATATTGACCGATTAAAGGCTACAATGCCGCCGAAAGCTGACGTCGTATCTGCTTGAAACGCAAGCTCGTAAGCGTGCAAAGGATTATCACAGACCGCAACGCCACAAGGGTTAGCGTGTTTAACGATGACACAGGCCGGCTCAGAAAATGCAGATACACACTGAAGTGCTGCATCGGTGTCGCCAACATTATTATAGGACAGCGCCTTGCCATTACTTTGTATTGCAGATCCGACCGTCCCCTGCGAAGCGTCATGCTCAACATAAAAGGCGGCCTTTTGATGCGGGTTTTCACCATATCGCATCGTTTGTTTGATTTTATATTGATTTGTTATCGTCGCAGGAAATAGTGTTCTGCCCTTAGATTCTGGGCTAATACTCCCCAGATAATTGGCTATAGCCGCATCATACTTCGCGACATGCTCAAAGGCTTTAACCGCCAAATTAAAACGAGTCTCCGCTGAGACACTTCCCCCCGTTAGATTTAACTCTTCAACAACCGTTGAATAATCTTCGGCATCAACAATGACAACAACACTTTCATAGTTTTTTGCGGCAGACCGAACCATCGCCGGACCGCCGATATCGATATTCTCAATCGCGTCAGCGAGAGAGCATTCAGGATTCGCGACGGTGGCCTCAAAGGGATAAAGGTTTACCACCAAAAGATCAATCGGCTCTATGCCATGTTCCGCCATTACTTCAGCGTCCATACCTTGACCATTTGCATCGCGGCGACCTAGAAGACCACCATGTACTTTAGGATGAAGCGTCTTTACCCGACCATCCATCATTTCTGGGAAACCGGTGTAGTCAGAAACTTCTTTAACGCTAGAACCGGCTTCCTTTAGTAGTTTGTAGGTCCCGCCGGTTGATAGAATCTCGACGTCTAGCGCCGCAAGTTTCTCCGCGAAATCGCCGAGCCCAGCTTTGTCTGAGACGCTAATCAATGCGCGTTTGATTTTGACCTGTTCCATGAAAGTTCCTGATTATCAGCAAGAGCAAATACAACGACAAAGGACCACGATAGCATCGCAATCGTGGTCCTTTGTCATTGTAGAAGCTGGTGCTTGTTGTGCTAACTTACCTAATTAAGCCTACTAAGCAGCAATATTTGCAGCGTTATTTTGATGACGCTGTTTGTGCGAGCAGGAAAGTTACCCAAGGACAACAACGCCATCCTTGAGTCGTAAGCAAGTTTACACACCCACAGAAACAAAGGGAATTTTTACAGTAGATGGTACTTCTTAAGCTTCTTTCGAAGCGTGCCGCGATTTAGACCAAGGATTTGAGCCGTTTGCGACTGATTGTTATTTGTTCTCTTCATGACACATTCAAGTAATGGTGCTTCAATTTCTGACAGGACTAATTCATAGAGATCTTTCACTTCCTGGTCGTCCATTGTTTTCATATACCCATCGACAGAATCTTCGACTGTTTCTGCAAGGGTCGGTGGGTGAAACTCGGGAATAGGTTCTCTCCTGAACTCTTCTCTAAGAAACATGACTGGTTGATCACTCATTATGAACCACTCCGTGGTTACGCAGCTACTTGCTTTTTCTCAAGGCAATTCGCTTGTTGTTCATCCAACCTCGCAAAATATTCGACAATCGCATCTATCTGTTCAGTGACAGTATCAATACCATTGAAGGCTTGCGTGAAACCATGCTTTTGTTGAGTTGCATCGACGTCTTGAGCTGAAGTAACCCTAGCCAAATACCAACCCACATGCTTTCTCGCAATACGAGGCCCCATTACTTGGCCATAAAAATCAGCCAAGTTACTTAGATGTGCGACGAGACGAGTTTTTATCTCACCAAAAGTTGGATTATTTATTAATTCACCCGATGAAAGATACGATTCCACCTGATTGATCAGCCAAGGGTTACCCTGCGCAGCCCTGCCAATCATTACTCCTGCTGCGCCGGTTTGATCAAGTACTTGCCGAGCCTGCTGGGCTGAACAAATATCACCATTGGCAATAACAGGAATGCTCGTCGCATCGACAACGTCGCCAATCGCTGCGTAATTGACACTTCCTGTAAAACGACTGGCACGGGTACGGCCATGCACCGTCAACAGTGAAACACCACTGTCTTGCGCTATCTTTGCTATTTTCACTGCATTTTGTTGTTCATCAGACCAGCCGAGACGTATTTTTAGGGTTACCGGAACATCCACGGCAGAAACGACCGCCTCAAGTATCTGAGCGACCAGCTTTTCGTCCTTAAGCAAGGCCGACCCAGCCGCTTTTTTGCACACCTTCTTCGCTGGACAGCCCATGTTGATGTCAATAATCTCAGCACCAAAGCCTTCATTTACCTGAGCGGCGTTAGCAAGCATTTGCGGATCGCCGCCGGCAATTTGTATCCATCTTGGGCCAGCTTCATCGCTAAACCTGAGTCTGTTTCTAGACTTAGGGGTATGCCATAGAGTTTGATCACTGGTCACCATTTCGGATACCAGCCAAGTCGCGCCGAGTTCACGGCATAAATTACGGAAAGGTTGATCGGTCACGCCCGCCATGGGAGCGACGATAACTTGACTAGGATGTTCATATTGACCGATCTTCATTTGTCTCTCGATATAGTTCTTATAGCCGTTCTTGTAGTGGTTCTTGTAGTGGTTCTTGTAGTGGTTCTTGTAGTGGTTCTTGTAGTGGTTCTCGTAAAAGTTCCTGTAACAGGGCTCGCCGTTTCGTAAAGCTGAACTTGTGAGGGAATGACCAGACACAAACGTGCGAGAACGAATGTTAGCAAGATAAAGAGGCTAATTCACCCGCACACTCAACGCGTGACCGACAGCCCTATCTCCAGGGTCAACAATCTCCAATGACAGCCTGACCTCAGTCGCTGCGGGTATATAACTCCTGCCAATCAATTCTCCCCCTAGATATTCACGAGGTACAAACTCTCGTGCCGCGATCGTACGGCCACTAATATCGGAGAATTGAAGTGCTAAATTGGGAAACTTTTGCTTATACGGCGCACTATTCCTTAAAATCGCGTCAACAATCAAAGAGCGATCAACTGTAGGGTGCGTCCGAACAACCAAATCTGAAATTGCCAGTGCAGAACCATCAACAAAGTCAGCTAGCTGACAGGGCACCCGCTCACATAGTTGAAGATAGACGTCCCGCAATTCAAGTCGCTGAGAGAGCTCATTGCGGTTAAACCAACCGAACTGCAAAAGTAGAGACATAATAAGAAAGAGGCTGAACACTGCCCATAGGATCTGTTTTGTTTCCAAAACAGAAGCGGCGGAATGATCTAACTCAACCGGTTCGGGATCAACATTGATGTTGATCACTGTTGGTTCATCCGCCAAAAAAACGTCATCTAGCAGGATATCTTCTTGTAGCCTTTCATTCTTTAACTCGTCTGTGACGATATCTTGAGGCATCGTCCCTTCGGCTGGATTAGCGTCATCGCTTGTTTCCCCAGAAATTGCAATTGTACCTGCTGATGCTAGCGAATCGGCCTCTTCACCAGCCTCGGGGGATTCATCCTCTGTCTGTCCTTGCTGCCCATGTAAAAAAGGCAGACCGGTGTCGCTCGCTGTATCCTTATGTGCAGCAGTCGATGCCTCCTCAAGCCTGTCGTCATTATCAACAACTGGACCTGATACCTTCGTAGCTAACATTGCATCCGTGTTTTGAAAATTTTGTTGAGCATTGCTGGTTTGGAATTCAATCGACAGGTCAGCTTCAGACGCAACAGTTTCATCTACAGACGAATCACTAAGCGGCTCAATCGTTCGAATATCGAAGCGAGAATTGTCGTTCGATGATTCTGTGCTTTGCAATGGCTCTTCCAATGGCTCTTCCAATGATGCCCCGCTCGATGCCTCATGCTGGACTATAGCCGGCGACTCAGAGTCTGCAAACATTGCCTCACTATCGCTATCAAGAGCGTCGCGAGATGAATCGTTTACTAGCTCTTCGTCTATAAGGTCTTGCAGCATATGCTCTATCGCTTGAAACACGACTAAGCAGGCACCACAACGAACCGCACCCGCCGCAGCATTAAGTTGAACCTCCTTAACTTTGAAAGAGGTGCTGCAATTTGGGCACTGGGTAATAATCTCGTAGGACATTAGTCCATTTTACCGTGTAGACAAACCCAACCATCTTGCTCTGTCTCAGACTCAAATCGAATCGGATAAGCTTCTTGTACCCAGTCCGACTGAGACTTCATAATTCCAGACAATACAATATCCCCTCCTGGCGCCAGTGAACTGAGCAGCAGCTCGCTAAGGTCGACCAACGGTTGAGCAAGAATATTCGCAATCACGAGTTGATGTTTTTCAACAACATACTGATCGGGTAATTTAACAGACCATTTATCAGCAATATGATTTCTTTCCGCATTGTCTATCGTCGCAACCAATGCCTGCGGATCATTGTCAACCCCCGTTACCGATTTCGCGCCTAGTAACAGGGCGCCAATACCCAAAATACCGGAGCCACAACCGAAGTCCAAAACTTTGAATGGTTGTGAGAGATTAGATTCGTCAATGTGTTGATCGAGCCAACTTAAGCACATCCTTGTTGTCGCGTGGGTTCCCGTTCCAAAGGCGAGACCAGGGTCTAAGCTCATGACCACGGCACCTTCTTCACTCACCGTGTGTCCCGTCGGACAAACCCATAAACGATCACCAAAGCAGACAGGTTTAAATCGAGTCAGCCACTCTCTTTCCCAAATTTTGTCGCCGAGAGTTTCAACAGATAACAAATCAAACGTGGTATTGCTGATGTGCGTTTTTATCGGTTCTATCTCTGTACCTTCCATGTACAAGCCTGTCGCATTCAATCTATCCCAAAGCGGCTCTTCGCCCGGGCCCGGCTCATAGATAGGGTTGTCTTCTGCATCCTCCACCGTCACCGAGACGGCACCGGTAGACCAGTAAATAGCTTCCAGCACCTCCAACTCACTAGAATCACATTGGGCGGTAATTTTTATCCAACTCAATTGCTTGGCTCCGTTTCAGCGTGCTGTCTAAGTCCATCGGTATACCGGTCCATGAAACGAATATGGTGCCGCCCCTCTTTAAAGTCGTCTTCATTCAAAATCGCAAGTAATAGCGCTAAGTTGGTCTCAATGCCTTCGATCTTAGTTTCTGTTAGTGCTTGCACCATCCGTCGTAGCGCCTCCTGCCGAGTTCGACCCGCCGTCACAATTTTAGCGATGAGCGAATCATATTGGTGCGGTACTGTGTAACCGCTATACAGGTGAGTATCTATCCGAACGCCTGGACCTCCGGGCAGTGCAAGCTTCGTGATAGTACCGGGGCTAGGTCTGTAGTCGATATCTTCAGCTAATACACGACATTCAATGCTACAGCCGACGGGTGTTATCTGATCTTGGGTAACCGGCAGGCATCCAGATTCAGCAATGGATAATTGTGCTTGGATCAAATCAATATTGCAGAACATTTCTGTGACGGGGTGCTCAACCTGTATGCGCGTATTGATTTCCATGAAGTAGAACTGACCTTCTGAGTACAAGAACTCCATGGTTGCCGCATTTCTATAATTTAGCTTCGCCAATGCTTGCGCAGCGCGCTGTCCGATGTCATCTAATACTTGATCAGATAAACCCGGTGCTGGCGCTTCTTCAACTAGCTTCTGGTTTCGTCGCTGTACTGAACAATCCCGAGTGCCGAAATGAATTGCATTACCTTGCCCATCGCCTAAAAGTTGAACCTCGATATGCCTCGCGAAGGCAAAATATCGCTCAACATAAACGCCTGCTCGGCCAAAATTACCTATCGCTTCAGCTGTTGACACCTCAAACGCGAGGTCCAGCTGCTCACGGTTCTCAACGAGTCGAATACCGCGTCCACCGCCACCATATGCCGCTTTTATTAATATCGGATAGCCAACTTGCTCAGCCACCTCAGCGAGAATCGACACATCGGTTATTAGACCATCACTACCGGGTATTGGCTGCAAACCTAATTCACAAAAAACAGATTTAGCCTCAGATTTATTACCCAAAACGCGCATTGTCGAAGATGATGGACCGACAAAATGTAAACCCGCTTTTTCAACCGCATCAACTAACTCAGCATCTTCAGAAAGGAACCCGTAACCGGGGTGCACAGCATCACAGCCGGTCAACGTCGCTGCCATAATCAAATCATCAATCGAGAGATAGCTCGATTCACCAATACAAATAGTGTCATCCGCGTACTGCAGATGGTGTAAATGCCGATCCGTTTTAGCGTAAGCCGCGACAACTTGAAGACCGGATGCCCGGCAGGCACGCAAGATACGCATTGCGATCTCGCCACGGTTTGCGATCAAAACGCGCTTAATCATTATTAAACAATAGTAAACAAAGGTTGGTCGTATTCGACAGCTGTCTCATTGGCAACGAGCACAGCCTCAATCACACCACTCTTTTCTGCCTTAATCTGATTCATCATTTTCATCGACTCAATGATACACAGCGTATCGCCTTCAGAGACGCGAGTACCCACATCAACGAAAACAGGTGATCCTGGCGAAGGTGCACTGTAAAAGGTTCCAACCATCGGCGCAGCAACAATGAAACCGCTTGGCTGGGACGCAACGTCCGGCGCCAATGGAGAACTCGCTAACGGCAACGGCTCGTTCGCGGTCCCTGGGGTAAACTGGACAATGGGCGTTGCTTGAAGTGAATGATTATTCATTCGGCTAATGCGCACCGAATCATCACCTTCCTTCACTTCTATCTCTGAAATGTCTGATTCTTCCATCAGCTCAATGAGTTTCTTAACTTTTCTGATATCCACTACTGATCCTCCAGTTTCTCTATTGCTGCCTGCAGCGCCAGTCCATAGCCGCTTGCACCAAGACCAATCACACATCCAACCGCCACATCTGAGAGGTAGGAATGCTGCCTGAAAGCTTCTCTGCTGTGCACGTTAGATAAGTGAACTTCAATAAACGGAATCGCCACCCCTAATAGTGCATCCCTTATCGCTACACTGGTATGGGTGAAAGCACCGGGGTTAATTAGGATATAAGCAACACCCTGCTCTCTTGCTGAGTGAACCCTATCAACAATCTCGTGCTCTGCATTAGACTGGAAACATTCCATTTGATGTCCAGCCGTCTTTGCTTGGGTGATAAGACCCGCATCAATATCTGCCAGCGTCATTGCACCGTAAATCTCAGGTTCACGTGTCCCGAGCAGATTTAGATTAGGACCATGAATTGTCAGGAGCTTTTTCATTTTATGAACCTTCGTTATTTTCCACATTTTCTAGGAGATCGACGAATATAGCTAATATTATCTACATTTTATCGAATTATTAATCATACGCACGAAGTGCTAAGGAATGGATTCAACATTTTATTAAATTATCTCGCAACGAGATTTTTATCGATATTTTAGGAAATTAAGGGTTTATTACGACAATTTGTGGGGGATAGCATATTCCAGCCTCTGCACAGCCCTGGTAAGTAACTTTAAACTCCAGTGTAGCGTCAGTCTCATCTGTCAGTCTCGCATTAATCGGTACGATAACCTCCAGCTCATCGAAATAGACTTCAACTTCACCGAAGTACTCATCAGTCTTCTCTATTCCCTTAGGTATAGCCAATTCACCAATGGCCTTATTGGCATCAACATTGAGTTTGTTTCTATATAAGTAGTAACCCGGCTGAATCTGCCAGTACAAAACGGCATTGCCGTCCACCTCCGTAGCAGTGAGTCGAAAGGCCTCATCAACGGGTAATATTTCAACTTGCGCCGATGGCAAATTACCTAACCGAACACCACCAGAACCGAACTCGCTGGCCGCAATGCTCTGTACACTTATCCATGCAAAGAAAAACATCCAATAGGGGAATCTACAAATTTGCTGCAAGCTAACGCCAAAATTTGCTTTACTCATGGCTTGTCACTGACCTCAAAAATTGTCTTCATTGATAGTTAACCCCAGTGTACGTCAAACTACAGCCAATACCGGCAAATACGTGACGGCCAAACCGAATATGTGTTTTTTACTTCGTTAACATGAATAAGGACAAAATGTTTCTCCAACCCACTCAAATATCATATTGCTTGCTGATCCTTTGCGCTGCGGGCCTAAGCGGCTGTCAGATGCTAGAGCAGGGCAGCCGCTCCGAACAAGAAACGATACAAAATACAAACCTTGAGAGGTCTAACGGGTTAAGTCTGGATCAAATCGATCGCATAAATATACTACTAAGCGACGCTTTCCTCGCTTTTCAGGACAATCGGCTTACCACACCAGTAGAAGAAAATGCCTACCTCATCTATATGCAGGTGCTATCCATTGATCCTGAAAACAATTACGCGAATCTCGGTTTGACTGAAATTGTTGAAAAATATCTGGATTGGGCACTCAATGCTGCTGAGCAAAAACACTACAGAAAAGCATTAGATTACCTAAACAAGGCACGCTCAATCGATGATGCACACCCAAACATCAACGCTGTTTATATGCAGATAGAAGAAAGTAAACTGGCAAAACAGTTGGAATTTAAACTCTCAGTTTCAGAATTACAAAATCGATCCGACAACGTTGCGGTTCAGTTAGAAAAGATAGCGTTAATAGTAGAAGAACATAACGCTTCCGTCGTTATTGCTGCCCGATCCGACAAGGACGGACGGTGGATTTACAAACAACTCAATGACGCCACGACAACCCGCGTGAAAGCAACCTTTTTACGCTCTACCGTGCCTTTCGTGCGCGTCTTGTATCCGTGACGATAACCTACAAGACAATCCGAACCTGAGCACATAACCCTCCCTGCCCTTCGACTTAAGGGGCGGCGCTTTTACTAACAAGACCCGACCATCATTTTTGGTTAAGATAACTGCTTAGACTCTAATGTGCTAGCGGGTGACGAAATTGGCAATTATCTCAGACATCAAAGCGAAATTTTCCAAAAATTCAGGGAACGATATCTCTGATACGATTTCCGACACCCTCGAAACATCGTCACCCTCATCGGCGGTCAAGCTGGTTCTCGTGCTATTTGCACTCATCCTCGCCCTTATCGGTGTGGTGGGCTATTTGTGGGATTCTGAAGCAGAGCTATTCAATGTCGCAGATGTTGTAGCAGAGGAAACAAATCAGCTAGGTGTGAAAATCGTCGTCGGCAGCGCGACCGTCGCTGCCACAATCAAGCTAGCTGACACGCTGTTGTCCAAGTCAGGTGGCTATATATCCAACGACATTTCGCCACCGGGAACGTGGATGGACAATCAACCCAATTGGGAGTTTGGTGTTCTCGTACAGATTCGAGATATGACCAGAACCCTGCGTAACAATCTTAGTCGCTCTCAATCACAATCAACCGAAGACAACGGTCTCGTTACCGCCGAGAACCAATTCTATTTCGACAGTGGCAGCTGGATGTTGCCGGAAACCGAAGCCGAATATCAAAAGGGCATCAATGCACTTCGAGATTATCTGGGTCGCCTCGGCGACAATGATCAGCAGTCTGCCCAGTTTTACGCCCGTGCAGATAACTTGCGCACTTGGCTTTCAGAAGTAGAGACGCGACTCGGCAGTCTCTCCCAGAAGCTCAGCGCCAGTGTTGGCAAAGCACAACTGGATACGTCTCTTGCGGGCGACTCTGCAGCCGTACAATCAACCGACGCCCAACACGAAGCGCAAGTAAAAACTGCGTGGACTGAATTAGATGATGTCTTCTATGAGGCCCGAGGCACAACTTGGGCATTGATTCACTTATTAAAGGCCATTGAAATCGATTTCAAGGATGTACTAGAAAAAAAGAATGCACGCGTCAGCTTGCAACAAATTATTAGAGAACTTGAACCAACTCAAGATACGCTTTGGAGTCCCGTGATTCTGAACGGCGATGGATTAGGCATTGTCGCAAATCACTCACTTGTCATGGGCTCTCATATCTCACGCGCAAATGCCGCAATAATTGATCTAAGACGTCTACTACAAGAAGGCTGAGTCCATTTGCGGGCTTTTGCCTTATTTAAGGGCGAAATATCCTAATTAAGTGTTCACGGATGGGACTCGCTTTTGTAGTATAGCTGCTTGGTTTCCGGCACCACGCCCCAAACTGAATAAAAACAATAAATTCAACAATAATTAAAACAATCGGGATCAACTATGAGTGAGATGACCAATCTGCCGCCGCTGTTTGGCGTTTTTGGCCTTGTGTGTGCCTTTATTATTTACATCCTAATGACCAGATTTCCTGAAGGTCAGGACAATATTAGAAAAATCGCTGATGCTATCCATGAAGGAGCGATGGCATTCATGCACCGCGAATATTTAATGCTGGCGCTCTTCGCCGGTCCGCTATTCGTTATTCTATATTTCGCTCTCGGCGGCGGCACAGCGCTTGCTTTCGCAGTAGGTGCACTAACATCGGCTTTGGCGGGTTATCTCGGCATGTTTGCTGCAACCAAAGCAAACGTCAGAACGACCACGGCAGCTCAAGAAAACGGTGCTGCAAGCGCCTTAACCGTCGCTTTCTATGGCGGTTCAATCATGGGGCTTTGTGTTGCTTCATTGGGCCTTATCGGTCTTGGAACGCTCTACTGGTACTTCGGTGGCGATCCTGAAACAGCCCATACTATTCACGGATTCGGAATGGGCGGCTCTGTCGTTGCACTCTTCTCCCGTGTCGGCGGTGGCATCTTCACAAAGAGTGCAGACGTCGGTGCAGACCTTGTCGGTAAACTAGAAGCAGGCATTCCCGAAGACGATCCCAGAAACCCAGGCGTGATCGCAGACAACGTTGGCGACAACGTAGGTGACGTAGCCGGCATGGGTTCGGACATATTCGAGTCCTATTGCGGATCCATGATTGCCACCATCGCAATTGCCTCAACTTTGGCAATGAGCAGTGCTAACGGTGTTTCTGAAATGGCACCTACTGGTGGCAGAGAGGCGCTAATGTCGCTTCCCTTAATGTTAGCTTCTGCTGGCCTTATTTGTTCAATCATCGGTATATTGATCGTTCGTTCTATGTCCAACAGCGCACCGGAAACCGCACTGCGAATGGGGCATCAGATATCCGCAGTCGCACTAATTATTGCGGCCTATTTCCTTACCGAATCATTTGGAATTAGTATCGATGTTTGGTGGGCAATCGTCGCTGGTACGGTCGGTGGTATATTGATTGGACTCGTGACTGAATACTATACCGCTAAAGGACCTGTCAGAAGGATTGCAGAATCCGGCAAGACAGGTACAGCAACAGTGATGATTACTGGTCTCGCCGTTGGTATGGAATCGGTTGTCATCCCAATTGTGACTATTGCTGCCATCATTTTCGTTTCTACTGAGTTCGCCGGTCTCTATGGTGTCGGTATCGCCGCAGTCGGTATGCTGGCAACTGTCGGTATGACAATGGCACTCGATGCCTATGGTCCTGTCGCGGATAATGCCGGTGGTATTGCTGAAATGGGTGGCTTGGGCGCAGAGGTCCGAGAAATCACGGACGGTCTTGATGAAGTGGGTAATACAACGGCTGCTATCGGTAAGGGTTTTGCAATTGGCGCGGCTGCACTTGCGGCACTGGCTATCATTGCAGCTTTTGTCGAGACAATGAGCAGCACTCAACCAGGCTTCTCGCTCGAACTGTCTGACCCGAAAGTACTCGTCGGTATGTTTATCGGTGGTGCACTACCTTTCTTGATTGCTTCAATCACAATGACTGCCGTGGGTGATGCCGCGATGGAAATGATTGAGGAAATTCGGCGTCAATTCCGCGAGATCCCGGGTCTTATGGAAGGTACTGCTGACCCAGATCACACCACGTGTATCGATATTGCAACAAAGGCAGCACTTAAAAAGATGATCCTACCCGGAATCATCGCGGTAGCTATGCCTGCGGTTGTTGGCTTCGGTCTTGGCGCAACAAGTCTGGGCGGAATGCTCGCTGGTGCTTTGCTCGGATGTGTTCTGCTAGCGCTGATGATGGCTAACGCTGGTGGTGCTTGGGACAACGCTAAGAAATTCGTTGAGAAGGGTAATTTTGGTGGTAAAGGTTCAGACGTTCACGCGGCTGTTGTTGTTGGTGACACGGTTGGTGATCCGTTCAAGGATACTTCGGGTCCAGCGATGAACATCCTTATTAACGTAATGGCAATTGTTAGTTTGGTCATTGCGCCACTGTTGTAAAAAAGGTGAATGAATGACCTCTACAAATTAGGTCATTGTTAGAAAGTTAAAGGGCGGCGGTTAGCGAAAGTTAACAGTCGCCCTTTTTATTTAGGCTTCAGTTCGTTTCACACATCAGCCACTGGCATTTATAATCTGTTTCTCGCTCGGGCTAAACAGGCACTGCTGAGCACTACGCTAACAAAGCTTAACGACATTCCTAGGCTGCTGACTGATGACTACGCTACATATCTACCTGCAATCCGATCCAAACCAAGAAAACTTTGAGCCATTTCACTTCGGGCCAAAAGATTTTCAACCACTCCAAGAGGCTCATCCCAACCTCGAACTCGTCTTTCTCCATTCCACCCAAGAGATGCTAGAGCAACTCGCTAATATTGAATGGTTAGATACCTGGTACTTCGACAGGCTTTGGTACAACAAGGCGCCCAAACTTCGCGGCATATTTACCCCTGCAGCAGGCAAAAATTGGGTTCATGAGGATCCATCTGCACAAGTTAGGACCCACTACGGGTCATTTCATGGACCGATGATCGCCGAGACAATGCTCAGCTATATCCTGCACTTTTCGCGCAATTTACCCGCCATGATCAAGCAGCAATCTAACAATACTTGGGACAGAACAACCCAGCGCTTTTCTCGGTTGCTAAAAGATCAAACGGCTTTGATTTTGGGCTATGGCAACATAGGCCAGCACTGTGGTGCGCTTTTAACGTCTATGGGGCTTACCGTGCACGGCTATCAACGTGCACATCGTTTTGGTCAAGATAACACCACAGGCGTTATCTATATTGATGACAGTCAACTGGACTCAATCGTTTCAACCGCTGACCATGTGATCAATTTGCTTCCTGGCGATCCGTCAACAAATAGCTTTATTGATCAGCGGTTCCTAGAAAAGATGCATAAAGACAGCTTTCTATACAATTTCGGAAGGGGAACAACTGTTTGTGAAACGTCACTTTTGTGGGCCCTGAACAATGAAATAATTGCGGGTGCCGCATTGGATGTCACTGCAGTCGAACCGCTGCCTGACGATTCACCACTGTGGCAACTACCAAACATCCTCATAACACCACACTCATCCTGTGTTTACTCGGAATATCAAAGTCTTCATGTACAGCAACTGATTGATCTGATCAAATTCTAGAAGATAGTAGCCAACACTTTTTGTTCATTTTAAGAAACCATTTGCGATCTTTATCGGTCTTGTATTTATCGCTAGTTAAAAAGCGAGATAACTAACAATAAATATTCGAGGAATATCAACATGTAAGTAAAATGAACGTGTAAAGCATTGGTCCTAGCTATGAGCACAGTAATAACAGCAATGCTCGCACAGATATTAACCCCTTTGCTGTCATCGAAATGTCTCGTGGTGATATACAACTCGCAGAGGGTTTTTGTGGTGAGAAAACCAAAAGTGAAGGTTCTTGCGGTACCTGTCGCCTATCATTTCCCTGCCCGTCAAATACAGAAAATGTTGAAGCGAAGAGATTAAAGCCACGCATCTTCTCGTGTTTCGCGATCAGTCTGACGCCATCCGACGCTTCAATATCCAGCCTCTGGTATTCGAGCTGCTGAGAGACATGAGTCAGCCGACCGGCACACACCCAGTAACCTGATTGACGAACAAGGCGAACGAAATGAATCAAGCACCGGACAGTTTCATCGAGTTTGGGATGGGGCTGATCAACCAAATCAATGAGAGCGGCTGTTAGACGTCGTTAGCTAACTCGCCAAACATTGCGTTTTTTCACCAACTAACGATAGGTCGACTACCCTAAACCACTGATTACATTAAGAATATTCTATGGCACGGCGTTTGCTTGACTATATCTCATTGCTTTTACCCGCTAACCCGCGGCATTGCTTAAAAACGTCAATTTTGTCGCGATAAAAAATGACGTAGTCAGACTCATTCAGTCTGGGTTAACCAAAATTAAACTATGCTTGTCACAACCAACACACAAAGGAAAAACAATGTCACAAACGGTAAATGTTTTCGGCTTATTACTACTGACTCTATCCCTCTCCGGCTGTGTCGTTGCCATCGGCAATGGGCACGGTGATGGAGAAGACAATTGGAAGGAGCGGCAGGGGAAAAATTCACGCTACATAAACTCTCTCAGTATTGGCGAAAGTCGAGCAGCCATCGAGTCTGATTTGGGCTCAGCCGACATTTCGGAGGCATTCCAGAGGAACGGTGATGATTACCGAGTACTTTTTTATCGAACCAAAAGAATCGATGATGACGGACGAACAACAAAAAATGAAACAACACCCTTAGTCTTCATCGACAATAAACTTGTCGGTTGGGGTGATACCGCGATCGAAAAGGCGACAAGGTAGACTATTCTTGCTGCGACTTGACTGCCAAAAAGCGTAGTGGCTGTAAAAGCGCTGTCGCTCTATAAGCAAAGTCGCTCTCAAAGTACTGTCAGCTATACGCCTTCAAAAAAGGCGTTACTGCGAAATATCAAAGGGCTTAAGTTTCTTCTTTAAAAGTTGTTTCTTGAGCCTCACATATTGAGGCAAACCGTTTTTATAAGGTGGATAGTCTTCACCCGAAATAAGCGGCTCAAGGTATTCGCGACACTTCGCCGTAATACCATAACCGTCTTTTGTAATGTAGCCACGCGGCATTTTCTTCTCAACGTTGGCAACCTTGGACAAAGGCGCTTCACCAATTACCCACCGATAAGGTTTGGATTTTTTTCGAACAATCGTCGGCATAACAGCATTTTTACCCGCTAGCGCAAAATCTACCGCCGCTTTGCCCATCGCATAAGCCTGCTCAACATCGGTGCCCGAGGCAATGTGTCGAGCCGCTCGTTGCAAATAGTCAGCAACTGACCAGTGACATTTGTAACCGTGCGCTTCTTTTATCATGTCAACTAGACTCGGCGCGACACCGCCTAACTGTGTATGCCCGAAAGCATCTTTCAATCCAGCATCAGCGACAAATCGCCCATCGGCATACTGCGCACCTTCAGACGCTACGACGACACAAAAACCAACTTTTTTAACGCTATCTTTGACTTTGGCAAGAAATTTACTTTTATCAAAGGCGATCTCTGGAAACAAAATGACATGCGGCGGATCGTTCTTCTCCTCCTTCGCCAAGCCACCGGCAGCCGCTATCCAACCCGCGTGCCTTCCCATGACTTCCAGTACGAACACCTTGGTTGAAGATTCCGCCATGGACGCAACATCCAATCCCGCTTCCCGCGTCGATACAGCAACATATTTAGCGACCGAACCAAACCCAGGACAGCAGTCGGTGAAGGGTAAATCATTATCAACGGTTTTAGGAATCCCAATGCAAGTCAATGGATAGTCCATCTCTGCACTGAGTTGTGCGACCTTGTTAGCCGTGTCTTGAGAGTCACCACCACCATTATAGAAGAAGTAGCCGATATCATGCGCCTTGAAAACGTCGATCAAACGCTCGTACTCTGCTCGGTTTTCCTCAACCGATTTCAGCTTATAGCGACAAGAACCAAAAGCACCTGATGGGGTATGGCGCAATCCGGCAATAGTAGATTTTGATTCTTTCGATGTGTCGATAAGCTCTTCACGCAATGCACCAATAATGCCATTTTTACCCGCGAAGACTTTGCCGATTTTCCTAGAGGCTCGCGCTGTTTCAATGACACCGCAAGCTGAAGCGTTGATGACTGACGTCACCCCACCCGATTGAGCATAAAAAGCATTCTTTGGCATTCCAAATCCTTACATGTTGATCTATGTTTCTAAAATTAACTGCGACTATGATTGTCATTCAACCCTATTGAAGGGCAGGCACCTACAGGCGACTTAACAACCACTTTTTTCAATCACCGGTAGCAACTTAATCGAAATTCGCGTCCCAACAAACAGTCCTGAAATTCGCATACAATTGACGCAATCTATTTGGACAACCTTTTATGGCCTATCCAATCGCGCTCTATATCCACATGACTTGCGTCGGCATTTCCATCAGCCTCTTTACACTCAGAGGATTATGGATGTTGTTAGATCACCCACTACTGGCTCATCGGATCGTCAAGGTTGCGCCACATATCATCGATTCCGCACTACTAGGTTCGGCTATCTACTTGGCAATCAACATCAATCAATATCCTTTTATCGACAATTGGTTGACCGCCAAGCTAATCGCGCTTTTTGTCTATATAGGTCTCGGAATAATCGCCCTGGGTAGAGGCAAAACGAAACGCATCCGCCTAGTCGCGCTGGTGCTTGCTGTGCTTACGTTTGGCTACATAGTATCCATAGCAAGCACGCACAATCCAAGAGGCATCTTAAGTGTTTGGATCGACTAAACTGGAAACAATCCCCGTACCTTTAAATACCCGCTGATTAATCAGTCACGCGCACTGTTAGCACATCGCACAAAACACCATGCAAAACACTATTAGCAGTAGAACCTAGTAACAGTTGTAAGCCTGATTGCCCATGGGTACCCATAACAATAAGATCTACATTATGCTCTTTAACGGCAGCGTGTACTTCCCTTGCTGGTTGTCCTTCACGAAGCAACAGCAATTCGTCTGGAACGCCTAACTTAGCACCGACTTCTTTCAAACGTGCTTCAGCGTTCTTCCGAACGCCAGTCTGCACTGCGACCATCTCCTGACCGAAACTCATATTGTTAGCCGCATAAGCCATGACCAACGGTTCGATGACGTGTAACAGAGCAAGTTCTGCATGATTGTCCGCAGCAACTTTCTTCGCCTTTTCGATAATGGCTTGATTATCATTATGGAAATCAAGCGCCAGAAGAACTTTTGTGTAATTTGCCATTAAGTGTCCCTACCTTTTCTTGTCGAGCTCAATTTTTGAATTTGAATGATTTTTCACTTTCGCGTTTCAAATGATTTTACCATTCATCAACCCTAAATTTGATTGTTTTAGATCAATCAGATGATCAATTTGGCATGAAATTTAGCCGAAATAAAGTCTAAGACCACTTCTCTACAATCGGGATGCGACGGCCGATGCCAAATGCAACTTTTGAAACTTTAGTGCCAGGGCAAGTTTGTCTTCTTTTATATTCCATTCTGCCGATTAGACCCACGATTCGTTCGAAATCTTTTTGCGCTTGCGTGGCCTGCTCTGACCATCGACGCAACACGTCCGCATCCATGCTTACTTTTGCTTTTCCTATCAATTGATTTTTCAGCCAGATCGAAAATTCCGGATACGTGCTGACATAGTCTTCCACATAAGCTCTCACGATCGGATCGAGAATTGCATAGGGAAGCAAACTCGCTTCATCTGTTTGACCGTGCGCTAATTCTGCACTCGGCGGTTTCTGCCAGATATTCTCGGGAATGTCAGAGTAAGTCTTTGCAATGTCAACAACCTGGTATTTATACAGGTCTTTAATAGGCGCAAAACTAAAATTCATATCAAAGTGAGTGTAATAACCGCAGGCGGACTCTGTCTTATTGCCGGTGGAAAGCGGCATCGCACCAAAAGCATTACTGAAGTGCATCACATAAAGGTCCCGCATTCTCGCCTGAATATTTTCGTCAGCAATAAAATTGTAACCGCCTGTCGTTAGCTTTGCATTCTCTGATCCGTCGGTTGACAACATTTTAGCAGTACTGCGATAACGCTCATTGAGCAACTGCACGGTGGGCTCATGATCAATTTCCATTTCATAGTCCCAACAACCGAGATTTTCATGCAGTTTAATTGCATCTTCACGGGAGTGAAGGCTACTAAACTTGGACGGCATTCTTATCGCATGAACATTTTCCGCACCCACCGCCTCACAGGCGAGTTTGCAAACGACAGCGCTATCGACACCACCACTTGAGGCCAATACTAATTTTGAAAACCCAGATTTCACAACGTAATCTCGCAGACACAAAACGAGCAAATCCTTAAGCTTTGGCGATCTATGTTTTAGGCGCTCGTAGTGTTCGGGTTTATAAACTTTCGATTCAATCGGTTTGACCTGCATAATATCAACCAGATCAAATGTGTCCTCGAAAAGTTCTTCGCTAAGATGCAGGAGATCACCGTTGCGCACGACGAAACTTTGTCCATCAAAAACCAACTCATCTTGGCCGCCACGCTGATTAACGTATACAACCGTCATATCCGGCTCAGAACCCGGCGCAATCATATTCAGGCGATTTATAGGCTTACCCTCAACAAAGGGCGAGCTATTGAGCGACACGATCGTTGCCACTCCGGCTTTTCGATACATTTCCATGGGGTTGTCGGCGTAGCTATAATCATCAGAACCTTTGTCATTCCAAAGGTCTTCACAGATTGTGAAACCCACCTTCGAGCCGGCTATTTCGAGTACTAGAAGTTCGTTGCCGGCCTCAAAATATCGGAGCTCATCAAAAACGTCATAAAAAGGCAGTAGTTGTTTAATATAACGTCCTACGATTTGACCTGCAGCAATGACTATCGCCACATTAAAATAGGGTTTGCCGACGCCTTCGTTGAGCTCTATGCAACCGACAACAATATGTAAATTTGCAGACAGACCTGCTGAATAGTCAACAATGTCTTGCAGCACTTCAAGATTGCGATCAATAAACTTTGGCTGATATATCAGGTCCTGACTTAGATAACCGGGGATCGTTAGCTCAGGGAAGACCACGAGATCGGCATCCCCTGCAGATCCGACATCAATACCTCGCTTAATGGCGCGAAGATTACCGTCGAAATCGCCCGGCGTTGTATTTATCTGCGCAAGACAGACTTTCACTTTGCGGACTGCGGAATTTGAGCACGGAAAGTCAAATTGACCATCAACAGCACCACGACACAAGCACCGGCTTGGTGAATGCTCGCCAGTTCAATAGGTACCACATATATCAGTGTAAACACTCCCAATAGAAACTGTATGACGATGCCACAGAAACTCAATAGCATCGCATGCCAGATTGCCTTTGAACCTGATTGCTTCGCTTTAATCGTTAGCACCAGCGCCAGAATCAACACAGCGGCCCCGACCCAGCGGTGCACAAACTGTAGCATCGCATTATTCTCAAAAAGATTATGCCACAAAGGTGAAATTGCAATCGCTAAATCTGGAATGAAATCACCATTCATCAAAGGGTAGGTATTGAAACCATAGCCCGCGTGACTGCCGGCGACAAATGCGCCATACACGATCTGCAATGTCACCAGTCCAACAAGTAAATAGGTGCCGCGAAGGAACGCACGACTGCTACCTTGCCTCGATACATTGAGCAACGACAAAACTAACCAAAACAAATAGGCTAGGATGACGAGCGCTAGACCCAGATGTGCAGCAAGCCGATAGTGACTCACTCGCGGCATATCAATCAGACCACTTTTTACCATGTACCATCCCATCAGCCCTTGAGAGCCGCCGAGCAACAGACCGACCCACAATTTGAGATGATAGCCAATTGGAATCTGTCTCCGCACGAGAAAGTAAAAGAAAGGCGCAAAATATAACAAACCAATAAAGCGGCCAAGCACACGATGTCCATACTCCCAGTAAAAGATGTACTTAAATTCGGCCAACGACATTCCTGCATTGATTTTTTGATACTCGGGATACTGTTTGTAATCATTAAACGCCTGCGTCCATTCAGCAACGGACATTGGCGGCACAATCCCCATTACAGGCCGCCAATCGACCATCGACAATCCACTTTCTGTCAAACGCGTTATCCCACCAACCACGACCATCGCGAAGACGGTTGCACAGACGGTTAGGAGCCAGATGACAATTGTTCTATTTTGACTAATCACTTACGAATATACCCATATTGCTGTATCGATGAAGGTGGCGATTCTAACGCTATCATTTCTGCATAACCACTTACTGTACTATCATAGCTGAAAGTCAGATCACCCTCTTCAGCGGTTTCTGAGCGTTAGAAGTACAGACCAAAACTGCGCTATTTCGCGCGAATAACCCAAGATTCACAGTCTCGATTGAAACATCGTCTGCATTGCTGTCGTCTAACCGATAATTTAGACTGCCGCCATCATCAGGTTGAAACCCCTTCAGATCCAACACTTCGTTCTATCCGTACCCATCCTTAAGGATGCCTTAATGACTGAGAGAGCAAAACGGTACTGGATAGGTTACCCGCTATTAATAAGGGTTCGTTTCAGCGCTGTGAATTTTTTATAGGAGTAAGTAAATGATCGATCTCAACACCTTCCGCGAGGAAACACGCGAATGGCTCGAGGCTAATTGCCCCGAATCCATGCGCAATCGCTCTTTCCATTGGGAAGATGCGCATGAAGTGTATGACACAGACGAGGCTCGAAGTTGGCTAAAGGTCATGGCAGAGCGGGGCTGGACTGCCCCAATGTGGCCAAAAGAGTACACCGGCGGCGGTCTCAGTCGCGAAGAGGCACAAGTACTTGCCCAAGAAATGGGACGTATTAAAGCTATCCCAGCCTCAACAGGCATGGGGCTGTCTATGATCGGACCAACCCTGCTAGAGGTGGGTACTGAAGAACAGAAGCAACGCCACATTCCAAAAATCGTCAGTGGCGAAGTGGCTTGGTGCCAAGGCTATAGTGAACCAGGCGCGGGTTCCGATCTCGCTGCATTGCAAACTAAAGCCATCATCGATGGGGACAACTTTGTTATCAATGGCCAGAAAATCTGGACCTCCGGTGCACAACACGCAGATTGGATGTTTGCACTGGTTCGTACCGATTTCGAAGCCTCAAAGCATGACGGTATCAGTTTCGTACTGCTCGATATGCACCAGCCCGGCGTGACCATTAAGCCAATTTCGTTGATATCCGGCTCCTCGCCTTTCTGTGAAACCTTCCTCGACGATGCGCTTGCTAGCCGAGAAGATCTTATTGGCGAAATGGGCAAGGGTTGGACGGTCGGCAAACGCCTACTTCAATTCGAGCGCTCTGGTATTGGCGGCATGAATGGCGGCGGTGGCAAGAAGAAAAAACCGAAGAAGAATGATTTCGTTGAACTGGCCAAGCAATACACCGGTGAGATAGACGGCAAAATTGCTGATGCTGGCGCTCGAGAAGAAGTCTTAAACCACAGCATGCTTGAACGTGCCTTCACGCTAACCGCCCAACGGGTCGGCGAAGAAAACATGTCGGGTAAAACCCTCGGTACAACCACTTCAATATTCAAATTGGTGGGCGCAAACCTGGCGCGCGATGGCGCGGAACTCAAATCAAAACTGATGGGTACCCAAGGTATTGGTTGGGATGGCGAAGGTTTCTCAGGTATGGAACTTGAAACCACCAAAAACTGGCTCAGCAACAGAGCCGTCACCATTTATGGCGGAACCAACGAAGTACAAATGAACATTATCGCAAAGCGGGTACTTGCTTTACCCGAATAGATATTGAATAGCACTGGATGCGTCTTGACAGGTTTCAATCGGAACGCTTCAAGACGCGACTTTGTATCTATTGCTTCGTAAATGTTTACATCAGGGCTGTGACACCGGTCACAGCCTTATCGATTGCCCCACCGCTCAACAACCCTTTATCTCCGTTTAGCCCTCCCCTGCTAGCAACCTCGTTCATCCTGACGTAAATTCAGCAACCAGCACATCAAGACGAATACAAGTATCAAGGCCCAAAATGATTGCCGATGAAGCACCGCATACCAAACAAATTGATGCTAAATCGTCCGATCAGAATCAATCCATAGCGCCATTGAAGAACAAATCGAACAACACATTGAATCATACATTGAATAACACATTGAACGCCGACGCTCATACCGGCGTACTACTTGTCACGACTAAAGGCCGTTACACTGAATTGCTCGAGGTTAGTGGCCTGCAATATATCAAATGTAATGATGACTACCTTGTGATCGCAAAAAACAATAATGCGCAGACCAAACCGGATTGGTATTTGAACTTGAGAGAGGAACCTATCGTTAAGATCGAAATAGGTGAAATCAAATATTACGCCAAGGCTGAGACTGTGACCGAGGCTGAACGACTTGGTTTAGCTAAGCACACAAACAAACTCGATAAGAACCCTACCCGAACAATACCTCGTGACACCGCAGTCGTGTTACTTAAGCCGCTTTTTTAATTTGGCTCTGCCATAACGGTTGCTAAATCAATCGAGACGACAACTATCGTTTAACGCCAAACGCGATTCAGCCACTGGCGCATCCATTCGCCTCCGATTCTTGCACGAACTCAATGATCTGCTCGGCAGCAATATTCTCAACAGGTTACTTCCGCTATACTCAGTCAATTCTCTTAGGTGGATTATCATTTTGAAATCACCGGTCCAAGAACCTGGTGCGGCCATTCCAACGGCCAATCATGACAAAAGTACATTCGCTTCTCTAAAAGTCTCGGACTATCGTTATCTCTGGATCGGCATGCTCGGTTCAGCTTTTGCAATGAATATGCAACTCGTTGCACAAGGTTGGCTTGTTTATGAGATGACATCATCGGCGATGAATCTTACCTACGTCACCCTCGCATTTATGCTGCCGCAAATTATCTTTTCACCGATTGGTGGCGTGCTCGCTGATAGGATCAACAAGAAACCCATTATTACTTGGGCCCCCTTGGCTAACGGCATCGCGACACTCGCCATGGCCTATGTGGTCTTCAACGACCACGTCACGTTCGAGCATTTTATTGTTGTTGGCTTTTTTAACGGCACCGCCTTGGCAATATCAATTCCTGCAAGAACCGCACTCATCCCAGAAATCGTCGGCGAAAAACTCATGTTTAACGCCATGGCTTTCAATACAGCATCTTGGAATTTATCTCGAATTCTTGGACCCGCCCTCGCCGGCTTCATGATTGCCATATTCGCAGAAGGTGATACCACATCCTCCTACGGCGTCGGACTTGTCTATATTGTCTTATCCGTTCTCTATATGACCTCAGCGGTGACAGTCGCCTTCATCAAGCATGACTGTGAACCCAACAGAACTAACAACAATGGACCCATGACCGATCTCATAGAAGGCATGAATTACGTAAAAGGCTCCCCCATCGTTGGAGGTCTCATATTACTGTCTATCTATCCGTTTTTATTCGGCATTTCTATCAATACATTTCTACCTGCATTTAACACCGACGTACTAAACGGTGGACCTGACGACCTTGGATTTTTGATGACTGCAATGGGCGTCGGCGCTATAGGCGGTTCTTTAGTGCTAGCACGCCTCGTGTCACTTAAGCACAAAGGAAACTGGACACTCTTTACCAGCCTCTGCTGGGGCGCAGCTGTCGCTATCTTCGCGACCACAGAAAGCATTCTTTGGTCGACCATAACGATAGGGTGCATTGGCTTTCTATCAGCCATCAACATGTCAATGAACCGAAGCCTCGTGCAACTTCAGGTAGAGCAGAGCATGCGCGGACGGGTGATGAGCATTGATATGATGTCTCACGGTCTCATGCCCATCGGAATCATACCCATCGGCTACATCGTTGATAACTATAGTATTCAGGCAGGGCTTGTCACAAGCGGTGTTATGTTGATGTTACTGACAATTATATCTGCGTTCTTAATGCCGAGCATACGTGGGATTGACACGGGTTACTCGTGATAAATCGACTTAGCACTGAGCTTCGTTAATCACCGATACTGTGATGTGATGTGATGTGCATTGCATATGTGTACATTAAGAGGGACCTGGTTTTTGACACGACAGCATTACGTGCACCTAAAACCAAACGATCCCTATCAGTGTCCCAAACGATTCTATCAAATTAATCTAATCACTAGTCTGTGAAGACTGGCATCGCGCCCATTTCCCAAAGCATTACCGTGGCTCCGAGCAGTGCGGCACACATGACGAGCCCGACCGCAACCAAAGCGCTCGCAAACAAAAAACCGCGTTCCTTAGGGATCTGCATCACGATCGGTACACCGATATAGAGCAGATACACGGTGTAAGCAGCTGCGGCACAACCCAGTAAAATATCCAACCAGAGCACCGGATAGAAACCCGTAATGCCACACAAGAACATCGGCGTGCAAGTATATGCGGCTATCTTTATACCCTTACCAAGGGTAGAGCCTCCCACCTCATAGGTCTCCGCCATCCAATGCACCATGTAGCCAAGAACACCAATACCGATCAGGATCGATAAATAGAACAACGTCATAATCTGCAAAGCACTTTCAGGGGTAATACGAATAGATCGATTACCTAATTGCCAGCCGACATCCGTTGCGCCGATATACCACGCAACGGGCGGCAACAAGCCAATAAACAGCACATACTTCAGATAGCACAGAACAATGCTTTCGCTAGAAGTCCTTATTGCTTCCCATTCACTTGAAGGTCGAAACATGATCCCGAATATATGATTCATGACTATCCTCTCTTACTCGCTTTTTAGTTGTCTTTCGTTTTAGGGTTTGGGCTTGGAGTTGTATCAATATCTAACTCATCATCATCGAATAAAATTCTCTGCGCTTCTTTATCGAGGTCTTCGTACTGTCCATTTTTCACAGACCAAACAAAGACTGTGATCACCATAAAAACTATCACCAAGCTAACAGGGATCAACATGAACACCCCTTCCATTACAAATTCACCAAAGCCACGGCGCGCAGCCGTGTCGCATTCAAAACGACAAACAGAGAACTAAAGGACATCCCTAGGGCGGCTTGCCAAGGTTCCAAAAGGCCTGCAACGGCTAACGGAATCAACAACAAATTATAGGCCACAGCCCAAAATATATTTTGGCGAATAACGCGTGTAACTTTTTTTGAATAATCCAAAAGACCTGCCAATTTACTGATATCTGCTTTCATCAGCGTAGCTTCAGCAGCCTCCTGAACAATGGTATCCACTGGACTAATTGCAATTGATGCCGTCGCCACGCCCATCGCCGCTGCGTCATTTACACCATCACCTACCATCATTACGACGTCTGATGTCGCTTGCGCTTGCTGTATAGAACTCATTTTCTGTAGTGGCGTCATCCGCGACTCAAATGAATCGATCGAAAGCAATTCAGCAACTCGTTGTGCCTCTGACGCGGAGTCTCCTGTCAACATAGAATATCCGTAGCCGTGACTTCGAAGCCACTGCAGTAGTGCACTCGATCCAGGTCTAACTTCGTCACGAAGGTTCACCCATGCCAGCGGTTTATCAGACGCTAACAGTAACCAAATACCTTCACCCTCTGGCTCTTTAATATTTTCGCCGATAGCAAAGCTTGCGCTACCAAATCGATACAGCACATCATGGATTAAACCCGACACGCCCAATCCGACCTCGCTCTTTGCTTTATCTACAGTCAATGTATCAAAGTCTTTGAAAGCCATAGCTAAAGGATGACGGCTAACCTTTTCCAAAGCGCCACAGATTTCCAATACTTGTGCCCGCGTCATACTTTCCAACACGACAACCTTCTCGAGTGTCAGCTTCGCTTGGGTTAATGTGCCGGTCTTATCAAATGTCAGGTGATTAATCTGTGCAACTTTTTCGATAAACTCACCCGTGCGAACGACGACACCAAAACGGCGTAGTGCCGTGATCGCGACGGTATAGGCAACAGGGGTAGCCAGAGATAGAGCGCAGGGACAGGACACGACCAACACCGTCAACGCAATAACAAACCAATCTTGCGCACCTGCTAAATACCAATAAATACCGGCCAAACTTGCTAATAATAGAATAATGGCCACAAAGTATTTAGCAATGCGATCAGCAAGTTTTGCGAATAATGGCTTATACAATGTCGACTCTCTAAAGAGCTCCGCCATCTTATTGATCACAAAGAATTTCGGCTCAACCAACATCTCGACAACTACGTACCCGACGAGACATTCGGAACCAGCCAACACTCGCTGGCCTGTCTCTCGAGTGAGCGGCATAGACTCACCTGTAAATGCCATCTCGGAAACATCAGCACGTCCTTGACGAATAACGCCATCAACGGGCATCACTTCCCCAGCTCGCACAATGACCCGAGCGCCGATCATTAACTTACCGACATTCACCAATTCGTTGGTCACCTCTAGCCTGGCTGAGGTTGGCACAAATGTATTACTGAGATTAATGTCATCAAAATATTTGCGACGTACATTGAGTTCTATAAAGCGCCCAATCAGCAGTAAAAAGGTAAACATACAGACAGAGTCAAAATAGACTTCACCGAATTCTGAACCGACACCAACCAAACTCACGCAGAAACCAGCCAGTATCGCGATCGAAACAGGCACATCCATACCCGCCTGCCCCGCCTTAATGTCTCTCCACGCATTGCGATAAAAAACCGCCGCGCTATAAAACACAACGGGCGTTGTCATAGCCAAGCTTGCCCACTGCATGAGCTTTTCGTAGGCGGGTTCGATGCCACTGTCCCCAGCTAGGTATACGGCTATTGCGTACATCATCACCTGCATCATGCCGATTCCCGCAACACCTAGACGCGCAAGCATCGAATTCGTCTCACCTGCTAGCGCATCGAGTTCAGCGTCCCGTTCGAAAGACGCAGGGGAGAAACCCAACTGCCGAATATTCGAAAGCACGGTCTCTTCCGATATACCACAGACATCCACGTATACCGTCTTAGAAGCTAAGTTCGTTCGAACACGCTCAACGCCAGACAATTTTTCTAGCGACTTTTCAATTCGTAGTGTGCAGGCCGCACAACTAATATCAGGAACTTGCATTGCAATTTGCAATACATTATCTGAATCGCGCTCTGCTGTTAGGACTGCACTAGCCACCAGAATTAATCTCCAAATCGGCAACGGGCGTTTCTATACGACGGCCAACTTTCCAGCGCTCGTCCTGGCCGCTTAATTCAAGATACCAAACTCCTTTATCGTTCAGCATGCCAAGTGTCTGACCATCTGCTGCGTATTCATTCGTCGCTCCAGCCTGCAGCATTATGACCTGATCTCGATCACTATCCGTCACATGCCGCAGAGCCAATTGAACAGTGTTATCAATCACATTTTCAATCTTGAAGACGACCCGCTCCGGTGAAAGTAAAACCAGTGATGCTTTTACGCCCAGCTCAGTGGCGAGCAATTGTTTATCAATATTCTGATTGATTGCCATGCCGTCTTTATAATAGTCATCAACCACAAGATCGTCGGGGAACCAAAGCGCCACGGTAACCATAAAGATGCCAAATATCACCGCGGCAAATGGGATTGCGATCAACAATACGGGCCAATAATTACGTTTGGCCTTTAATACTAAGGGTTCAGCAGTCATAGACGTTTACCAGCGGGGACAGGTCCAAGAAATCGGCTCTCAGATACTGCTCTCGCGCTACCGGTGAGTGATATCACTTCAAATTCTATATCGGTATTTACCGATCCAAGGCTATCGGTATCAACCAATACGGTCATGGGTATTTCAGCGATACCGCCTGCCTCCACGAAGATTGTTCTGCTGGGCATCCATTCCAAGTTATCTATGCCTAACACCGTAAGTTTGTATTCGCCGTCGACCGTATCTTTGTTGAGCACTTTCACTGTGTAGGTATTCTGAATTCTGCCACCCGCCACCTCTTGATAAAGTTGAGCTCGACTTCGCATCACATCCAGCTCCAGCGGCACCCGAGTAATTAATGTTGACGCAAAAAGTGCCATCATGACAATCAGAGCGAGCCCATAGCCGATGAGCTTAGGTCGCTTCCAAGTCCACTTATTACCGGCCAACTGATGCTCGGTCGTATAGGAAATAAGTCCTGAGTCATAACCCATTTTGTCCATGATGCCATTACATGCATCCACACAAGCAGCGCAATTGATGCACTCGTGTTGCAAGCCGTTACGAATATCGATGCCCGTCGGGCAAACCTGCACACACATCGTACAATCGATACAGTCACCGAGGCCAAGCTCGGCAGGTTCCGCACTTCGCTTTCTCGGTCCACGCGCTTCTCCGCGCTTGGCGTCGTAGCTGACAATCAACGTATCACTATCAAACATTGCCGCTTGGAATCTTGCGTAAGGGCACATATACATACATACCTGTTCACGCATCCAGCCCGCATTGATGTAGGTTGCGGCCGTAAAAAAACCTATCCAGAACACTGCCGCCAACGGCAGCTGAAGGTTGTACGCATCAATGAGTAACGGCTTAACACCATAAAAATAACTGATGAAGGTAACGCCCGTCAGAGCAGCAAACCCTAGCCACATACCATGCTTTGCAAAGCGCTTGAACCCCTTACTCACAGACCAGGGCGCTTGATCCAAATTAATACGCTGGTGTCGGTCCCCTTCTGCAACCTGCTCCATCCACATAAATATCGCAGTCCATACCGTTTGCGGACAGCTATAGCCACACCAGACACGGCCGAATAGTGTTGTCACAAAGAAAAGGAGAAAAGCCGCAATCACCAAAGCCCAAGCAAGTAGAGAGAAATCTTGCGGCCAAAATGTAAGCCAAAAAATATGAAATTGACGTAGTGGTAAATCAAACAAGATCGCTTGATGATCATTTACCGTCAGCCAAGGTATAAAGAAATACCCAAGCAAAAGTGGCCATCCCGTAAACGCTCTTAGAAGCTGATAAAAACCCTCAATTTTTCGAGTGTAAATCTTCTCTCTTTTCTCGTAGAGATTAAACACTCGAGAGTCATCATCCTCAATTTCATGTACGGGAATAATCATTCAATTTGCGCCTACTTGGCGGACCCCGGTTGAAGACTGCGAACATAAGCTGCAACGATATGTGCCTTCTCTGGCCCCAGCTTTTGTTCAAATGCCGGCATTTGACCACTGCGACCATTTCTTACCGTATCTTGAATATTTAATCGAGAGTTGCCATACAACCAGCGTTCGTTAGTTAGATTCGGTGCGCCGAACATAGTTTGCCCCTTAGCCTGTGGACCGTGGCAAACAGCGCAGTAAGTACCAAAATGTTTTTCGCCCTCAGCCGCTAACGCCGGATCGGCATCTGTGCGGCCAGCGAGTTGCAAAACATACTCACTGACTTCCGCCACACCCTTGTCACCAAGAACTTCTCCCCACGGAGGCATAACGGCCATTCGACCATTTAAAATTGTAGACTTAAGCTGCTCGTCATCATTTCCCCATATCCACTCACCATCTGTAAGATTTGGGAACCCAAAACCACCTTTAGCGGTCGCGCCGTGACATACAGTGCAGTTACTGGCGAAGATTCGCTGTCCCATCTTGTTCGCCGCGGGCAAAGTCGATAGTTCAGCGATGGGCGTATTCATATATTTAGCAAACATCGGCCCATAGCGTTCATCGGCTTTTTGCTCATCTTCTTCAAGCTGACCCACTGAAGTCCAACCGGATAAACCGGCGAAGTTTCCTAATCCGGGATAATAAGCAAGGTAACCCAGACCATAAATAATTGAAGCAACAAATACCCAATACCACCAAGCGGGCAGTGGATTATCGAGCTCCTCGATACCATCGTACTTGTGCCCCGTTGGTTTACCTTCGTTATTAACCTTTCTGTTCATTTGTAGTAGTAGGAAAAAAGCCAGTAACGCAGCAAGGACTCCAACAGTGACAAATATACTAACTCCTTCACTCATCGCGGGTCTCCTTGCCGCCATCGATGGCATTTAGGTCTTCTTCATCAAAAGGTAATTTGCCGGCTTCTTCAAAATAACTTTTTCGAGAGGGGCCATATGCCCAATAGACAATCGCTGCAAAGGCGATCATGCAAAAAATAGTCGATAGACCACGAAGATCATCTATGTCCATTATCTTCTCTCCTTAATAATCAGTCCCAACTGCTGGAGATAGGAGACGACGGCATCCGCCTCTGTTTTGTCTTCAATGCCCACCGTCGCATTCACAATGTCCTCATCGGTGTAAGGCACACCGAGCGTTTGCAATGCTGCTAGTTTCAATGGCAATACTTCCAGGTCGATAGCTGATTCGAACAGCCAAGGAAACCCTGGCATGTTGGATTCAGGCACGACTGAGCGAGGATCATACAAATGCGCCCTATGCCAATCGTCACTATAAAGTCCGCCCACCCGCGCCAAGTCTGGACCTGTGCGCTTTGAACCCCATAGAAACGGGTGGTTATAAACAAGTTCGCCCGCTACCGTGTAATGTCCGTAACGCTCTACCTCAGACCGCAAGGGGCGAATCATTTGGGAATGGCAAACGTTGCAGCCTTCTCGAATGTAGATGTCCCGACCTTCCAGTTGCAGCGGCGTCAGCGGCTTCAAACCTTTGATGGGTTCTGTGACCACTTTCTGACTCATCAACGGGATAATTTCAATTATGCCGCCAAAACTTACTGCGAGAAGAATTAGTACCAGCATCAAACCAAGGTTTTTTTCGATAATATCGTTCATGCTGTCACCTCCGCTAACCTGCTCTGCTCTTCTTGTTTTGCCAGCTTTGTTGTCATCCAAACGTTGTAAGCCATGATGCACATGCCGCCTAGGAAAATAGCACCACCGATTAGCCTAACGACATAACCCGGATAGCTTGCTTCTACGGATTCGACAAAACTGTAGGTCAACGTGCCGTCGCTGTTGACTGCTCGCCACATCAGACCTTGCATTAAACCGTTCACCCACATCGACGCTATATATAGTACGGTGCCAATCGTGCACATCCAGAAATGAAGGTCGATCAGCTTAATGCTGTACATCTCGCCTTGTTTTCGTCCAAACACCAGCGGAATAAGATGGTACATCGCACCAATGGTAATCATCGCCACCCAACCCAGCGCACCGGAATGCACGTGACCAATGGTCCAATCTGTGTAGTGAGAAAGTGAGTTAACAGACTTAATTGACATCATCGGCCCCTCGAAAGTCGACATGCCATAGAAGGACAGCGAAACAACAAGGAACTTCAATATGGGGTCCGTTCTAAGTTTGTCCCATGCTCCTGATAGGGTCATGATGCCGTTGATCATTCCGCCCCAGGACGGCGCAAACAAAACTAAAGACATCACCATACCAACGCTCTGAGCCCAATCGGGAAGCGATGTGTAATGAAGGTGATGAGGTCCTGCCCAAATATAGATCGAGATTAATGCCCAGAAATGGACCACTGACAGTCGATAAGAGTAAACAGGCTTCTCTGCTTGTTTTGGCACGAAGTAATACATCATGCCGAGGAATCCGGCTGTGAGGAAGAACCCAACAGCGTTATGTCCATACCACCACTGCACCAACGCATCGACCGTACCCGCGTAAACAGAATAGGATTTGGTCATTGTGACGGGAATCGCAAGACTATTAATGATATGGAGCATTGCAACGGCGATAATAAAAGCGGAGAAAAACCAGTTGGCAACATAGATGTGTTGGGTCTTACGTTTCGCAATCGTGCCGAAATATAAAATCGCATAGGCCACCCAAACAATCGTGATCAGAATATCGATCGGCCATTCAAGCTCTGCATATTCCTTACTACTGGTTAGCCCTAGCGGTAAAGTAATTGCAGCTGAGACTATTACCAGTTGCCATCCCCAAAACACAAAGGCTGCAAGTTTGTCTGAGAGCAGACGCACGTGACAGGTTCGTTGCACGATAAAAAGTGAGGTACCCATCAGTGCGCAACCACCGAACGCAAAAATCACTGCATTGGTATGCAGTGGTCTTAAACGACCGAAATGAAACCACTCCAAGTTGCCGTTGAGTACAGGCCATGCCAACTGTGCAGCAATCACCACACCGACAAGCATTCCCACCAGACCCCAGACAACGGTCATAATGGAAAATTGTCGGATGACTTTGTAGTTGTAATCCTGTTCAGAAACCACAACACCTCCTATGTTGTGCCGCGGACGCGACGACTGATGAGTGAAATATACGTAAAAAAAAAGAAATATAGGCTTGAGAAGATACCCTGTCACGAGCTTTTCGCCTGACTCTTGACTCACATCAAGAAGAAATTTCAATAACGTCTTTTAGCATCCATAACCGTTCAAAAAAGCTTACGCCAGCGTCAGTTTTGTCAGGTAAACTTGGTTTTTATGCCAACATCATTTATTTCTTTGGGTCAGTGTTTTAATGCGATCAATCTTGATCTACTTCTTACAAATTTGTTTACTGAAAGTCGGTCCAGAAAGAGTGCCTTCGAATGCCAAAGTTGTCGCGTCGATTTTTGGGCTCTATTTCCTAATCGCCATGGCATCGCTAATATTTACCCGCCCTGACATCGCCCTTGCGATGAAAGCGCTAATCATCATTATCGGTTTCGCACTCGAGGCGGGTCTTATTTACGCATTACTGCTATTCAAGTCCATGTCACACCGATATCTCAGCACAATAGGTGCGTTATTAGGAACAAATGCACTTTTACTTATCAGCCTCATGCCACTGGAACTTATGGCGTATAGCCTTGAGGAAGGTTTACTCACCGACATATTCATTACGCTGGAGAACATCATCTTCTTCTGGTGGCTCTTAATCGTCGGTTTCTTACTAAACCGCTCAGCGGGCATTAGTATCCTTCAAGGAACAATGATTGCGTTCTTGATTGAACTTGTCGTCGTTATCATCACCAACCCACTCATTAGTTAGGACTTCGAATTGCAACTACATATCTTAGGTATATGCGGCACGCTGATGGGCAGCATCGCTCTGTTAGCAAAAGAGCTTGGCCATACCGTCACCGGTTCAGACGAAAACGTGTATCCACCGATGAGTGATCAGCTTAGCGGTGCAGGCATCAACATTTCATCACCCTATTCAGCGGACAACATACCTGATGACGTCGATCTGGTGATGATTGGCAATGCCAACTTGCCGCGAGGGAATCCCGCCGTCGAGTACGTCCTTGAAAAAAATATTCCCTACACCTCTGGCGCCGAATGGTTGGGTCGATATCTGTTACACGACAAATGGGTTATTGCCGTCGCAGGTACCCATGGTAAAACGACCACAACGAGTATGACGGCATGGATACTTGAATATGCGGGTTTAAAACCGGGTTTTTTGGTTGGTGGTGTACCTGCGAATTTCGGCTATTCAGCTCGATTAGGCGAGACTGATTTTTTCGTTATTGAGGCTGATGAATATGACACATCCTATTTTGATCGACGCTCAAAATTTCTCCACTACCATCCCAGAACAGCCATCTTCAATAATCTCGAATATGACCATGCGGATATCTTTCCTGATCTCGCAGCTATTCAAAACCAGTTCCACCTACTCGTTCGAACAATTCCCGGTGAGGGGTTAATCATCCATCCATCAAACGACAACAACGTTGCCGAGGTGCTCTTAAAAGGCTGTTGGTCTAAGACCCTTTCCTTTGGTCCTGATATTAGCTCAAAGCTTTCGGGCACAGCCATATCAGAGGATCATTCTCACTTCAGTGTCAGTCTAAACGGTCCAGATCAAAACAAGATCGTTGGTGAAATCAATTGGCCTATGACCGGTCTGCACAATATGAACAATGCCTTGGCTGCGATTGCCGCAGCAAGGCACGTTGGCATAAGCCCAGCGATTGCCTGCGAGGCACTCTCGAAATTCACCGGCGTCAAACGACGCATGGAAGTCATCTACGAATCGGCTGAGATGACCGTCTACGACGATTTCGCTCACCACCCAACGGCGATCGAAACCACCTTAGAAGGTCTACGTAAGCAGGTGGGTAAGGATGCAATATTGGCAATTGTAGAGCCCGGTTCACACACGATGAAACTGGGCATTCACGCTGACACGCTTGCTGACTCAGTGTCGCACGCAGACGAAGTGATTTGGTTCAAACCGGCGAACATCAAATGGGATATTGAAAAAATTGTAGATGCTTCATCTAACAGCCCCAAAATGTCAGTCATCAATTCCCACGATGTGCTACTCGATGAAATCATTGCACGCGCAAAGTCTAAGGAGATCCAACACGTGGTCATTATGAGCAACAGTGGCTTCGGCGGACTACATCGGCGACTCGTTGAGACGTTAGAGTCAAGTCACTAGTCAAAAACGATGCCAATTAAAATAGCTCAAATACTCGCCAAGCAGGGTTATTGAAATGCTCGAAACAGATTTGTCTGCGCCGGTTAAATCTTATCTTGAAGATCACGGCTATCAGGTTAACTGCGAGGTCAAAAACTGCGACATCGTAGCAACGAAGGACGACGACGTCATTGTCGTTGAGCTCAAGACTAGCATCAATTTAACATTGATAGTTCAAGCAACCAATCGTCAAACTCTTTCAGATTCTGTCTACGTAGCTGTGCCAGCGCCAAATAAAAAATCTCGCCATTGGCGCGGCGTAATTACGGTACTAAAACGTTTGGAGCTAGGCCTATTGCTGGTTGAAACTAACCCCATGGGCATGACTGTGAGCAAACAATTTGACCCGATGCCCTATCAAGGTAAAAAGAACTCGAGACGCCGCCGCGCGCTGCTGACCGAAGTAGCTGAAAGAAGCGGCGATTACAATATTGGCGGCAGTACTAAAACGATGCTAATGACTGCCTACCGCGAGAACGCGATTTTGATCGCATACTGCCTCTCACAACTGGGGCCGACGAGTCCAAAGCAGCTAAGGCAGCATGGCACTGGTGAGAAGACAACCGGCATACTCAGCAACAATCACTACGATTGGTTTCAACGTGTTGAAAAAGGTGTTTATAAATTAACCGATAAAGGCGAAGTTGAGTCTAAATCGTTCAAAGTGATCTACAAAAAAGCCATAACGCACTTCAAAAATGGCCAACAAGGATAAAACTCTTGAACGTGATTTAACAGGAACATACTATGGAAATCATTCAGCGGGCCAATAAACCATGGATGATTCGGATCAACAATCGACAGTACAAGATCGGGCCTTGCCGCCAGGCAAAGTCTCCTGCAGAAACCTCGGCTGGTGCGTCGATATTTGTCGCGAGCAAAAGCTAGATCTCAACAGTCTTTTACGCAACCTACCATTTAAGAAAGAACACCTCGAAGATCCCGGCAACTTCATCGATTGGCATAGCTTCAGAACATTGTCCGACCGGTTTCTTCATCACTTCGCCGAGCATGAAATCAGAACCGCTGGCCGTCACTCCTGGCAACATAACACCATGGCCGTCTACAAACTAATGGGTAGCTTCAACCATTCCCTGATTGCGCATTATACGCTTGGTTTTGGGCCCCAAGGATTCATTGCAAAGCTCTTTCCCTGCGAATTGGCAATAAAGAAAATTACAGACAAACATTTAGAAATTAGCCTCGTCATGAAAGACAATCTGCCTCCTTGCCGATCCTTTCATATGTTCCTTGCTGGGCAAATGGCGGGTCTAACAGAAGTCTATGACTATGAACCCGCTGAAGTTGATATCTATCAAACAAACCAGGGTGCCAAATTCAACGTCACTTACAGCCATGTATCACCAACGCTTTATAAGGCAAAAAAACTCATTCGAAGTCTTTCAACAGTCAATATGTCCGCCCATGAACTGCGTAATTTGAATGATGCATTGATCGAAAAATGTCGCCAATTACAAAATCAGTCCGATAATGCTCACCGAGTAAATGTAATCAAGCAGCAACTCGAACAAAAATATCAATTGATTGTTAATCATCTCTCGGAAGTGGTTTGGACAGCGGATTTTGACTTGAATTTAGATTTTGTAAGCCCTTCAATTCTAAGCCTGTCGGGCTACAGCGACACGCAAGCGAAGAAAATCTCGCTCAAGGGGCTGCTCAGCTCACAATCTTATACCGACATGAAAGCATTGGTCTCAACAATCGTTGCTGACCAACGCAGATTGACGCTGCCGGTAACGTTCCAAGAACAGATGCGTCACAAGAATGGTTCGACACTGTGGATAGATGGCGAACTCAATCTATTTTTAGGCGATGATTTAAAACCACAGTTTATCGTCGGGGTAGTACGCGCCACGCCCCGCCGCGTCGCCCGCGCACAGTCCGATAATGTTTTCAGTACGACAGCAACACTTAAAATTGATAGACGCAGCGCAACTCAACCTACGAACAAAGCTTCAATCAACAAAACGAGTGACCAATTTAAAAAAACGCAAAAACTCGAAACTCTTGGCCAATTAGTTGGCGGTATCTCCCACGACTTCAACAACATGCTTTCGGGAATACTCAGCTACAGTGATATAGCACTCGACTCAACAGAGTTGTCAGATAGCACCAAGCGCTATTTAAGAGAAATTGAGTCGACATCCCAAAAAGCGTTGAGACTAACAAGCCAACTTATGGCCTTTTTAGGAGACAAAGAAATTAAATTCGAGACAGTCGATATAACCGTCGTCGTCGAAGAAATGCAATCATTGATCCAGATCAGCCTTTCCAGCAGTATCACCATTCGCTTCAATTACACACAAGCGATGACGCTCATCCATGCTGACAGAGTTCAAATTGAACAAATGATTTTGAATCTGGCTATCAACGCGAGAGATGCCATGTCCGATGGCGGGATTTTAACTATTAGTCTCTACGTTCGAGAGACAGCCAGCAGGGGTACAGATAACCTTCTAGTACGAAGAACAACCGCTCAACGGGTGTACCTTTGCGTGGAAGATACGGGTTCAGGTATGACGACTGAAATTCAGGAAAACATGTTCACACCCTACTACACCACTAAACCGAAAGGTTTGGGCACAGGCTTGGGCATGTATCAGGTATTAGAAACAGTGAAATCTCACCAAGCCTCAATCAACATCGAAAGCCAACTTCGCGTCGGCACCAAAATCGAAATCGATTTCCCATCATCTGAATAAAACCTGCTTACGATTTCTTCGATGGTAATACTACGGACTAAGCACACCTATAGCAGTAAGCCTAAAGCAGGCATACTAGACAGACGGGACATCTAACGTGCCACTTAACTCGCCTTGTGCATTATCTTCAAGCACCTGCACTTCAATTTTCTTATAAACGTTCCGCACCAAATCAACCGCAGGAGGTACTCTCTTTGCATCTTTTATTGCAATGCAACTGTTCATCACGGTCGGCCAATTCTGAACTTTCAGAACATGTCATTCACCCACTTCAAACTCATGTCTCAGATCTTCCTTCAACCCTATGGGGAAACTGTGCGATATAAGAACACCGATACAATATTACTACCTGCGTGGATTAATCGTCCGGCCGCTACACTTTGACTCTGGCTGAATTACCACTGTATTCACCATCTGTTTCCGAAGGTGCCGTTATACCATTATAAAAAGTTGTTCAATGAGATTGAACCGGGTATGGCGGAGCGAGGCGCGCCTATCATTCGAATGTAGCCTGTAAGAGATAAGCTATTCGGTCATGGGTGGGGGATTAGACAAGACTGACTAAATTAAGCACCACGTCTAGGTCTTTGAATTCTCATTGGATTGTCTCTTCACAAATTGCTGCACGCACTTACGAACCTCTCGCGTGTGCAGCAGCCCGATCAAATTGTTACCGATCTTTATGCCTTCACTCCCCAATTTTGCCGCTTGTTTGACCGGCAGTGACGAGAATTCTTTAAAAAACAAGCTGACTTCTTGCTCTGCAAGTGCCCGACTCATATCGACATAACGTTTCAAAAACTGCAGGTCATAACCCGCACCTTGATCATAGCCCATCGACAAAATTTGCCGCCAATGCTCCAAAACTTTGATATCAATCGCATCCAGGCTTTCACCCGCATCGTCGTTAATAATCGCAATGATCTTCAGCTCATGCATTTCGCGCAGTGCAGGCTCGGAAAAACCAAGTGTTGCCTTGACGTCCTTCAGCAACTTTTTCGCATTGCCTCGTTCATCCGATAACATGACCGAAAATGCCAATTCAAACTCCGTCAGGTTGCCCGCTGTGGAGAGCTGCGCGAAAGATGTCGTATTGAGAATATTTTTGATAACACCTAACGGAAGAAATTTCTCTTCTTGAAGCTTACGAATCATCTTGATCCGCAACACATGCTCCTCGCTGTAATGGGCGACGTTTTTCTTCGGTTTGTCCGGCGGCGGAAGAATGCCTTGCTTAATATAGAATCGAACCGCTTCCCGTCCAACGCCAGTAAGCGATTCAAGCTCTTTCATTTTTAACTTATTCGACATGCGCCTAAATTACTTGGCGTGCAATACGACAGGCATATCGATGATGCCGCGAACGAAATTAGATTTCGCACGCTCGACAGGTCCAACAATTTCAACCTTGCTAAAGCGGGCAAGAATCTCTTCCCAGACGATACGCAATTGCATTTCTGCTAAACGATTACCCATGCAACGATGCACACCAAAACCAAACGAAATGTGATTTCGGGCACGATCACGATCAATGATAAATTCATCCGGCCGATCTATTTTCGTTGAATCGCGATTTCCAGATACATACCACATGGCAACCTTGTCACCCTTCTTGAAGCTATGGCCTTTGAATATCGTGTCTCGCGTAACTGTCCTACGCATATGCATCAAGGGTGTTTGATAACGAATAATCTCAGATACCATGCTAGGAACAAGTGATGGGTCGGCTTTCAGCTTCTCATATTCAGCAGGGTTTTCATTTAGCATTAAAATTCCACCCGACATTGAATTTCGCGTCGTGTCGTTGCCACCAACGATAAGCAAAATGAGATTGCCTAGAAACTCCATTGGATCCATATCATCGAAGTGTTTTGAGTGTGCCATCAAGGTTATAAAATCATACTTGCCTTCAGGATCCTGCTTGGCGCGCTCATCCCAAAGTGCCGTAAACTCTGTCAGGCATTCAATCAGAGCCGCTTCTCTTTCTTCCTTGGTGACGCTGTCATCACCCGTAACATTACCGCCCGATGTCGCCATATCTGACCAAAAGGTAAGCTTGTGGCGCTGCTCGAAAGGAAAATCAAACAAGGTTGCGAGCATTTGCGTTGTCAGTTCAATAGAAACACGGTCTACCCAGTTGAACGGCTCGCCAATGGGTAACTCGTCCATGATCTTTGCGATACGTTCTCTAATAATCGGCTCCATCTTTGACAAGCTTTGAGGGCTTACAGCACCCGTGACAGCCTTTCGCTGACCATCGTGCTTCGGTGGGTCCGAGGCAATAAATTGCTCTACAGTGAAATCGGCATCTTGATCACCGAGTACAATGGTCGGAAAAGAAGAAAATGTTTCATGGTCTTTCTCAACATCCATGATGTCATCGTACTTTGTGATGGACCAAAAGGCGCCAAAATCACTGTCTTTACAGTAGTGAATGGGGGCTTCATTTCTTAGCCTTTCGAAGTACGGCCATTGAGCGTCGTACTTGTAAAGTAGCGGGTTCGAGACATCAATATCTTCGAGTGGAATCGTATAGGGGTCAGGAATATCAAATGCTTCACTCATAAGGGATGCTCCAATTGGGTTACTTTTTGTTGTTATTAGTGTGGCGTCAGGCGCCTTACTGCTATGACAAGCATTTTTAAGCAGACATTCGTTATACCAAGATTGAAGTCTTTCCCAAAAGCCACTGACTGCTCCAGCAACAATGAAAACACGTATTACGTAGTTTTACTACGTACTATTACGTCTAAACCGACCACGCCTTAGAACCAATAACCACCCGGCCAATGTCGAACCTAATTGGCAACGCCACCCTACCCAAATACAGCGAAGCTACCTGTCGCTTTAGCAACTAACTTGTCGCCACTATAGATCTCACTCTCCATCATCGCGACCCGCCGCCCCTTCTTAAGAACCTCCGTTTCACAACGCAAATTCTCAGAACCAACGGCATGAAAGTAGGTGATTTTTATTTCGATAGTCGCACAAAATTCACCTTCGTTAACCGCGGACATCAGAGCTGCACCCATGCCGGTGTCTGCTAGCGAGTATATCGCGCCACCATGGACCACCTTATTTGGGTTCAACAACTTCTCGGAGAACGGCAATGTACAGCGACTCTTGCCATCACCCTTGCTTTCAACGACAAAACCCAATAAGTCAGCATAGGGATGTTCGAGTTCAAACGTTGGCATTTCAGTCATGGGGTATTTCTCTGACGCATATTGTGATTCAACAAGATTGGCGATTTAAGACATCACTGTCACAAACCGGTGACTTAGAACATTTATTTTCCGCTCGCTATTCGCACAACACTCTTGCGGACAACCATTTATGAATGACGTCGGCAATTATGCCGCGCGCCGCAGGCGGCTCAAGTAAGTAGTGATCCCCTGAAACAAGATTGATTTCTTTGTCCGCACTACCTAACACATCAAAAATAGCCTTCGCATCTGAAGGAAAAACCCCACAGTCACCAAGAGACTGTATCACCAGCGAGGGGACGTTAATTCTTGCCAGATGGTCAGCGCCACGACACTGAGAGTATTGTAGACTCCACATCGACAGCCAGGATCGTAATGAACTGCAATTGCCAATACCGCGAGCATCAAAGTTTGCTCGCTTAGCATTTCCCGCATAACAAACACCGATTGGTCTTTGTGAAGGATCAATTGATGCATCCATTAATCGAAGATCTGCCCAGACCCTTTGCATTGTGAATACGCGTTCACTAACCCCACTGGCGGCGACGCGCTTTAGCTCCTCGAGTACCCATGCGGTAATTCGATTATTCCGAGCCACCTGTGCAGCACGATATTTCGCAATGAAAGCCTCAGAATATGGGGGTCCGTTTTCAGAATTATACATGTTGAGTGACTGATCAATCGCCAATGGATCAAACTCATCAGTCACTGATGGGTCCATCCAATCCGTCAACACTTCCGGGCGACCGAGATGCGCATTGAGCGAAACATAAAAATCTGCAGCGGGTAATTTATCGAACCCATCAGGAAGGTGCATGCCTTGCAGCGCTGTAATATTGGGACATGTCGCCTGGGACTGATAAGCACCCATCAATGAGCCGCCGCCAGAGTTGCCCAGTATCACAATCGTCTCCACGCCAGCCTCGTCACGCAACCAATTCACGCCGGCAGCAATATCGACAAGCGCATGCTCGAGAATAAACCAAGGCTCGTTGCCTCTAAACCGTGTATTCCAGCCTAAGAACCCATAGCCAAGTTTGGCCAAATAGGGTCCCAGATAATGCTCACTAAAATCGACATTGTAGTGCGTCGCAATGAACGCGATTTTAACAGGTCCATTTTCCGGTCGATGGTACAAACCCTGGCAGGGTGCAAAACCAACTGGATTGCGCCGGCCCGTTGACGACTCCAAAGACACAAATTCTCGAACAAAACCGTCTAATGACGGATCCTCGGTGGGATATTCATTCTCCATTTTATTACTCACACAACTGTCATCGTTAATATTCGCAACTATTGCGCGGCAGCAGGCAACTTAGTCAGCAACTCTTTTGCCAGCTTAGGGTTCTGTTCAAACCCTGGCGTGTCTAAGCAAAACTCTATTAGGATGCCATTGGGGTCCGTGTAATAAACCGAATGGCACCAATCATGATCGACTTCCATCGTCGGTTCGACACCCTGCTTGGTCATGATTGACTTAACAGCCTCGTAACGTGCGGCATCTGCGGCAAAGGCGACATGATTAACCCAAACCGGTAACGCTAAGCCTGTTGATATGTCAGTCCGGTAATCTTCAGGTTCGCCGACGCCTTTTAGGTAAAAGAAGGCAAGGCTGCTGCCATCACCTAGGTCAAAGAATATGTGTTTGATAAAGTTGGTTTCCACACCCTGCACTTCAGTGTGGACCAGCGGGAACCCTAAACGCTCGTAGAACGCCACCGTTGCTTCAAGATCTTTACAAGCAAAGGCGACATGATGAAATCCAGTGTTTCTCATAATTCCGGTCTCCTATTGTTTTCTTTGAGTCGCATCATCGAAATCGAACCACAACAACGCGATAACATCGATTGTATACCCCACCACTGTATCAACATTTTACTCACGGGTACCAATACTGAGTAAAACTCGCATCGGCCAATATCTCGAGGGCTTTATTGATTGCCACTGCATTTCTATACGGTTAGACCAAGACCGCCCTGATGACATACAATAGCGGGTCTTTTTAGCTTGTAAATAACCCTGCAAATTAGCTGTATCAATCGATGAAAATTAAAACTCTATGAATACCAAAACCCTATGAATATCAAAAAGGTTCTAGACCAATCAATTACTCGTGCGCTGCAACTTGCAGGCGCCTCGGACAGTAATGCTGTGATTAAACAGTCGCAGAAAGCCGAGTTCGGTCAGTATCAGGCCAACGGCGTCATGGGCGCCGCCAAAAAGCTAAAAATGAACCCAAGGGAGTTGGCGGCGCAGGTGATTGAAGCCCTTGACCTCCCTCTCGCTGAAAAAGTTGAAATAGCTGGCCCTGGCTTTATTAACATCCATCTTGATGCACAGGCGGTTGCTGCGGCGTTAAGCAAACTACACACAGATTCGATGCTGGGTATTGAGGCACCGCCGCGCCAGTCCTACGTCATCGACTACTCAGCGCCGAACCTCGCTAAAGAAATGCACATCGGTCATTTGAGAAGCACAACCATGGGCGATGCAGCGGCTCGTATCCTCGATTTTCTTGGCCACGATGTCACGCGTGCTAATCATGTCGGCGATTGGGGAGCACAGTTTGGTAGTCTGCTTGCTTACATGGATCAATTGGAGCAGTCGGGAGAAATATTATCGACTGAGTTAAAAGATTTGGAAGTCTTTTATAAGAAAGCCAGCGCCTTGTTTAAGTCAGATGAAGAATTTGCGATACGTGCAAGAGCATACGTCGTTCGACTGCAAAGCGGCGATGATCGTTGTTTGGAACTGTGGCAACAATTTATCTCTGAATCGATCAATCACTGCCAAGGTGTTTATGACAAGCTAAACATTACGTTGACGCGCCAGGACATTAAGGCAGAGAGCAGCTACAACGATGACCTTGCCGTTGTCGTGTCAGAATTGAAAGACAAAGGCCTGCTGGAAATTTCAGACGGTGCCAAGTGTGTTTTTCTCGAAGAGTTCAAAGGCAAAGACGACAAGCCATTACCTGCGATCGTCCAGAAATCAGACGGTGGCTACCCCTACCTGGCAAGCGATATTGCCGCGTTGCGGTACCGAAGCCAGACACTAAACGCAGACAACGCGCTGTATTTCATCGACGCAAGACAGAGGTTACACATGCGTCAACTGTTCGCCGTTTCGAAGGCAGCTGGATACCTCACGCAGAGCAAAGTATTTAAGCATCTTCCTTTCGGCGTCATCTTGAAAGACGATGGCACCCCCTTTAAGACGAGAGACGGTGCAGACGTAAAGCTAATCGATGTGATCGACGAGGCGATTGAGCGAGCGTTCCGGCTTGTCACATCGAAGAACCCTGATTTAGACGAGACCATCAGGCGAAACATCAGCGAGGTTGTTGGTGTGGGCGCAATAAAATATGCAGAGCTGTCAAAAAATCGAACCACGGACTATATTTTTGATTGGGACACCATGCTGTCCTTCGAAGGTAATACGGCACCTTACCTTCAGTATGCCTATACAAGAATACGCAGTATTTTTCGCCGCGCAGAGATAGATAGTACAAGCCTCGATAGCAAAATTGTGTTGCAGCACCCGGTTGAATTTGCGCTGGCGGTGAAACTCCTACAATTTCCTGAGGCAATTGATTCCGTTACTGATGACTTTCAGGCGAATGTCCTGTGCAATTACTTGTTTGAAGTATCCGGGCAATTCATGTCTTTTTACGAAGCCTGCCCGATTCTGAATCAAGATGACGAGATCAAGAACAGTCGTCTAATGATCGCTGACATCACGTCAAAAATACTCAAACAAGGACTTGAACTGTTAGGCATTCAAACTGTCGAGAAAATGTAATGGCGATACATCTGGTAGCAGCCCAAACGGAAAATCGTGTTATCGGCCGTGGCACTGAAATTCCGTGGCGTGTTAAGGGAGAACAAAAGCTATTCAAACAGATAACCATGGGTGGCACGCTAATAATGGGTCGCATCACCTATGACAGTATTGGTCGGCCGCTGCCGGGGCGCACCACCATCATTGTTACCTCGAACCCAAATTACTCAAAGACCGACTGCTTAATCGCTCACAGTATGCAAGAGGCTCTCAGCCTTGCCGCCACCGAAAATAAAGAAATCTATATTGTTGGCGGCGGTGAAATCTACAAACAATCAATGGATAACGCGGACGTCATTCACTTGACGACTATACACACTGAAGTCGAAGGCGACGTTTTCTTTCCTGCGCTTCAGCAAAGTGACTTCGAGCTTGAGGAAGAAAAGCACTTCGAATCCAATATAAATTATACCTACAGGCGCTATATCAGAATCGAGGCAGACTAATTCAGACTACTATTTTTAGGCTATTTGTTTAAGCTACCTGTCTAAGCTACCTGTCCAAACTATCTATTTAGGATAGGCACAACAAAAACGTTAGATTAAGCGAGCTTCTGGAAAATATGATGAAATTCAATAATCGCGTCACGGAAATGTTAGGTGTTGAACTGCCCATCGTCCAAGCCCCGATGGGATGGATTGCACGATCAGTTTTGGCCTCAGCCGTATCGAATGCAGGCGGTATGGGCATCATCGAAACATCATCAGGTGAGTTGGACGTCATCAAAGAAGAAATCAAAAAAATGAAGGGTCTCACTGACAAACCTTTCGGCGTAAACATTGCCCAGGCTTTCGTTCGCGACCCAAACATTGCACAATTTGTTATCGATCAAGGTGTCACATTTGTTACAACATCAGCGGGTTCACCGACCAAGTACACAGGTCAGTTGAAGGAAGCTGGATTGACCGTTTTTCATGTTGTTCCAACGCTAAGAGCCGCATTGAAAGCTGTTAAGGCAGGTGTCGACGGCTTAATCGTCGAAGGCGGCGAAGGTGGTGGGTTCAAGAACCCCAATGATGTTGCGACGATGGTGTTGCTGCCTCTAATTCGATCCAAGGTGGATGTACCCATCATCGCTGCCGGTGGCATGGTTGATGGACCGACAATGGCTGCGGCTTTCGCCCTCGGTGCTGAAGGTGTACAAATGGGAACGCGCATGGTGTCCGCACTCGAATCACCCGTACATGACAACTGGAAAAATGCCATTGTTGACGCTGAAGAAACCGGCACAGTGTTTCTTAACCGGTTTCACTCACCCGCCCTGCGCGCACTGCGAACTGAAAAAACCACAGCACTCGAGAAGCAAATTGATGAAAACATCATGCCGAAGTTTGGCAATGCACAGAATCTTTACTTCGGTGGCGATATGGAATCAGCGATCCCGCTGTCGGGACAGGTGAGCGGCCGCATCGAGTCAATTAAACCTGTTGCTGAAATTCTTGATGAAACCCGCCAAGGCTTCTTTGACACGATTGGCCGTCTGGCAAAATCCTATAATTAATGCTGTGCATCGAGCGATGACCAATAGCATAGTGGCCCTGTATCTATCATGACCGAACCCGTTATGTCTGAACCTTCAGAAATCAGTACCAACTTTAGCTATCATTCCCTAAAGAATCACGGGGTCACCATCCATAGGGACAATCGTCCCGTTGCTCATCTAAAGGGGCAAGGTGCCATTCGCTTCCTGAAAAGAGTAGAGGGTAAACGACATGACCTGCGACAATTAGAAATAGCAAAGGCAACAGGCAACTGTAAGCGCGGCAATGAAAAACTGATTGCGACTAAGTCTAAGGCTCTTCATCAACGGCGACGAAAACACTGATGTTTAAGTTCTTTTTTACAAACCTTCTGGCAATAGTTTTACTCGCTTCACCGCTGGTGAATTCAGCTGCGCAGACGAGTGCGACCCGCTCCTCATTTGAAGAAGCGGCCAAACTCTACCAGCAAGATAAGTTCGCCGCCGCGCTACCCCTTTTTAAAACTCTGGCCGCATCAGGTGACCCTAAAGCCCAGACAGTTTTAGCGTTAATGTACAAAGATGGCGAAGGCACGAGCCCGAACCCGAAACAAGCACTGCAGTGGTACAAGGTCGCTGCAGATCAAGATTACCCACCTGCGCAATTTTATCTCGGTAACATGTATGACCTTGGCATAGGCACTGAGAAAGAACCTGAACTGGCAAATTATTGGATCGAAAGATCGGCAGCCCTAGGTTTTCACCGAGCCATCGATAAGATCGATCAGCGTGTTACGTTAGAGACAGAAAAGGACGGCCCCAAAGAAGTTGTGTGGTCTAACAACTGGAATTTTCGGTTACCCAACGAGTATCGTGTGGTGAGCGCTGTTGAAGCCGAGGAGGGAAAGTTCCGTGCCCAGATCGGTGCTATGCGCTCTTATGACACGGCGAATAGACTTTGGTCGATGCTGACCAAAAATCACCCACTACAATTTCAGCATCTCGTTCCCTACCTTACACTTTATGCAGTAAATGAAGACATCACGGTTTACCGCATACAAACCGGCGACTTCATCTCTCAAGCTGCAGCAGAGGACTTCTGCATATTCCTCCTTAAACAGAGGGTTCAGGCTGGCTGCGTTGTCAAATATCACAGCAACTAGCGGATCTTATCTGCGGCATAGTTGACATAATCCGCAGCCTAACCCATTCAACATCGCACGATAATCGCCCACCTACTGGCAAACGATACATTTTCGTTAGCAGTATAGAACCAACAATTCAACATGACCGCGGCTAATTAAATAAAAAACAAAGAGATATCGGCAATCGGTTTGACCTACTCTCATGCCCATAGCATAGTGTCACCTCAATAGGAGTGAACGATGCGATTAACGGAAACTGACGCCTCATTTATTTATATGGAATCTGCTAGCGGGCCGATGCATATATCGTCAATCTACGTGCTCAATGGCGAGGTTCCTTTTGAGCGAATCTATCAACGTTTTAACGACGTTTTGCATCTGATTCCGAGTTATCGTCGCAAGCTTATGCACGTGCCGATGAGCCTCGCGCACCCTGTATGGGTCGACGACACACACTTTGATCTTGCGAATCATGTTATTGAACATCGACTAGCAGAAGGTACATCACTCGAAGACGCAGTAGACGCTGCGGTAAAGCTTAATGAGCCAATGCTTGATCGTAGCCGACCGCTTTGGAAAATGGTCGCCATATCGGGGGTTGAAGGAAAAACTTTGCTGCTACAGATGACTCATCACGCGATGATTGACGGCGCATCCGGCATCGACCTGACAACTATCCTGTACGATCTAAGCCCAGACTCATCTCCACCTACACCACCAACGAACGAATGGCAGCCAGAACCAGAACCAAATGCAGCAACACTGATCAACGAAGCAATCCAAGAAAACCTTTTACAGCTTGGCAACGCAAGTCCCGTTGACGCGTTTAAGAAGGGCCAAGCACAGTTTGAACAATTACGCAAAGCCACAGAGGTAATGACACGCTTCGTCAGCAATCCCGCCATCACAGCACCTTTTAATGCCGGGTTTGTTGGACCAAAACGCAAAGCTAAGTGGCTCAAGAAGCCTTTTTCTGAGATTAGAGAAATTCGACGCCATCTAGGCGGAACGATTAATGATGTGGTGCTGGCGATCGTTTCCGAGGGCGTCGCCCGTTACCTAGATGATCACAAAGAGAAAACCAAAGAGAAATATATTCGTATCATGTGTCCAGTTAGCGTACGTACGGAGGATCAAAAGGGCGCCTTGGGTAACCAAGTCTCGGCCATCTTTCCCTACTTGCCTGCATGGCCTATGCGCAGCGTCGATCGACTCAACATCGTTGTCGAGGAAACCAATCGAATAAAAAATAGTGGTGAAGCCCAAGCACTGACGGTCATGCAAGAGACCATGCCCAAACTTCCTCCGTTAGGCATGGCAGCTACTCAACTCGTTGGCACCGCCTTTGACCCAACAGCACTTGCCGCACGGGTGCCGCTACCGATCATGCCAAATATGGGTTACCGCCCACCCAATCCAAATTATAACTTTACCTGCACTAATGTTCCCGGCGTTCAAGTACCACAATATATGTGTGGCGCAGAAGTAACCGATACCATTGGACTGTTAGTATTAAACGGTACGGTTGGTCTTAGTCTCACTATCTTAAGTTACAACAAACAGCTCTTTTTCAGTTTTATTTGTGAGCCGAGACTCTTACCGGACCTAGATGTTCTAATCGAACATGCAGATGCGGTTTACAACGAACTCTATGATGCAGCCATGGCAGACAACGAGAGTCTATAACAACTCTGACTGGCAACTGCCTACAGGGGCAGGACTACATCTTATTCATCCCATCCTTTGGAGCAACAATGTCCGACATTAACTTAAACGAACGATATCCCAAAGCTGTCACTTTACCTGACGGAGCAACAGTCGAAATTCGCCTGATGAATGCAACAGATCGCGACGCGATGCTCTCGTTTGCGAGGTCTTTACCTCAAGAAGATCTACTTTTCCTACGACTGGATCTGACAGAACCTTCGGTTATCGATGATTGGGTTCACAACATTGAAACAGGGCATTCCACATCCATTATTGCCTATGACGACACGGGCGTCATAGGTTATGCCACAGTGCATCGAAATCCCACACCTTGGACGCGCCGAATGGGTGAACTACGCGTAAACGTTAGTCAGAGCTACCGTGCACGAGGTCTGGGTAAGAATCTAACTTCCGAGATATTCGATATCGCTCGTGGCATTGGCGTCAAGAAACTGATGGCGAATATGACTGCCGATCAACATGGTGCACAAGCAGCTTTTAGGCGCTTAGGCTTCGTACCTGAAGCGATGTTGGCCGACTATGTAGAAGACAGGAATGGAGTATCTCGCGATCTTGTCATCATGTCATATGATATCGAAGGCCACTTAAATCAAGTTGCTGACATCGTCAAAATCTAGCACGCATTCGAATTCATCAGACGCTGCAATCAATCTATTTCTTTCTAACACCTGATTCAGCGTCTGGTTCAAATACGCCCAACTCAATAAACCCATCCTTGTTTGGCATCTCCACCGCTACCAAGGTGATTGCATCAAGCCGTGCTTGCTCGCTCACAATGCCATTTAGAAATAGGACATATGCAGTCACTGCATAAACCTCATTCGCGCTGAGTGTTTTTGCTTGGCCATAGGGCATGGCTCTCGCAATGTAATCAAACAGCGTTGTTGCGTAAGGCCAATAACTACCAACAGTGACCGTTGGCTGTACCAACGATAGGCTACCGATACCACCGACTAAGTGATTGCCCTGCATCTTGCCTTCAACGCCGTGACAGGCAGCACACTTGGCCTCATAAACACTTTTCCCCTCGGCTACTGAGCCAACGCCATTAGGTAACCCAGAACCATCAGGGGAAACAATAGAGCTAACATAATCGAAGACGGGCTCACCCAACCTTGGAGCAAGAGAATCACCCAACGCATTCTCGCTTGCGATCAACACAGTAGATTCACTGATCAGCAACAGAACAAAAAACAGATACTGACAACGCTTGAAGATCAATTTGGCAAACCTAGACATAGACATTCTTCACCATGCCGTCTGACGACACCTGCCAGCTTTGTATGCCGTTATAATGATAGAAACTCCCGGCAGAATAGCGCTGCAACGCAACATCTCGAGTTGGTTGTACATTACCCTTTTGATCAATCGCCCGGCTTTGCAGCACACTGGGCTGCCCCGTCCATTGCCAGGGAATACGAAAGCGCGTCAAGGCATTCGGCTGATTGTCAGACTGCAGCAACGCTGTTGCCCAACTCTTACCACCATCCGCGCTGACCTCAACGGTTCTTATGGCACTCGCGCCGGACCATGCCATACCGGAAATCTCATATACGCCTTTTCTATTCAACTGCATCGTGCCAGAGGGCGATGTAATCACTGATTTCACCTCCATCTCTAAGGAGAACATTTCTGCCGTGCCATCTTTAAGTAAGTCCGTGTACTTGCTAGTCTCCTCTCGCGAATAAGCAGGTGTTTTTTGCACCTTAAGCGCGGATAACCATTTCACACTGATATTACCTTCACAACCCGGCACAAAAAGGCGCATAGGATAGCCTTGCGCAGGTCGCAATGGCTCACCGTTTTGGAACAACGCGACCATTGCACCATCAAGCATACGATGCAGCGGTATGCTGCGGGTATGCCCCGAGGCATCCGCGCCTTCAGCAATGATCCAGTTCGCGTCTTTTTCTAAACCGGCTTCGTCCAAAAGATAATGTAAAGGCACCCCGGTCCATTCTGCACCGGAAATCAATCCATTAAGGGAACCGGCGGTTAAATTCTGCGCGGTTGGGAAGGTATTGCGATAGCTGTTGCCTGAGCATTCCAAAAAATATTTATGGGACTCCATTGGATAAGCCAACAGACTTTCATAGCTAAACCTTAGTGACGTCTTCACATCCCCATACAGCGTAAGAAAATGCTTGGCCGGATCAATGTTCGGTATACCTGCGTGGTGTCGCTCGAAATGAAGACTGTTCGGCGTGATCGTACCGTTGAGTGACTGCAGTGGTGTTGATGAAGATCCCGCTGCTGGCCCGAAGGGGTGGCCAATGGTCTGTTCGCGCCGAAGATCGGCGAACTTTGAAGGCGACCCATAGGTACTTTGTGGCGCGCCTGGCACGCTACGCCAATCAGCTTTCGCGGGCAGTAAAAAACCGCCTGCTAACCCTAAAGCGGACGCCTTCAATAATGAACGTCGGTGCAATAAACCGTTGCCCGCCGCATGCTGTGTTTCATTATTATTGCTCTTATTGGACACGGCTTGGCTCCTTCGCTTGCTGATAAATAGGTTGGTTTGTTGATAGTGCCCGTTACCCACTCACCATATCATACCGGCAATATTTTAAGACCACGGCGATTTGACCCTATAGCGTTGCAGAGCGCTTGCGTTACCCCATGCATCGCAAGCGATCAACGGGAAGACAACAACTAGGGCCGCAATCCCATTGCTGGTAGACTTGTCAGACTGAACAGGTCAAATTAAAGACTGCTACTTTAAAGAGATGTGACACCATGGATATGACATTCCCCCCAGATACCGATGCGTTTCGTGATGAGGTGCGGGCTTTCTTCGCAAACGATTACCCTAAGAATTTGCTAGAAAAAACAGCGCGTGGCGAACCACTCAGCAAACAAGACTATCAACAATCCGAGCAAGCACTGTCCGAAAAAGGCTGGTTGTGCGTGAACTGGCCCGATGAAAACGGTGGTCCCGGTTGGGATGTCACGAAGAAGTTTATCTACGATCAAGAGTTGGAAGGCGTCGGCGCAATCAGCCCTGTACCGATGGGTGTGATCTATGTCGGACCAGTGATTGTTGCTTTCGGCACGGACGAACAAAAAGCCCGATGGTTGCCCGGGATTCAGCAAAGTACAACTTTTTGGGCGCAAGGCTATTCCGAGCCGGGTTCTGGATCGGACCTTGCCTCGCTGCAGTGTAAGGCAGAACGAGACGGCGATGACTATATCGTCACTGGCACAAAAATTTGGACCAGCCTTGCACAGCATGCTGATTGGATCTTTGCATTGGTGCGCACAAGTCATGAAGACGTCAAGCAGCAAGGCATCACGTTTCTTTGTGCGCCAATGGACAGCCCTGGCATCGAAGTTCACCCAATCATCACCATCGATGGACGGCATTCTCTCAACAGAGTCACATTCGATAACGTCCGCGTACCTGTACACAACCGAATTGGTGACGAAGGCCAAGGCTGGAAATATGCTAACTTTTTGCTAGGTAACGAACGAACGTCTTATGCGCACGTTGCGGGTAAACGCATGCAGATGGCAGCCATCGAGCAGTTTTTAGAGAGCATCGACGAGCAAGAATATCATGCACGGTTTAATGAACTCTCTGTGCGCCTAGACAGTTTGGATATTACGGTGCTGCGTGTACTGGCGACGCTCGCAAATGGCGCGTCGCCGGGTAATGAATCCTCCATCTTAAAAATTATGGCGACCGAACTGGCACAAGATATAACAGAACTCGGTATGGTCGTTAGACAGTACGCAGGTATTGCTAGTTTTAGCGAGCAAATGCCTGATCCAGCAGCAGCAAAGGCAACCGTGGACTATTTAGGCACGCGATCTCAGTCAATTTACGGTGGCTCTAACGAAATTCAGAAAAACATCATTGCCAAGCGGGTGCTTGGCCTGTAGTTCTGCCGTCGAAAAATTTTGTTCTGGGCAAAGTCGTCTACTTCAAAAACGTTGCCATCACTGCTTGTTAGGGTAACAAGCAGTGATGCAATTGCTATCGCCCTAGATCAAACCCTTCGTGTTCGTAACCGAGCTTGTCATCCAGCACGCGGTACTGTTCACCTTCATGTTTACGTACCTCAGCACGTCCGACCACCATATGATGAACTTCATCCGGTCCGTCGGCAATCCGCAGCGATCGCTGCGACACCCACATGCCTGCCAGCGGCGTCCATTGAGTCACGCCGGTCGCGCCGTGCATCTGAATTGCTTCATCGATAATGTGACCAATCTTTTTCGGTACATTGGCTTTGATGGCGCTGACGTAGATACGCGCCTCTTTGTTACCCATGACATCCATCGCCTTGGCCGCTTGTAACACCATCAGTCGGCACGCATCAATTTCGTAGCGGGCTTTTGCGACCACTTCGATGTTCTTGCCAAGTTGAATGATGGGTTTTCCAAATGCTGTACGTGAAGATGCTCGCTGGATCATCAATTCCAGCGCCCGCTCTCCCGCACCGATCGAGCGCATGCAATGGTGGATACGTCCTGGCCCCAGACGAACTTGAGAAATCTCGAAGCCACGCCCTTCGCCCAATAGGATATTGTCTTTTGGCACACGGCAATCACGGAATCGCACGTGCATATGCCCATGGGGTGCTTGCGTTTCGCCAAACACTCTCATGGCACCGAGTATCTTCACGCCCGGCGCGTCGATGGGCACGAGGATCATCGACTGTTTTTTGCTCGGCGCAGCGTCCGGACTGGTCTGCACCATGGTAATCATCACCTTGCAGCGGGGGTCACCCGCACCTGAAGTGAAGTACTTCTCGCCGTTAATGACCCACTCATCTCCATCGAGCACCGCTTGAGTTGAAATATTTTTAGCATCCGATGAGGGATGCCCAGGCTCTGTCATTGCATAGGCAGATCGAATCTCGCCACGCAGCAACGGCTCAAGCCACCGCTCTTTTTGTGCCGTTGTTCCCACCCGTTCAAGCACTTCCATATTGCCTGTGTCGGGTGCCGAACAGTTAAGCGTTTCCGAGGCCAAAGGATACTTACCTAACTCGTTAGCGATATAGGCATAGTCAAGGTTACTCAAACCTTCGCCAGTATCAGCATCGGGTAAAAAGAAGTTCCAGAGCCCAGACTCTTTAGCTTTTTGCTTTGCGCCTTCAAGAAGCTCTAACTGACCGGGCGCGAACTCCCATTCATGCTCACGTTCTTCACCAAGCCGGTCATACTCTTCGACAATGGGAATAACGTTTCGTTGGATGTGATCCTTAACGGCATCCAACAAAGGTCGCGCTTTGTCGGACATGGTCAGATCAAATAAATCAGGGTTAACGGACATAGTTTTTCTCCTGGCTCTATCACTTTTTATTGTTATTCAGGGCTTTTTAGCCCCGTTGATTGCTACATTGATGACTACATTAATTCTTACACCGCCACCTTCACCGGGCGTTTTCCATTAGGTCCATACAGATTGACCTGCAAACTTGAGATGGCATGCACTAGCGCGTTCGGCGCGATTTTCTGCTTTCCTGTCCAGTGTATGTTCGGGAAGCGATCAAAAATACGCTCGAATGCCATGCGCAATTGGAGCTTCGCAACGCGGGAGCCCAAACACTTATGTACCCCATGGCCAAAGGCGATGTGCTTTTCGACATTGTCCCTGTGCATGTTGAACGTATCCGGGTCAGGGAAAATACTGGGATCACGATTCGCTGCGCCATACCAAAGTACAACCTTCTCGTCTTTGGCGATAGCCTGACCATTTAGAACGGTATCCTCGGTAGCTGTTCGACGCATGTGCATCACAGGCGACACCATGCGCAGCGCTTCTTCAGACATCTGTGGAATCAGCGAGGGGTCATCAAGCACCATTGCGCGTTGATCTTGAAATTCTGTCATCAGACGAATCGTGCCTGACAGTGAATTTCTAGAAGTGTCGTTGCCGGCAAAAATAATCAAAAGCCAAGAGCCATCAAGAAATTCCTGCGACAACAACTCACCCTCCAACTGCGATTGGGCGATGACGGTTAACAGATCGTCGCGCGGGTTCAGACGCCTGTCTGCCATGACCTGTTGACCATAGGCAAACATATCATTCATCACCTTATTGAATCGAAACGGAAAAAGCGGCTCAGAGAAAAACGTTTGCCAAGGGTTCGCTAAGAACTGACTCGCCAGCTCCAAATGATGCATCCAGACTTTCACTTTAGGTCGATCCTGCTCGTCAATGCCAAGCATCTCGCAAAGTGTGAACATTGGGAGCTCCTCCGAAAACATCTTCACAAAATCGACAACAGGTCCCTTCTCTTCCATCTCATCGAGCATCGAATCGATCTTGCCGCCCACTTTGTTTCGAAGTGTTTCCACATAGGCAGGAAAAAAGAACTGGCTTTGCTGCATCCGCATATCGCGATGCAGGGGTTCATCCAAATTGATCAAAGAGTTAAAGGCCGCGAGCATCAATTTTTCTGGACGCCACTGTTTTCGCTCTGGCACGCCCATATTGATACTGCCGCGTTGTGACGAAAAGACGCTGTGAGCAAGTTCAGCCGCCTTGATGTCATCGTATCTTGTGACTGACCAAAAGCCAGAGAGCCCCTTGTCCGTGTTGGTCCACATCACCGGGGATTCTTCACGCATGGTCTTGTAACGGTCGAACGGGTGACCGCTAGTCCACGAGGAAGGATCAGCAAAATTGTAGCCATCAAAGGTTGGATAGATGGCAGGACTTATCGGAGACTGCTGCCCCGAATCGATTAATATGTTGTCGCTGATGAGATTCAAACTACTACTCCAGACTGTCAGAGCGCTAATATCATTGAATCTGATCCATCATGCAAGGTGGTGCGCCTGGCTGGCGTTATTGGTTAACACGCCAGTGGCTGAGAAGACGCCAGTAATCATGCATAGCCATGAAGGTAGGAAATTGCAGTTTTCGGCCATTAACGGACATAGGTTAACTTTCGTGCCAACCTCTCCGACAGATTGAATCCCTTAACTAGGCCATCAAATCGTCAAAAAACTTCTTCACTACATATAGCACGTGGATTATCGAGCTCATCAAGTCACTGCGTTTGTTATCTAAATAGCCTTGGTAGTCTTGTATGTACTCCGGATTACCCGGCACAACAATATGGTTGTTCGCATAACCGCGGCCCATTGTGTGGATGTCGCCCATCATGATGGCTGGATTCAAAACGTTATCAGCGGCAATGTAGTTGTAGCGAGCGAGCGTCTGAGGACGCGTGATGGCGTCGTCGTAGGCTTGCTGTAAAGTCGCTTTAACGCTCTCATCGCCATTTCGATAAAGGTTTGATATCGCCCAAGCAAAGTGCCAAACGGCGTGATTCCAGTCCACAACTGTAAAGGGTTCGGAATCGTACAAATCTTCAATATATTGGAAGTAGAGCAGTGAGATCGTTGTTGCGATTTCAGCATTAATTTTTTGGTCGCGAAGTACCCAGATCGTTAACTCTGAGGTGGATTTGTTTTCGGCTAATTCGGCTGCAGCAATTTTTAGCGTGGTATTGATATCAATACCATCTATCAACACCGCACTTTGATCGTTGATATGCACATAGGGCAGCGACACTTCGACACACATTGGGTTTTCTGCGCCGGGCGTAGCGGCACGATCTACTCCATATATAAAATCGTCACTGAGAACCGTATAACACCATTTATCCGTTTCATCATTGGCTGTCGCATTCAACGAGTTTGGTTCTAACTGCCATCCTCTCGACGGAGAGGCAGGACCAGGTTGGTATTGCTTGTAGCTGGCTTCATCAATAACCCGCTCAGAGCAGGTGAGGATCACTTGGTCGGTGTGATTGTCGAGATGGAAGCTTTCAGCTGAATATAGCAATGCCGGTTTGCTTAAAGCGGGAGGTGTATTGTTCTCATCGCTGATGCCACTCGCGAGTATTGCGTATTTGCCAGCAGGAATCGTAAGCGCCTGCTCTATCAACACCTTATCGTTATTGGTATCAGTAAGACTACAGCCCTTCAGGTCGATGTCGGTGTCGGTGACGTTAAGAAGCTCGATCCAATCCACATCCTTATCACTAACGTTGGGCATCAGTTCGGTGATTACTATGCTGCCTATGGCTATATCTTCTGATAAGCCCAGTTTACCGGCAGCATTATCAGTGGCCGCCAGAAACAAAAAGATCAGACTGGCATGCAGCAATAGACGCCCATTGGTAGCGGTCATGGGGCCCTCTTTGAAACGTTGCAGCCACTATTCAAGACATTTCCCCGATCATCGATTCCACAATTCACCAAGTATAACAGCAGACAGAAGCGACCGCTCGGATCGACTCCGGACATTAACGAGCCGCATAACAACTTATTCTAGTGCAACAGCCGAATATCCTTTCGCCGTATATCAATGCCAGGCTCATCCCGAGCAATTCCTATTTTCATTTGACCCAAAACTTTAAGGCACTTTAATACCAACATTTCTAGGTAAGCGTTGAAGAATCAGAATTCATATACAAGTGCGCATAACATTCGAACACTATTCAACCAACCAAAAACTAAAAAATATCAACAAAGTCCCTCGCCGCCTGCACAACAGCTTTTGAACATTGAGCCGGTGTATCACCACCTTCAAACATATCCTTACAAGCGCCATCAAATAACTCAGATCGAAATACCCTCATCCAAACGTAGAGAACAGAAAAGACAAGGGGGTCATCACCTTCGAAACTTGCAGCGACAACTTTGTTGTCTTTAACGCTCAGATAAAAAGTATCGGTTGCGGTGTAGTCTAGCGTCTCACCGAAGTCATCAAATACGGTAATCGCGCACAGTATTGTGGCTTCTTCGTTGACCACACAGGGACGTCGTTTTTTGATTCGATAGTTAGCAGCTTGCGCCCAGGCTTGATAGTACAGTACGCGATCAGCATCATCGCCGGGTGTTAACAATTTCGTTAACGCTGGTTGATCAAAGCTGTAGAAAGCATCCAGCATTTTCTCCGCTGCTAGCAGGTTAGTATCCTCAGCCTTCACCATTTGGCTAACCATTAGCATCGAAACACAAAAGATAGTCCAAAGTGTTCTGCTTTCAATTTTCAGATAAGTCATCCAATATGTTGATGTCATCATTCACCGAGCCTGTCTTGCGTCTTATGAAGAACACTGCCTTTTTTGATATCATCAAGTATGCCCTACATCCTTTAATCCTGCTTTGCGTGCTTACGCTCTGGTCACTCTTCCCTGAAACACCCGCCCTGTATCTGCTGGTCATGCTAGGTGTGCAACTGGTACTGGGTACACTTGAATACTCGATACCCGCAAGGCCTGACTGGGTGGTGCACGCAAAAGAGAAAATCGCTGGCGTCGCAATGGTCATTGTTCTTTTGATGATATCTATTGCGGTCACCCTTCTTTACCACACTGGCCTGTCAGCGCCGCTTGCTGAACTACGCGGCAGTCTACATTTAGATTTCTGGCCGCACCAATGGCCTTTGCTGGTACAACTGCTTATGGCGTTTATTCTAAGTGAATTCTTTTGGTATGGCATACACCGCGCTGAACATCGCTGGCATCCCGTATGGCGATTATCTGGCCATGGCGCACATCATTCATTCAAACGATTGAACGCCCTCAACTTTGGTTTGAATCACCCGTTAGAGCTATTCTTTTTGGCGATACCACCCGCCATTGTAGAACTATTGTTTGGTGTGGGTTCGCCCGCTGCTGGTGCGGCAATATTGATGGTGACCCAAGCATCTATCGTGCATGCCAACTTAGACTTAAGTACAAAGGGCGTCGGACTGTTTTTTACAACGAATCGTTATCACATCCGCCATCACTCTATCGTTATGGAGGAAAGCAACACGAACTACGGCTGCGCAACCATATTGTGGGACAGGGTTTTTGGTACGTTCGTCGACAGTCATACAACCGAGTGCGGCATCGGGCCTACAGAGCCTTCTTTGACACAGAAATTAATGATGCCAGTGCGCGAGCCAGCGGATACGTCAGTGGCACCTTCTTAACATATTAGTCTACTGACGCTGACCTGGCGCAACGGTCGAACGTTCTTCTTTCACCAAGAACAACATTATCGCTCCGATCACCATGAGTAGGATCAGCGACGCAAATCCAGCACGCTGTGACTGGAATATTGCTGTGGTTGTACCGACCAATAATGGCGCTAAGAACGCCGTCACCGTGCCACTCAAACTGTACAGCGCAAAAAACTGTGTGGCCATTTCAGGTGGCGATATTTTGGCCATCAACGTGCGAGATGCAGAAAGCCCCGTCACAAAAAATAGTGCAAACACTTGGAACATGAGGAAATAGATCACTTCGGCGACTGTACTAAAATACGGTGATGACCAAACGGGCTCGGTGCTCACCGACACAACAAAGAAAATGGTATCAGGCTGCATGGATACAAGGCCAATCAGTATCAGCGTTGTCATGCCAATGGCGATCTTCAACGTCTTGATGGAACCTAACTTGTCATCCACAAGGCCACCAAGGTAGGCACCAATCATGGCTGAGGTGCTGGTGAAAATACCTAGCAGCAACAGCGCAATGGTATCCCACCCAAATGTGCCTGAGGCGTAAACACCGTTGAACACCAGCACGCCTGCCATGCCGTCGTTAAAAAACATGCGCGACAACAAATAGATCGCAATATTGGAGTAATGCTTTAGCTGCTTAATGGTGTTGACGACATCTTTAAGACCCTGCTGAACACTCGCAAACACAGGATTGCCTGAGGCCTTGCCATCGGGTGTAAAAAGAAACAGAGGAATACTTGCGATTAGTAACCAAAGCCCGCCGAGCGGACCCACAATACGATCATGCTCGTGCAAATCTTTGTCGATTCCAAACAACGGTGCACTTGGCAAAAAGCTCCAATCCAATGTGCCGGGTAGCGCAAAGGCAAACAGCACAAAAACCAATAAACCAATCGCACACATATTGCCTAACGAGAATGCCATGCCAGATATAATCCCTGCCTTATCAATCGGAGAAACGGCCGGCAACATGGCATTGTGAAACACTTCGGCGTAACCAAAGGCAATCAGCAAAATCAGTAACAGAAAGAAACCCAAGCCTAAGCCAACGCCTTGACCACCGGGCAATATCCACCAAAGTGAAACGGCGATTACTGCCATCAACAAATGACTACCTAAGATCCAGGGTTTACGCTTGCCAATCTTATCGGCAATGGCACCCAAGAAAGGAATTGTGAGCGCCATAAACACGCCTGCACCAGCATTTAGATAGCCAATGAGCGCTTGACCACGAACAGGGTCACCGACAACAACATTGCTAAAGTAGGGGAAGAAAATATAGATGATCACCATAATATACAGCGGATCTCTGGCCGCCTGGCCAAAGGTCCAACTGTAATAGCCAAGGGGTGAGGCTGCTGGCGTGCCTGCTAAAGAAATTGGTCTATTAGTTTCATTCAAATGAACAACCCACCGATTTTTGGCAACAACATTTTTGATACACGCTTGAGATGCAGATGGAACATCCACATCTCAAGTTAAATCATCGAGCTGTGTACCCGCCATCGACCGGCAGCGTAATGCCATTGATAAAGCTTGCATCAGCACTTGCCAAGAAAGTTGCTACCGAGGCTATTTCTTCAGGTTGACCCAATCGACCCATTGGATGCAGATCAACCAGAAAATCTTCACCCGCCTGCTCGGCGCGAAATTCTGCCGTCATGGGTGTGACGATAAACCCCGGTGCAATCGCATTAACTCGCACACCTTGGCTACCGTAGTTGATCGCAAATTGTTTCGTTAAACCGACAACACCGTGTTTTGCCGCAACATAAGCGCCAATACCGGCTTCGGCGTCAGGGTCTTCTTCTACCTCTGCCTCGGGATCTAACGGCGGCGTCATGAGCCCAATCATACCGGCGATCGACGCGGTGTTAATAATCACACCGCCGCCTCTTTCCGCAAGAATAGGCGCACCAATCGATAAGCCGTGAAATACGCCGGTTAGGTTCACTGCGATCGTTTGATCCCAACCGAAACCACCGCCAACACCGGCATTATTAAACAACACGTGAAAATCACCCAGATTAGAAATGGTGCGTTTGATTGCTTCGCGCATCTCCGTCGCACTGGTCACATCCAGCCCCATACCATCCGCTTTACCACCGGCTTCGCTAATCAGCGCAACAGTGCCTTCGGCGGCCTGAGAATCAATGTCACTGCACATAACCGCAGCGCCAGCTTGCGCCATATGTATCGCGCTGGCTCGGCCTATGCCGCTACCTGCACCTGTGATTAATGCGACTTTACCTTTAAGTTTCGACACGCTTTTCTCCATTATTATTATTTGAGTACACTTTTGTTCATCATTATCGCCGGAGATGTGAAAATCTAATCTACTTGCGAAATCCTATTCTTAGAAAAAATTCTTATTCCTACCGTATCTATATCACACAACATATTTTCAGTAAGTCTTTTTCTTCACAATAAAGCCATCGCCTACCGTATGAGGATTGAGCTCAATCAGAAATTCTCTGCAAACCTGCAGCTTATAACCATACACAAGTTCTAATCAGTCAGTGTTTGTAAATGCACCTCTAACGCATAGGAATATCAACTAAAATTTTGATACACGAGACAGACACATGATTGGTAATATCACACTTGGAACTGACGATTTCAAAAGGGCTGGCGACTTTTATGATGCGCTACTGGCTAAAATAGGTGCCAAACGAGTCATGACAGACGAACGCATGCTCGACTGGGGTGCCAGCAATCATGAACCATTGCAGCAAACATGACTTCATCATCTTCGTACAACATTGCCATTCGAGCTACGAGCCAATGATGAAAAGAAATTCTAGCTGGCAGATTTCGAAAAAATTGGACAGCCGCGAAGGCGATCAATTCGTTCAGAAAACCGCTTCTGATGCTTTTACAATACTCATCTAGAACTGTTATCTGTTCACGCAGTCGAAAACATTACCATCACTGGACTGCAAACTGAATATTGCATTGGCACAACCTGTCGCTCCGCTCTCAATCACGGCTTTGGCGTCACCCTAGTGGCAAATGGTCGTACGACAGGTGATGCACACCAATCCGCCGTAACGATAATTGAACATCACAATCGAATGCTCGACAACTTCGCTCCCCCTACCTTGAAGATTCAGGTAAAAACATCGACGAGCTGTAAAAGAAACTATTTGGCAATACAAGATGGAGTCTAAAAGACAATAAGTTTACTATTAAGCCATGTGGAAAATGACCTTAAAACAACGACGACAACACGGCGAGCTCGTGGCGCGCTTAGACGTGCTCAAAAAGAGCCCCTACTCTAGTGTGCCCGCCGGCTATAGCTTCGGTGAAGACGCGGAAGAAGACAAAAAATACGAAGATGCCCTCGCAAATCTCGCAACCGTGCTAGAAGAAATGCACGATCTCGATCAGAAGGTGAGTGAACAAGGCTAGCACCGATAAAAACGAGGCTCCTATGACAACCGAGACGTCAACACCGACAACGACAGACAATAACAAACCCTTTATTCCGTCAATCAGCTGCAACGCATCGCAAGACACCCTATCTGAACTGCTTTTAGAACACGGCGCGATCGTCGTCACAGGCATTTGCTCCGATACTGAACGCAACAACCTTGTCGCTGAGCTTGAGCCTTTTCTAGCAAAAACGACCCTACAAACCAATGATGACCCTGATGAGTTTTACCCAGCGAATACCAAACGCGCAGCAGCGCTGGTTCGTAAATCTGAAACGGTGCATAAAATGATTACCAACCCAAGCCTAATGGGCATTTGTAATAACATTTTGCTGCCGAACTGCGAGCGATTCCAACTGCATGTATCGTCAGCCCTGGTAATCGGTCCTGGCGCTCGCAAACAGATCCTCCATCGAGAAGATGATCCCTTTGAATTCTTCGAAGTGCCTCGACCCAACATGGTCGTCGCCAGCATGTGGGCAATGACAGACTTCACCATTGCTAACGGTGCAACACTGATCGTGCCAGGCAGCCATCTCTGGGAAGCCGGCCGAGAGGCACAGGCGCAAGAAATCACATCAGCACAAATGAAGGCAGGCGATATGTTGGTTTGGCTAGGCGGGACCCTTCACGGCGCGGGTGAAAACACCTCGAATGAGTGGCGCTATGGCATCTTCTTATCATATTCTCTTGGCTGGCTACGACAGGAAGAAAATCAATATATCGACACGCCCCTTGAGATAGCGTCGACACTGCCTAAACCATTGCGCGAACTGCTTGGCTACAAAATGCACCGAGGACTCGGCTTCTTCGATGTCAGCTAGCTTTTTCCAGCATAGGCGGCCAGATTTGATTACCCACACAATTAATTCGACGGGTTGAGCTGACCATTGCGTGAAAGCAGCGTACACTTGTTGAAACATCATGAATCTGTCTTCAGCGTTATATCATCTGTGAACTATTCAATTCTCTTAATCGTCATTGCATTACTCGCCGGCTGTGCCAGCGAGAAAATACATCCAGAAACGACGCTTATACCGGTTGAGGCACCGCAGCGACTCGCTGATTACTCTGGTCATTGGGAACTTGACTACAAACTGACCGAGAATCCCCACGATAAACTGCAATGGTTATACGAAGTTGCCCGCAGTCAGGTTGATCAGAACCGGCGTCGAGACCAAAACAACCAGCCCTCTCCACAGACTGTGCGCGCCATTAATGATCTAAATGGCGTCATCAACCTTGGTAGGTTCACCGAAAGCATGACACGTTCTACGCTTTTGGAAATCGACCATGCTGCCGACTACGTCATGGTAAAACGAGATGGCGACTACGCACTCACCTGCGACTTTATTAACTTGAGCCAAGACGCCTCGCCATTAGGGGAGGAACGTTGTGGCTATGATAGAGATGGCAGTCTTGTATTCTTGGTATCGCTGCCCGAAGGTCTGACGGTAAGAAACAGGCTGACGATGTCCAACGGTGGTAAGCGACTCAATGTTGCAACGACGTTTGTCACGAACAAATTAAAACAGCCTTTCACCTTGAACAAAGTCTATATGCCCTATGTCCCAGGGGGCGGCCAATTTAAATGCGAATATTCTCTAGAGAAAAAGAAAATCTGTTGGCTTGGCGACGAAGCCGCACCTAGTAGTGCAAGAGACTAGATAGTGACCGAGCTAACAAAAAAGGTATGCACAAAGCTATTTGCCAATGCGGCAAGACGCAATTGCCACATCACCTGCCAGATGGCGATAGTTATCCTATTATCAGCTGCATTAGGTGGCTGTAACACAAGCCAATCTAACAACGATCAATATGATTCAACCATTGAGCAAGAAAATCAGGCTAATTTGATCGATGTTGGTAATGTTGACTTGGTTGTCGATACATCTCCCCTTGCGCCGGCATTGAATGTGACGATTGCCTCATTCACTGCGTGGCCGGAAAACGCGGCCAGCACGAGTCAATTCAAACGGCATCTTCGAGACGCCGAGGCGGGTTATCTGCCAATTCTCTTAAAAAACGTACTCACCTCAAGCCAACAGTGGGGCGCCATTCGCGTTATTCCTGAAACCGACAACTCTGCAGAGGTGCAGATAAACGCCACCATCATTGAACTGTCCCCTATTGATATCTCACTTCATGTCGTCATTACTGATTCCAGGGGTAAAACGTGGATCGACAAAACCTATCGAGACACAGCGAGAGACCATCAATACATGCCGAATACGCTAGGCAATGAGGACCCCTATCTTGATTTATTCGAAGCGATTGCAAACGATATGCTCAAAGCGCGTGCCGCGCTTACTCGTCAAGCGTTAGGCAGTATCCTGGACATCTCAACGCTTAAATATGCGATTGCACTCTCGCCGGAATCCTTCACCGAGTTCTTAACTTATGATGAAAATGGTCATGCCGATTTAACCGGCTTGCCCGCGAAAAGTGACACCATGTACAAGCGAGTAAACAAAATTCGAGACAGCGAGTATAAATTTGTTGATGCCATGGATGAACAGTTCGATGCGCTGTTCGACAAGATGCAGAAGTCATATCCCTACTGGCGAGAATACAGCTATGAGCTAATTGTTTATAACGAACGTCTCGGTAAAGAGGAGAAAAAGAACCGACCAAGCTATCGTGGTTTAGGTGTCGTCGAAGATGTTTATAGCGACTATCGTGAATACAAGCTCAATGAAGATGCTTTACGAGAATTATCTCAATCGTTGGATACAGAGATTCGTCCCACCGTCGCTGAATACGAAGGTCAAGTAATCGAGCTAAGCGGCACATTCAGCAACCAATACAAACAATGGCGTCGAATACTACAAGATATCTATCGAGCCGAGCGCGCCGTTGACCCTTCCATTGACGGCGCCACATCAAATTAGTCTATCCGCAACACGTCAACTTTTTTCAGATTGATTTCACTATAGTTGTTAACCGTCGCTTTGTGTCAGAATGAAGACCCTCGACAACTCACATAGACCCTCATACCGAATTTGTCTTCCGAACCTGCAACCAGTCCAAATCGACCATCTGCGATGGATGATGAGGGTGTCGCAAAAGAAGTTAGCCTCTGCCCCAATTGCGGCACGAGTCTCAAGGGGCAGTTCTGTCATCAGTGCGGGCAAAACCAAAAAGGCTTCGACCGATTCTTTCTATCTCTGGTCTCTGAAGCCTTCGAAGACCTAATTTCCCATGACTCAAGAGCAATAAGAACGCTGTTCGCCCTGTTGCTGCGGCCAGGCTTTTTGACGCTGGAATACTTCAAAGGACGCAGGGCACACTATGTTCAGCCACTAAGGCTTTACTTCATCACAAGCCTAGTCTGCTTCTTCGCCATTTCGTTGCAAAATACACTGTCTCCAAGTTTCATTAGTTTCGACGGGGCACAGGAAGAGCTTGTCATTGGCAATGATTTAGACAAGCCAACAGACACGGCAACGCCAGATAGCGACAGCAATGACCCAGCCGCAGGTGATGAACCTGCGCAAGAAAAAGCCATTGATACTTCAGCTAAGACGAGCGATTTCACATCAGAATTCAAGTTCGGGGCATCGGACGAATCGCCTGAAAAAGATCAGAATGTAAAACTCGAAGGCTTACACTTCGATCTTTTAACGGAGGAACAGAATCAGACTCTCGTTACCTTTTATCGCGCACAACTTGAGAAAGCGACAAAATTAGCAACGGAGGACCCTGCGGAATTAGTCGATATGGCAATTGATTCAGCGCCCATCCTTGTCTTCTGTCTGCTACCAATCTTTGCCCTGCTTTTAAAACTTATCTATTTCAGAACCGGTAGGTACTACACCGAACATCTTGTGTTTGCTGTACATATTCATTGTTTTCTCTATACGATCAATCTTATCGACCTGACCGGCTTTCTCATCGGTGGTGCCGTCGCTGAAGGACTCGATACGCTAATTAGCTTTTGGATCGTCATCTACCTTTTTCTCGGGTTACGGAACACCTACGCCCAAGGCTGGATCAAAACGGCATTCAAGTTTCTAATTCTCACCATGTCGTACACAACCGCTTTCGTCTTCGCTGTCATATTTGCCGCGCTCGTCAATGTGACCATACTGTAGATTTTGATGATGCTGACAGATCGACACAACGAGCGACTAAAAAACCTAGGCATTACTGATGTTGATATCGATGCCTGTCGACTACCCGCCTATGAAGAGGCAACAGACCTTATCAATTGTGGCAAGGATCTGTTTGGTCGGCCATTGCGCATGACTGACATCACCTTGCAAAACTGGCAGCACATGTTCGCCTCCGCGAAGCAGAGCAACATTACCCTGCAAATTGTGTCGGCCTACCGTTCAATTGATTATCAATGTGATTTGATCCAGCGCAAGTTGGCCAGCGGTCGCTCTATTGACGATATTCTGCAGGTTAATGCGATACCCGGCTACAGTGAACACCACACCGGCCGAGCCTTGGACATAACAACACCTGGGGCTGAACCCTTAGAAGAATCGTTTGAGTTAACAGATGCTTTCGCTTGGCTCGTTGATCATGCTGCCGCGTTCAACTTCGCCATGTCTTATCCCAAAAGCAACAACCTTGGCATCGCTTATGAGCCCTGGCATTGGGCCTGTGCCAGCCGCTAAGCACGAAAATAAATCGTTACGAGCAGACGAGCATCAAGCAAGTTCTAATCAGGAATACTTCTTCATTTTCTCGGCAAGCAAACGCTTTTGCTCTGCCGTCATTTCTACCGCAGGCTTTTTTACACCGGGCCGCTTTGCGAACACGTATTTTTCGCGAACCACCTGTCTAACACCAAAGCCTTGCTGCTTTAACTGTGGATAAAGATCATCAATCATCATCGGATTGCCGCACAAAAGCACATGGTCTGTAGCCGGACTCATCTTTAATTCAGCCATATTATTTTGCACGTAACCAATCCTAACAACTACATTAGGGCGCGAGATGATTGACGCGTCGCCCGATTCTATTCGGCTATAACATACTGTCAGATGAAAGTTTTTGTATTGCTCAGCGAACGCGCTTAAGAATTGACCATAGATAAACTCCTCCGCATCACGAGTGCCGTAAAAGAAATAAACGTCAACATCACCTTGTCGCAGTGAATCGCGAAGCGCATCTAACATCGGCATATAAGGTGCGATACCGACACTCGTAGCGACTAAAAATAATCGCCTAGGGAGTTTTTCAGGCAGGACCAACCGGCCAAAAGGACCGCTCACAGTTGCCTCAAAACCGGGCTCAGCATCAAACAGAAGTTTCGAGGCGCGCCCGCCATCAACGGTTGATATCACTAAGTCCAGGAACTCGCCATGCAGGCAGTCCGACTCAAAGTTACATAGGCTATAACTTCGCTCAAACTCACCGGCCTGATCGGTGAAGACAAATCGAAAGAATTGTCCAGGCACAAACGATACAGGCTCACCGTCAACTCGGACGAACCTGAAATCCTTCGTGGACGAACTCAATGACCTTACCCGTTCAAGACGTACTTGGATCTGCACCTGCTAGCTCCATCAATTCAATGTCGTGATTATCGCACGATTTTACGCGCAGCAATGACTTGCCAATCGAACCTGCATTGCTGTCACAAAAAAGCACAACACCAAAGCCATATATCAAATAGGAATGACAGCTAAAGACATTTACGCAACACATTCTCGCTAAGGCAAAGTACCCCTATTTGTCATGATAGTATTGGCGGCAGCAATTTTCCTTACAGCACAGGCATATATATCCCGATGGAAGTTAACGTCAACGGTACAAACGAACGTCGTTTCGACAAAGTCAGAACAGCATTCGAAAATCTTTGGTCAGATATCGAAGTGGGTGCCGCACTTAGTGTATATGAACATGGTGTGCCGGTCATCGACCTATGGGGTGGTTTTCACGATCAGGACATGTCGACGCCGTGGCAAGCCAACTCACTCGTCAATGTCTATTCCACCACCAAGGGTATGGCCGCCATTGCCATCGCGATTTTGGTTGATGAACAAAAACTCGATTATGACGCGCCCGTCGCCGACTATTGGCCTGAGTTTGCTCAGGCAGGCAAGGCTGATGTCACCATCGCTCAACTACTTTCTCATCAAGCCGGTCTATGTGGTGTCGACACCAAGCTTGAAGTTGAGGACCTTTACGATTGGGAAAAAATGATCCGACTACTTGAGCAACAAACGCCAATGTGGCCACTGGGAACCGGTGCAGGCTACCACGCAGTCACCTGGGGATATTTACCCGGCGAGCTAGTCCGCCGGGTCACCGGCATGACACTCGGTGAGTTTTTTAACCAAAGAGTCGCCGTGCCGCTTCAAGCTGATTGCTATATTGGACTACCGGAATCCGAGTTTGCGCACTGCGCTAGCCTAATCGGACCAAACCGTGCTCGCAAAACATCTGTTGATCCTGGCCGGTCAGCCGCAGATAACCCAAACGAGCCAATTCAGAAGCCTAAGATGTCGGCGCTGTATGCTGCGTCCCTTTTAAACCCAAGCATTAGCCCTTTCAAACACGCCTGCAGTGATGTTTGGCGCAAGGCAGAAATTGCCGCTTCAAATGGCCACGCGAGCGCTCGCGGTATCTCGAAGATCTACGCTGCAATGGCTTTAGGAGGCGAACTTAATGGCACGAAAATTTTGTCACAGGCAACACTCGATAAAGCGAATGAGATTGAAGTCGAAGGTATTGAAGATAAAGTACTTGGTGGCAAGATCCGCCGCTCCCGCGGTTTTATCCTGAACACGGATCACGCCTACGGCCCCAACCTCGAAGCCTTTGGACATGCCGGTGCCGGTGGCTCGCTGGGGTTTGCTGACCCCGTAACGGGTATTGGGTTCGCCTATCTGATGAACCAGATGCAGTCAGATAACAGTCAATTACCAAGATCACAAAGACTCGTCAATGCACTCTATGATTGCCTGACATAGGGCAACCTTAATATTAGAAATCCGCCCCACTTTTTGCATTTATGTGACAAAATTATTGAACTAAACCCCACATTTGAACAATTAAGTAAATTTCGAAGGTTTAACACCGAAATTTCGACCTATACCATCAATACCCACAAAGCTTATCCAATTATTAGGTTATTTTTTACCACTATTCATCAATAATTGCGCAATAACTATAAGATATATGCCACCGCCTACAGAATCAGGTGTTTATTTGGCTAAATGAACCATAGGTTGTGAACACCTACCGACATCTGCCATAAAGTTAGCGAGCACTCACTACCACCCCGAGGTTCGTAAGGTCGCGGCCTCGCAATCCGCGGCGGAAGATTAGCTTCAAAAAAATTTCGACTATTCGACTACTTATTAGGTTGAATCGACTTTTCCCAGCTGCGCATTTGTGGCACCATTCGACCCTGTTTCTCGGGGTCGCCACACCATCGGCGACTTTTCGTTTATGCGGATCAAAAATCTGCATCAGCTACTTTCGCTGGGGCTACCAGTATTCAGGGCCGACATCAAACGGCCGGAAAACAAGATTAAGCATGCGCGATTATTTTATTCGAAGACTACTCCTTATCCCGCCGACGCTATTGGGCGTCACCATTATTGTGTTTGCAATTACTCGCTTAGTACCCGGCGGCCCGCTTGAACGGGCCATCATGGAATCTCAGCAGTTTGATGCGGCCTCTGCCCAGTCCTCTCAGATGGCCGGCAACGGCATGGCGCTGTCTGAGGCGCAACTCAATAAACTCAAAGAGTACTATGGTTTTGACAAGCCTATTCTGCAGAGCTATGTCGATTGGGTAACCAAAGTGGTCCGCGGGGATTTAGGCGCATCTTATCGATACAATGAACCCGTCTGGGATGTCATACAAAGTCGTTTTCCGGTCTCTCTTTACTATGGCCTAGTGACGCTGATCATTACCTATAGTGTCTGCATTCCATTGGGGATCCTCAAAGCAATTCGGCATAAAACCGCCGTCGACAATATAACATCCATCTTCATATTCATCGGTTACGCGATACCGGGGTATGTACTTGGCGCGCTGTTATTACTCTATTTCTCGGTCCGACTGGAATGGTTCCCGATGGGCGGTTTTGTCAGTATTCGCTTCGATGACATGTCGATGTGGGGCAAAACGACTGACCTGATCAATCACTCTGTTCTACCGCTCATTTGTTATCTCGTCGGTAGCTTCGCGTTTACTACCTTGCTGCTGAAAAACCATCTCATGGACAATCTTGCCTCGGACTATATTCGAACGGCCATTGCCAAAGGCGTGTCCTTCAAAAAGTCTGTGACTAAACATGCGATGAGAAACTCATTGATTCCAATTGCGACAACCTTTGGTCAAAACGTTACGCTGCTGGTTTCTGGCTCCTTCTTGATCGAAACGGTCTTCGATATCAACGGTTTTGGTTTACTTGCTCTAAACGCAATTCTTGATCGAGATTATCCTGTCGTGATGGGCGTCGTTTTACTCTCAAGTGTTCTGTTACTCATTGGCAATATTATCTCCGACATTCTGGTTGCTCTTGTCGACCCACGGGTTAGATTCCAGTAATGCTTAATTTGAACCCGCAAACACTCAAAAAAATCAGACGCTTTAAAGAAATTAAACGAGGCTACTTTAGCTTTCTTGCACTCGTCGCTCTATTGCTGCTCGTATTGATCGCTGAACTCTGGGTCAATAGCCGCGCTCTGGTTGTAAGTTATGAAGATAACCTCTACTTCCCCACTTACGGCGACTATCATCCAGGCACCGATTTTGGTTTTGACTACGACTATGAAGTGAGTTATCGCGACCTGCAGGCTCGCTTCGAAGCAGACGCCCTGACCGACAGCGAAGCGAACAACTGGGTCATTATGCCGCTGGTTCCTTACAATGCGTTTGAGAACCATTCCTCAATTGGCATCTACAAGCCTGAGCCACCGAGTCTCGAAAACAAACATTACTTAGGCACCGATACAACGAGTCGAGACATACTCGCAAGGTTGGTATATGGCACCCGTATTGCTCTACTGTTCGCCGTTGCCTATATGGTTGCCGTGTATTTTATTGGTATAGCCATTGGTTGTGCGATGGGTTATTTCGGCGGTGCGTTCGACCTACTTTTCCAGCGCTTAATCGAAATCTGGTCAAACATCCCATTCCTGTACATGGTTATCATTGTTTTCTCAGTCATCCCGTCGACGTTCAGTATCCCGACCCGAATTGCGATTCTGCTAATCGTCATGGTGCTATTCTCGTGGACCGGCATGACCTACTACATGAGAACAGAGACGTATAAGGAAAAGTCTCGAGATTACACAGCAGCCGCCAAAGTCATTGGCGCATCAAATTCTAGAATTATTTTTCGACACATATTACCCAACGTCATCTCAACACTGGTGACATTTATGCCCTTCACTATCGTCTCGGCCATTACGTCGATCACAGCTCTCGATTTTCTTGGTTTTGGGCTGCCTGCACCAACGCCTAGTTTAGGTGAGTTACTGAAGCAAGGCACCGCAAACCTTAGAACAGCTGAATGGATCGTAACGTCAGCTTTTCTCACCTTGGTTCTATTGTTAACCCTCGTTACCTTTGTCGGGGAAGCGGTCAGGGAATCGTTCGACCCAAAGAAACATACCGTCTACAAATAGGTATTCGTCCAATGAACACTATGGAAACGAAAAACAATATTATGACAATATCGAAATCGAAACGCAGCGTTAACCTATTCATGTTATTAGGTTTAACCGTAGCTTTTATTACTGGCTGTGGCGGCTCGAACGAAGCAGACAAAATAACGGCACCGGCGATTGATAACACACAGGAAGTGAAAGATTATTACGCATCAAAACCGGAATTTTTCCAATTCAAAACACTCGCTGATGTACCCGTCAATCTTGAGTGGCAGAACGGTATGCATCTACCCGAAATTGGCTCAAACCAAGCGAAAAAAGGTGGCACACAGTACGGTTCATTGAACGACTTTCCAAGAACCCTAAGAATAGTTGGGCCTGACTCGAACGGCTCATTCCGTCCTTATATTCTTGACTATACGATGCCGGGACTGGCTGATCGTCACCCTGACAAGTTCGATTTCTACCCAGGTCTTGCAGACAGCTGGGCGGTCGACAAAGAAAATAAAACGGTTTTTGTTAAGCTCGACCCTGACGCGCGCTGGTCCGACGGCGTGAAGATAACTGCAGACGACTACCTGTTTATGTTCTTCTTCTATCAGTCTTCATACATCGTTGCGCCCTGGTACAACAACTATGCTTCGACACAGTTTACCAATGTGACCAAGTATGATGACTATACAATTTCAGTATCTATCCCTGAAGCCAAACCTGACATGGACTATCGTGTTTTGTCCATCAGACCCATTCCCCATCATTTCTATAAAGAGTTGGGTGACGACTTCGTGGAACGCTATCAGTGGAGATTCCAACCCACAACGGGTCCTTATGTTATTAAGCAGAAAGATATAAACAAAGGCGTCTCTATCGCTTTGACGCACATAGAAGACTGGTGGGCAAAGGACAAGAAGTTCTGGAAGAACCGCTACAATATGGACAAAATTCATCTATCGGTGATCCGCGACACGCCTAAGGTTTTCGAATCCTTCAAACGCGGTGACCTCGATCAATTTGGGCTTAACCTTGCAGAATACTGGTACGACAAACTACCTGACACCGACAAGGATGTGGCAAATGGCTACATTCATAAGTCAAAATTCTTCAATCAGGCACCCAGACCTACCTACGGCCTTTGGATAAATACTGCGCGAAACCATCTCAACAATGTTGATGTCCGCATTGGCATTCACCACGCGAGTAATTGGGGAACGGTCATCGAGAAGTTTTTCCGAGGCGACTATGACCGCATGCAGACTTCATCGGATGGCTATGGTGAATTCTCGCACCCGACCTTGAAGAGTCGTCTTTTTAATATTGATAAGGCGCAGAAGAGTTTTGCCAAAGCCGGCTTCAAGAAGCGCGGGCCGGATGGCATTTTGGTCAACGAAAACGGAGAGCGACTGTCGTTTACGCTCTCCACTGGCTACGAGAGTATGAAAGACGTACTCACTATCTTAAAGGAAGAAGCTGCCAAGGCTGGATTGGACTTCCGGATTGAAGTCCTCGACGGCACCGCTGGCTGGAAAAAAGTTCAAGAGAAACAGCATGACATTCACTTCTCGGCTTTCGCGGTTTCACTAGAAATGTATCCGCGTTTTTGGGAAACCTACCATTCAGACAACGCCTATGACCAAGCATTCCTTGAGGATGGTACGGTCAATCCAGAACGTAGTCTGAAGACGCAAACAAACAACCTTGAGACCCTCGCACTGCTCGACATGGACAAAATGATTGACGCCTATCGTGCTTCAGATGACAAAGATGAAATGAAACAGTTGGCGTATGATATGACGGAGTTACATCATGACTACGCGTCTTTTGTGCCGGCATTTTTTCAACCTTTTTATCGCATTGGTCACTGGCGCTGGGTTCGTTATCCTGATGGGTTTAATCAGAAGCATTCTCGCTCCGCAGGAGAGTTTTACGTACATTGGATTGACGAAGACATTAGAGAACAGACCCTTAAAGCAAGGAAGTCAGGCGAGCCATTCGGCGCCGAAATCAATGTCTACGATCAGTTTCGTTAAGGTGGCCTAGAGCATTTAGATATGAGTGAAACAATACTCGAACTTAATAATTTGGTCACTGAGTTTGATACTGACGAGGGGCGAGTGCGCGCCTTGGACAACATCAACTTTAGCGCAAGTGCTGGCGAAACCCTGGGTATCGTTGGCGAATCAGGTTGCGGCAAAAGTGTCACGGCTTTGTCAATCATGCGCCTGCTGCCACAACCCATGGGCCAGATAGTTTCTGGCAGCATTAACTTTCAGGGCAGAGATCTAACGCAACTGCCTTTGACTGAAATGCAAAAGATCCGTGGCGCCCAGATTGGCATGGTTTTTCAGGAGCCCATGACGGCACTCAATCCGGTTCATACCATTGGAAAACAGCTCACGGAAGTACTCTTGCTGCACAAAGATATTTCAGCTCAAGAGTCGATTAGGCAATCAGTCGATATATTGGACAGAGTGGGTATTCCTTCGCCTGACATACGCATGACAGAGTACCCGCATCAACTCTCGGGCGGCATGCGACAGCGCGTTGTTATCGCCATGGCACTCGCCTGCAAACCGGCTCTATTGATTGCTGACGAACCGACGACCGCACTCGACGTCACCATCCAGGCGCAAATTCTTGAGCTAATCAAGGACCTGCAGGCTGAAATGGGCATGACCGTATTATTGATCACCCACGATCTTGGCGTGATCGCAGAAACCTGTGACGATGTCGTTGTTATGTATGCAGGCAAAGTTGCCGAAAAAGGTACTGTATTTGATTTGTTTGATCGGCCTAAGCATCCGTACACACAGGGACTGCTTGCATCTATTCCAACCCTTGAGACAGTGCCCAAGTCAAAGCTAAGCATTATCGAAGGCATGGTGCCGGGTTTATTGGATTTGCCAGAGGGTTGTCGCTTCCAAAACCGATGTCCGCACCAAAAAGACGAATGCCTTGCCGCAGCACCTGAGATGCAGATCGCAGAGCCAGGCCATGAAGTCAGCTGTGTTAGATGGAAAGCGTTGTGATGACAATGCACATCATCCTTTTGATCCTCAGCTACAAGCCACAATAGACGCAATGGATAGTGCGTTGGTGAGTATTATTAATGGACAGTAAATGAACGAGCCAATTCTCGAAGTATCAGGCCTTAAGATGCACTTTCCTGTGAAGGACGGCATCATGTTGCGTACCAGCAAATTTAATAAGGCTGTCGACGATGTGTCATTTCATATCATGCCAGGTGAAACCCTTGGATTAGTCGGTGAGTCCGGCTGCGGAAAATCAACCCTAGGAAGATGCATCGCCCGCCTCTATCAGCCCACTGCCGGCAGCATCAAATTTGAAGGTAACGAGATTACGGGCCTAGGTAGTCGAGCACTGATGCCTTATCGACAGCATATCCAAATGATTTTCCAAGACCCTATGGAATCATTGAATTCACGTCATACCATCGGTGATATTTTGGAAGAGCCGTTTATTATTCACAAAATCGGCGACAAGGTGTCACGCAAAAAACGCGTCAAAGAACTTTTAGAAATTGTTGGTCTACCCGCGCGTTCGGTCAGTCGTTACCCTTTTGAGTTCTCCGGTGGTCAACGTCAACGAATTTGTATTGCGCGATCAATCGCACTCAACCCAAAATTGATTATATGTGACGAACCTGTGTCCGCCCTTGATGTTTCAATTCAGAGCCAGATCTTAAATCTGATGAATGATCTGCAGCAGGAATTCAATTTATCGTATCTATTCATCGCTCATGATTTGGCGGTGGTTAAACACATCTCGGATCGAATCGCGATTATGTATCTCGGCAGGATTGTAGAGAGCGGCGAAGGCCAAGAAATTTACAAGAACCCACTACATCCCTACACAAGATCGTTGATGTCGGCCATTCCAGTACCTGACCCTCATCGCAAAATTAAACGGCAGATTATTAGCGGAGACGTGCCTTCACCAATAAATCCTCCGTCCGGATGCACTTTTCATCCAAGATGCCCGGAGGTGATCGATGAGTGCAAATATAAGGTTCCTAGCCTTGAAACGATTACACAGGGACACAAGGCATCCTGTCACTTGATCGCTAAGGCTTAACGGCGGAATCGAACTTGAATTGGATTTACTGTGGATTAAAAGAGAAGAATGGGTTGAGGAATCGATGAAATGCGCCCGTAAGCTTCAGTGGCGCTTCAAGCACACTTAGGCAAATGCATTCCTGGTTTTGCGAGGCCTGCGGACGATGAACTTCACCAGGATGATGAACGATAAAATCGCCTTCAGCATAAATACCGTCTTCATCAGAGAAACTTCCTTTCAGAACAACGATAACTTCACGACCGTTGTGATCGTGTGATGGCGTACTGCCGCCCGCTTTAATTTTATGCAGCGCAAGTTCGCAGCTGTTTTCACCGACAGGGATCGCAGCGGCGCGTAACGATGGAGAAAGGAACTTCCATTTTGGTTCACTTGTCGGAATCAAATTTTGGATCATCGCAGGTAGCGATTTCAACTCGACACCGCGCTGTATTTCATTCGATTTAACCGGCTGCTGCGTAACAGCAACATCGACCTCGGTATCAATTTTCGAGAAAACCTCATCCAACGCAGATGTCTGTAAGGCTTCTGGCGCAACTTCGGTCAGTAACGAACCGCCGATTTCCGTTAAACGCAGGTTCTCGTCTCTGCAGGAATCGCAAAAGTGCATGTGTGCTGAGATGGACACGCACATCGCTGGGCTCAATGAGCCGGAAGAATACTCGACCAATAGGTCTCCATCTGGATGTAACTGGACGCTCATCTATACTTCCTCGGCTGCGAGTCGGACATTCATTCGTTTTAAGGCCAATCGGATTCGCGATTTTACGGTCCCCAGTGGTAGCGAAAGTTCTTCAGCTACCTCCGTATGAGACTTGCCCTCGTAGTATATTTTTGAAACCACCTCATGTTGCTCACGTGGAAGCGACTTAAGATGTTCTAATATCGTTTGCTTGTTTCTGACTTGTATCAAAGACACCAGCGATGGGTTCTCGACGGATTGGTCATAAAAGTCATCTGCATCGAGCTGCACTTGTTTACGTGACTCACGGCGGTACAAGTCGATGCGGCTGTTCCTGGCTATCGTAAATATCCAGGTGCTGGCCGTTGATTTGGCGCGCTGGAAGCTTGTCGCTCTGCGCCAAACTTTTATCATCGTCTCCTGCGCCAGCTCTTCAGCTAATTCAGGGCCGATGTTAGACCCCTTCATAAGGAAGCCTTTGAGTAACGGAGCAAAATGTTCGAACAGCGTTGAGAAGGCTTGGCGATCTTTATCCGCGCCTACTTTCTCGAGCAACGCACTCCACTCGTCCGGACTGGGTTTCACCAGTGGTACCACCTTGTTAACGTGCTTAATATTGCTTGTGATCATACCGACTCTTCAATTCTAATAGCAAACACAAAGGTATACGGCGCATCTCGTATTTGGATCATCCCAGTCAACAACAAATTTAGGTCTTTTGTTCATGTCGACATCAGAATTAACGACGAATTTCGAAAACATTCGCACCAACATCGCGCGCCTGCAAGCAAACGTCGCAATGGTCATGCGTGGCAACCAAAAGCCAATTGAGTGGCTTCTGACTGCATTTTTCACCGGCGGACACGTACTTCTTGAAGATGTGCCCGGCACAGGCAAGACGACATTAGCAAAATCACTCGCCGGCTCAATTGCCGCTGACTTCAAACGCGTTCAGTTCACACCCGATCTGTTACCTACCGATATTCTGGGTGTTTCCATTTTCAATCAGAACACACAGGACTTTCGCTTTAGAAAGGGGCCTATTTTCACCCAAATATTGTTAGCCGATGAGATTAACCGTGCGTCACCAAGAACGCAATCTGCACTGCTTGAAGCGATGGGGGAGAATCAGGTTAGTGTTGAAGGTGATCGTTTTGCGCTAGATGACTTGTTCTTCGTGATTGCGACGCAAAACCCGATTGAATTCCATGGTACTTATCCATTGCCAGAGGCACAGATGGATCGCTTCGCAATGCGCTTTAGCTTGGGCTATGTCAGCGAAGCAGAGGAGCTGGAAATTTTGTCCAGTCAGGCGGTGTCACACCCGATTGATGTATTACAACCCTGCCTCAGCCTCGATGAGGTAAGAGCCATCAAGACCGCGGCAATCAACATCCGAATCACCGATGAACTACAACGTTATATCGTCCGGTTAGTTAGCGCGACCCGTCATCATCCTGATATTCAAATGGGAGCAAGCCCAAGAGCAACTATTGCGCTTATGAAGAGCGCTCAGGCGTTGGCGTTAATTAGGGGCATTGAGTTCGTTACACCGGATATTATTCAGGAACTCGCTTTACCCATCATAGCTCACCGATTGGCGCTCAATAGCGACAGTACCTTCAGCGGCTCCTCTGCTATGAACCTGCTTCAAACCATCATTGAAAATACGGCTGTGCCCGTGTGAAAAACTCCGCTCACAATTCACAACAAGCCGCCCGGTAATGTTTCGCGATAAGATTTATCCCGCCTATGTTCGAGCGATGCGACCCAAATTACGACGCAAGCGACAGGGTACGGATCGAAGTCAGGCGCTTGTCCCACTTATCGTATTTTGCGCGGTATTGGGTTTAAACACCGACAAATCATTAGCTTATCAACTATTTGCCTTGCTGCTCTGCGCGATCCTAATATCCAGGTTCTCCCTCAGATTCAGCAAACCCAACGTATCTGTACATCGCAAGCTGCCAAATTATGCAACAGCCGGGCAACCGTTCGAATATCAGATTGTTGTCGACAATACCGGCAATCGTACCGAAGCCGACCTTAGGCTAGTCGATATCCCCTTGGTTCAGCCGCCAACTCGGCAACAGTTTCGAACAGAGTCTGAACCTGAAGAGGCATCACGCAACGCCTACGACCAATTTATTGGTTTCCATCGGTTTATGTACTTACAACGTCGTAACACTGGCATAACCATCACAGCGGCTCATGTGCCCGACGTCGCGAGAAAATCCCATGTAGCAGTTCGAATGCAGGCCACAGCCTCGCGTCGAGGATTGATACAACTATCATCCACGCATGTACTGCATCCAGACCCACTGAATCTTTACGAAGGCATCACCCGGTTTGAGAATCCTGAGACAATAGTGATCTTACCGAAGCGCTATAGAATCAACGCCGACGTGTTTTTGTCGGGTGGTAGACATTTTCAACCCGGTGGCATTAGCGCCTCATGGTCAATTGGCGAATCAGATGAGTTCGTCTCTCTGCGGGACTATCGCGATGGAGATAGCATGAGAAAAATTCATTGGCCGAGCAGCGCGAAACAGAACAAACCTGTGGTTCGAGAGTTCCAGGACGAATACTTCGTCCGCCAAGCGCTAGTACTGGACAACACATGCGTTATCTCAGAACAACTTGAAGAAGCTATTTCTGTCGCCGCGAGCTTCCTGCTCGCTTTAAACAATAGCGACTCAATGTTGGATTTAATCTATCTATCGGATCAGGCTGAAATTTTGACGTCAGGCCGGGGCACCAGCGCAATCAATGAACAACTGGAAGCATTGGCAACCTTAAAACGATCGGATGAAAGCGTTAACAAGCTGTTAAGTGCCAGTTTAAAACATATCAAGAAGCTCAGCGGTTGTATCCTCATCTTGTCGGGATGGTCAGCCGCACAGCAAGCGTTTGCTGAGACGTTGGACCGCAGTGGCGTGCCGCTAAGAGTATTTGTCATCACCGATAATCAATCGCTAAAAGATATCCCGGCGCACTATGTGCCGCTGCCCGTCAACGCGATTCAGGAGGCACTTTCGGCGCTATCGTTCCCTTAGAAGGCTTTTAAATGAGTACTGAGGTCGCGCCAACAGACAAACCGATGAAATTGAGATACGTACAATTTGCGACGATGCTGTTTTGGGGCTTACAAACTGATTTGTTGCTTTGGGCAATCCCCATGGCAATTGTTTGGGAAGCGCGGTTCTTCATCAATCGGAGGTGGAGCTTGAAGCAGCGAGATTTTTATCAAATCGCCGACTTAACAACCGTATTTCTTGTTGGTCTATGTATCTTTTTATATACAAATAGAACCGAATATCATTTCATCACAGCATTGGTTCAGTGGTTACCGATACTTTTTTATCCGCTGATACTGATACTCGGTTACAGCACAACCGACCGGATGAGTCTCGACGTTCTGTTTTATTCGCTGCGCAGACAAAAACAGCCGGTGACCCAAACCTGGGATATGGATTATTTTCTGTTCGGTTTATGTATCGTCGCAGCCGGCACAAACATGGATGGTGCTGCGTTCTATTTTCCCATTGCCGCAGGCCTTGTGGCATTGGCGTTGCTCCCGCTTCGATCCTCTCGCTACAAGATCAATGTCTGGGTACTTGCCGTCGGCTTGATGTTTCTCGCCGGTTTTATGACCCAAACAGCTATCCGGGGCACGCACCTTGAACTTAAAAAACGCGCTCAAATATGGATAGCAAACTGGGTTCAACAAAGAAGTAATCCACTAAAAACGCAAACATCGATGGGTGCGGTCGGTAAATTAAAAATTTCTGATGAAATTTTGTTTCGCATTAATGTCCCTGATGGTGGCATCGCGCCACGGTTTTTACAGGAAGCCAGTTACGACCTGCCGTCGGGTAATAGCTGGGCCGTGATGAACTTAAAGTTTAATACCGTAGATCACGAGGATGACTTCAGGTGGCGGTTAATCGACGATAACCAACGTCACCCGCTGGATATCTATTTGGAATTTCGGCGACCGCAGGCCCTAATACCAATTCCGGCAGGCACACGTGTGATAAACGATCTGCCTGCGATCGACATCCAACGCAATAACTATGGCGCGGTGAAAGGCTCAGGCATGGTGCCGAGCCCTCGCTATCAGGTGGAATTTGGCTTCGACAATCAAATCAATGGACCACCTGATAAATCTGACACTTACGTACCCAAAGCCAAACAAGCGCTGCTATCTAATTTGATAGCGACAAACAATCTAAACGCCGAGGCTCCATTGAAAAGCCTGCACCAATTTTTCAGCGACTTTAGGTATAGCCTGTATCAGGATTTAACCGAACAAAACGACCCAATTGAACACTTCCTGCTTTCCAGTCAAAAAGGCCATTGCGAGTACTTCGCCAGTGCGACGGTACTACTGCTGAGGCAGATGGGCATACCCGCACGTTATGTCATCGGTTACGCAGTCCAGGAGTATGACCCGCTCGTTGGCATGTACATTGTACGCCAACGACATGCCCATTCATGGGCGATCGCATTTATTGATAACCGCTGGCAGGTCGTCGATACCACGCCGGCCATTTGGGCAGATACGGAATCAAGCCAATCATCCCTAATTCAACCGGCGTTGGATTTGTTAGCTAATCTAAACTTTATGTATTCCGTCTGGTGGAATGATCAGACGCTTACTGATTACGAAAACTACCTAATTCTGATAGGACTCATTCTTGGGCTCATTTTGGCTTATCGTATATTCACCAGTGAGCAGATTGATATAAAACCACCGCCTGCAGGCCAAACTGTTAACGACCCAGCGCTTTCAGGCAATGAATCACCTCTTTATCAACTCATTGATCGTTTAACGCAGGCGGGATTCAATCGAACCAAGGGTGAACTACTGAACGATTGGCTGAAGCGAATTGGCTACGAGCGATATATACCTATGTTAGCGACTCACCAGAGGTGGCGATTCGACCCTCTGGGTGTTTCAAACGAAGCGAAAGCGTTATTAGTCTCTCAGGTTGACGAGTCAATTGAACGACTCAACGTTGAGTTGGATGAAAAGACTGAAGCGGCACCCAAACTCAAGTTAGATAACGATCAGCACAAGCTAAGCTAGGCACAGGGCGCACCAAATTACGCGTCATTGATTCTTTAGGCATCTCGCACTAAAACTGCGCCAGCATCGGCCTCAAAGACATCGACCCCGTTAAAATCGGCTAGATCGAGCTTCCTCGCGCTAATACACGAGGCGCTGATGGTAAGTTGATCCTGTGTTCCTGCACTAGTTCTTATGCTAATTCAGGGACTCGATCGCGTATTTCGTTTTTGATTAGATCGTATCGTCCGGTTGATCGAGAAATTCACTCAGACCATAACCAACCCTTTCGCCGTCAAGCGTATACTGGGTCATACCTTCGCCAATATAGGTCATCTGTTCCGAGCGTCGATTGCGCAAAGGGATAAACCCCTGAACCTTTCCTTGGACGATATGTTTGTCACCATTTTCCAGTTT
>Ga0307994_1000045_pt1 | contig 108400 bp, 115 predicted proteins | sample EllFjometagen261_FD_203171 | JGI IMG/M metagenome (GOLD analysis project Ga0307994, IMG submission 203171) | Marine microbial communities from Ellis Fjord, Antarctic Ocean - #261 | ecosystem: Environmental > Aquatic > Marine > Unclassified | place: Southern Ocean | collected 2014-11-02
ATTCATGCTCAGAAAGTTGATTGGAGCGGAAGGAGGCTCGACTCCTGCGGGAATAGCTGGACAGGTGAGACCCCGGAGGCGCAGCCGAGGAGGCTCACCGCCAGCCCCGCGGAAAGCGAGCATCCTGTAGCGGAAATCAACTATTACTTTCTAATCTACAATAGCAACAAACTTTACGAAAAGAGCCTTTTCATTTGATTGAATGATAATCAGAAACGTTTTTTCAAGATAGCATGTATGTGCATAAGGAATCGGGAAAAAAGTATGGGTTAATAGAACTAGAACTATTTTCGTTTATTGATTGTACCTATACTTAAAATAATCAATATATTAGCCGTTTAATGCTAAACGATTCGTGGTAAATCACAATTCACAATAGGTATAAAGTTGTGAGGAAGAGCAGCCTGCAACTAGTGAAAACCCCAATTTTTTTTTATTAGTATAATGTTAGTAGAACCTATATCGATATAAAAAACCTATGACCTGTTCTTGATCTGAAGGCTATTAACAACGTCATCCGGGAGGGTAAATAATGAATAGTGGGGCATTTATTAAATACTATCGCATCTTTATGGGGATGACCCAGAAACAAGTTGGGGATGGGATTTGCACCCCCGGTCACATCAGTAAAATCGAAAGCGGGCATTTACATTTGACGAAAGACAAGCTCGCTCTCTTTAATCGAAGACTGGGGATCAATATCGAAAATGAGCTGAAGGCTTTTCATAAATTACAAAGAGAGTTGGATCTGTGGCATGATGTGATGATTAAGCAGATTAATGGGAAAGTAGAATTATTGAAAGAAACGATCGAACAAAATCCCCTGGTGAAAATTGAAACCCTGAATGGAACGTATAAGCTTCTCAGGGCAAGATATCATATGGTAAAAGGGAACATGCAAGAGTCAGAATTTCTATTAAATCAATTTTCAAATAAGCGCCTTTCCTTTCATATGAGGGATTATGACTATCATTTGTATTATCACGTTAATGGGATGTTTGAGCTACTAAAGGGAAATGCGAAAAAGGCAATCGAGTTTTTACAGAAAATCAACGGAGAGGTTTACACCAATTTCGAGTATTATTACCATTTGGCTCTTGCCTATCAGCAATTGGATCAACATGATCAATCCTTCCATTATAGTGTACGTTCCCTTCATCACTTTAAAGAAACGTTTAATTTCACCAGATGCATTGATGCCGTTACGATTCAGCTGGTGGCAGAAGGGAAACATGGAAGTGAGAGACTGGAAGATTTGGAAGGGAAATATGATGAGCTGATCCAGCATTGTGATAACCTGCATGATCAACGAAGAAAAGCCATTCTTTATTTGAACCTAGGGAATGTGCATCGTGACATGATGGACGATAGGAAGGCAAGGGTAGCATTTCAAATAGCTTATGGCTTGCTGAAGCATGAGCCCCCTACATGGGGTTATGGCAATACTATTTTAGAAGGAGCGAGTCCATGGAAAACCCAGATCGTTTAATCTCATCGTTTGATGAAATCACCCTCAGCGATTATAAAATGCCGATCATCTGTATATATGAGAGTCCTGAAGATTATCAAGGGATGTTTGTAGCAAGACTATTCGACGTGAATCAACCGACTAATAATATTTTGATGAGACCTACATTAGAAGCGGTTAGAATGGAAATTCCAGACTGGTTCTCTTTGGTTCCAAAGTCCCAGGGTGAAGATTCGAACATAGTTGAAACGTGGATTTAGTGTATAAAAAAGCTTCATTCCTACTGAAAGGAATGAAGCTTTTTTATACATTTTCATTTGCCGAAGGATAGAATTTCCTTTCGATTTTTTTGTATTCGTCAAGCTCTTTGGTGAGCCGTGCCAGTTTGTGAACCTCCTGCAAAAGAAAGGTTTTGTCCAATTCGTAAATCACTTCTTTCTCAATATGATCAATGGTATTACAGGCAAATTCCCAAAGGGCTTTGTGCTTAGATGGGTCAATGGACTCTGCAATAAGAGCGAGTGCCCGGACGATATCAGTGATGATGAGATGATTGTCTTTGGCATAATGCCTGATATAGCCAAATCCACGATAGAGATAATAATCAAATGCTTCTGTCTGGAGAATGATTCGAATGCTTCCTTCCTGGTCGATTAAATACGGGGTGAAGGAAAGGTGTTCTTCAACTGTGATCATCAGATCGGCCAATTGATCAATCGTATTGGAGGCTGTTTTGGGATCATCATTCCCAAGGGATTTAATCGCAACTTCAGCAAGCTTATGAATCCCCATCTGCAGGTCTTGAATTTCCGTCTCCTTATGGCCCATTTCGATAAAGTTGAGATAGTGATCAGTAGATATATCCTCGGTTTTCGGTCCCCATATGCTCACCAATTCATTCCCCGCCAAAACATAATCTCCAACTTTATAATGGAGCTGGATGACAAGCTGATCATCTTTTGCCGATTCAATCATTCCATGAAAATCAATCAACTGTATATATCCCGACTCTCTTGACTTCCCATGAATGATATTCTCCTTATGATGCTCCATCATATCGCCGGCATTGCTGGTTCGATGGGCTTCTAAGTCATGTTTCAGCGTTTGATTGATCATTACTTCAGAAACCTGCTTCATATTGTACGTAATATTGTGTACCTGCATCCAAGTAGACGCATGGTTAATGAAGAAGATAAAGGTTACAGAAGTAAGAAAAGCGAGTCCGATCGTCATGATCGGGGCAGCCACAAACAGTTCTTCCTTTGAATTTCCGATAAAAAGAAAGAGGAGCAGTACATATACAAAGCTGCCATTGAAAATTCCGAGGGCGTGCTGTGTTTGTTTGTCCGAAATGAAATCCAGGAGCATCCTGGGTGAAAATTGACCACTGAACATCGTGAGCACAACAAGCAGTGAATTCAAGGTGAAAGCACTGAGCGTCAGGATGGCCCCGATGAGTGTACTGACAAGCATGCGCGTAACAGATGCATCCATACTTAAGAAATCGAATGTATATTGAGAGATGTCAGCATACAGATCTAAATAGAGGGTGAGTGCTACAAGCAGTATGGAAAAACAAATATAAAAGAACGGCATATACCATATGGTCAGCCGAATCTCACGCATTCTCTGCCGTTTGGACATAAGCATATATTTTTTGATGGATAAGGGGAGCATTTTTTCCAGCATAATTGATCCGGTTCCTTTCAAATAAAGGGATATGGATTAGTTTTCCCTGCCAGAACAGGTTAAAACGTCTCTTTGCAAAATAGATTTATAGGTTCTTAGACGATGCTCAATCTTAAGTAAACCGATAGGGAATGATGCGGTCTGTAACATTAGAAAGAATTTTTTAAAAATACTAAAAATAGTATTGACGAGGGAATAAATCCCCTTTATAATCCAATTCATACTCAAATAGCAAGTAATACCAAAACGAAACATTATATCTCTTATCAAGAGCGGCGGAGGGATAGGCCCGATGAAGCCCGGCAACCTGCAGGATCAGACTGTAAAGGTGCCAATTCCTACAGATTCCAAACGAATCTGGAAGATAAGGGGAGGAGCATGCTCATTTAGCCCTCTTCTTAAAAGAAGAGGGCTTTTCTGTATACCTTTTTCTTTTCCGCTCATATCCCTCAAGTGGATCTTCAACTGAAATGAATCATTCTTACGTATAAAGTGAAAAGTCGATAAAAGGAGGCTGAATGATGTCAACGATTAATGTGGCACTTCTGGGGTTTGGAACGGTAGGGCAAGGGGTCTGTGAAGCAATCGATACTCATCAGGACAGATTGAAGGAAGTACTGGGTAAAGAGGTGAAGGTAAAGGCAATCCTTATTAAAGATCCCACAAAGGAGCGAAATATTGAATCATCCATCAACGTCACAACGGATTTCCAAGAAATCCTGGATATCCCGGACCTGCACGTGATCTTTGAAGCGATCGTGGGGGAAGAGCCGAGCTATACGTATTTAACACAAGCCATTGATAAGGGGGTTCATATCGTCACGGCCAATAAAGCGATGTTTGCTAAATATGGTCCTGAGCTATTGGAGAAGGCGAAAAGGAAGGGGATATCGGTCGGATTTGAAGCGACGACAGCCGGGGGAATCCCGGTGATCGGCAGTATCAGGCAGCTTCTGAAGGTGAATGAGATCAGACAAATTCAAGGGATTCTGAATGGGACGTCCAACTTCATTTTATCTCAAATGAGAAAAAGAGGTCTTGCCTTTGAGACAGCCTTAAAGATTTCTCAGGAGAAAGGATACGCTGAAGCCGATCCGACAAATGACATCGAAGGCCATGATGCGTTCTATAAATTGCTTATTTTAAGTCAAACAGCCTTTGGCAGACAGCCCGATTGGAAAAATATCCGACGAAAGGGGATATCCCACCTGACTGCAGAATGGCTCCAGGCAGCGGAATCCTTTCGATTGCGGTTTAAGCACATAGGTTCTCTCCGGCGGGATTCAGTCGACCTTATTAAAGGTGCAGTAGAGCCCATCCTTGTCCATGACACCCATCCTTTTTACGGTGTGGAGGATGTGGAAAATGCCATCTCTCTTAAGGGTAGTCTTGTAGGGAGGATCACCCTGCTTGGTCCGGGAGCTGGAAAATTGCCTACAGGCAGCGCCATGGTAGAGGATTTCCTGTCGTTGATAGAGAGGAAGTATACCGACTCTGCCGTAAGTACCGTGAATACGGAAGAGGTTCTTGTTGAGAGCAGCCACCAATGGGTCCTAAGAATCCGTGAAACTGATGAGTATCAAAACTGGCTTCCATCGTTCATTTTAAAGGATCGTATTCAGTTGGACGATTACTTGTACGTATTTGTTGAAGGCAGGAAAGAGACACTGGAATCGCTTCTTCAGACGCATGACCATATTCAAGCCGTTCCTATTTTAAAAGAAATTCCGTTGGAAAATGAAGTGAAGACTGGAGCTGCTGTTTCTTAGAAAAAATCTTTTAAAAATATGGTCTGATGGAAAGTAGGGGTATCATTGAGTATGATCGTTCAAAAGTTTGGTGGAACCTCTGTTGGTTCTGCAGATCGAATCAAACGCATGGTCTTTCATGTCATGAAGGAAAGAGAAAAAGGTCATGATGTCGTCGTTGTGGTGTCAGCAATGAATAAAACGACTGATACACTTGTACGATTGGCAGGGGAACTTTCTTCAGATCCTAGTAAGAGAGAAATGGATATGCTCTTAAGTACCGGGGAGCAGGTGACGATCTCCCTTTTGACAATGGCCCTGCACCATAAGGGACTGGAAGCCGTATCCCTGACAGGCAGACAGGCGGGAATCCAGACCGATGGAATATTTGGGAATGCCAAGATTACCTCGATCGATACCGATCGGATAAAATCGGAGTTATCAAAAGGACGAATCGTTGTGGTAGCCGGTTTTCAAGGGATCACGGATAAAGGAGAGGTGACCACATTAGGCAGGGGTGGTTCGGATACGACCGCTGCCGCTCTTGCGGCCGCTTTAAAGGCGGATAGGTGTGATATTTATACGGATGTAGATGGGGTGTATACGTCGGATCCGCGTATCGTTCCCCGTGCAGCGAAAATTGACACCCTCTCCTATGATGAGATGCTGCGTTTAGCCACCATGGGAGCTGGTGTCCTGCATCCGAGAGCAATTAAACATGCGAAGGAACATCATGTGCCGCTTGTGGTTTGTTCCAGTTTGAATGAAGGAAGGGGGACCGTCATTAGCGGAAGAACACAGAGAAATGCCCCTATTGTCGGGGTAGCCTATCAGAAAGACATTTCTGTTTTGACAATGTTTGACTGTCAGGGTGGAGAGTCACTGATTCTTTATGATCTCGATTCCCATCATATTGAAACAGAAATCATTAAATACCAGGAAGATCTTGTTCTCATCGTTAAAGATCAGGATTTTCATGAGTTGAAAAGAATCGTTGGACAATATAACCAAGCTTACTCTCATACAGAAGAAAGAGAGAATCTGTCTAAGGTATCCGTGATCGGTCAGATCAACTCAACACATGAGGTAAAAGAGAAGGTTACCAACGTTTTTCATGACTACCATATTGCAAAGGCGTCCATATGGGAATCCCCCGTAGGATTAAGTGCACTGGTTGATAGAAATGATGTAGAAAAAGCAGCCAGGGTCCTTCATATGCACTTTGGTTTGGATTACGTGGAATCAAGGAGAGCTGTTTTGTAAAAGGATCGGAAGGCTATGGATTCTGTCTATCAACACGTTTTAAGAAAAAGCTCTTTTCGTAAACATTGTTGCTCAGAAAGTACGTCGGGTGAGCATACTTGTAGCTCCTTTGGGATCTTACCCACCCATTTATAGCGGAATACAAAAAAACAAAAAAAGTGAATTTTTCTTTTGAATGAGTGCTGGTGTGAAAACATAGACCGTTCCTTTTCGCTCCAGGCACTTGCTTTCCGCGGGGAGGAAGTCAAGCCTCCTCGGGCTTTGCCCTGTGGGGTCTCGACCTTTCCTCTATTTCCCGCAGGAGTCAAGTGCCTTCCGCTACAATCCACTCAGTGCTACTACATTCTTACTGTTTATAAGAATAGATAGACAAACACAAAAATGCTCCTATTCTAGGTATGTGGTGGGTTTCTCCCAAAACAAAGGATCTACAAAGGAAAAAAAGAATTGATGTCTCCTAAATCGATTGATCATTAAACAATCTTTCAAATGGATAAAACAATGCTCCCGTGGTAAAAACTTCTTGTAAAGAGACCGATAGTTCGTTTTCTCCAAGCTAGTTTTTGTTTTAAGCTCTGTCACGAAATCTTTTATAGATGGTGAGGGGAACTGCGTAGACTCCTGCGGAAGTACGGTCGTGCCGAGACCCCGGAAGCGAAGCTGAGGAGGCTCGGCCGAACGTCCGCGGAAAGCGCAGCAGTTCCCCTCACCATCCAGCACATACTAATTTGACAGAGCCCAAGCAGATATTATGTTATAGAACAGCATCCTTTGAAAAAAAAGCCTAATAAAAAAAGTGTATAGGCACTCCTATACACTTTTTCACTTATGGACTGATCAAAACAGGCGTACCGATTGGAACGATTCCCGCTAACTCCTCTACGTCTTTGTTATTCATTCGTATACAGCCCCTGGACACGGCATTTCCAATCGAGCTTGGGTCATTGGTTCCATGAATCCCGTAGCTTTCTTTCGATAAACTCATCCACATCGTTCCAAAAGGTCCGCCGGGATTTGGTGCTTTGTTAATGATGATAAATTCCCCAATGGGAGTTTCAAAAAGTACTCTCCCCACTGCAATGGGATACTGCTTGATTTGAACCCCATCCTTGAACAAACGCAGCCACCGGTTGTTAACAGAGACCTGAATGCGGTAAGGGTTATTGGTTGTATCCGGAATCCCAGGTATCGTAATCGTTTGACCTGGATAGATCACATCCGGATCAATACCGGGATTGGCTTTAAGTATGGAGGGGAACGGGGTCCTGTAATCTCTTGATATTTGACTGAGTGTTTCTCCCACCTTGACTGTGTGAATCAGCTCAAACACCTCCCAATTTCACTCTCCCTCTATCCTATGTGCGTGAGAGAAAGTCGTTCAAGAAGATGAGTAAGTGAAAAAGCCTGCTCCTCTTAAAAAGAGGAGACAGGCGTTATTGAGGCATGTTTGGTTGTGGAACGGTTGTATAGCTTTGGAGCATAAGGGTCATATCCTGGTCGTTTAATTGAGGAACCTGATAATAGCCATGCTTATTTTGATAAAGGAAGATCTCATAGCTCATTTCAATGAAATTTGGGACGCTGTCAGCTACGACACGCCGTAATACAGGGTTTGTCATCTCAAGGGCTGTCATGGCAAGAAGCATGGCCAATGACTTGGTCTGTCCCAGCATATAAGCAGACAAGCCTTTATCGGAAAGGTCCTGGACCGATTGATTCGGTTTTTTAGGCGCTCCGGGCTTGATGCCGTATGTGGTGGTATTGGTTTGAGTCATTTTGTATTGCTGGGTTGGCACAGTTGGGTCATGCCCTGTCGAAAAGCTGCCGACAATCGTATTATACATAGTCGTGACGAAGGTTGACTGGCGCTTAAGTATATCTTTAAGTTCAGGATCCTGAATGTGCTGATCATACATTTGATACTGATCGAGCATGCTGATGATCCCTGCTATGATCTCATGGGCATCAAAGAGCTCATGGCCCCCGTGGTTTTTACTTTCAGTGTTCATCATATTCGGCGGTATCTGAGTTCCTGGTGGTGTCATATTCGATGGTTGTCCTTGGTTTTGCATCTTTTTTCCCTCCTTGAAAATAGCATCGATGATTAGAATATCCTTAAAAAGCACAATTATGTATTTCGGTTTAATACTTGGCAGCCTGTCCGAATACAATAGGAAGAAGTCAATTTGAAGGTGGTCGAAGATGAGTATATTCATTAGCTATATCATTTTGGGATTATCTCTTTCTGCCCCTATGGGACCGATTAATGCCGCTCAATTGGACAAGGGGATCCGATTCGGCTTTTTTCATGCCTGGCTTGTGGGGGTAGGGGGAATGGTAGCGGACGGGATCTTTATGCTTCTCATATATTTTGGAGTCTCTCAATTTATCGATACCCCGGTCATTAAATTGTTCCTGTGGGTAATTGGGTTCTTTGTATTGACGTATACAGGGATTGAAAGCATCCAGAAATCGGCATCCATTACAAAGCCCTCTCATCAAAATTCCCATGAAACAAAAGGAAAGGCTTTTCGCACAGGATTCTTTATGGCCATTTCCAATCCATTAAGCATTCTATTTTGGCTAGGTATCTATGGTTCTATATTAGCTCAGACTTCAGGCTCCTATGAAGCAGGACAGCTTTTCCTGTACAGCATGGGGATCTTTCTTGGAATCACCCTTTGGGATCTTACGATGGCCGGTGTGGCGACAGGGGCAAGGAAACTGGTCAGTCCTGGGATTTTGCGGGTCATATCCATTATGTCCGGTCTCATTCTGATGGGCTTTGGGATTTACTTCGGTGTCCAGGCCTGCCGTATATTATTCGGCTAGACAGACACCCAATAAGTTCTCTCCTAATAGGATAAATGTGTACTATTTAGGAGGGATCGGCTATATGTTATGGTCTAAAAGTTTGATCGATCAGCAATGGGAGAAACTTACCCCATGGCAGAAAGCAGCCTACGGGCATTTCTCGGCTGTCATGTGCGACGAAGAACATCCTTACCCGTGTGTACCTGGAAAACAGGGCTTTCAGACAGATACCTTACGCTTTGGATTTGCAGATGATCCAAGAAATCAAGCAGCTTCTGAAAAACTGACCTGCTTACTCAAACAATATGGTGAAATATCAAGGGATACAGGGAAGTATGCATCTCTTGTAGTCTTTTTTAATTCAGAGGAGATAGTGGCTGATAACCAATCGATTGATTCTTATCAGGATATATTCTGGGGTTTATTGAATCGGGTTCATGAATTGGATGAATCACCATGGCCGGAAGATATTGCGAAGGATCCCCATCATCATACCTGGGAATTTTGTTTTGACGGGGAACCTTACTTTGCCTTCTGTGCAACACCTGCCCATACGATGCGGAAAAGCCGTCATTTTCCTTATTTTCTTGTAGCCTTCCAGCCCCGGTGGGTGTTCGATGAAATCAACTCTTCCACTGCATTCGGCCAGAAATTAAAGAAAGTGATACGGAAGCGGCTCATTGACTATGATGAGGCAGAACCCCATCCCAGCCTTAAATGGTATGGTCAGGAAGACAACTATGAGTGGAAGCAGTATTTTCTTAGTGATGATGATTCGACTCTATCCCAATGTCCATTTCTAAATATGCAAAAGAAAATCAAGAGTTAAAGCGTTCAGGCTTTAGCTCTTTTTTCTTTTAGAATTGTCGCAATCGCAATCAGCACAATAAAGGCGATGCTTACAAAAAATCCAATGCGACTTACATGATCAAGAAGCGTGCCGCTGATTGCCGCTAAAATGAGGATGAGTGCAAAGATTGATTGGAGACGGTCCCACCAACTTTTGCTCATCAGCTTGTAAAAGGAGGCAAGGATAAAGATCCATGTATAAAGAAGCATGAGTCCCGCTGCTGTAGTGATATACTCGAACAGTTTGTCCGGCAGGAGCATGGCGACCGCAATCGAAGCCGCGACAACAAGGGTGGTGAGTCCGAATGCAGGGAGGGGCAACTTCCATTTCCCCTTCTTGGCAAAAATTTTTGGGGCATCCCCTTCTTCTGCCAATGCCACCAGCATCGTCGTGACTGCATATAAGGAAGCAACCATGGTGGAGAACCCGGCAATAACCAGAATGGCGTTGAATACATGGGGGACCCAGGGTAGATCATATTGTTTAAGAGCCGTTAGAAATGGACTTTCATTCGGATTGATCCTGCCTGCCGGTACGAGCTTTAATACGAGATAAAAGGATAAAAGGTAAAGGATGGTCAAGATAAGAAGCATGATATTCCCTGACTTTGGCGCATCCTTCGGGTCTTTAAGCTCCTGAGCCATCAGCCCCATCACTTCAATTCCCCCAAATCCATAAAAGGCAAAAAGAAGTGCGAGCCATAAACCCTTTCCATCGTGTGGGAGTATCTCTGTTAATGGAGATTGAGGCGGATGGTTAGCAGCTCCCGTTCCTAACCACCCGAACATGGCTGCAGCAGCGATGATGACGAACATCACGATGGCGGCTACTTTCATGATGCCAAACAGATTCTCCATCTGTTCCACTTTCTGCACGCCCATCAAAATAATCAATAATCCAAGGCTTGCAAATCCGGCAGTGAACATCCACAGAGGAATGGCAGGAAACCAGAATTGAGCAAATAGAGCAAGAGCGGTCAGTTGACTCCCCATAATGAGCATTTCTGCCGACCAATAGACCCATCCGTTACTGAACCCTGCCCATGATCCGTAAGCCTGCTTTGCATAAGTTCGGAAGGACCCCTTTTCAGGGTGATGGGCCGTTAATTTTGCGAGAGCTTGAAACACCATCCATGTTCCGATTCCGGCCACTAAATAAGCAATCAAAACAGAGGAACCCGCCCTTTGAATAGGGATGGCTGATCCCAGAAAGTAACCTGTTCCAATGATACAGCCCACCCCGATAAAAGAAAGCTGCCACCATGTAAGATTTGATTGATTTGTACATTTACTCATCTGTTTTTCACCTGACCTTTCCCCTTCATAGTTTGACGTAGAGATTCATGAATTATGTGAAGGGAACAGAATGATTTATCCGAGAAAGGAGAAAAGTAAGGGAGACTAATACTAAGGAGGCTGGCTCATGGTAAAGATTCATCCGAATTGCTGGAGTGAACATGGAGAATTAAAAACGGTGATGGTGTGCTCGCCTTCTTCACTGGATATACCTGATCAAAGAACGGCGGATTACGTTGGTTGGGAAAAACCTGTCAACCAGGAAAGAGCGAAAGAAAACCATGAAGGTATGATAAAGGCAATGGAAGACGCAGGAATAAAAGTTATTGATTATTCCCTGTACTTAAAGGGAGAGAAGGCTGAACTTAATCATCAGCTCATCAATAGGGTATTTGTAAGGGACCTGGCATGTGTGTATGGAAATACTGTCATCCCGGGTGATGCAGGCATTACAATGAGGGCGCCTGAATACGTACATAGTCATGAGCTTTTTCAAACATGGTTTGACGAAAAGACGTTTTCGATTAAGGATAATAACCAATTGAAGGCATTGGAAAATGGGGATGTATTCGTTCTGAATAAAGATGCTGTCTTTATTAATACAGGAATGCGGACAAGTATTGAAAGTATTGAAGAGGTCCAACAGGAGATCTTTCGGGCCGGATTCTCGGAGATCGGGATCATCGACTTGCCGCGAACCGGGGAAACCATGCATTTGGATATGAACTGCAATGTAGCCGGATCAGACCTTCTTATAGCCAAAAGCTATATGAGGCTATTTCCAGTACAAATCATCACAGAAAAGGGTGGCCGCTACGTGATGATGGAGGAATTCATCCGCCGTCAGGGCTTCGACGTTCTATGGACCGATGATGTAAAGCATACGGTCGCGGATATCAATTTTCTGAACCTGGATCCGGAGACCCTGTTAGTCAGCACCAAAGGCAACAAGAAGATATTGAAAGGTCATCCGAAATTACAAGGAAAGAAATTGATAGAAGTCGATGTAAATGAACTTGAAAAAGGTGGCGGCGGGATAAGGTGTATGACGCTGCCTTTAGAAAGAAATTGAATCATTAAGAGCCGATTAGAACAAGTAAACTGGAGATTTTTTCTCCGGTTTTTTTATTGAAATCGAATATTGGCTGAAAAACGTTCTCAATTAAATAAAATTTAAACTACTATTATACCGGTTATGATGATGGGACAATAGACTTATATATTACTTTACGTAAAATTGTAATTATTTTAATCTGTTAATCCTTTTACTTAAAACCTATATATGACAAGAAATCTATGTCCCCTGATAGAAAAGTACCTTTCTCATACGAAATAACTAGAAGCAGATAAAATTAATTGAGAATAGTTATCAACTACCATTGACATTGATAATCATTATCAATTAAGATGACGTTGGAAGCAAAAGCCAATCAATCACGAAAGGAAGATTTGATGATGATACAAAATGCCATTTCAAATAGAGAATTACTGGACCAACAAGAAAGACGCGAATCGAATGCGAGATCCTATCCGAGAAGAATTCCACTGGCAATCAGTGAAGCAGAGGGAATCTATGTGACGGACATGGAAGGGAATAAATACTTGGATTGCTTAGCGGGAGCGGGAACATTAGCGCTGGGACACAATCACCCGGCGGTCATTGAGGCCATGGAGCAAGTGATCCGTGATAAACGACCATTACATACGTTAGATATTACGACTCCTGTGAAAGAGGATTTTGTGAATGAATTATTCTCTTCACTGCCGGAAGGGTTTCGTGATCGGGCGAAGATCCAATTCTGTGGGCCGACAGGCGGCGATGCGATTGAGGCTGCGTTGAAATTAGTGAAGACGGCAACCGGTAGACAAAGCATCCTCACTTTTCAAGGGGGATACCACGGTGCTACTCACGGGACGATGGCGATCAGCGGCAACCTGGGTCCCAAAAAGAACGTGCAAGGATTGATGCCTGATACTCATTTCTTACCTTACCCATATACATACCGATGCCCATTTGGGATAGGAGGAGAGGAAAGTCATCGCATCAGCAGTCAATACATCGAGAATCTCCTTGATGATCCCGAAAGTGGAATATTACCACCGGCTGCCATGATTTTTGAAACGGTTCAAGGGGAAGGGGGTTCGATCCCGGCACCGATCGAATGGATTAAGGAAATGAGAAGAATCACTGAGGAGCGTGGGATTCCACTCATCATTGATGAAGTGCAGACGGGAATCGGACGTACCGGGGAACTGTTCTCTTTTGAACATGCAGGAATCGTACCGGATGTGTTTGTTCTTTCAAAAGCTATTGGAGGAAGTCTTCCCCTATCTGTCGTGATATATGATCGTGACCTGGATGCCTGGGAACCTGGGGCACATATCGGCACATTCAGAGGAAATCAAATGGCCATGGCTGCAGGGACAGCAACATTAAAGTTCATTAAGGGAAAACACTTGGCTGCACATGCCGGGGAAATGGGAGAAAGACTTCTTTCATCCTTGAGAGAGCTTCAACAAGAATTTCCTGAGATAGGTGATGTAAGAGGCAGAGGATTGATGGTAGGAGTGGAGATCATTGATCCCACTAAACCCCATTCAGCGAGCGGAAGTCAACCGGCTAATCCTGACGTCGCAAGCGGAATCCAGCGTGAATGCTTCAAACGTGGATTGATCCTTGAGGTAGGGGGAAGACACGGGGCAGTGGTCCGTTTCCTTCCGCCATTGATCATTACAAGGGAGCAAGTCGATGAAGTGGTATCGATATTCAGAGAAGCCTTAATCGCCTCTCTTGCGGAGTGAAATCATGAAAATGAAAACAATTGAAAGAGAAACTAGCCAGGACTCCTTCTTTCTACATCAAGGGGAAGAAGGAATCCGTGCATTTAATGAACTGATAGATGAAGTTAGCAGGAAACTGCAAAAGCTATATGAAGATACCGGGAAACCTTTCATCGGAAAAATGCCCGGTGCAATAAAAGAAGAAATCAAACCGATCATGGCGATTACTCCTGAAGGGAAATCCTTTGCAGAAGTCCTGGATGAAATCGATGAACCGATTTTAAAAAACAGTCTTCATATTTCCCACCAGAAGAGTATGGCCCATTTACATTGTCCACCCCTTCTTCCAGGTGTGGCGGCGGAACTGATCATGGCAGCCCTTAATCAATCAATGGATTCCTGGGATCAGAGTACGGCTGCCACCTATGTGGAAGCGGAAATGGTGAAGTGGTTGACAGAAAAAATTAAGCTACCGGCATCATCCGGCGGAGTCTTTACAAGTGGTGGAACCCAATCTAACTATATGGGCATCCTGTTGGCACGCGATGCATTCTGTCATTCGAAATGGAACCATAACGTACAACGGGATGGTTTACCGGAAGGCTTTAACCGATTAAGGATTCTTTGCTCAGAAGAAGCCCATTTCACTGTGAAGAAAGCGGCTTCCCAATTGGGTTTGGGGGAACAAGCGGTTGTGACGGTTAAGACCGATGAAAATCATAGGATGAGCGTCCGGGAAGTGAATGAAACACTCCAGAAGCTTGATCAGGAGAACTTATTGCCCTTTGCCCTCGTTGCTACGTGTGGGACCACCGATTTTGGAAGTATCGACCCAATGAGGGAATTGGCAGACATCGCCCGTGAGCAGGGGCTGTGGTTCCATATCGATGCCGCATACGGCGGTGGACTGATGCTGAGTCATTCTCATGTGGACAAACTGAGAGGGTTGGAGAACGCCGACTCCATTACGGTGGATTTCCACAAATTATTTTACCAGCCGATCAGTTGCGGAGCTTTCCTCGTTAAGGATGAGGTCCATTTCCGTTATCTATCCTATCATGCTGATTACTTGAATCCCGTCAAAGACGATGAAGAGGGCATCTTGAACCTGGTGAATAAGTCGGTTCAAACAACGAGAAGATTCGATGCGTTAAAACTGTATCTGTCATTAAAGACAGTAGGGACCGACCTTTTTGGCAGCATGATCGATGATACGGTGAAGCTCGCCAGATACACAGCTTCTTATATGGGAGAGTTAGAGGACATTGTGATACAAAACCCTGAGCCGGAAATCAATACAGTCATCTTTCGCTATCAGCCGAAAAGGATGGAGGGAAAGGGTCTGGATCTCAATGATTTGAACCGGACGATCCAGCAAACCCTGCTATATAAGGGGAAAGGGGTAATTGCGAAAACAGTGATAAAGGGTCAAACCTTCTTGAAATTGACGTTATTAAATCCAAGAACAAAGCCGGAAGATATTCATTCCCTTCTACACGAGATTGAAGAAATCGGCACTGAATTAGTAAATGGAGGGGTCATATATTGAGAAATTCTAAGGAGATTGCTGAACATGCAACAATGCAAAGCTTTCTGAATTGCTATTTAAGAGAAACAGGGAACTACACTGAAGAAAGCCGCTACGACAATGATCCGTCACTTGGACAGTTTGAGAAAGTCATCGTATCTCATTTGGTTCTGCAGCAGATTGAATTGATTATACCAGTAAGATATTGGTCTCTTACGGATCGTCATCTATTCGGCTTCCCACTTTATTACCGAGTGGGGAAAAGCGAATTGAAACCACTCGACTATATTACCCTTACAACACTAGTGGTAAAAGAGTTCTTACTTGATAAGAGTCAAAGTGGTGCAGAGGACGAACTGCTCTTAAGAGTGATCTTAAGCTGTCGAAGTATAAAAAGCTATGTTGAAAGTCGGATACAGGACAACGAGGCACTTACAGATGAAGAATTCGACTACATCGATGCTGAGCAGTCCCTTCTATTCGGACATATGCTTCATCCAACCCCGAAAAGTAAACAAGGCCTGACGGAACAGGAAGACCATTTGTATTCTCCTGAATATAAAGGGGAATTTCAGCTACATTACTTTAGTGCGGAAAAATCGTTGGTAGAACAGGATTCAAGTGACGACAAATCTGCAGCTTCCATCATTTTTGAAGAGTTAAAGGATGATTCTAGTGTAGATCAGAAATGGTTACAGAAGCTGATGAAAGAGGGTGGACGCGTCTTGCTTCCTGTACACCCCCTTCAAGTGAAGACATTATTGGAAAAGGTGTACGTTCAACGCCTGATGGGAGAAGAACGACTGGAATACATCGGTCCGTTAGGGAAGCGCTTCACGGCTACGTCATCATTTAGAACGGTCTATAGCAAAGAATCGCGATACATGTATAAATTCTCCGTACCTGTCAAAATCACAAACTCTCTTCGCATCAACCAAAAGAAGGAACTGGCAAGGGGAGTAGAGGTTTCGAGATTACTCGAAACGGAAGTGGGAAAAAGCCTTAACAGAGAGTTCCCACGATTTAAGGTCATCCAGGATCCTGCTTATTTAAACCTGGACCTGAAAGAAGAAGTTTCCGGGTTTGAGCTTGTCATCAGGGAAAATCCTTTCTATAAAAACAGTCGTGGAACCAGCTTGATCGCAGCCCTATGCCAGGACCATGCTTATGGAGGAAAAGCAAGAATACATTCCATCATTAAAGGGATAGCACAAAGAGAGAATAGAAGTCTGGAAGAAGTGAGCCTGGATTGGTTCGATCGATACTTATCCCTGACGCTTGATCCGATGATCTGGTTGTTCCACACGTACGGGATCGCCCTGGAAGCCCATCAGCAGAATTCGGTGATCCAGCTGAGGAACGGTTACCCTGAAACCTTCTATTACAGAGATAATCAGGGATACTATTATAGCGAATCCAAAGTAGAAAAACTAAAAGAATTCCTTCCAGAATTAAATCAGGAAGGCGACACCGTTTGCGCCGATGAAGTGGCAGAGGAACGATTGCGCTATTACTTCTTCTTTAACCATTTATTCGGACTGATCAATGGTTTTGGAGCAAGTGGTCTCATTGATGAAGAAAAACTTATGAATCTTGTAAAGGAACGTCTGGAGTACCATGAAAAGCAGTGGGGGGAAGATTCCAATCTACTGAGCAGTTTATTATATCAACCGGTCCTTCCGTGTAAAGCGAATCTATTAACCCGATTCTATGACATGGATGAACTGGTCGGTCCGATGGAAGCTCAATCGGTCTACACGATGGTGAAAAACCCACTTGCCAAAGAGGTGGAAATCCATCATGTCCTATGACTATGAAGTGTATGATCAAGAAATCCAAAAGACGATTCAATTTAAGAAGATTGATTTTGACCGGGACGCGGAGCTTATTCACAAATGGATGATGGAGGAACACGTCCACCCATTCTGGAATTTAAATATTCCATTTGAAAAGTTTCAAGACCATTTGAAAAAAGCTTTGACCGATTCACATCAAACCCTGTACGCAGGGTATCTTGACGGTGTGGCGATGAGTTACTGGGAGGCCTATTGGGTAAAAGGTGACGTGGTCGAGGAAACGTATACTCCTGCTCCTTTCGATCAGGGAATACATCTGTTAATTGGAGAGAGGGAGTATCTTGGTAAAGGACTTTCCCTGCCATTATTACGAGCGATGGTTTCGTATCAGTTCCAAGAAAAGAAGACTAATAAAGTCATAGCGGAGCCGGATATTCGAAATGACAAAATGATCCATGTTTTTGAGAAATGCGGTTTTAAACCAGTTAAGCCGATTACTCTCCCCGACAAAACCGGACTGCTCATGTTTTGTGAGAGAAGCGAATTTGAAAAGAGGTGGCTGAATGATGGACTTCACGAACAGATCAAATGAATTATATGACGTCATCGGGATCGGATTGGGTCCGTTTAATCTGGGGTTAGCTGCCTTATTGGATTCGGTACCCGAAGTGAAAAGCGTATTTTTGGAAAAGAAGAAAGCCTTCAATTGGCATCCGGGCATGCTGATTGACGGAACGACCTTACAAGTGCCGTTCTTTGCGGATTTAGTCAGTATGGCAGATGTAAGAAGTGATTACAGTTTTCTCCGCTACCTGGAGGCTCATAACCGCTTATATCACTTCTATTTTCTGGAAAAATTTCATATCCCGCGAAAAGAATATAACCATTACTGCCAGTGGGTGAGTGAGCAGTTGGACACATGCCGATTCGGGATGGATGTCCAAAGTGTCGTCCCGGTTCAATTGGGAAGTGGGGACAGCGTATATGAAGTCACCGTGTGGAATGATGCTCTTCAACAAACAGAGACATTGTTCGCGAGACATCTCGTACTTGGAATAGGTTCTGTTCCTTCTGTACCGGAAGCATTTCAAGGTATGCTCGGAAAAACCGTCTTTCACAGTGCCGACTATTTATCCAATAAGGAGATAAGTGCACAAGCTGAATCGGTTGCTGTTATTGGATCAGGCCAAAGTGCAGCCGAAGTGTTTCTTGATGTAGCCAAAGAGCAGGAGAATCAAGGATTTTCCCTGCAATGGTATACACGTTCAAAGGGATTCTTCCCGATGGAATATTCAAAACTGGGCCTGGAGTATTTTTCACCCGATTATACCCGGTTCTTTTATCAGCTTCCACAGGAAAAGAAGGATCAGCTCCTACAGGAACAGGATCTTCTTTATAAAGGCATCAGTTCAGAGACGATCGCCGATATATATGATTATTTATATGAAAGATCTGTAGGAAGTGAGGAGCCGGACATCTGCTTACAGGCCATGACAGAGATCGTCGGAATCGAAAAAAATGAAACAGGGTTTGAACTGCATGGATATCACCGGATCAAGGATGAACGTTTTGTAGATAAAGCAGATGTCATCATTCTTGGCACTGGCTATAAGCCTGCATTCCCGGGATTCCTTTCAAAAATGAATGAGTGGATTGCCTGGGATGAATATGGCAGATACAAAGTGAAAGAAGATTATCGATTGGAAACCTATGTAGAAGGTCCGGGTGAAATTTTTGTTCAGAACGGTGAAATGCATACTCATGGAGTCGGGGCACCTGATCTTGGACTCGGTGCACACCGTAATGCGATCATCATCAATACCATTACAGGGAGAGACGTATATCCAGTTCAGAACAAAAATGTGTTTCAAACCTTTGGAACGAAAGCGGCTCACATTCCGGTTCCTCTCTGATGCAAGGAACATATAGACTAAGTGAAAGAAGGGATAATATGTTATTCAATGAAGAAATTCAACGTGTTTTTAAGAGTGATAGCTGGACGAAAGTGAATAAGAAACTGATAGGTAAAATGCTGTCTGAGTATATGTATGAAGATATGATCCGGCCTGAAACCCTCTCAGAAGAAGGAGAGGATATTGAATATTCCCTGCAGGTCACAGGTTCCAAGCACTATCACTATATCGCACAAAAACGATTGTTTGATAGTTTCGATGTGAAATGGACGACGGTATATATCGTAGAAAATGGAGCAAGAAAGGAAGCGGATAGCGCAATAGAGCTATTGGTCGATCTCCAGGAGGTCATCGGGATGTCATCTGAGACGGCGGGGCACTTAATCAAGGAAATGAACAGCACATTAATCGCCGATGCCCATCTTCTTGAAAAAGAAACGAAAACATCGGACGAACTGATTCATGAAGACTACGCCACCCTCGAAGGTTATATGACAGGGCACCCATGGATTACATATAACAAAGGGAGAATCGGGTTCGGATATGATGATTACCTTGCCTTTGCTCCTGAACAACAGAAGGAGGTCCAGCTTTCCTGGATTGCCGTACATAAGGACCTTGCATCGTTTCAATCTGTGGAAGGATTGGATTATGAAACGTTGGTTGCCGGTGAACTAAGTGAGGAAGACCGAATCCGTTTTGACAAGATCGTAAAACAAAATGGAAACGAACCATCGGAATACTATTTCTTGCCGGTGCACGCGTGGCAATGGAAAAACACACTCATTCAGAATTTCCCTGAGGAGCTGGCAATGGGTCGCATCATTCCCTTGGGAGAGGGGGAAGACCGCTACCTTCCTCAGCAGTCGATCCGCACATTTGTGAATCGAACGAACAAAGATAAGCATCATGTGAAGCTTCCGATGAGTATTTTGAACACGCTGGTTTATCGGGGACTGCCATCTGAACGAACGCTGATTGCTCCTAAGGTGACAGAGTTCATTAAAGGAATGGCTGAAAAGGATCCATTTTTAAAAGATGAATGCCGGGTCATCCTGCCAGGGGAAAATGCCAGTATGAATGTAAATCACCGCTACTATACACAATTAAAGCAGGCACCTTATCAATACTTGGAGATGCTTGGAACCATATGGAGAGAAAGCATCTATACGTATTTAGAAGACGGAGAACAAGCGATTACACTGGCCGCATTATTGTATGAAGATCATAACAATAAACCGTATGTTGAGAGTTTGATCGAACAGTCAGGTCTCAGCTCAGAAGCATGGATGAAACAATTTTTCAAAGTCGCAATGGATCCTCTTCTCCATTACCTTTACCAATACGGAACGGTTTTTTCTCCTCATGGCCAAAATACAATTGTCGTATTAAAGGATGGGAAACCACATAGATTAGCCATTAAAGATTTTGTGGATGACGTCAATATTTCAGACCAGGATTTCCCTGAGCTGCAAGGGCTGTCAACTGAATTTAAAGCGGTCCTTCGAACGGAGCCGCCTGAAGGGCTTACACAGTTTATCTTCACGGGTCTCTTTATCTGTCACCTGAGATACTTAAGTAACCTGTTGAAAAACAATGGAATGATGGAAGAAGAAACCTTCTGGGGTCTCCTTGCTGACTCAATACTTAACTATCAGAAGAGATTCCCTCAATTACAAGAACGTTTCAAGCTATTTGATTTCTTTAAGCCAGAGCTTACGAAATTATGCCTGAACCGGAACCGTATGGTGGATTACGGATACTCTGATGACGATGACCGTCCTCACGCTTCTGAATTCGGAAAAGTAACAAACGCTCTGGCTGCATTTAAAATAAACCCGACTGTTGGGTCAATCTGATAATCCAATCAATAGCGTCAATTTATAAATAGAAAGGAGGACCACCTTTGAGTACAGTTGTTGTTCAGAAATTCGGTGGAACCTCTGTTGGTTCTACCGAGCGCATAAAACGTATGGCGGACAGAGTCATACAGGAAAAGAAAAAAGGTCATGACGTCGTTGTAGTCGTTTCTGCTATGGGGAAAACAACCGACGCACTTGTAAAGTTGGTAAGTGACATCACGAGTGAGCCAAGTAAGAGAGAGATGGATATGCTATTGTCAACGGGTGAACAAGTAACGATCTCCCTCCTTTCCATGGCTCTGCAACAACAAGGGATGGAGGCAATTTCTTTCACTGGATGGCAGGCAGGCATTCAAACGGATTCAGTCCTTGGAAATGCCCATATTCAATCGATTGACACAAAGCGCATCAGGAACGAATTGGATCATGGGAAAGTGGTTGTAGTGGCAGGTTTTCAAGGAGTAACGGAAGATGGGGACATTTCCACTTTGGGAAGAGGAGGATCCGATATTACGGCAGCTGCTCTTGCGTCCGCGTTAAAGGCGGATCGGTGTGACATCTATACGGATGTCGATGGAGTATACACTTCAGATCCCAGGTTTGTTCCAAAAGCATCGAAAATCCCTTCCCTTTCCTATGAGGATATGCAGAATCTGGCTGTCATGGGAGCGGGTGTTCTACATCCAAGAGCGGTTAAACATGCAAAGAAATTCGGAATTCCACTCTTTATAAAATCCAGCTTTGAAAAGGGAAGGGGTACCAAGATTCATGGGAAAGCAAAACAGAATGGATCAAGTCCTGTGATAGGTGTCACATTTGAAGCAGATATCAATAGATTAGAGATCTTTGATTGTAATGATATTGAGGGTTTCCAAAAAGCATTAATGTGTGAACTGGCATCACATCATATTCAGGCTGATATTTATAAACAAAGCTGTAGAGACTCATTATCGTTATTGATCAAGGAACAAGACCTTCAAGAGGTACTGTCCATCTTGTATAAAGAGAAAGAGAAATGGATGTACTCCCGAATTGAACGAAAAGGAGGTCTGTCAAAGGTCTCGGTCATCGGGCAAAATATTAAATCACAGCCGGCCATAAAAATGGATATGTGCAAAATTCTACTGGAAAATGCCGTGAGAGTGAAACTAGTAGGTGAATCTGCTATTAGCGTTACGGCAGTCGTTGAGAAAAGCCAGGTCCAGCTGGCGGCAGAACGTTTGCATACCGGGTTTGGGTTGGATTATGAAGCGATGATGAAGGCTTCTGTGTAAATCAAAGGCCTATGCAATCAATATGTTAGGAGCCATGTACTATCTTAAGTGAAAAGGAGAAAAAATCGATGTCATCAAAACCGATTTTTTCTCCTTTTTCACGTAGGTACGATAAGATTCAACATCATTTCCTGGGAAAAGATGTTGAATCTTGCTGAAAGAGAAAATTTGGTTTAAAGAAGTTACAACATTTGGTATAATTTATGTGAAGTATTTCACAAAAAAGTAAACTCCATTATTCTATAAGAGAAATGAGTTGATCAAGTGGGAAAGAAAATTGTGATTGCTGGGGGAACAGGCTTTATCGGTCAGTATCTTCAGAAGAAATTTTTTGAAATGGGTGATGCAGTGACCATCATTTCAAGGCAGTCTCCCCACGTTTCCTGGGACGATCAAGAGGGAGTGGTTCAATCATTAGAAGGAGCGGAACTGCTTATTAACCTTGCAGGAAAGTCTGTCGACTGCCGTTATAATGATAAAAACAAAGCAGAGATCTTTCAATCCAGGACCGAAACGACCAAGGTGCTGGGGGATGCCCTTTTGCAGTGCAAGAATCCTCCGTCCCTATGGATCAATTCGAGTACGGCAACGATTTATCGACACGCAGAAGACCGGCCAATGACAGAGGATGATGGCGACATCGGCACAGGTTTCTCCGTTGAAGTAGCGAAGGAGTGGGAGAAAGCGTTCTTCTCATACCGCTTACCGGCAACCAGACAAGCAGCTTTGCGATTGGCGATTGTATTAGGACCTGGCGGCGGAGTCATGACACCATACAGAAACTTAGTCAGATTTGGTCTCGGAGGTGTACAGGGGCCGGGAAATCAGAGATTTAGCTGGGTTCATATAGAAGATGTGTTCCGTATTATGCTATTTCTTATGGAACAAAAGAAGCTAAGCGGAGTGTTCAACTGCTCTTCCCCAGAACCTGTCACGAATCGAGAATTCATGACACACTTACGTACGATGATGAACAAAAAGATAGGACTGCCGACTCCGAAATGGATGCTCGAAGCAGGTGCCATGTTTATCAAAACGGAAACAGAACTGGTCCTGAAAAGTAGGTGGGTCATTCCGGAACGATTAGAGACTGCCGGATACGAATTTAAATATGACACGTTGGAAAAGGCACTCGGTCACATTTTGTCTAACTAATGGAAAAAAGGACTTGTCCGATAACAAGTCCTTTTGACCTCAAATTTTGTTATGTCGTAGGTACTCAAGGCTCATCCGGACGCTGTCAAAAGGAGAAATCCTGGACTCGTCCTGTTCGACAATCCACCAGTTCACATCATGATGTACGCCATAGTCTAAGACAGAATCAATGTCCACACCACCCGCACCCAATTCAGCAAAAAATCGTTCTCCGTCCGTCGTCATATCTTTTAAATGAACAAGGGGGGTCCTATCATGATAACGTTTCAACCATTCCACCGGATTTTCACCAGCATAGGTCAGCCAATAAATATCAAACTCTGCTTTGACCCAATCGGGATTGGTTTCAGAAAGGATGGTATCCAGTGCTGTTTTCCCGTTTGACAGTGTGGATAATTCGAATTCGTGATTGTGATAGCACAGAGTAATCCCTTCGTCTGAACACCTTTCACCAAACGAGTTGAGATCATCGACTAATTGAATATAATGTTCCTCAGTTCTTTCTTCCGGAAGCAGATACGGGCACACAATGAACTTGCTGCCAAGCTCCAGCTGATCGTGAATCACTTTGCTCACATCACTTCTTAAGTCGGTTAGCGGTATATGACTGGAAGCGACCCGTAGTTCCAGCTGATCGAGTTTTTTCTTAAGCTCTTTTGCTGATAGCCCTCCATAGCCTGCCAGTTCAACTCCCTCATAGCCCAGTTCGGCCACTTTTTGAAGAGTTCCTGTAAAGTCCTTTTCTAACTCATTTCGTAATGTATACATTTGCAGGGCAATCGGAATTTGTTTCATCTTCACACACTCCTATCCTCTTGTCATGTTCTCATTGATTTTAGAAAGAACATTTTTATATACTTCTAAATCCTCCTCAGAAATTCCTTTAAGAAGGGTCTCTTCATATAATCCTTCTATAAATGGAGACAGTTCATCCTTTGCTGTCTTCCCTTTCTCAGTGATGAAAATAAGGAAAGACCTTCTATCCTCTGTGTTTTTCTGTTTGTAAATCAGTTCTTTCCGTTCCAATATGTCTAATATCCTGGTCAGGGTAGGCTGATCTTTTTCTGATTTCAAGGCAAGTTGTTTTTGACTGATTCCATCTTGTTCAGCTAATCGCTTCAACACCGTCCACTGCTCGGGTGTCACATCAAATTCCTTCAGATGAAGTGTAAGGAATCGAATAATATTCTTCACAGTATGACTCGTATACAAGCCAATGGATTCATCACGGGACATCGTCATTATTCATCACCTGCTACATTCATTTTCTTCTCTTAATCATACATGAAATTCAGGATGATTTGAGAGTTTCATCAAAAGTACTTCATTTAGTTGTCACAAAAACTACATTTACAAAAATACATGTTATAGATATAATTAGTATAACAACTAATAGGATGAGGGAGAATCTTATGAGTTATTCCAATCAAACAACTATATGGACACGGCCATTTTTTATGGCATTAGTGAATAATTTTTTTATCTTTTTAGTCTTTTATTCGTTGTTAACTGTTCTGCCACTCTATGTGATTGATGAACTTCATGGAACAGAAGGGCAGGCAGGGCTTGCTACAACGGTTTTTTTATTATCAGCCATTATTGTGAGGCCCTTTTCGGGGAAAATCATTGAGCTTTTAGGCAAGAAAAAAACGCTGATCATAAGTGTGATGATGTTTGGCATTTCTTCATTCATTTACTTCTGGGTACATGATTTTTATCTTTTAATGGCGCTCCGCTTCTTTCACGGAATCTGGTTCAGTATCGGCTCAACGGTCATGGTGGCGATTGCCGCAGATATGATTCCTCCCCAAAGAAAGGGAGAGGGGCTTGGTTACTTTGCCATGTCAATGAACTTGGCGGTTGTGGTAGGACCGTTTCTTTCGTTAGCCCTCATTCGATGGATCCCATACACTTCTTTATTTATGGGACTTGCATGGGTAATCGTCATTGGATTTCTCTGCTCCTTTGGTATTCAGGTGACAGAGGACGATGTGGTTGAAGAAGATGTGTCTAAACGGTTAACCCTTAAGGATTTATTGGAAGTGAAAGCAATCCCGATTGCCTTGGTAGGTTTCTTAACTTCTTTTGCCTACTCCGGGATCATGTCGTTTATATCCGTCTATGCGAAATCTGTCGGTTTATTCGAATCCGTAAGCTTATTCTTCGTCGTCTTTGCTGCTGCTATGCTGCTATCGCGACCTTATACAGGACGCTTATATGACAGGTCAGGACCGAATGCAGTTATCTACCCGTCCCTAATTATTTTTGCCATCGGTTTGATTCTTTTGAGTGTTACTCATTCCGTCCTTCTATTATTGGTTGCAGGAACCCTCATCGGACTTGGTTACGGTGCTTTGCTTCCGAGTTTTCAAACCATGTCCATTGTTGCTGCCCCTAAGAGGAGAACAGGGCATGCGACGGCTACGTTCTTTATCTTTTATGACCTTGGGATTGCCGTTGGATCGTTCGTATTGGGAGTTGTTTCATCCCAGTTTGGATTTTCGGCTTTGTATCTCATTTGCAGTGGAGTGATAATTATAACGATCGCGGTTTATAATGTAGTGACCAAACGTGGAAATCATGGTAAAAATCAGAACGCTAACGTATTGGAATTGTAACTGAAACAGAAGAAGAGGACTTACCATAATTCGGTAAGTCCTCTTCCTCATTTAATTAAAGCGGATGCTGATTGTTTGTCAAAATTTATACGGGCAACTTTCTTCTCGTTTTTAAACAATAAATAATGAGCGGTGGCAATTTTTTCTTCAACATAATCAATGGAGAAAGTCCCTGATGGATCGGTAAGACTCCCGATTGCACGGGATAGATGATCGATCACATGCTTTAAATGTTCTGTCCTCTTTAATTCGTTATCTGTGTTCATTTGATCCATGATTTCAAATGCAAGATTTTGAACATGATACAGACGTCTCTGCTCCATACTGAAGATTCTCCCTTCATATCAAACATATCTCTTTGATTATATGGTGAAAGCTTCAGATATATGATGATTACTCTCCATGAATCAGGTATGAAACAGGGTTAAAAAGTACACTCTAAAGATAATAAGGGAGGTGTTTGAAAATGGCACAAGACGTATTATGTGAAGTAAGCAACTGCAAATACAACCGTGAAGGCAAGAAGTGCTCCGCAGACCAGATTTTCGTTGTCAGTCATAAAGGAAACAAAGCCCACAACAGTGAAGAAACAGATTGTAAAACATTCGACCCGGGTATGTAATGGAAGAGAAGGCAACCATAGGCGTGGTTGTCTTCTTTTTATATAGTATTGATAATAATTCTCATTCTTATACAAAAAAAGCTCACAAAAGTGAGCTTTAAGTCAACTGGCTTGTTCCGATAATGTGGTCGTTTTGAGCTGTCGGTATCTTGAATAGAACAGTCCCGTCATCATAAGGGACAGGAATCCGAATAATACCGTCATGATTTGGAGCCCTACGAGATCCAGCAGCAATCCTGTGAGAAGGAGCACAACCTGGAAAATCAGTCTGTCGAGCATATTACGGAACGAGAAGAAACGGCCGTGAAATTCTTTCGGTATTCGAGTCTGAAAAATCGTGGCAGCAGTCGGGAAGAAGCATCCCACGGCAAATCCAAACACTGTAAACGCAAGCACGGACAAGAACGGACTGGTTGCAAAATAAAGAATCATTTGCGCAATCCCAATGATAAAGCTAAAAAAGAATAATATGTTATAGGGTGACATTATTTCACCCATTTTCTTGACGGCAAAAGCACCTGTCATAAAGGCAATCCCTTCGGCGGTATAGATCCAACCCTTAATTGCTGAACTATCCTGAAGCTCGCTTATGTTGATGACCATTAAGTTGAATCCGCCGATAAATAGCAGTGGGATCAACGTCATCACAAGAGTCATCAATACGATGGGAAGCCCTTTGATAATTGGAAATACTTCTTTGAAGCTTGCCCCTTTTGGTTTTTCCCCTTTTTGAGAGGCTGCCGTCGTTTCTTCAATTGATAGAAACCAGGTCATCACAAATAGTGCCAGATACGCCACTAATGACAGAACGTATACCATCGTTAAAGAAATGATCACTAATAGGACGCCTGCTAACGCAGTTCCAAGGATCCTTGAGAGTGTGGCAACATTCATATGAACCCCATTCATTTGCAGTAAATCCTTCTCTTTCACCACCATCGGAATGGCAGCTTGCAGAGCTGGGAAATAGAAGGCGGCTGAAATTTGGATGCTCACTAAGAAGACGACCATCCATAGCACCGAGCCGGTATCAATCGCAATCAACATGAAAATAACACTTAATGCCCTGGTGAAGCCTGAGATGAGCATCACCGTCTTTTTATTTACCTGATCCGTTATTCTGCCGGCTAAAGGTCCAACGGCAAGCCCGGCGAGCAGACCTGAAGCGAGAATCACCGATTTCAGAAAGTCGGATGGCACCTTTTCCTGCATAAACTCCAGATTACCGATAATCCCTAACCACAATCCGAGTCCGGCTATAAATTCACCTATCAATAATATCCATACATTTTTATTTTTCCACATATAGGTCCGTCCCTCGCAGTCGATTTATTTCGCTTCTCTAAATATACTATGGTGGGAGGGGAATGGGAATGATTTTTTTGGGTGGGGGAGTGGTGTAGTTATCTTGTGAGAGAGCCTGGAAAAGGCAGTTCGCCGTTAAAAATGAGAAATCGCCGTTAAAAAGAAAAATTCGCCGTTATATCCAGGATTTCGCCGTTAAATTTGAAATTTCGCCGATAAAACTTAAATCTATCATCTCATAGCAGGAATTTCTATAGTTCAAGGAGAATACACGTAATATAAAACCCGATTGGAGTAATAAAATAATCGAAAAAGAACGAATCATCCCTCGAATTATCCTCATTTTGCAAGCTTTACTCCGCCGACTTCCCCTCAACCATCCAAAACTGCCCATGATATCCGAGGAACTTGGTAAAAGAATGGCCGGATTCAAAGGAGAGACAGCTCTTGATTACTCATTAAGCTTTTTAGACCCTAAAAAATATTTCATTCTCCTCGATCTGCGAATTCCCCATAAGGAAAGCTCCTTTCAAATGGACACTCTTCTCATCACAAGCAAATTCATTCTCATAATAGAAGTTAAATACCTTGCAGGTACTGCGTATTTTGATCCTATTTTTAACCAGCTAATACAAATAAAAGACGGAAATGAACAAGCTTTACCGGATCCTACACTTCAAATCAAAAGACAGGAAAGCCAGCTTATAAGCTGGTTATCGAAGCATAGATTTCCCAATTTGCCTATTTACTCTTGCGTTGTTATGAGCAACGATCGTACAATCATAAAAACCTCTCCAGCAAACAAATCCCTTAATAAAATCGTCATCCATCGCCATTCTCTATTGGACAAAGTAAAATACATTGAGGATTCTATAAGAAAAGAGACGGCTACTCCAAAAGACGTGAAAAAATTAATCCGCACATTAAAAAGAAAACATGAAGAATCAAACCCCTCAATACTAGAGAGATTTAACATTGAAGAGAAAGATCTATTAAAGGGGGTGATTTGTGTAGCTTGTAATCATCGTCCTTTAGTAAGAAAACATGGTACCTGGTTTTGTTTGAAATGTGATAGCAGAAATAATGATGCTCATATCCAAGCCCTAAAAGATTATGAGCTGTTAATCGCTCCAACTATAAATAATTCTGAACTAAGAGAGTACTTAGTAGTTGATTCACCCTATGTTGCAAAAAGACTCCTCCAATCCCTAAACCTCCCCACAGAAGGCACCAAAAAAGGAACACAATACATCCTATCATCCGATGAAAGTCCGACCCGAAAGCACAAACAAAAAAACCCGCCAACAACCTGACGGGCTTTCATTCCTTCTCAATCCACTCCTGGGACCACTTCTCTATATCTTTCATTAAAGGTTCTAAAGAATACCCTTTTTTAGTTAGTGAATATTCAATACGGACCGGTGTTTCCGGATAGACGTCTCTCTGTACGATTCCTTCTTCTTCAAGATCCTTTAAACGCTCTGATAGAAGTCTGCCGCTGATGCCTATTGCGTCTTTGATGGTGCAGTTTCGTTGTGGACCGGTAAGCAATTGATAAATGATGAGTGCTGTCCATCTTTGACTTAAGATGCCGATTGCCTTCTCAAACCTTGGACAAATTTCTGATTGATTCATTTTGTCAGTCGCCTCCTTCTTTGTGACTAGTATACCACAAAATCACCTTTTTAGTAATTTAATTACTTGACAGAACATAGTTATTGAAATATTATAGGTTACATAAAGTAACTAACTTTAATAAAATAACAAAAAGGAAGGAAGAATATACAATGCTACAGAATCACTTAATAGGGGCATTTATTTTAAGAATATTTCTAGGAATCACCTTTTTCATTCACGGTTTGACTAAGTTTCAGGGAGGGATTGAAAATACGGTCGGTTTCTTTCAAAGTTTAGGACTGCCGGGGTTTGCGGCTTATGTAGTCGCCATCATTGAACTGGTCGGTGGATTGGCAATGATTCTGGGGATCGGGACTCGTGTCGTGGCTGGATTATTTGCGTTAATCATGTTGGGAGCGATTGTCAAAGTAAAATTAGCAGCCGGTTTCTTAGGGAATGGACAGATGGCCGGATATGAATTTGATTTAGCACTGCTTGCGATTTCATTATATTTTGTCGTGGCTAAGGAATCATTGTTCTCAATAGATCAGAAGTTTTCACAGTCAGAATGAATTGGAGGAATTAAGATGAATTTTCATAAAGAACCACATACATTCGTCGGGGAAGTAAATATAAAAGTTGAAAACTTAGAGCGATCTCTTTCCTTTTACCAAGAAGTAATTGGATTTACAGTGCTGGAACGAACAGAGAATAGAGCGACTTTGACCGCAGATGGGATCCACCCATTATTATCTCTGGAACAACCGGAAAATGTTTCACCAAAGCAGCCCGGAACGACAGGATTGTACCATTTTGCCCTGTTGTTGCCGAATAGAACAGATCTGGGAAAAATATTAGGACATTTTATAAAGCTGAATATTCAACTGGGCTCTTCTGATCACCTGGTCAGTGAAGCTCTGTATTTATCAGATCCGGATGGAAATGGAATCGAGATTTACAGGGACCGTCCTTCATCCGAGTGGACATGGAAGGGCAATCAGGTCAAGATGGCCGTTGACCCCATCGATGCAAGGGGGATATTGGCTGAGGCAATGGGACAACCGTGGGAAGGACTGCCTGCCGGTACGGTCATGGGACACATCCATCTGCATGTTTCTGATTTGAAATCAACAGAGGAATTCTACGGGAAGGGACTTGGTTTCGAAGTAGTCAGCCGATTTGGAAGTCAGGCACTTTTCATTTCAACGGGTGGATATCATCACCATATTGGACTGAACACCTGGAATGGGGAAGGAGCTCCGGGACCAGCTGAAAACAGTGTCGGTTTAAACTGGTTCACTCTTCACTTCCCAAACGAAGAAAAAAGAACCACCATTATCCGAAAGCTTCAATCCATAGGAGCGACCATCCACGAACAGAATGGAAAAATCCTGACCGAAGACCCATCAGGCAACCGGATTTATCTAAGCGTGTAAGAGAAGAGGGACGGACCTCACATTGAGGTCCGTCCCTCTTGATGGAGTAATCTCAGGAATATCTTAAAAAGGAGCCTAAGCGCATTGAATGTGGCGCTGGCTCCTTTTTTGTATGATTTTATTAATAATAAGGGTAAGGAGGATAACCATAATAAGGTGGAGGATATCCGTATCCATATCCATATGTGTATGGACTCAATAATGCAGCTCCAAGCAGTCCACCGGCGAGGCCACCTAAAAACGGGTTGAATCCAAATCCAAACGGTCTTCTTCCAAACCCACCAAAGCCAGGTCTGCCAAATCCCACTCGTCCGATCGGGCGTCGTACATCATGATAGTTGAAAAATGATCCATTATTTAAAGTGTGAAAGTCATTCATAACATAAACCTCCTCTCTATCTAGGTTATGAATATTCGCCCGGATACGAAATGGACTGGGCATTCACCCATCTGGAGAGAGTTTGTGAAAATAGACCTATGACAATTCTTTGAGTTATAAAATGTAAAGCAGCTGCTAACCTGGTTGCTTTACATTCTCACTAATTGAGTATGTAAAACAACTTCAGGAGGAAGATTCCTTCGTTTGCACCAATGCAGATATGACGGCTCCGATTGCCTGGATCCAGCTTCCCGTCACATTGATATTCCCGCTGTCTCTTTCATTCAGTTCGAGGATTCCAGCGATGGCCTGTAGTGAGTTACCAATAACCTGAAGGAGATTACCGTATATAGAATATAACTCTTCTAACGTATGTTCTTCATCAAATGAATCGGCAAGGGCAGCCCCTCCACCCAGTGCTTGAAGGAGATTTCCTTTAATATTCAACTCTTGCTTCGTAATGTCATTAAACTTAATGAGTATGCCGGCTATAACAGTTACGTTTCCGATCGCTTGAATTTCATTTCCTGCTTTCGTCAAGGTAAAATCATCTATTGCATCTGCTTCTAACGCATTTCCCGTTGCTTGAAGTTCATTTCCTACGAGATTGAACGAGTTTAAAGTATCTTCTGGAATGCTCTTAATGGGGGTACTGCCAATAGCGGCAATGACCGTTCCGATTGCCGCGATCCATGCTCCCAATGTGGCTTTTTGTTCATTGCTCATAGTATAATCGCCTACTTTAAAGTTCTTAGATATTGTATACAACTAGGCGATGGTTGGTTCATTCCCACCATATTGAAGAGGGGTAGGAATCACCTTCTACAGGAAAAGTTTCTCCGATTTGAGGGGTAACAACATGAACCCCTTGTTCTGCCCCGCTTTTCGTCACTCTCATTATGGGATCTGTCCATTCATGAAAAGATAACGTGAAAGCACCCCAATGAATGGGCAGAAGCCATTTCCCCTTTACATCAAGATGGGCTTGTACAGTCTCTTCCGGACACATATGTATCGGTGCCCATCTGGGATCATATTGACCACATTCCATCAGGGACAAATCGAATGGTCCATAAACACTGCCGATTTCTTTAAAATGAGGACCGTATCCACTATCTCCGCTAAAGAAGAGTCTGGAAGAGTTCCCGATGATACACCACGAACACCATAAAGTAGCATTCCGATCATGTAAGCTTCTGCCGGAAAAATGTCGTGCCGGGGTACAAGCCAGAGTAAGACCATTCCACTCAACCTCGTCCCACCAATCAAGCTCTACAATGTGATCAAAATGGATTCCCCACCTCTCAAGGTGACTCCCTACTCCGATGGGAACAAAAAATTGATTCACTTTGCCTTGAAGCTTTCGAATCGTGCCATAATCCAGATGGTCGTAATGATCATGTGAAAAGATCACAGCATCAATAGAAGGGAGTTCATCCATTTGAAAAGGAAGGTCTTTGCTAAACCGCTTCCCGCCTATCCAAGGAAACGGAGATGGCGCACGACCAAACATGGGGTCAAGAAGTAGTCTTTTTCCATCAATTTCAATCATCGATGCAGAGTGCCCAAACCAGGTTACATTCGTAACGTAATGAGGATGTTTAAAGGACGGAAATCCGACTCTTGGAATATCGGTATCAGGCTTACGGTTGGCATTTCTTTTCATAAGATCCCGAATCATTGTAAGAGAAGTGGAAAAGCTGGTATCCATAGAAGTTGGGATGGGATTTTTAAAAGAGCCTTTTGAATGCTGGGGAGAGGACTGAACACGTTCAAGGGAAGGCTTCTCACCAAATGCGGGATAAAACCGGATTATCAGGAAGGCAATCACGATCAAAGCGGTAAGTGAAAATATAGATATAAGCATGGATTCTGCTCCTTTTCATTCGATATCTATTACTATCTCAGATAAGCTTGCGACTGTCCAAAATGAAAGGAGGATCACATTTAAGAATTATTTAAGATTTTCGTTAAGAATCCATAAGGTTTGTTTATTATACTATCGTTAATCATAACGAGGGGATGAGCAAATGAAAAAATGGATGATTGGAATAGCTGTAGTATGAGTATTAGGAGTGGGATGGTGGCTGGTTTCCCCGTTATTTTTAGATAAGGTCGTAAACGAAGCGCCTGTTTTATCGTCTCCCGGATCGAATATGAAAGAACAAGGAGAGACTACTATGAAAAAAACCGATTCATCTTCGCCAGACGAAATGACAAACGATACAATGAAAGTAAATGAATTAGTCGGGATTTTTCAAGGCGCAGATGAAAATCACGATGCAAAAGGAAAAGTGAGTATATCAGGAAAAAATATTCGATTGGAAAATTTTGAAGTGACCAATGGACCGGATCTATACGTTTACTTAGTAGAAGAAGGTCAGGAAACGAAAAAAGGGATTTCACTGGGTAAATTAAAGGGGAACATCGGTAATCAAAATTATAAGATTCCAGGGGATCATTCTGCATCATCAGGAATGGAAATTGTGATTTGGTGTAAACAATTTAATGTGGATTTCGGTCGTGCTGAGTTAGGTAAGGCAATGTAAAGGAGAGTAAACCATGGCAAACAAAGTGCTGTTAGTAGATGATGAAGAAAATATTGTGGATGTATGCTCACGGTATCTCATGAGGGAGGGGTATGAAGTGAGTACTGCCTCTAATGGATATGAGGCAATCCAACAATATAAAACGTTCCAACCGGACATCGTGATCCTGGATATTATGATGCCTGAAATGGATGGGTGGCAGGCTGCTGAAAAGATAAGGGAAGACAGCGACACACCCATCATCATGCTGACAGCACTGGGGCAGGAGAAGGATCGGATTTATGGGTTGACGATTGGTGCGGATGACTATGTCACCAAACCTTTCAGTCCCCGGGAATTATTGCTCCGTGTCAAAAACGTATTAAGAAGGACCTACTCCACTCCAAACCGGGAAGGTCAAAGGGAAGTTCTTAAGTGGAGAGACTTACTCATTGATCGGGATAAACGAAAAGTAGTCGTTACTGGGAGAGAAATTGACATGACCGTGAAAGAATTCGATTTATTAACCCTGTTAGCAGAGCATCCTTCACAGGTTTTCTCCAAATCCCAGTTGCTCGAAACTTTATGGGGGTATGAATATCTGGGTGATGCCAACACAATCAATGTTCATATTCGCAGGTTAAGAGAAAAGATAGAGGTCGATCCTTCTGAGCCTCAATGGATAAAAACCGTGTGGGGAATAGGCTATAAGTTTGAGGGGCAGCAGCATTATGAAAATTAGAACCCTCCTTATTTTAGCCAACACGATTTCACTCTCCGTAATCTTAGTATTTCTCACAATCTCGTATGTTCAGATGTTTATCTCAACCAATATCATCATCCTGCTTTCCCTTATTACGCTTGGAGCGGGGATCCTATCCTTTGCCGTGAATTTGATGATCACATCCCCTTTATTGAAATCTGTCAAACAGATGAGCAATGAAGCGGAGCGGATGGCTAAGGGTGACTTTGATGTGAAGGTGACAGAAGCAGGACCTCAGGAAATTAGAGAGCTCGCTTCTAACTTTAATCATATGTCCACTAAAATAGAAGCAATGTTCGACGAATTAAGGGAATCAGAGAAGTTCAAGAGTGAACTGATCGCCAATGTTTCCCATGATCTTAGAACACCTTTATCATCGATCCATTCTTTTGTTGCCGCTTTGAACGATGACATTATTGAAGATCCTGAAGCACGGAAGAGATATTACGAGACCATTTTGTCAGAAACCGAAAAACTGGGTCTATTAATTGAAGAAGTACTGGAGTTTTCACAGTTGGAAAACAGGAAACTGCCATGGAATCCTCATCCGACACCAATTGATAAACTCCTGATCGAAACCATTCAGCAGTTCGAAAGGGTTTTACAAGAAAAACATGTTGAACTGATAGTACAGTACGATGAAGATTTGCCTCTTGTTCCTTTAATGCCCGTTCAAATCAAAAGAGTGATGACGAACTTTATACAAAATGCTCTATCCTTTTCCCCTGATCATACGTCACTGGAAATAAAAGCAGCGAAGAATGGGGAGATGATGAGCTTTTCGGTCACAGACGAAGGAAAGGGGGTTCCCCTTGAAGAGCAGGCATCAATCTTTCAGCGTTTTTATCGGGTAGAGAAGTCCCGTAATAAAGCAGGTGGAGGGTCTGGCCTGGGGCTGTCCATAAGCAAAGAAATTGTTGAACTTCATGGAGGAGAGATCGGAGTCGAAAGTGATGGTGAGTCGGGCAGCACCTTTTGGTTCCGATTGCCTTTAGAAATGAGTAAGGAGGAGAGATGATGAAAAAAGTGATGATTGGAATCGGCCTGATGTTGGTAGTGAGTCTGGCGGTATTTTTCGGACCTAAACTATATGCAAGCATGACCCAGAAGTCTTTGGGAAGTGAGCCCGTAAAGACAGATATGGTGGATGAAGAACATGCAGTTGCGACCTTTGCAGGTGGATGCTTCTGGTGCATGGAACCTCCTTTTGAAAAATTGGATGGTGTGTATTCCGTCATTTCCGGATACACAGGTGGTGAGGAAAAGAATCCAACCTATGATGAGGTTTCCACAAAACAGACGGGTCATGTGGAAGCCGTTCAAGTTAAATATAATCCTAAGGTGATTACTTATGAACAATTATTAAAGGTGTTCTGGAGACAAATCGATCCTACTGATAATGGTGGTCAATTCGTCGACCGTGGTCCTCAATACGTGAGTGGTATCTTCTTTCATAATGATGAACAGGAGAAAGTAGCTCAACAATCAAAGCAGGAATTAGCAGACTCAGGACGCTTTGATGAAGACATCGTCACAGAAATCCAGCCTGCTAAAACCTTTTACAAAGCAGAAGAGTACCACCAGGATTATTATAAGAAAAATGAATTGAGTTATAAGTTTTATCGAAACAACTCAGGAAGGGATGATTTCCTTGATGAAGCTTGGGGAGAGGACCGAAACATCAAGCTTGACACCAAGCCCCTTTACCCTTCTTATTCAGACGAAGAGTTAAAAGAAAGACTTACGGATATCCAATACAAAGTGACCCAGGAAGATGGGACCGAGAAAGCATTTGATAATGAATATTGGGACAACAAAGAAGAAGGGATTTATGTGGATATCGTTTCAGGGGAACCTCTCTTCAGTTCAAAAGATAAATATAAAAGTGGCACCGGATGGCCGAGTTTCACGACGCCCCTGGTAGCGGAAAACATTGTGGAAGTCGAAGATCGCACACTATTCATGGTGCGGACCGAGGTAAGGAGTAAGCACGCAGACTCCCACCTGGGGCATGTGTTCGATGATGGTCCTGAGCCGACAGGTTTAAGATATTGCATGAATTCAGCGGCCCTTCGATTTGTCCCGAAAGATGAGTTAGAAGATCAAGGCTACGGAGAGTTTGTTTCTCATTTTGAAAAAGTGGAGGGGGAGTCGTCATGAATGGCGCAACGTCATTACGATCGGCTTCAGCCATCAGTGATCTTCCAGGAAGGTTCGCAAATTACTCAAAAAAAGAAGTAATCTTTCAACCTTTTTCACTTAGTCAAAATCTGTACAGGATTCAATCCGGGAAAATAAAGCTATATAAGAATAATGAGGATGGACGTAAAACCATCCTCACCATGCTGGGTGAGGGAGATTTCTTCAGTAACATAGCACGTTTCAGCTTAGATGACGAGGGAGTTTATGCAGAAGCCATAGATGAAACGATCTTAAGGATCATCTCTCTTAAACAACTGGATAGCTTAAGTGTATCGCAACCTGCTTTTCTTTCAGAGCTCTTCTACACCTTCATTCAACATATGAAACAACGAAATATGTTCCTCGAACGCATCATGTACGCACCGGTTAAAGAACGAATTCTTTATCTCATGTCATTCCTTATGAAGAACTTTGGAGAAAAACAAGGGAGATTCATGAAATTAACGGTCCCCCTTACTCACCAGGACATCGCAAGCTTCATTGGCTCTACAAGAGAAACGGTGACCAGCCTCACAAAAGAACTGATCAAAGAAGGACACATCCAAAAAAAAGATAAGTACTATTTTGTGATTGGAGGGACGGACCTTTAAAGGTCCGTCCTTCATTATCACCTGTCTAATTTAACGATGTCTGCGTCTTGGTTTGGACGGTTTAAGATGAGGTCACGGAGGATGTTAGATCCGAGCATGCTGTATACCGTGCCGTTTCCACCGTAGCCTAATAAGTAATAGGTTCGTTCTTTTTCAGGGTGCTTTCCGATATAAGGGAGGTTGTCCAATGATTCTCCAAAGCTTGCTCCCCATGCATAGTCCATTTTGATGTCCATGTCCGGAAATAGCTTTTGAACCTCTCTCTCAATTTGCTTTCCCCTTTTTTCAATTTTCTTCTCATTCTGAGGTGCCTCGGGAGGATCCTCATCCAAGCCCCCTGCAATGATTCGATTATCCACTGTAGTGCGCAAATATAAGTAGGGGCGTTTCGTTTCCCAGATTAGAGCACGTTCATGCCATTGGGATAAATCTTCAATGGGCTCAGTGGCAATGGCATAAGATCGATTGATATCAGTGCCTATTTTCTTATCGATAGGAGGAGTTTCATATCCGGTTGCATGAACCAGGTGTGATGCCTGAATAATTCCTTCAGAAGTATGAATGGTGACACCGGCAGTATCTTCTTCTACCCGCCCGGCTTCAAGGTTTTCAAATATGGTTGTCTTTTGACCTTCCTTTAAATAGTCGATGATACCGTTCACAAATCGGTATGGATTTACTTCGGCATCTCCATTGGTGATCAAAGCTCCCGGCTTTGAAAAAGGCAATCGCTCTTTGATTTCTTTCTTGGACCAATATTCAACTGGAAAGCCGTGTTCCTTCAATACTTTGTATTCTTTTTTCAGCTTTGATACATGCCGGGTAGTACTGGCATAGTAGATGCTCTTCCTCCGGATGAATTCGGGAGACACGGGTAAATTCATAGCAACTTTTTCAAGGTTTTCGATCGCTTCAAGACACAGTTTATAAAAACGGACAGCTTTCTCTTCTCCAATTTGATCAATCAGATCATGGAGCATGATATCGTTGGAAAATTGAAGTAAACCAGTATTGGCAGCTGAACTCCCAGAAGCCATACTTCGTTTTTCAATGATTGCAACGTTCAAACCAGCTTCGGTAAGTGAATAGGCACATAATGCCCCGGACATTCCTCCCCCGATAATGGCTACATCATACTGTTTATCAAAGTCTCTCTTTTTATCTTTTAATGTAGTTGGCCAATATAAACGGCCATTATGCAAATCCATTTTGGTTCCCCCAATAAGTATCGATATTTAAATTATGTTCATATCCCATTCCCTTAAACAGTCTTGGATAAAACATATATTTAATCGTTACTGTTTTGTAACGAAGTGTCTTAGTGGGTACCATCATCATTATCATAGTATAGTTATTAAGGTAAGCGGGGTTATTTAAATGAAGGAAATGGAGATGTGACGTTGTTTTCAGTCAGAAGAAATTCAATCGAAATGTATCAGGAAAAACGGCTACTGCATATGCATGATGAAGATGCAGTAGCCACTGGTTTATTTTTTCGTGTAATTCAAGTCCCAACAGATGCCATAAGGATCTTTTACCTTTCCATATTTAGCGCCCCAGAACGTTTCTTGAAGTTCCATTACTACGGTTCCTTTTTTAGTTAACCGACGGTAATAAGTGTCGATTTCCTCTTCACTTTCCAGCTCAAGGACAAGTGATATATTGTTACCTACCGTTGGCTGATGACCGGGGAAGCTATCTGACATCATAAAGGAAAGCTCTCCTTTTTTAAAGTGAGCATGCATGATTTGATCAGAGATTTCCGGTGGACTTGGGTAATCGGCCTCACCAAAAGTCTGAACGGCCAATACTTCTCCTTCAAACACTTCTTTGTAATAGTCTAATGCTTCTTTCGCTTCGCCACTAAAACTAAAATAAGGTGCAGCCTGATGTTTCATCATTTATCCACTCCGGTTCACATGAATTTTAATACATCTTCATTATAGTCCAAACCGTTGGAATAAAACAAGAACAAATGTTCGTTTTTGTAGAAAAAAATGGGATAGGCAGCTAACTGCCTATCCACGATTATTTAAAATAATTCAGTATTTAATTCAACATCGATATTGCCACTCGTTGCTTTGGAATATGGGCAAACTCCATGTGCCTTTTCGACCAATTGCTTCGCTTCATCTAATTCAACACCACTTACTGCTACTGATAACACAACGCCGAGTTTGAATCCACCATCTGTATCTTTTCCAATGGAGACTTCAGCTGCTACTTTCGATTCAATCTTTTTCTTTTCTTGACGGGCCACTAAGTTAAGAGCGCTATCGAAACAAGCCGCATACCCAGCTGCGAATAATTGTTCAGGATTCGTTGCTCCTTCTGTCCCGGAACCCCCAAGTGATTTAGGCATGGCTAATGCGACATCCAATACTCCGTCACTGCTTGTTACTTTTCCGGCGCGTCCACCTGTTGCTGTTGCTTTTGCTGTGTATAATGCTTCCATTTCTTTCACTCCTCATTTGTATTTTTGATTGTGCACAATTTAATATTACAAAATTAATACTAACGGCTTTGTTTTTAATTGTCAACAATTAAGTTGTTCGCAATTAAATTTGATAATTGATATCTTTTTTTGTATGATAATCTCAGGTTAGTTTGTACAAGAAAGGAATACTCATGTATGAAAGATCCATTATTATTAGAAAATCAAATATGTTTTAAGATCTATACAGCAGAGCGGGAGATTACCAAATTATATCGGGGACTGCTTGAAGAAATCGGTGTGACTTATCCTCAATACCTTACATTGTTAGTTCTTTGGGAAGATGGAACGGTATCTGTAAAAGAATTGGGTCGGAAATTGTTCCTGGACTCGGGAACATTAACTCCGATGCTGAAAAGGATGGAATCGAACGGACTTGTCGAGCGTCACCGATCGGTTGAAGATGAACGGAGCGTCGTGATAACTCTTACAAAAAAAGGGGAATCGATGAAAGAAAAAGCTGCTTGTGTTCCGACTAGGTTGCTCGAGCGATTAGAAATGGATGGGGAAGAGTTGGAGAGGTTGGATCAGACATTGACGACGATACTGGGAAGACTGCAAGGATAGTAGAGAGAAGGGATGACTTTGGTCATCTTTTTTTGTGGAAATTGTAGAATCATGGTGATGTTTCCTTATCAATGTAGAATTAACAAAAAAAGATGACCCCTAAAAAGGGATCATCGCTCATTTAAATAAGGCATTCCAACGCTCAGCCTTTTCAAGTGCTGCTACGTCATTCTCGATTTCACCAGGCTTCACTCCGGCACCAATCATATAGTCTGCAAATTCCATATTGACGAATTCAAAAATATAATTGAACTGCTGTACCAGGGGCAGGCCTTTAATCTTTGCTGAGCTTCCACCGGTTATCACTACATATGCTTTTTTCTTCGTAAGCTCTTCTTTTAAGTTAAAGCGCTCATCGCGCAGGTACTGACTCCAGCGGTCAAAGAAGTTTTTCATGGGACCGCTCATTCCGTACCAATAAAGGGGTGTAGCAAATAGTAATACGTCATGCTCTTCTATTAATTGGACCAGCTTTTCGTAATCATCATCGACAGGAGAGAATCCACCTTCAGAGTGTCTTAAGTCTTCGATCGCTTCAATATGCAGGTCCGTAAGAGATACGACAGTGTGGTCGGTTCCTTCAACTATTTTTTTAGCAAGGTATTCTGAGTTGCCGTTTTTACGCGTACTCCCTAAAATGGCTAATACTTTCATTTATCAACACTCCTTTATGAATTCAAGTTTACAGTTTGGCCATTTTTCCTAGTATTCCACATGAAGACTATGATGCTAAAAATAGACCTCTTATCAGCGTCTGCGAAACCCTTCCTCACGCAAATACAACGTTGCTTCATCGTACCCGCCAAAGCTGTCTTCCAGGTTATCGCCGGCATAAATACTCCAGCGTTCATCTTCTTCGATCAGCATGAGGGAATGCCCTTCAGCATCTTTCCACATCTGTTCGACGGGCGGCACGATTTCTTCTTCCGTAGCCAGATGATCAATGGATGCCCGAATGATGTCACGCAGTTCATCACCTGAAAAATCACGGATATTCACGAGTCCTTTTTTATTGGCTTCATAATCGGGAAGACTGCCCGTATAAACAAATCCGTTTCCGTTCGGATGGAGGTGGTACACCACAGTTGTCTTTTCATAGAGACTTTCTTCAAAGTGGAAATTCACCCGGTTCAGTGAAACGTCCTTCCGTGAAAGTTCAGGGAACTCTTCGATTATGGTTAATTTATCTTCAAATGGTAACATCAAATTCCTCATTTCATTTTACGATTTTCCCATTATAACATAGTGCCCTATTTTCTAAGAGAAGTTAAAGGTATAATGGGGTACAAAGAGGTGACCCCAATGAATGATTTTACTTCCTTAGGAATCCAACCTAAGTACGTCAATGCGTTAAAAGAACAATCGATTACAGAGCCAACACCGATCCAGATCGAAACCATCCCTGTGTTATTAAATGGTGAAGACGTGATCGGACAGGCACAGACAGGAACGGGAAAAACGATGGCTTTTCTCCTGCCTATGCTTGCCAAAATTGATCCAGCGAGAGATGAGGTCCAATCTCTTATTGTGACTCCGACGAGGGAACTTGCGATTCAGGTAACGGCTGAATTAAATCAGATTCTTTCTTCTACGGAAGATGACATAAATGTGTTAGCTGTGTACGGCGGCCAGGATGTTGAGAAGCAGATCAAGCGACTGAAGAATAAAGCGATTCATATCGTGATCGGAACACCTGGTCGTTTACTTGATCACGTTCGCCGGGAGACCGTGGACTTTTCAAATGTATCGTTCCTTGTGCTGGATGAAGCAGATCAAATGCTCCATATCGGATTTTTTGATGAAGTCGAGTCGATCATTCGCGAGACGCCGTTCACCCGTCAAACCGCTCTATTTTCTGCCACGATGTCAAAAGATATCCGTAAGATCGGCAAGCGCTATATGAATAATCCCCATAATGTACAGATTAGGGAAAAAGAAAAAATTGTACAGGAAATTCAGCAGGAAATCGTGGAAACGACAGATCGTCAGAAATTAGAAGCCCTCAGCCAAACGATTCATGATGTCCAGCCGTTTTTAGGCATCATTTTCTGCCGAACGAAAAGAAGGGTCAGTAAGCTGCTGGGAGATCTGAAAGCGAGAGGGTTCCTGGTGGACGAACTGCACGGTGACCTGTCTCAAGCGAAACGAGAAGGTGTGATGAAGAAGTTCAGGGACGCGAAACTTCAGCTTCTTATCGCAACAGATGTAGCAGCGCGTGGACTTGACGTGGAAGGTGTCACTCATGTTTTTAACTATGATATCCCTCAAGATGTCGAAAGCTACATTCACAGAATCGGACGTACTGGCCGTGCCGGAAAAGATGGGCTTGCCATCACCTTTGTCGCACTAAAGGACAAGCAGGATCTGGAAATGGTTGAAAAAGGCATAGGCCGTTCATTGCCTCGTCGTGTCGTGGACGTCGCTCTTTCTAAGGAAACCTCACATGTTCATAAGGGATCGAGTGAAAGTGCGAAGGATAGACGGGAAAAGAATATCCAAACCAACAAAGAGCGAAAAGCCAGATCTCCACGTGGAGGCCGGTCTCGTAATAGTGACGGTGGTGACTCATCACGCATTCATCGATCCAGAAGGGAAGAATCATCATCCCGGCGTGGCGGAGACTCAGCCGGTCCCTCAAGAGGCAGACCATCCAGAACAAGTGATTCTGGCAAACAAAGAAGAAACGATTCCAGCGGAAAAAGAAACAGCCAAAGCAAACCCTCTTCAAGTAGAAGAGGCCGCTAACCCAAAAGCATGGTGACCAATGTGTCATCATGCTTTTTTTATAGAAAAGAGTGGTGATCCTTCAAAACCTTAAAAATCAGGACATCAATATTAAATTCAGAATATTCCCAATCTATATCCGAATCTGCTAAAATAATGAATATAAGTAGTCATTAATAACAGAAGGGATGGGTTGTACATATGCATGTACCTTTAGTGTTAACGGATTTTTTAGATCGGGCAGTCGAGCAATATGGAGAAAAGGTTGCGATTATTGATGATGTAAAACGTTTGACGTATAAGCAGCTGAATGCACGTGTAAATCAACTGTCCAGGGGACTTAAGGAATTCGGGATTGAGAAAGGGGACAAGGTCGCTTATCTGGCTCCTAATACGACGGAGATGCTGGAAGGGTTTTATGGTGTATATGGAGTCGGAGGAATTATGACCCCTTTAAATACTCGTTTAAAACCATCAGATTATCAATTTATCCTGACTCATAGCGAGAGCAAAGCATTATTTGTGGATGAGGAACTTTATCCGCTGGTGCAGCCGATTTTGTCTAAGGTGCCGAATCTAAAGAATATTGTGATCCATGGTGAATCCATGGATGGACATCCTGGATATGACGAGTGGCGCGGATCATTCAGCAACGAAGCTTTCAATCGCGCAGAACTGGAAGAAACCGATATCGCTTCATTATTATATACAAGTGGAACGACAGGGGATCCGAAGGGGGTACTGCTCACTCACCGGTCAAACTATCTGCATGCTCTATCTTCTATGCATCATTTACGGGTTTCCGATCAGGACACCTTGCTTCACGTTCTGCCTATGTTCCATGTGAACGGATGGGGATCTCCTTTTTACTATACGGCCAACGGTGCGACCCAGGTGATGCTCAGAAAAGTAGACCCTGAGATGATTTTAGATAAAGTCGAGAAGCATGGCGTATCGGTTATGCATATGGCGCCGACTGTTTTGAATATGCTTCTGGAGAATTATCCGGATAGAAAGCGGACCATCGGGCAAAATGTAAGGGTTGTCATTGCGGGCTCTGCCCCTCCGCCGGCATTTGTTCGAAAGGTGGAAGAGGATCTGAATTGGGAGTTTATCCAAGTTTACGGAATGACTGAAATCTCGCCACTTATCACTACGTCCATCCTGAGATCTTCAGAGCAGGACCGACCAAAGGAAGAAAAATACCGGTTAAAGGCGAAAGCCGGCTACAGTATGATTGGCAGCAAGGTGAAAGTAGTGGATGAGCTCGGAAATGAAGTGCCCCATGACGGGAAAACGATTGGAGAAATCGTGACGAGAACGAATACAGTGATGGAAGGATATTATAAAAATCCTGAAGCCACCAATCAAGCCATTCGAGATGGATGGCTGCATACGGGGGACATGGCGACGGTTGACCAGGATGGCTTCATTGAAATTGTCGACCGGATGAAAGACGTCATCATCAGCGGGGGAGAAAACATCTCTTCTATTGAAGTAGAGGGGGCTCTCTATGAACATGACAGTGTCCTCGAAGCAGCCGTCGTTGCCATCCCCCATGAGCGTTGGGGAGAAGTGCCTCATGCAGTCGTTGTGATCAGGGATGGTCACAGCTTAACGGAAAAAGAACTTATCGCATTCAGCAGAGAAAAGCTTGCCCACTTCAAAGCACCCAAGAGTATTACCTTTGCAAAAGAATTACCCAAGACCGCTTCAGGAAAAATCCAAAAAGTTGTGATCCGAAAAGAATACTGGAAGGATCATGACAGGATGGTTCATTAATGGAAGGAGGCGTGCGGATGCATGCCTTTTTCGTCTGGACAAACGCCCTTATTTCTTAATTACAGGATGCCCGTCGTGCCTGTTTAGGCTTCTTCAGCATAAATTATAAAAAGGAAGTTTTATCAGCATAATAACAGGGAAAAGCAGTTTTTAAGAGTAGACAAATGGAGGGCGTAAAGATGAGTTTAAATTCCCCGTTGGTTCCAAATCAAAAAACACATTGTGCCAATGAGTATGGAAAGTTAAAGAAAGTGGTCGTTGTTTCACCTGAAAATATGCAAATAAATGAAATCATAAATGAGACTCAAAAGCATTTCCTGAAGGAAAATATCAATATAGATAAAGCGGTTCTGCAGCATAAAAACTTTGTTGATACGTTAGAGAAAAATGGTTCAGAGGTCATTCACCTGCAACCATCGCCAGAGTTTAATGAACAAGTCTTCACAAGGGACATCGGTTTCACGATTCATGATCAGTTCTTCGTTGCATCGATGAATACCGATGTCAGGCGAGGCGAAGTGAAGACGCTGAAGAATTGGCTGGAAACGGATGAAGTGCCTTATCATGAACTTCTCCATTCCATTGAAGGAGGGGATGTGCTCGTTGATGAGCAGAATATTTGGATCGGAGTGAGTGGACGGACGAACCAATTGGCCATCCAATCGTTACGAAATCAGCTCCCCCAATATACTGTTCATGAATTGCCTTTAAAAGAAGAGATCCTTCATTTAGATTGTGTATTTACGATCATTTCAGAGGAATGGGCCCTTGTGTATCCACCGGCCTTTTCAAAAGAGGATCTTGAGAAGATCAAGACGCATTACAATATCATCACTGTAACGGATGAAGAGCAATTCCAAATGGGTCCTAATGTATTAGCAATCGGTGATGGGAAAATCATCAGTCTTACTCAAAATCAAGATTTGAATGAACGAATCAGATCGAAAGGTTTTGACGTGATCGAACTGGATTTATCCGAAATCATCAAGTCAGGCGGATCATTCCGCTGCTGTACGCTTCCTCTGATTAGAGAGTAGTTGAGATCTTATTGATTATGAACTGGATAGTTTCATTAAAGAAAAACAGGTGACTTTATACCTGTTTTTCTTCTTTTTACAGAAGCTTTACACTCCTGTCTTTTTTTTGCAAATGGTTCTTCATATTTCCCCTTTATTCTACATATGTAGTCGAAATTATAGGAGGTAGGGTAAATGAAGAAATCAATGAAGAAGATTCTTCCGTTAGCGGTTGTGTCAACATTAGCTCTTGGAAGTGTAATAGGAATGAATCAAGACAACACCGAAGCACAAGCGAAGGATTCCAAGAACGGCAAAGCAAAGAATGTCATCTTCATGATCGGTGATGGAATGGGCGTTCCTTACACAACGGCTCTTCGCTATATGAACGACAATCTGGAAACAGTTGAAATGGAAAAAACGGCATTCGATCCTTACCTTGTCGGATTACAATCCACTTATCCAGAGGATGAGAAAGAAAACGTAACAGACTCGGCAGCTGCTGCTACGGCGATGAGCGGTGGAGTCAAAACATACAATAATGCGATAGCAGTCGATAATGATAAAACAGATGTTAAAACGGTATTAGAGCAGGCGAAAGAAAACGGTATGTCTACAGGAATCGTGGCTACATCTGAAATCACCCATGCGACTCCAGCATCTTATGGAGCCCATGAAGAGCAGCGTAAAAGCGAAGATGCAATTGCGGATGACTATTATGATGAAATGATTAATGGTGAACATAAGATTGACGTCATGCTGGGCGGAGGGACGGACTTCTTCGAACGTGATGACCGAAATCTTGCCAAGCAGTTCCAAGAGGATGGATACAGCTATGTGAAATCCGCTGAAGAACTGAAAAATGACGATAACAAACAAGTTCTTGGTCTTTTCTCGGAAGTCGGAATGGACAAGATGATCGACCGTGATGAAGAACAGCCAAGCTTAGCGGATATGACGACATCTGCACTCGACCGTTTAAAAGGTGACAAGGACGGATTCTTCCTAATGGTGGAAGGCAGTCAAATCGACTGGGCTGGTCACGATAATGATGTGGTCGGGGCTATGAGTGAAATGAGAGATTTCGAGAAAGCACTTGAAGAAGTAAGGGACTTTGCGAAAGAAAACGGTGAAACATTGGTAGTGGTTACAGCAGACCATTCTACAGGGGGAATCTCGATTGGTGCAGACGGGGAATATAATTGGGATCCGGCACCGATTCAAGCTGCAAAACGCACTCCTGACTTTATGGCAGAACAAATTGTAAAAGGTGCTTCAGTGGAAGAAACATTAGCTGAAAATATCGACCTTGAGTTAACGGAAGAGGAAATCGCTTCTGTGAAAAAAGCAGGAGAAAAAGGCGATCAAACCGAAATCGATAATGCCATCGAGAAGATTTTCGACAAGCGTTCAGGTACTGGCTGGACAACGGATGGACATACAGGAGATGACGTTCCTGTGTATGCATTCGGTCCACAAAAAGAGAAATTCTCCGGCATGATCGATAACACAGAGCAAGCAAAAATGATCTTTGAACTTCTTAAAAACAAAGGGAAAATCAAAGACAAGAAATAATCTTAATCTAGAAAAGACCATGCTTGTCCTCCTTTTTGGGATGGACTGCATGGTCTTTTCTCCGTCTATGCTTCTTCTAAATCTGAAACACTTACTTCAGAACGTTCTTCCAATGGTCCGCGAAGATGAACAACGGCTGTTTTTCCATCTTCATGAACAGAGTCAATCCATACGGACGCCTCTTTATATTTCACTTCAATATCAGCTGAAGAAGATAAAATCTGTTTTACTCGGTTAGAATCCATCTTTCATTTCCTCCTTATCGTTTATTTCCATAGGTTAGTTTGTCCTCTTTTATGAGAAAAATGAGCGTATATTTCATTTCAAATCCGATACGCTAATAGCGAAAGGGTGATTACATGAAGAAGCAGGATGAAAGAACATCCACTACAGAAGCAAACATGGAATTGAATGAAAGATTTTATGGAAGTAATGAAAAAGAAGTTGATCCGGCACCGCCCACTTATATTCAAAATAATACGGCTGCGGTGAGGATTACTGGTGATGATGAGTAAGAGTACCAGCTGAATCATAACAAAAACCTGCCCGATCTTCCATCGGGCAGATTTTTGTCATTTCGTTTTATTACGTTGGTCTTTATTATGCTTGTTTCCCTTACTATTGTCTCCACTCGTGATTTCTTTGGCAAACTCCGTCGTACCACGCTTAGGTGAATTTTGATTTTCGCTGCCTTTGTTGTTCTTCTTTGTCATTAGAATTCCTCCCGTTTATTTTAATCACTATTAGTTTTTGAAAAGGGAAGAAGAGTTATACAAATTCTAAGAATATATGTCTTTTTTCCTGTATTTAACAACATTAATGAAATATATTTCTCTCTGAACGATAATTAAGGTAAGAAAATCTTTCTAAAGGGAGGTAAGCCTATTGCAAGAAAAAATGTTTAGAAATCAGAATTCGTATGGTGCACCTGGAAAATGGTTTGTGGATGAAGATGCAGTTGGGATGAAAAGCTATCCGATTTTATTCATTCATGGAATTCATACCTCGTCAGACACATGGATACGAGAAAATGATTTATTGGAATTTACGCGGAAATATGGGCACCAAGCCGTTTTTATTGATTTGCATCCAGATGAAGATATGTGGAAGAATGGGCAGCTTTTAGAGAGGAAGCTTCGTGAGATTTATGACTATTTTAAGAGAAAAGTAGTGGTTGTGGGACATAGTAAAGGAGGAATCGATATTCAAACAGCATTGGTTCATTATGGTGCCGGACCCTATGTAGAGAGGGTAATCACTCTTTCGTCCCCTCATCATGGATCAGAGCTTGCAGACCTTGCCTACAGTAAATGGGCCGGCTGGTTAACCGATGCTTTAAAAAGTAAAAATAATGCCGTTTTCTCCCTGCAAACGGGATATATGAAATCTTTCCGTTCCCAGACGGATGAACATGAACTTGCCAAAGCTACCCCTTTCTATACATTCGGTGGTACAGGATGGGGAGGGGTGAATTCTGAGCTGTTTTGGGGCGGGTTATACTTAAGCCGATTCGGGCAAAGTGATGGAGCGGTTCTGGTAACAAGTTCACGCCTTCCTTATGGGAAAGAGGTGCGGGTCCAAGACTGGTCTCATACGACGATAAAAGAAGGCGGGGAGATTTTCCCTTATTTGAAGGATTTCTTAACGGAAGAGGTGCAAGAGGTATCCTATGCTGCCGTAAGCGAGCATGCAAAAGAGGGAGAAACATCGGTCCTCCATAGAGGCGGGGCATTTATGGGTGTTGGAGTGGAGAAGTTTTCTGTCGAGGAAGAGGTAGAGAAAATCTCAGTGGACTGGATCAGTGATCAACAGGTTACGAGCTATGAGCTCATTAGTCCGAACGGGCAAGTGTATAAACAGTTCATGATTAGGGAAGATGCGACAGGCTTTTTCCCTGGCGCTTATCATCATTCCATGATCATTTCCACGCCACTTTTGGGACAGTGGGAAATGAGGGCCCATAATAGTCAAAGTGAAAAATATATGCTGACTATTCTTTTTCAGAAAGGGGTAAGTGTGGAGTTGAATCAATTGGCGGGGGATGGAGAATCTTTAATGGGTTCATGGAATGCACTCGACAAACCTGTAAAGAAAACATATACCATTCACCATATCCCAACGAAGAGCGGAAACAAAAACCAAACCACCCTCATTACAACTGAAAATCTTTCTTCACTGCCACTTGCTGAATTTGAAGAAGGAATCCATAACATCACCATCGATATTGAAGGGGAAACCCAGGAGGGAAACAAATTTCAGAGAACGATTATTCAAACGGTTTATGTAGATGGAAAGGGGAATATCTATTAATGGTTTGAGGCGACACTCAAACAAGGTCCGTCCCTCTGCATAAACGGGGACGGACCTCTAGGTTATAGTGCGCCTAGGAATTCTGTTACTTGTTCTGGTGTTTTGGCATTGGCGCTGTGCAGGTGAGCGATTTTTCCACCGTTTTTGTAGACAAGAAGGCTTGGGATGCCCATGACGTCATATTTTTCGGCGATTTCAGGAAATTCGTCTTTATTGATGTCGTACCATTTATATTGACCGAACTCTTCCATGATCTCATCAAGGAACATATCCATACGACGGCAGTCAGGACACCAGTCTGCGTGAAATTTCACGATCACCGGCTCTGCTGAACTGATTAAATCCTCAAAGGTTTCTTTGTTTTTGATTGATTGCATGCTGTTAACCCCCCTTTGGTATTATTTTATACAATACATCGATCAATTGTAAAACGAATCATTTTTCGTCTGAACTTGCACATGATAATATGGGAATACATATTGAAGGAAAAAGGTGACATTATGCAACCGATTCAAGTTGGATTAGTAGGATATGGTTTTTCTGGACAAAGCTTTCATAGACCGTTACTTTCTCATTTGGAGGAGTTTCATATTGAAGCGGTGCTTTCATCTGATGAAGAGAAAGTGCTGAAAGACATTGAGGGTGCGACTGTGGTTTCATCCCTTGAAGATTTGCTTCAACAAGACATTGAATTAGTTGTGATCACAACGCCAAACCATCTTCACTGCAGGATGATTAAGCAGTCATTACTTGCTGATAAACATGTAGTGGTAGAGAAGCCATTTGTGACGAATAGTGTGGAAGGGGAAGAGCTTATAGCTTTAGCGAAAAAGAGAGGTTTGCATCTTTCTGTCTTCCATAACCGACGATGGGATGCCGACTTTTTAACCATCCAAAAGTTACTCCAAGAAGATGCTTTAGGACAAATCTATACATATGAAGCCCACTTCGACCGTTTCCGCCCGACTATTAAAGACCGTTGGAAAGAAAATAAAATCGAAGGAGCCGGAGTGTTATATGATTTGGGATCTCACCTTCTCGATCAAGCACTCACTCTGTTTGGAACACCACAATGGGTGCAGGCGGATGTGTTCCCGCAAAGAAATCCGGAAAAAGCGGAAGACTATTTCCACATTACTCTCGGGTATGACGTATTGAGAGTGCAATTGTACTCCCGTTCCATCGTCCTTGATCCAGGGCCTCGCTATCAGGTTCATGGACTAAAAGGAAGCTATGTGAAGCACGGAATGGATCGTCAGGAAGATGATCTGAAAGCTGGGAGAAACCCCCTTGATGAAGAGTGGGGATTGGAAGATGAAGAGTACTGGGGTACACTGACAACCCTATCCGGGGATGAAGTGACTTCAGAAGTCATTCCTTCTGAAAAGGGGGATTATACTCAGTTCTATCTGGGGATATATAGAACCTTAAGGGGAAACAAACCTCTTCCCGTAAAACCAGAGGATGCTTTACATGTGATCAAAATCATTGAAGCATGTAAAGAAAGTGCAGAGAGCAAACGTGTTATTCAACTTAAATAGAGTACAAAGGCTCCCCACAAAAGGGAGCCTTTCTTTATTGATGCTATTCTACCGTACCTGCTTCTAAGATCTGAACCTTTGCGTCCACATTGAATTGTGTACGGGGATAAATGCTTTCTTTCCATTCTTTAATATCAAATCCACGTACCCCGTGCTTTTGATTTTGACCGATGCCGACCGGATCGATGCCTAATTCCTGAAATTCCTTCAGCATGGTTAAGCATTTTTCTTCTATATCTTTTTCCATTTTTTTCTCAACTTCTCCCACTTTATCAGGTGTCAATTTTTTTCCGGTATACTCTCTGACAATTCCCCTAACCTTGATTCTCATTGTCACTTCAACAGGATCAGATTTATGTTTTATGATAATTTTGTGCTTTGAAATCAGACTCGTTACAGAAGCCTCAACCGTTTCTTCCGCAGCTCCAGGCTTTTTCCCCATTTTGATGACATGGCTTCCTTCAGCAAGTTTATCCACTAATAGTTTAAAGAAAAACATATCTTCAGAAGGAATCTTTTTGACCATTTTATCTTTATCGAAGAGGGCAACACCTGTAATCGCTATACTTTCATTAGAAAGCTGCTTCAATATAGGGAGGTAGGCTGTTTGTCCTTCTTGGAAATAATTAAATAGAAATAAATGTAAATTTGTTTCTGGTAACTCTCTTCGTTTAATGTTGTGTGTAATCAGGTTAGAAATATACGTCCCATTGCCCCTTAAGCCATAATTCCCTTTGATCAGTTCACCTGCCTCTCCTTCTACTACCGTTACATATAGCCTTGCGCCAACACTGGCGTCCCTTTGGAGAGAATCTCCGATATCGATGATTCCTTTCTTTGCCAGTTTTTCTCCTATCAGCACGACATCCAAGCTTCCTCTTACAAGGGGCTGTTGCGCTCTTCTTTCTAATTTCTCGAGCACTTCCCGGGTGGACGATGCTTCTGCAGACAGTGTTCCATTTTGGATGGATTTATCGGATAAATAAATGGGGAACAGTGCTGTCCCTCTTATTTTATTCTCTCCTACATAATCATAGGCTTTTCCGGTTTCAACATATAAATCGTCGAGAATCTCCTTTTCCACGCATCCCGATAGGAATAGAGAACAAATGAGTAAAATGATCAAGGAAAGTTGTTTCATTGTTTTTGTCTCACCTTCTTCATGATAGTCACCAGTACTAAGAGGGCAGGTATGTAAAAAAAGTTGAAATAAAAACCGATTTGTCCTGAAATCGTATTCAAGAAATTAACCTGTTTTCGATCAGTGATAAACGTTAAGGTGCATAAACAGAGAATACAGATAATGATCAAGGCATGACGATGTCTTAAAGGAGTCATGCGCTTAATGGTCCTGCTGGCGCACCAGATAGCTATGCACACGTTTGGCAGAATCACTAAGCACCAATTGGCAATACCGATATATTCAAAGCGTTCAACAAAGGGCATTTCAACGATTTTCCACATGGAAAGGGTGGCCCACACGGTCTTTTCTAATTGCTTTTGACTGAAAAATGCAAATGAAATGATGGCGATTAAGGTGTATATGGTCGTGGTTGTAAACAGCGCCCAATGAGCATATTTTTGCGACTTTTTCGCTTCTTTAATATATGGATAGAGCATCAGTATGGCTTCGTATCCCAGATAAGTGAGTGACATATTTTTGGTGGAAATCAAGATATCCTTGATGGTGTGATCAAATACCGGCAAGACGTTTCGGAAATCTGCGTATTTAAATGTAAACGCAAAGGTCAAGATCAGATAACTTGGTAGTACAGTTCCAAAAAAAGCGGTACCTGCAATGGTGCGGACTCCTCCATTCACAATATAGTAGACAAGGATTAAGAAGAACAGTGCAAACATAAACGTACTTAATCGCGGGTACATCCATACTTGCAATACCTCGATATAGGTCCTCATAATCGTTATCACCAGCAAACTGAAATAGATGGCAAATAATAAATTGAATATATTCCCAATCCATTTTCCGAAAGCGAGGGTATGAGCAGATACAAGATCCCCTCCAGATTTTTCTAAAATAAGGTACATAATGAACATGAGAACATGAGTAACAATACCTGCCAGGATGACAGAAATCCATCCATCATACCCAGAATTCATCGAAATGATTCGTTGGAAACCGAGAACACCTGCCCCGACTTGGATGGAATGTATGAGAAAGAAAACAAGGAAAGGCGATATTTTTCTTCTATCTGGAATGGCCTGCATCTGATCACCTCCAACCTTTATTCGTCTATATCCAGCTTTTTCTTTGCTTCAGATGGACGGAATCTGTAAGGTTTCTTCGTTCTTAAATATTCCGGACGTCCTGCTTGTTTACTAAATGGGAACCGGATCAGAGCGTCTTTCAGGTCCTTCATTCTCGGTGGATAGAGTGGCTCAAGAAACGGTCTTCCCAGGGAGGTTAATTGTAATAAATGTCCCATAAGTAAACAGAAACAGAAAACGATGCCTAATAATCCCCAAAGTTGCGCAAACAACAAGAAGGGGAATCGGAGCAAACGGATTGTATTACCCATGCGGTACACGGGAGTCGTAAAGGAAGCAAGCGCAGCAAGGGCAACTAAAATGAGCAGTACGTTACTCGTAATCCCTGCCTCAACGGATGCGGTCCCGATTACGATCCCTCCAACGATACCGATGGTTTGACCAACTTTGGTTGGAAGGCGGGCTCCTGCCTCACGCAATAATTCAATCGTTAATTCAAGAAATAACGCTTCTAATATAGGTGGCAAAGGGATCTCTTGTCTGGATGTTACAAGGGTGGCCATTAAATCCTTTGGTATGAGTTCATAATGATACGTCAGCGCAGCTACGTAAATAGGTGTAATTAAAATCGAAAACCCCACTGCAAATACACGCACCAGACGGAGGAATGAGGCGATCGAGAAATTCAAGAAATAATCCTCATAGGCATTAAAGAATTCAACAAGAGTCGTGGGTCCTATCAATGCGTGAGGCGATCCATCCACCATCACGGCCACCTTCCCCTCCACCAGTACAGAAGCGACTCGATCGGGTCGTTCTGAATCCAAAAGCTGGGGGAAAGGGGAATTGCTATTATCGGCAATGAGCTGTTCAATAAATGAACTATCCATGATTTGATCAAAATCCACGGCTCGTAAACGTTGACGCATCGTATTCACATTGGCTTCATCCACTAAACCATCAAGATAGACTAAAGCGACTCTCGTGTGAGTCAGTTTACCGAGGTTGAACTCTTCCACTAATAGCTCTTTAATAGGAAGACGTTTTCGGAGCAGATTAAGGTTGTCACTGAGAGATTCCACAAAGGCCTCTTTCGGACCAACCACACTGAATTCCACTTCCGGTTGGGAAACCTTTCTACCCATTTCATTTTTCGTAGCGATGAAGGCAAATTTCCGGTTGGAGGCATCCATCGTTAACAAGGTATATCCGTTAAAAAGCTTTTGTTCAATTTGAGCTTCATCCTTGGATACTTCTATATCAAGGACAGGAACCAACGTCTTTAAATCATCAAATGAATGAAAATCTTTTGAAAGTAAGGAGGGAAGAACATCCTCCTGCAGGATTTTCCCATCAATCAGGGTGGTAATGAAGTGCAGACTGAACTTGGCCCCTGTATGAGGATTCTGATAAAAGGCTTGTTTATAGTCAGCCGACTTCTCAGCTTCCTGCTTAAAGTTTTCATAGGTCTGTTTTTTCTTCGTGTTATCGGTGTTTTTCTTGTTCTTAAAGAATGGAAACATACTAATCCCTCATGTTCGATGTATGGTCTATGTGTAGTGTTTCCGAAAATAGGAGAATTATGAAAAAGGATGGGGAAGTGGGAAAAAACGTTAAGGTCTGCTGGATTTAAAAGGCGTTTTCGTAGACTTCGTTGCTTTTAAAAGGAAAGTGCTGGTTGATTTCCGCTCCAGGTGCTCGCTTTCCGCGGGGCGTGAGTTGAGCCTCCTCGGGCTTTGCCCTGTGGGGTCTCAACTTTCCCGCTATTCCCGCAGGAGTCGAGCACCTTCCGCTACAATCAACACTATGCATGAGTTTCTTAAAGAAGATAAATATACATACCTACACGTTCTAACGGGAGCAGTTCCAGTTCCCCTCACCATCCAGCGCATACTGGTTGACAGAGCTTTGGCAGATTCTGTTTTTAAAACAACAATCTCTGCGAAAGAGCCATTAAAAAAAGACTGGAAAAGGAATGTCCCTTTTCCAGTCTCATGTCGTTATTCCTTCTCCAGGAAAAACTTTTCGATATCATCAAGCATCGCATTTGCTGCCATAACGCCCCCGGCAGTGTTCCAAATAGCGTCGCTTACCTCATACACTTTATCTTGTTTTGCCACTTCAAGGTTTTGGAATAGAGGGTCGTTCAGCCACTCTTCGGCAAGCTTGTTCGCTTCTCCATCACCCGTTTCATAGGTGAAGTAGAATAACACATCTCCATCCATTGCAGGGATTCGCTCTTTTGTCACACCTTTTTCAGCAAAGTCGTCAACATCCTGACCTTCAGGGCGGGCAAATCCTAATTGATCAAGGATCACGCCTGAGAATGAATCTTTATGGTAGATGCGTACGTCACCTGCTAAAAAGCGGACCATAGAAACTTCCTGGTTGAGTTTGTCTCCAAGTTTCCCTTTAAGATCTTCAATTCGCTGGTCATACTGGGCTAATACTTCCTGGCCTTTTTCTTCTTTGTTTACCGCTTTAGCGTATAATTCAAAGTTTTCTTTCCAGTTACCGCGTAATGTTTCAGCCATCACCGTTGGAGCGATGTCTTTCAGCTGATTGTATTGCTCCTCTTGACGCATTTTGTTCCCGATAATAAGGTCCGGTTGAAGTTTAGCAATGGCTTCCATGTTTAATTCGCTTTCAGTTCCGACTACTTCAACATCTTTCATATCGTCGGCAATATGATCGTACCATGGATCGCCTGTCCAGGATTGTACGGCACCAACAGGGGTCACGTCCATAGAGAGAAGAGCCTCTGTTCCTTCATTTGTAAGGATGACAACCTTCTTAGGAGTTCCTTCGATTTCAGTCGTACCCATTGCGTGTTCCACTGTATAGGTTTCTTCTTTCTTATCGCTACTTCCAGAACCCTCTTTTTCTTCTTCTTTATTACCGCATGCAGCTAAAAATAGAAGAGAAGCGATGAGTAATAAAGATAATAAACTTCTTAATTTCATATGTATAAATCCTCCTGAAAAATATTTATTGGTGATAATGATTATCAATTACACTTTTCATAATAGGTGAGAAGGCTTTCATTGTCAATACCTAAATGATAATGATTTTCAAAGTCATTGACGGTTGTTTCATTCTTCTTTAAAATAGTAGGAGAAGGACTGAACGTGAAATGACAATTGATTTTCCTTTCCTTATGGAATGTTCATATGGATTAGAAAGGTTAACACATAATGAAAATTCAAAAAAAACTTATTCTGTATATAGGAACCATTTTCTTTCTCCTATTGTGTATAGGAATCAGCATTGTATACGGGTATACCGATACGTCGTGGAGGGTAGCGATTGAAGCGTTCACCAATCCCGATGGTTCGACTGAACATATTGTACTTCAGACAATCCGCTTACCACGTGCGCTTATTGCTGCGACAGTAGGGGCATCCCTCGCCATTTCAGGTGTCCTGATGCAAACCTTGACCAAGAATCCGTTAGCATCTCCCGGTATTTTCGGGATCAATGCCGGTGGTGCTTTTATGGTGGTAGTGGCGGTTACGTTATTTGGTGTAACCAATCTTCAATCCTTTACATGGCTGGCATTTCTGGGAGCAGGACTGGCTGCCGTCGGAGTGTATGTCATCAGCTCCGTTGGGAATAACGGGTTGACTCCCATGAAACTGACGTTGGCAGGGGCTGCCATCACGGCGATGTTTTCCTCATTCACACAGGGATTGCTTGTGCTGAATGAAGCGGCGCTAGAGCAGGTATTGTTCTGGCTTGCAGGATCTGTTCAAGGAAGAAGCCTGGACATTTTAACCGGGGTCTTTCCTTATATTGTGGCAGGCTGGATCCTAGCGCTCATGTTAGCAGGAAAATTGAATATACTTGCCATGGGAGAAGATGTTGCCAAAGGGTTGGGACTTAAAACAGCCTTGATTAAATTTATCGCCTTACTTGTGGTCGTGCTGCTGGCTGGAGGTTCCGTAGCTATTGCAGGACCAATAGGCTTTATCGGGATTGTCATCCCCCATCTTGCGAGAAAAATCATCGGGGTGGATCATCGCTGGTTGATCCCTTACTCAGGATTGCTCGGAGCGATTTTACTATTGGCCGCTGACATTGGAGCCCGCTACATCATCATGCCCCAGGAGGTGCCGGTTGGTGTTATGACAGCCATTATTGGTGCACCATTCTTCGTGTACGTTGCAAGGAAGGGGTTTTAACCGATGAATAGATTTATGGGGAAACGCTGGCTTCAGGACCGGGTTTCTATGCTTGTTGATCTATCAGCAATGAAGAAAATCATGATATTAGGCGTCATCACTGTACTCGTCCTTATTATGAGTACGGGAATAGGTGACTTGAAAATAGCACCATGGAAGGTCGTAAGCGTCTTTTTTGGAGGCGGAACAAGCTTAGAACAGCTTGTTGTTACGTCTTTTCGACTTCCGCGGATCATCATTGCTCTGCTCGCCGGGATGGCATTGGCCGTTGCAGGGGGAATTTTACAGGGGATGATCCGAAATCCTTTGGCATCTCCCGACATCATCGGGATTACTGGGGGTGCAGGAGCAGCTGTGGTCGCTTTTTTGACCGTTTTCAGCAACGATGATAATACCTTGATGGTCAGCATTAAATGGCTTCCTGTTGCTGCATTTACAGGGGCAGCAGTCATTGCCTTTTTAGTCTATTTCTTAGCCTGGCGAAAAGGGGTGTCTCCTGTCAGACTCGTCTTGATTGGAATCGGTATTTCAGCTCTGACACAAGCTTTGACAACACTTCTTATGATACTCGGCCCTATATATAGAGCCAGTCAGGCCAATATTTGGATAACGGGTACCGTGAACGGATCGGATTGGCAGGACGTATGGATCCTGCTTCCGTGGAGCCTGGTCTTTATCCTGTTAAGCTTCTTTATAACCCGTCAATTAAATATTCAGGAACTTGGGGAAGAAATCGCTACAAGTGTTGGAGGGAACGTTCAGAGACAACGCTTTTTGCTTCTATTGATGTCAACGGCTTTAGTAGGTGGAGCGGTTGCCTTTGCAGGGGGAATTGGCTTTGTAGGTTTGATGGCCCCTCATATGGCAAGAAGAATGGTAGGATCATCTTTCGGAGCGTTACTTCCGACTGCCGCTTTTATAGGTGGAATTCTCGTGATGGTGGCAGATCTGATAGGCAGGACTCTATTCCTGCCTCTGGAAGTTCCGGCCGGCGTATTTACTGCAGCGATCGGAGCACCTTATTTTATCTATCTATTATTTAAAACAAGAAATTCTTAAAGGAGTTGGCCACTAATGAGTGACATTTTACAAACGAAGGATTTAACTCTATCTTACGGGGACCGAACGATCATTGATGAACTGAATATTGACATTCCAAAAGGGGAGATTTCTGTCTTCATCGGAGGGAATGGCTGCGGGAAATCCACTCTTCTTCGGTCCATTGCCAGATTGCTTAAACCGAAACAAGGGTCGGTTCTGTTGGATGGGGAAGCAATCTCTCGTTTATCAACGAAAGAAGTCGCTCGTAAAATGGCCATTCTCCCTCAATCGCCAACGGCACCCGAGGGCTTGACCGTCCTGCAGCTGGTCAAGCAAGGGAGGTATCCTCACCAGACATGGCTCAAGCAGTGGTCCCATAAGGATGAAGAAATTGTCCAGGACGCACTGAAGGCAACGAAGATGGAGGAGCTGCAGCACCGGAAAGTGGATGAACTTTCAGGGGGACAGAGGCAGCGTGCTTGGATTGCATTGACATTAGCACAAGACACAGACATCATTCTGTTGGATGAACCCACTACCTATCTTGATATGACGCACCAAATTGAGATTCTTGATTTATTATTCGAACTCAACGAGAAAGAGAAGCGAACCATCGTCATGGTCCTGCACGATCTGAATTTAGCCTGTCGCTACGCCCATAATATTGTCGCCATCCGTGATAAGCAAATTTATGCCCAAGGGAAGCCTGAAGATGTGATTAGCTGTGAGCTGGTGAAGAATGTATTTGATATGGATTGCCAGGTTTCCCGGGATCCATTGTTCGGAACGCCTCTGTGCATCCCGTTTGGTAAAGGCCGCTGCATTCTGAATGCTGTTGGTGAGACGGGATGAATGCCCTCACCCAGGAACAGTGGGACACTCTTAAGAAATATCGTTTTCATAGAGAGTGGGATCCTGCTTTTAAAGGGGAAGAAGCAAGTTCTTTCTTAGGGAAGAATGACATGAAAGCTTATTTATCCGGCAGACTTTCGTCAATCGGAACAGATGATCTTAAAGTAGCAGCGTCCTTATTCATGAAACGCTATGCTTTCATAGCGGCAATGGGATTAATGGCAATGACGTATTGGAATAAGAAATTAAACCTCAACCCTGAAAACCTTATCCTGGTGGATGGGGACAAGAATGGATTATGGATGCCTCAGTTTTATGTGAAAGATGCATCCGTTACTGAATTTACTTCCACCTGGGAAAAAGAGGAATTTATTCAGACGATCTTTCGGGATCATCTTGATGGAGTGATTCAGTCGTTAAAGAAAGCATCAAAGCTATCAAATCTCATTCAGTGGGAAAATATCGCCGTATATATTTTCTGGATTTTCGAGAATGATGATTTTCTTTTGACTGAAGGAATGAGAAAGCAGCGTGACGAACAATTCCGCCAGCTGCTTTCCGATGAAAACAGCCAATGGTTCGGACGGTATCACAAAAACCCATTGGCACGTTACTATAATGGAAAAGTAAATGTAGAAGGTGTAACGGAAACCGTTCGTGTTCGCAAAACGTGCTGCTTTTCCTATACACTGGAAAATGGGGAACAGTATCGCTGTAAAACATGTCCGCAAACCTGTCGAGTGAAAAGGACACAGCTCTCACAAGGAGGTTTATGATAATGAAAGAATTTCCCGAACAATTTGATGCATTGTTAGAAAAGTACACTGAGCTCTTAGTAGGTGAGACCGATTCAGACAAGAAAGAAATGGTCACCCGATACGCTCTTTACTCATTTATTGCGAAAAATATGCCTGCACTAGTTAAGCATTGGAATTCGTTATATCCTGAAGGCAAGGATGAGATGAAACGAATCGTTGGTGAGATCAAAGAAATGAATGAAGCTCATCGCGCGGAAATGAATGAGAAAAAGAAGGAAGAGTAAGTATTTGGATTGAAAAGTACCCTTTTGAAGAGGGTACTTTTTTTATGGGGAAGACGAGGCTTTACCTTTCCTCTTCAGATAAAAAAGGCAGACCCGAGTCTGCCTCCAATTATTGGACCTGCCCGCCATATCCATAAGGAAATTGAGAAGAGTACTGCTGGTGCTGCTGATAGGATTGTTGAATCTTTTGACTGTCGGCAGCCTCAAGCTTGTACCAGCCTTTGCGGAACATTTCATTGTATAGCTCGCGTTGAGCATTTTGTGTTTCATTAAAAATCGTGAGCAGATCCTGATATAGAGCTTGATGACTCGCTTCGTTCAGAGCTGTACAGTAAGAAGCAGTCATGTACTTCTCGTGGGACAGCACATCCGTTATAAAGTCTCGATCATTCATCTGTGGTGTTTCAGGTACTTGTGTTTGCGGGTTTTGGATTTTTTGCTGATTCTGTTGATTCATTTATGGAGACTCCTTTCTACATCATGTTTTGGTTTTGATTAGTCGTATTTAAATGTGCAAGTAGTTGTTGGTAGTGACGTTGATGCATCTGGCCGCATTTATCCAACTCAGCTTTAATCTCTGTATCCTGACAGTGAGCTGCTGCAAAATGGCACTTCTTCATGGCATTCAGATTCCAAGCAAGCATGTCATTTAAATATAAAGAATCCTTCGTAGTAAGCATTTGCGGTGGTTCCGTATAGGCTTGAGCCTGACTTCCTTGTTGAGGTTGTTGTTGCATTTTCTTGTCCTCCTTTTCAATCTTTTAATACCTTTCTTTGTATGATCGATAGGTAATTTTACCCTGTATACGACCCATTAAGAAAGTTTTATAATCATAGGGCAAAGGTTATTTTTCCTAATGCTCAGCATGATTATTCACGTGTTTACAAATTTCGATAATATTCTACTAAGAACGTATTGAAAGTATATTCAAAACGTTTAAAAGGTGATAAAATGTTGGTAAGTATATAATAGTATGAACTTTTTCTTTTTTAGCAATAAAGAAAACGGTTTCATAGTATGATGTATATGTTTTTTCAGGGGGTAAGCAACATGGAGCAAGCAATGCGTAATTTCTTTTTATTCCTTTCAAAAAATAAGCCGATGACGAAACTGGCTAAGAAATATGGCCTGCGTTTTGGAGCCGGCCGGTTCGTTGCAGGATCTCATATTCTGCAGGCAGTTGAGGTTATTCGTGAACTAAATAGTCAGAATCTTGTTGTAACGATCGACTATTTGGGTGAGTTTGTGGACAATAAGCGTGAAGCAAACGAAATGGCCCTGGAATGTGTAGAGGCTATTCGTGCGATCGGGAAAGAAAACCTGAAATCTCAATTGTCCCTGAAGATGACATCAATGGGGCTGGATATTTCCGAAGAGATTGTCATGAAGAATATGAGGTTGATTCTTGATGAAGCAACCAAACAAAATGTATTTGTGACCATTGATATGGAAGACTATTCCCGCTGTGGAAAGACCATTGATATCTTCAAACGGTTAAAGTCCGAGTATGATAATATCGGCACGGTAATACAAGCCTATTTATATAGAACAGAAAAGGATATGGATGATCTGAATGCGTATTCCCCCAACCTGCGTCTAGTAAAAGGGGCCTATAAAGAATCACCTGAAGTTGCGTTTCCCGAGAAGAAGGATGTAGACGATAATTTCAAAAAAATAATTAAAACTCATCTGTTGAACGGCAATTATACGGCTATTGCCACTCACGATGATGAGATGATCGAATATACGAAGAGACTCGTGGAAGAGTACAACATTCCTCGTGATCAATTCGAGTTTCAAATGCTTTTTGGCATTCGTGTAGAGCGTCAGCATGAACTGGTCAAAGAAGGCTATAAAATGCGCGTATACGTTCCATACGGTACGGACTGGTACGGTTACTTCATGAGAAGACTGGCTGAAAGACCGGCAAATGTCGCCTTTGTTCTAAAAGGGGTCATGAAGAAATAATAATAGTAGAAGCATTAAGACTCTATGGATGTTCATGGAGTCTTATTTGTATATTCGTAATCATGGGAAGGAGGTTAGGGAACAATGAAAATTGTCCCGTTTCGCGTGGAAGGACAGTATTTCAAGAAAATGATCAAGCTTTATTGCCAGCTCTTTGCGGTGGATCCTGCCGGCATGGAGCAACAGTTTAAACGTCACTCTACGTACCCGCATTTTGAAGGATATCTCGTTATTGTGGGTGAGGAAGTCGCAGGGTACGTATATGGATATTCCTCTAAAAAAGGGCAATATTATCACGAACTCTTGTCCCGTCACTTACACCGGAATCGTGAGTGGATGGAGAATTGCATGGAGCTGGTCGAACTTGGTGTTCATCCCGATTACAGAGGAAAAGGTATGGCCAAACGACTGATGGGAATATTATTGCAGAATAGAAGAGAGGAAAGGGCCATTCTTACGACCCGTAAGGATAATCAATCAGCCATTGACTTTTATCTTTCTCAAGACTGGAAAACCCTTCGTGATGGATTCTTTCCCAATGTCCCACATGAATATATCATCATGGGGAAAAATTTAAGCAGAAAAGACAGGAGTCGTTGATTTGCGCTTAACTTCTGAATAATATGAGGGAAATGGATTTCATCCTGCTCATACTTTTATAAGTTTTAATCCGTATGGTCACAGGCAAGGCTTTTTAATTGTTACGTTATTCACAATATTATATAATAAAAGAGAATAATCTTCATGAAATAAGAGGCGATAAAATGGAAATCACCATTGATAACTTGACTTTACTGCTTGGCCTCTTGCTTTTAGTCGGTGTTGTAACCGCTAAGTTCTCCACACGATTAGGCGTCCCCTCACTTATTTTATTTATCATCGTAGGAATGGTATTAAATACATATTTCTTCTTCGATAATGCTCCAATGACACAATTCATCGGAACACTTGCTTTGATCATCATCCTGTTTGAAGGTGGACTTCAGACGAAATGGAGCAATGTGAAAAGTGTCTATAAACCTTCATTATCACTGGCAACCATTGGAGTCATTGTGACCACACTTTCGATTGGGGTAGCAGCAAAGTTCATCCTCGATGTAAGCTGGCTGGAAGGGATGTTATTTGGGGCTATCGTTGGTTCAACGGACGCTGCAGCGGTTTTCTCCGTTTTAGGGAACAAAAACATCAAACCGAAAATCTCTTCTACACTGGAAGCAGAATCAGGCAGTAACGACCCGATGGCAATCTTTTTGACGGTAGCTTTTTTACAATTGATCCAATTTCCCGGATTAAATCCTGCTACCTTGATTTTAAGCTTTTTTTGGCAAATGGGTATGGGACTGGTACTTGGACTGGCCCTCGGATGGGCATCTGTATGGATCATCAATCGGATCAATCTTGATTCATCCGGTTTGTATCCTGTTCTGTCCATTTCATTGGCTATCTTTACATACGCCTTTACGAGCATACTGGAAGCGAGCGGTCTATTAGCTGTCTATATCATGGCGATCGTAGTCGGAAATCAGGAATTGACCTATCGTCATTCGATTGTCCGCTTTAATGAAGGATTTGCCTGGATGATGCAAATCGTCATGTTTATCCTGCTGGGTTTATTGGTTTTCCCTCAGCATTTGCCAAGCATTGCGTGGCAAGGAATCGTCCTATCGATTCTATTGATTGTAGTAGCGAGACCACTGGGAGTGTATTTAAGCCTTGCTCTGGCAAAGAACTTCTCGATCAAAGAAAAATTCTTCATCTCTTGGGCTGGTTTGAAGGGCGCGGTACCAATCGTATTGGCAACGTATCCAATGGTAGCCAATATCGAAAACAATGAAGTCATCTTCAACGTCGTGTTTTTCGTTGTTCTTCTATCCGCTCTGATCCAAGGAACGACGATATCACCTTTAGCCAACTACCTTAAGCTTGCCGGAGAGGAAAAACCCCCTATCGCTCACAGCATAGAACTCGTTTCAATTGGTAAAACAAACAATGAAATGCTCGAAATCCTCATTAACGACGACGCCTATATTACAAACAAGGCGATCAAGGACATCAATCTCCCCGAGAAAACATTGATTTCAGCGGTTATCCGAAACAATGAACTCATCACTCCAATGGGAGACACCGTCATCAATGCGGGTGATACACTTTATGTGCTTGCAAATAAGAGTCAGAGAAAGCGTATCAATGAGCTCTTGAATTCTAAAGGGGGATTAAGTTCCACGTAAACAGAACAATTGGAGCCTGGCACGAGCCCCTCATTCAGATGACACAAAATAAAAAGCAATCTCCACTTGGAAGATTGCTTTTTATTATTAATTAGTCAGCAGAAACGGCTGCTTTACCCATTGATTTTCTCTCAAAGAGCTGTTCGAAGATCGGGAAGCTATATTGAACCACGAATCCTAATAGGAGCGTGACAATGATCGTGCCGATTCCAATATCACCCTTAAACAGGAATGCCAGTGACAGAGCAAATCCTTCACTGATGATACGGGAATTACGAAGATTTAATCCGAAACGAGTATGGATGGCCACCATAAGTGTATCCATCGGGCTTGCCGGGAATTTGGCCTGTAAGTAAATCGCAATCCCAAGTCCCATTGTCAAAATCCCTGAAGCAAGGGTAAACACCTGATTCATCAGCATCTCAGGAGCATAATTAGTAAAGACAACCAGTAACCAAAAATCAATCAAAAGACCAATCACAAGAATACTTCCCGCAGCCAGTACATCAGGCTTCTTCTTCATAATAAGAGCATTAAGCCCGATCAATACAATCCCATTTATGAAAACAGCGGTTCCAACCGTAATCCCAAACATATTCGATTCCCCAACGGCCAGGGCATCCCAGGCAGAGGCACCCAAACCGGATTTAATAATCAAGGCAACCCCCATCGTCAAAATAAAAAGTCCAATTGTAAAAAACATAAGTCTGCGCTTCATTATATAGTCTCCTTATCTGTAAACGTTATCATTACTGTACTTTAAAAAACAGACGAGCTACCTTAGGTGATGATGATAAAGTAGGAGGTCTGACAACTTCAAATTTATATTCTTAGTTTACTGTAAAAGTGGGGACAAGGCAAAGTTAATTTTTGTATGGATGTGGGGAAAAGATTGGGGTAGAGTTGTTGGGGGTATTAGAGTGTGCGTGTAGGGCGAAATTTGTCGAACGGTCGATAAATCGAAATAACGGTTGATAAATTTCCCAAAGCCCTATAAATCCCCTTGAAACGTTAATCCACGTACCGCCACACCACATTAACTCCACGAAAAAAAGCACCCGATCAAAAAAATCAGGTACTTTTCTTCCTAACTTACTATGGTTGCTTCTTAAATTGGTTGTTTTGACTGTTTCTTTTGCCTCCGCCGTCCATATCAACGGTAGGACCAGCGTCACCCTTCACACTTGCAGCACTTACTCCAGCCTTTGAAGGATTTTTCTTATGCTTTGCCATATCGAACACCTCCATTACTAAGATTCCCTTATCCAAAAAGAATTATGAAAAAGAAGGCCCGTCCCTCAAAAAAGTGATGGCAAATGAACGGCTTGTTTCATATATAGTAGTAGAGAAGAATTTCTTTCCAAACCTTTTATCACGAATGCAGGTGTATTTGAATATGTTAATCCGGACGAACGCCTATATACTTACTCAGGAAACAAAAGAGAATTTTTTGTAAATTTATGATTTTTTAACCGTTTAAATATTGCGATATTTTAGAAAATCAGATATATTAGATGTAATAGGAACTCATTCGAGTCTTTTTTTTGAGTAAAAAATGAATGAGTATTCATTCAAAGTGTGTAAAAGGGGGAAATACCATTGGTTCGTAGAATTCAGAAAGCCGCAGTGTTAGGATCAGGAGTCATGGGTTCAGGAATTGCCGCTCATCTTGCAAACATCGGCATCCCGACAATGTTATTAGATATCGTACCAAGAGAATTGACCGACGAACATAAAGCAAAGGGACTGACAGAAGAGAGCAAGGCGTTTCGTAATCAATTTAGTGAAAACGCTTTAAAAAAGCTCTTCAAACAAAAACCGGCGCCATTGACATCAAAGCAAAACGCCTCACTCATAACAGCAGGCAACTTCGAGGATGATCTTCAGAATATCGGCGATTGTGACTGGGTCATTGAGGTAGTCGTTGAGAATTTAGATATCAAGAAGAAAGTGTTTGAGCAAGTGGAACGATACCGGAAACCGGGTAGCATCATCAGTTCAAATACATCCGGGATTTCAATCGAGGCCATGTCAGAAGGACGAAGCGAAGATTTCCAAAAGAATTTCTTAGGCACGCATTTCTTCAATCCGCCTCGTTACTTAAAGCTTCTTGAAGTGATTCCAACGAAGAAGACGGATCAGGAAGTAGTCAGTTTTATGAAGACATTTGGTGAAGACATCCTTGGTAAGGGTGTCGTGATGGCGAAGGATACTCCGAACTTCATAGCAAACCGCATCGGAACGTATGGATTGCTCATCACTGTTCAAGAAATGCTGAAAGGCGGCTACTCTGTAGGAGAAGTTGATTCCATCACGGGACCGACGATCGGAAGACCGAAAAGTGCCACTTTCCGTACACTTGATGTGGTCGGGCTCGATACATTCGCACATGTAGCGAAAAATGTGTACGACCAAGTGGAAGGTGAAGAGCAGAAAGTGTTTGAAGTACCGGCCTTCATGCAGAAGATGCTTGAAAACGGATGGCTCGGAAGCAAGAGCGGACAGGGCTTCTTCCTGAAACAAGGAAAAGAGATCCTCGAGCTTAATCCTGAAACGATGGATTATCAGCCGCGTCAGAAGCTGAAAACGGCCTCTCTTGAAATGGCGAAAAATGAAAAAGGCTTAAAAAATAAAATAAAATCACTTGTGTATGCGAAAGATCAAGCAGGCACGCTCCTATGGAATATTGTGTCTCCGGTGTTAACCTATTCAGCCCAGCTGCATGGCGAAATCGCTGATGATATTGTAGGCATCGACCAGGCCATGAAGTGGGGCTTCGGTTGGGAAATGGGTCCATTTGAAACCTGGGATGCAATCGGAGTTGAAAAGTCTGTAACCCGTATGAAGGAAGAAGGCTTCCAAGTACCTGAGTGGGTGGAAACCATGCTTGCTGAAGGTCACTCCACTTTCTATAAAGAAGAAGATGGAGAGCGTTACTTCTATCACAATGGAGACTACCAACTTGTAGAGCGAAACCCGAAAGCACTCGACTTAAAGGCGCTTAAAACGCAAGGGAAGCTGATCAAAAAGAATTCCGGAGCAAGCTTAATTGATATCGGTGACGGAATCGCGCTTCTTGAATTCCATTCTCCCAATAACGCCATAGGAATGGATATTACGCAAATGATTAATTTTGCAGTGGATGAAGTGGAGAAGAATTACAAAGGACTCGTCATCGGAAACCAGGGCAAGAACTTCTGTGTTGGAGCGAATCTTGCCATGATTCTCATGGAAGCGCAGGATGACAACGTCTTTGAAATCGATATGGTCGTAAGGCATTTCCAGCAGGCGATGATGAAGATCAAATATTCAACGAAACCAGTTGTAGCCGCACCATTCGGCATGACGTTAGGCGGAGGAAGCGAGGTCTGCTTACCTGCAGCTCATATCCAGGCGTCCATGGAAACCTATATGGGATTAGTGGAAGTCGGAGTCGGATTGATACCGGGCGGAGGCGGAAACAAAGAGCTTTATATGAAGCACTTAGCGAACCTTCCCAATGGAGTGGAATTCGATCTTCAAAAAGTAGCCAATAAAGTATTCGAAACGATTGCTATGGCAAAGGTTTCCACTTCTGGTGACGAAGCAAGAGACAACAACTTCTTAAATAAAGCAGATGGAGTAAGTGTCAACAATGATCATCTGTTATACGATGCAAAACAGGCTGCACTAAGCCTGTACGAAAGTGGATACTCAGCTCCAATCCGAAAGAAAGTACCCGTTGTGGGTGAACCGGGATATGCAACCCTTCTTCTTGGAGCTCAATCCATGCTCCAATCAGGCTTTATTTCAGAACATGATCTGATGATCGCGAAAAAGTTAGCTTATGTGATCGCAGGCGGAAAAGTTCCATACGGCACAGAAGTAGACGAACAATATCTGTTGGATCTTGAAAGAGAAGCATTCCTGAGTCTTGTTGCACAGCCGAAATCACAACAAAGAATGCAGCACATGCTTGTTAAAGGAAAACCATTACGCAATTAATCAGCGTTTATATCATATTAGAAAGCGGGGGAATTTCATGCGCGAAGCAGTCATTGTTGCTGGTGCAAGAACACCAGTAGGAAAATCAAGAAAAGGATCATTAGCACAGGTTCGACCAGATGATCTTGGGGCACTTGTAGTTAAAGAAACCCTCAAACGTGCAGGAAATTATGAAGGCAATATCGATGATCTGATCATCGGATGCGCGATGCCTGAAGCAGAACAAGGGTTAAACATGGCGAGAAATATCGGTGGTCTTGCAGGCCTGCCTGATTCAGTACCGGCCATCACAATTAACCGTTATTGTTCATCGGGATTGCAATCCATTGCTTATGCTGCAGAAAAAATCATGCTTGGTCACTCTGATACGGCGATTGCAGGCGGCGCTGAATCCATGAGCCTTGTTCCCATGATGGGTCACGTAGTCCGTCCAAATGCCAAGCTCGCAGAAAATGCGCCTCAATACTACATGAGTATGGGGCACACGGCTGAGCAAGTGGCAAGAAAGTTCGGCGTATCCCGTGAAGATCAGGATGCATTCGCAGTAAGAAGTCACCAAAAAGCGGCAAAAGCGATCGCTGAAGGGAAATTCGACGATGAAATCGTACCGGTTGATGTGCTTCATCGTTCAGTAAGCAATGAAAATAAACTGGTCGAGAAATCATTTCAATTTTCAAAAGACGAAGGTGTACGTGCTGAAACAAGCTCGGAAGTTCTGGCTAAGTTACGCCCGGCCTTCAATGTAAAGGGGTCTGTAACAGCAGGGAACTCTTCGCAAACAAGTGACGGGGCGGCGGCGGTCATGGTAATGGATCGTGAAAAAGCCGGAAACCTTGGTCTTCAGCCTATGGCGAAATTCAGAAGTTTTGCCGTAGCAGGAGTGCCACCGGAAATCATGGGAATCGGTCCAGTCGAAGCAATTCCTCGGGCATTGAAAATGGCAGGGTTGGAGCTTTCGGATATCGGACTTTTTGAGCTGAACGAAGCATTCGCTTCTCAATCCATCCAAGTCATTCGTCAGCTGGGAATAGATGAAGAAAAAGTGAACGTAAACGGTGGAGCCATCGCTCTTGGTCATCCACTGGGCTGTACAGGTGCGAAGCTTACCCTTTCCCTCGTACACGAAATGAAACGCAGAAACCAGCAATTCGGTATCGTCACCATGTGTATCGGTGGCGGAATGGGCGCAGCCGGCGTCTTTGAATTAATAGGTTAATAGGAGGGACGGACCTCGAATGCCGGGGCCCCCTACTCCTTCAAAAATAATAATTTTTAGGGGGATTCGAAATGGCGAATCAAACAGAAAAGCTGATCAAGGGTGGAAGTTTTTTAATTGAAGATGTAAGCTGTGAGCAAGTTTTCACACCGGAGGAATACTCTGATGAACAAAAAATGATTGCCAAAACAACCGAGGATTATGTGTTAAATGAAGTGGTACCTGTCATCGATAATCTGGAAAACCATGAATTTGACCACTCTGTTCGCCTGTTAAAAGAAGCGGGGGACCTTGGACTTCTGGGTGCAGATGTTCCTGAAGAGTACGGCGGTCTGGGATTGGATAAAGTGAGCTCGGCACTGATTGCTGAAAAAATGTCCCGGGCAGGTGGATTCTCCATTTCTCACGGTGCACACGTTGGAATCGGTTCACTGCCAATCGTTCTATTCGGTAACGAAGAACAAAAGCAAAAATACCTTCCTCCACTGGCGACCGGTGAGAAGCTGGCAGCCTACGCATTAACAGAGCCGGGTTCAGGTTCAGATGCCCTTGGAGCTAAAACGACTGCTAAATTGAATGCAGAAGGTACTCACTACATTTTAAATGGTGAGAAGCAGTGGATCACGAACTCTGCATTTGCTGATGTATTCGTTGTGTACGCAAAAATCGATGGGGAGCATTTCTCGGCATTCATCGTAGAAAAAGAATTCCCTGGTGTTTCAACTGGTCCTGAAGAGAAAAAAATGGGTATCAAAAGCTCATCCACTCGTACATTAATCTTGGAAGATGCTGAAATTCCAGTTGAAAACCTTCTTGGAGATAAAGGGAAAGGTCATATCATTGCCTTCAACATTTTAAACATCGGCCGTTACAAATTAGGGGTAGGTGCTGTTGGAGCGAGTAAACGTGCATTAGAGGTAACAGTACAATACACGAATCAACGTCAGCAATTCAAAACACCGATTTCTGCTTTCAACCTGACTAAAGAAAAACTGGCAACAATGGCGTCTAAATTATACGCAGCAGAAAGCTCCGTTTACCGTACAGTAGGATTGTTCGAGGATCGTATGAGCAAGCTTACGGATGAAGAAGTGAAGAACGGAACGGAAGTGGCAAAATCGATTGCAGAATACGCGATTGAGTGTTCCCTGAATAAATTCTTTGCAACAGAAGTACTGGATTATGTAGTCGATGAAGGTGTTCAACTTCACGGAGGATACGGTTTCATGCAGGAATACGAAATTGAAAGAATGTACCGTGACTCCCGTATCAACCGTATATTCGAAGGAACAAATGAAATCAACCGCCTACTGGTTCCTGGCACGTACCTGCGTAAAGCAATGAAAGGTGAACTTCCATTACTTCAAAAAGCACAGGCCCTTCAAGAGGAATTAATGATGCTTATGCCTGAAGAAGTAGGAGATGAACCGCTTGCTCAGGAAAAATACCTTGTGAAAAACGCGAAGAAAATCGGCTTGATGCTATCTGGTTTAGCGGCTCAAAAATTCGGTAAAGCTCTTGAAAAAGAGCAGGAAATCCTTGTGAACATTGCAGATATCGTTTCAAACGCATACGCGATGGAGTCCGTTGTCCTTAGAACAGAAAAAGCGATTCAAAAAGGTGGAGTAGAGAAAGCTCAGCAAAAACTTCTTTACACACAAATCTTCTGTCAAGAAGCATTCAACGAAATCGAACAGCATGCGAAAGAAACGCTTGTAGCAACTGAAACGGGTGACACACTGCGCATGATGCTGTCCGCACTTCGTAAATTCACCCGCCACACGCCGATCAACGTGATCGCAGTCAAACGTGCTGCATCAGAAAAGCTGATCGACGCAGAAAAATATACAGTTTAATTGAATAGTTTAAGGGACGGACCTCTGAATCAGAGGTCCGTCCCTTTATTATGTTTTGACTTGACATCCATTTTATTCTTAATTATCATATGTTTAAACACTTAAACGTTCAAGTGTTTAAACATTAAAGATAAGGTGGTTACTATAGATGAATAAAACGGTTCTAATTACAGGGGCTTCAAGTGGTATTGGTTTGCACTTTAGTCATAAATTCGCAGGTTCCGGCCATGATGTGATTCTCGTGGCAAGAAGTGAGGAGAAGCTTCGTACTCTATCTAAAGAAATAGAGAGTAAGTACGGAGTGAACTCATATGTCATACCATCAGACCTTTCCAAACCAGGGGCAGCTGAAACGTTATATGAAGAAGTGAAAGCAAAAGGGATTCAGGTTGATATCCTTATCAATAATGCAGGCTTTGGTTTATTTGGTGAATTCGAACAAACAGTGCTCTCAAAAGAGCTGGATATGATTCAAGTGAATATCACAGCCCTTACCGAGCTAAGCAAGTATTTTGGAAAAGAAATGGTGAACCAGAGACGTGGACAAATCCTGAATGTAGCCTCAACAGCCGCATTCCAGCCGGGTCCACTAATGGCCGTTTACTATGCGACAAAAGCGTATGTCCTTTCATTCTCAGAAGCGCTGGCAAACGAATGGCGACCACACGGAGTGAAAGTGACCGCTTTGTGCCCCGGAGCTACCCAAACGGGATTCAGCGATGCAGCCGACCTGCAGTCTTCAAAGCTATTTCAGTCTGGTGTGATGAGCGTGGAAGAAGTGGTAGAAGAGGGGTATAACCAAATGATGACGAAGAACAAAACCGTTATCATCCCAGGTCTTAAAAACAGAATGCTGACTCAATCCATCCGTTTTATGCCCAGGAAAATGGTTACAAATATTGTTCGTAAAGTACAAGAACGGGTATAATTGAATGTGAATGAGTTTGAAGGGAGAAGACTATGGGTCAAAAAGCAATCGATACATTTCGTGCTTGCATTCCATTATTTCAAGCACTGAGTGATCCTTATCGTCAGGACATAATATTACTTCTTGCCGAACAAGAACCTCTTACGGTCAATCAAATTACTGAAAACCTAACATTATCGCGCCCGGCTATTTCTCACCATTTAAAGATCCTGAGAGATCAGCAATTAGTGTCATTAGAGCAAAAGGGGACGCAGCGCTTCTATTCTCTTGAATTGGATAATGCAACCGTCCTTCTGAAGGAACTGGTTGAGACGGTTGAAAAACAATGTGAGTAATGTTTCTCAAAAGAAGGATAATAATGAATATTGTCGAATGTAGAGATAGATTCGTCATTACAGAATGCTGGATGGAGCCATGCTTCATCCAGGATCATAATGAAAGGTGGTGGAATGATGTCGTTGACTTTTTATTCGTATCCAACGTGTGGTACGTGCCGGAAAGCAAAGAAGTGGCTTGAAGATCAAGATATAGCATTGAATGAAATACATATTGCCGAAAACCCACCGTCAAAAGATGAGCTCAAAAGCCTTTATGAAAAGAGCGGTTTACCCCTTAAAAAGTTCTTCAATACAAGTGGTAAAAAGTATCGTGAACTAGGCTTGAAAGATAAAGTGAACTCAGCTTCAGATGAGGAATTATTAGAAATCCTTTCCACAGACGGGATGCTGATCAAGCGTCCAATCACAACGGATGGGGACAAGGTGACAGTTGGTTTCAAGGAAGAAACCTTTGAAGAAACCTGGAAGTAAAAAGAGGTCTGTGATTACCAGTTCATGGACGATGAAAAAGTTTCATTATTCACACTTAGTTTTCTTGCTTTTTCAATGAAAAGTGTGTCAATATTAGGTTGTATAACTAGCATTTGGAGGGATAGAGAATGAGTACACCGAAAGAACTTCGTTATTCAGAAGAACATGAGTGGGTCAAAGTTGAAGGGGAAAATCTACGCGTTGGAATCACATCATTTGCACAATCTGAACTGGGCGATATCGTATTCGTTGAGTTACCAGAGGTTGGAGATGAAATCAAAGCGGACGAGCCATTCGGTAGTGTTGAGTCGGTTAAAACCGTTTCTGAGCTATATGCACCTGTATCGGGTAAGGTGGTAGAAGTGAATGAAGAGCTATCTGATAGCCCTGAATTCGTGAACGAATCACCTTATGAAAAAGCATGGATGATCGTTGTTGAACCAACAGAAGCTGGAGAAGTAGACAAGCTTATGACAGCTGAACAGTATGACGAAATGATTAATGAAGGATAATATCTTCAGAGGCACCTTGAGAATTTCTCAAGGTGTTTTGTTTTTTATTTTGGGTACCATATGAGTAGACGTTTTTTCCAAAAGGATTTTTTTGTAGCGATTGTTGTTTATTTAATAAATAGACTGCCTGGGCTTTGTCAATCAGTATGTACTGGATGGTGAGGGGAACTGCTCCGCTTTCCGCGGACGTTCGGCCGAGCCTCCTCAGCTTCGCTTCCGGGGTCTCGGCACGCCCGTACTTCCGCAGGAGTCTACGCAGTTCCCCTCACCATCTTAAAGAGAATTTCGTGACAGAGCAAAACTAAACAAGAAACAGTATTTCTACTATACAAGCTAAAATCGACCCTCACACACTTTGAAAAATACTGCTTTCTAATACGTGCAAGGCACTTATTTAGCAATATTAAGAAAGAAACTCATGCTTAGAAAGTTGAGACCCCACAGGGCAAAGCCCGAGGAGGCTCAACTCACGCCCCGCGGAAAGCGAGCACCTGGAGCGGAAATCAACCACTACTCGCTTTTTCAAAAACAACACAATTTACAAAATAGCCTTCAAAAAAGAAAGGATGAATACGTATGGTCCTTGAACCAAGGAAATTAGATGTAACCAATAGAGTGACAGGAAAACTTAAAGATGGTGAAGTAGAACTATATTTGGATAATCAGCCGATCGGCAGAATGGCTTTGCCTCTTGACGGAATAACCATGGAGCCGAATTTTGAAGCAAAAGAAAATAAAATTTATCAAAGCTACACTTCCACAGAAGGCGATCAAGCAAGATACACCGATTGTGATGAGGGTGGCTGGTGTTAGAGAGGCTCGTGGTGCCAGATTCATTTATGGATCTGGCACCATTTGTATAAATAGATGATTTAGGCAAACCACTTGCACTTTTTTTTATAAACATGAGAAAATATAAGTAGAAAGTGGACATCATCTCTTGTTATTTGAATATACTATCGTAATCTTATTTATGAAAGATAAGGTGATGATCATGATGGAACTTGACGAAAAAGTAATCATTGTCGAAGGAACAACGGACAAACGTAAAGTAAGAGGTATCATCAAAGAACCGATTGAAATTATTTGCACAAACGGGACCATTAGCATTACAAAAATGGACGAACTCATTGATGCTTTATTGGAAAGGGATGTCTATATATTAGTAGATGCTGATGATGCAGGTGAAAAACTACGCAAGCAATTTAAACGTGAGTTTCCAGAAGCTGAACATTTGTATATTGATCGTATGTACAAGGAAGTGGCCGCAGCACCGGAGTATCACCTGGCGTCAGTGCTTATAGGAGCCAATATAGACGTTCATAAAGAATTTCTAGGAAAAAGGATGATTTAGTTTTGATTGAGGTAAGTAGTACCGAAACTTTAAAACAATTGATTGAAAAACATGCGTTCAAAGCTGTTTATCTTTATACACCGATGTGTGGTACCTGTCAGGTTGCAAGCAAGATGATTGACGTAGTGGAGAAGCTTCCACAATCCTTTCATTTTACGAAGTCCAACTTGAATTACTTGCCCCAATTTGCAGAAGAGCAATCCATTGAAAGTGTACCCTGCCTGCTTTTATTTAAGGATGGTGTCGAACAGGAAAGGATTTATGCCTTTCAATCCGTGCCATTTTTATATGAAACCCTAAACAAGACCGCGGATAGTTAGAGGGATAAGAGACCTTTAAGGAGAAGGTCTTTTTTATTTGTCTGATTTCACCTATTTCCTCATGAAATCCAATTATAGAACGATTTTCTTTCTACAAACGAAGACATATTTCTCGGGAAATGTTGCGAAGGGCATCATATTTTGACTAGACATCATCCAAATTCTTACTGTTCGACAAATAAGGTGGACCGGTTCAAAACATGTCGAGAAAGTATTGAAGGGGAAAATACCTAAAAGTGGAATTGTTATTATATAGAAGTTTCACTGGGAGGGTAATCATGCGAATATATTTAGAGGGATTAGTAGATCAGTGTCATTCAAGATATCACTTACGACTCTTATTTCCAGACAACCCATTTATTCTTCATTTTGATTGTGGAAGTGACGTGTACGGCATTATTATTTCGAGTAAGAGGTGCGCTTTATTAGATGATTTAAGTGGTGACGCTCATTTCGTCATTGAAGGGGTGGAGGAAACACTGGTTTCTCTACTTTCGGGGGAAGAACGGTTGTCTCAACTGATTGAGGACGGATCCCTGGCTATAAGGGGAGGGTATCGTCCCCTCTTATTTGTGGAGTCGGTCCTTTGGCTAACGAGATCCAGAGAAAAAGAGCCGATTGAAGTTTAAATAGCGAGGAGAAAAAATAATTGACACCCACTATATCCGGTGATAGAATCACTCTTGTAGCAAATTTTCAGAGTCTTTAACTATTCCGAATAATTAAATAATATACTTAACTCTTATTAAGAGAGGTGGAGGGACGTGCCCTATGAAGCCCGGCAACCGTCAATGAAAATTGAAATGGTGCCAATTCACTCAAAGCATTTGCTTTGAAAGATGAGAGAAAGGATAGTCCTATATGATTATGCCTTTCTGCTTATCGCAGGAAGGCATTTTTTATTGCTTCAGAAAAAGGAGCACGAAACATCAGATAAGTACAACTATAATTCTGATTAAACAGGTCGTTTTACTCCGAAAGAAGGTGGAATACAACATGATTACCATTTCAGATGTGAAGAAAATCTATCAATCCAAATCAGGTCCGATTTCAGCCGTTGATGGCGTCAATATCGAGATTGCCCAAGGAGAAATTTTTGGAGTGATTGGCTATAGTGGGGCAGGTAAGAGTACGCTGATCCGCATGCTTAATGGTCTTGAAGTTCCTACAGATGGAATAGTGGACGTGAACGGACAAATTGTTTCCCAAGTAAAGGGTAAAAAGCTTCGGGAAGCAAGGCAGTCAATAGGGATGATTTTTCAACACTTTAATCTCCTCTGGTCTCGTACTGTATTAGAAAATATCCAGTTTCCGTTAGAAATTGCTGGAGTATCAAAGAAAGAGAGAGTCCAAAGAGCCAATGAATTAATGAAGCTTGTAGGATTGGAAGGCAGAGGAGATGCCTATCCGTCTCAACTGAGCGGCGGACAGAAACAACGGGTGGGGATTGCCAGATCGCTTGCGAACAATCCCGATGTCCTTCTATGTGATGAAGCTACTTCCGCTCTAGATCCACAAACAACCGATTCCATCCTTGATCTATTGGTGGATATTAATAAACGCTTAGGGCTGACGATAGTCCTGATCACTCATGAAATGCACGTGATTCAAAAGATCTGTCATCGTGTCGCAGTCATGGAACAGGGAAAGGTCGTGGAACTCGGGGATGTATTGGAAGTGTTCCGAAATCCACAAGAGCAAGTGACAAAGCGTTTCGTAAGAGAAGTCTCGCAAGTAAAGGAAACGGATCAAACCATTGATCACCTATTGACGCAATATCCTAATGGAAAAGTGCTGAAATTTACTTTTGTAGGTGAATCAACTGAGCAGCCGCTCATCACTGCGCTGATAAGAAAGTTTGACTTAGATGTAAACATCCTGCAAGGACAAATCTCCCAAACCCAAAAAGGTGCCTATGGAACGTTATTTGTTCACCTTGACGGGGAGGAACAAACCATTATTGATGCATTGGCATTTGCTCAAACGCAACTGGTTCAAGTGGAGGTGTTGAGAGGATGATTGAAAACTTATTTCCAAATGTAGATTGGGAAAAGATGTGGGAAGCAACCCTCGAAACCCTGTACATGACCGGGATGTCTGTATTGATTACCTTTGTACTCGGAATGATCCTTGGGATCTTGCTCTTCCTTACTTCTAAGGAAAATCTATGGGATAACAAACTGACCTATACGATTACAAGTGCAGTTGTAAATGTGTTCAGATCAATTCCCTTCATTATTTTGATCGTGTTGTTAATTCCGTTCACCAAATTTTTATTGGACACAATCCGTGGAGCGAATGCAGCTCTGCCGGCACTGATCATCGGGGCTGCTCCGTTTTATGCCCGCATGGTAGAAATTGCTTTAAGAGAAGTGAACAAAGGCGTCATCGAAGCCGCGAAAGCGATGGGGGCGAAGACGAGCACAATTATATGGAAAGTACTGATACCAGAATCCATGCCGGCTTTGATTTCAGGGATTACGGTGACAGCCATCGCCCTTGTTGGATACACGGCAATGGCCGGGGTCATCGGAGCAGGTGGACTTGGTAACTTAGCTTATTTAGATGGCTTCCAACGAAGCAGGGAAGACGTGACGATCGCCGCAACCATTATGATATTACTCATTGTGTTTGCGATTCAGATACTGGGTGATTTCTTTACAAATAAATTAGATAAACGATAAAAGGAGAGAAATTGAAATGAAAAAATGGGTAGCAGGAGTTATAGCAGCAACTAGTATTTTTGGCTTGGCAGCATGTGGGAGTGATTCAGGTTCCGGAAATGACGAAAAGGAATTGGTAGTAGGAGCTTCTAATATTCCACACGCTGAAATCCTTGAACAAGTGAAGCCTGTCTTAGAAGAAAAAGGGATCGACTTGCAAATTGAGACGTATCAAGACTATATCCTCCCTAATAAAGATTTGGATAATGGGGATATTGACGCAAACTATTTCCAAACCACTCCTTATATGGACTTGCAAATGAAGGAAAATGAATATGATTTTGTCAATGCAGGGGGAATTCATATTGAGCCGATCGGTGTTTATTCGAAAAAACACAAATCTCTCGAGGAGCTTCCTGAAGGCGCTACGATCTTAATGAGTAACTCTGTATCGGATCATGGACGTATCCTTACATTATTAGAGAAAAAAGGACTCATCACGTTAATGGATGGGGTGGAAAATACGCAAGCCCAACTTGAAGACATCAAGGAAAACCCTAGAAACCTTCAATTTGATTATGAGTACGAAGCAGCTCTTCTTCCACAAATGTATGAAAACGAAGAAGGAGACGCGGTTGTCATCAACTCTAACTATGCCATTGATGCAGGGTTGAAACCCCTTGAAGATTCAATTGCCATTGAAGATAGTAACTCTCCTTATGTGAATGTGATTGCAGTGAACAAGGGTGATGAAAACAAAGAGGAAGTTAAAGCGCTAGTGGAAGCACTGCGTTCGAAAGAAATCCAGGACTTCATCAATGAAGAATGGGATGGAGCCGTCGTTCCGGTAAGTGAATAATATCAAAACCCGATACTGACATTGAATCAGAATCGGGTTTTTTCATTGTAAGGTCTTCCCAAAATTTTTAACATAATCATTTCCATATTGGTTCATACTATTTTCGATGAATCTATTTCAGAAATGGAGCTGAATGAAATGCAGATGGAACCAAGAAATACAACAGAAGCTGCCCTTCATGATTATAAAATGGGACTTGGGATCTTCACTGAAAAAATGCCTGAGCTGGCCGAGCAGTACAATGCGTTCACTGAGCACTGCTTTCGAGAAGGAGTTCTTACTAAAAAAGAAAAGCAGTTGATCGCGTTAGGTATCAGCCTATATTCCCAGGATGAATATTGCATAATCTACCACACAAAAGGATGCCTGGATCAAGGATGTTCAGAAGAAGAAATCCTCGAAGCAATCGGAGTAACCGCTGCATTCGGAGGCGGAGCGGTCATGAGTCAGGCCGTGACGTTAGTACAGCAATCCATTCAGGATTTGAATCAATTGAAGCAATAGCAACTAACGGGAGGTGATACACTTCCCGTTTTTTTGTTGTAGAAATGAAAGATGGTCGATTGTTTTAGAGTGGCTATTTTTATTCAAAAAAATAGAATATTGGATTAAAATCGTATTACTAAGTTGATTGGAGCGGAAGGTGCTCAACTCACGCCCCGCGGAAAGCGAGCACCTGGAGCGGAAATCAAACACTACTAGCTGAGTATCATGGATAATAAACGAAGCCTTGGAAAGAATCTAATAAATATTCACTCGAACTTATAATTTTCCACAGGTAAGCTATTAATTGGCAGTATAATGGCGGAATTTTGTGAAAACTTAATGGTAACCCCTTGAGGTCAGGATGAAAAGGATGAATTTAAGAAAAAATGAGCCTATACCGGTTTTGTCTTGTGAAAGAGGGGGTAGTATAGTTGTAAAGTAATTAAAAACCTGAAAGGAATGATTCGTTATCGACTCTCTTGAGAGTATCTCGTACACAAGTGAAATGGAAAAGGCAATGCATGGAGCCCATGGGATTGGTTATGAGGTGTACAAACGAAAGCATGAAGTCAGAATGCAAGTAGAGAAAAGAAGAGAGCAGGACTATAAGGAAAGCAGAAGAATGATTGCGGCATTTGATCGTAAGGTGCACGCTAATATATAATAAGGAAGAAAAAAGAAAACCAGTGTAGACGTTTAACGGGTTTACTTGTGAGGTGCAAAACGGTAACTCGCAGACCAGATCTATTAGCAAATCACATAAACTTCACAGCATAATTCACAGTCAAAAAAGCTTAGAGATACAAATATCTCTAAGCCTTTTTTGACTTTTCTTTTTTCACTAAATATCGCTAAAGCGAGGCGAGTCTGATAAATAAGCGGAGAATTTACTCTTAATTAGTAAATAGCACTGAAAATAGCTTAAATTGACGGAAAGATTTCCCCTATTGACTCAAAAAACGTGAGAATCAATAATTTTGCTTTGCATAAGGGAAAAGCCTCCCCTTATTCACCCCGAATAGAGCTCTATTCCACAGAATAACTGGAAAATCTCCGCTTATTTCACATATCACTGGTTGCTCAATTTTCTTACTAAATAACACCCAATTCACATATTCTCCAATAATTATTTCATACCCCGTGATTTACTATGTGAATTAGGAAACAATAAGCAATCAACATTCGTCAAAATGCTTCTGAAACAATAAAAAACGCACTGTGAATGATATTGTGAATTCAAGTGCGTTTTCCTATGTGTTTTACAATTTTTGCACCTCTAAAATAAACCCCTTAGTAGACGTTGCACTGGTTTTTTTATGCGTTAACAACCAAAGGAAAAAAGCGGACGATCGGATGGATTTCAATTTCCATCAGTGTCGGTATGTTCTTCATGATCGGTAACTGGAGATTGTATCCCTACATTTTTCCTTTATTTTAGGTTAACAATAGAAAAGGATTATCTAGTCAAGTTTACACTATCTGTATAGTTGAAAAAGTTGATAATAGCTTTTATTTGTTATAAGATTAGAATGAGAATAAATTGAGAATGATTAAAGAATTTAATTCTTAAATTCATTATAAAGTCACGGAGGTAAATATACATGGCAGGTTCTACTTTAACAATTAAAGATCTTCATGTTGAGATTGAAGGAAAGGAAATCCTGAAAGGGGTTAACCTTGAAATTAAAGGTGGAGAAATCCACGCAGTAATGGGACCGAATGGTACAGGTAAATCTACTTTATCTTCTGCTATTATGGGTCATCCAAAGTATGAAGTGACAAAAGGAAGCATTCACTTCGATGGTGAAGATGTGCTTGAAATGGAAGTGGATGAGCGCGCTCGCGTAGGTCTATTCCTTGCAATGCAGTATCCAAGTGAAATCAACGGTGTAACGAATGCAGACTTCTTACGTTCAGCAATCAACAGCCGTCGCGAAGAAGGCGAAGAAATTTCTCTTATGAAATTCATCCGCAAAATGGATTCTGAAATGGAATACCTTGAAATGGATCCGGATATGGCACAGCGTTACTTAAACGAAGGATTCTCCGGTGGAGAGAAGAAGCGTAATGAAATCCTTCAATTAATGATGTTACAACCTAAGATTGCCATCCTTGACGAGATTGACTCTGGTCTTGATATCGATGCCCTTAAGGTTGTATCAAAAGGAATCAATAAAATGCGCGGTGAGGATTTCGGTTGCTTGATCATCACTCACTATCAGCGTCTTCTTAACTACATCACTCCTGATCATGTTCACGTTATGATGCAAGGACGCATTGTGAAATCAGGCGGGAAAGAATTAGCACAACGCCTTGAAGCAGAAGGATATGACTGGATTAAAGAAGAGTTAGGAATCAAAGACGAAACTGTTGGCCAAGAAGCGTAAGTGTTAGGGGGATGAAAATGACTGTAGAAACGAAACTACCAGTAGATCAGGACTATGTCAGCTCCTACTCAAAACAACTTGGAGAGCCGGAATGGTTAACAACCCTTCGTACAGATGCCTTTGATAAAGTAAAGGATCTAAGCCTTCCAGTTGCTGATAAAACGAAAATCACGAATTGGAATTTTACTCAATTCCAGATGCATACAGTGGAAAGTGATACGTTCTCATCATTGAGTGAGCTGCCGGATGAAGCAAAAGAATTAGTTGATTTAGAAAGCAGTGACCAAAGTCTTTATATTCAACGAAATAATACACCTGCTTTTCTTTCTCTTTCAAACGAATTAAAAGACAATGGTGTTATTTTTACGGATATTTTCACAGCTGTAAAAGACCATAGTGAACTAGTACAGAAGTACTTCATGACTGAAGGTGTGAAAACGGATGAGCATAAGCTTACAGCCCTTCATGCCGCGTTGATGAATGGGGGAGTGTTCCTTTACATTCCAAAAAATGTGGAATTGACTCAACCGATTCAAGCGGTATACCTTCATGACAATGCTGAAGTAGCGATGTTCAACCACGTATTAGTAGTGGCTGAAGACAACAGCTCTGTAACGTATGTTGAAAACTACATTTCTACAACAAATGTGGAAAACGGCGTATACAACATCGTTACGGAAGTTTTGGCAAACAATAATGCTAAAGTGGAATACGGTGCTGTGGATAATTTAACAAGCGGACTAACAACGTATGTTAACCGTCGCGGGATCGCGCAAAGAGATGCTCGCATCGAGTGGGCTCTTGGATTAATGAACGATGGAGACACCGTTTCAGAAAACGTGACAAATCTTATGGGTGATGGCTCATATGGTGATACAAAAACCGTTGTCGTTGGACGCGGAAAACAGAAACAAAACTTCACGACGAAGGTTGTTCACTTTGGTAAAAACTCTGAAGGATACATCCTTAAGCATGGAGTGATGAAAGATGAAGCATCTTCCATCTTCAATGGTATCGGTAAAATTGAACACGGTGCGTCTAAGTCGAATGCAGAGCAGGAATCACGCGTATTGATGCTTAGTGAAAAAGCACGTGGAGATGCGAATCCGATCCTTCTTATCGATGAAGATGACGTAACAGCAGGACATGCTGCTTCTGTAGGTCGAGTGGATCCGCTGCAACTCTATTACCTAATGAGTCGTGGAATTCCGCAACATGAAGCGGAACGTCTGGTTATTCATGGCTTCTTGGCTCCTGTGGTAAAACAATTACCGATTGAAGGAGTTAAGAAACAACTTGTTGAGGTTATCGAAAGGAAAGTAAACTAATGGATGTAAAAGAGATTCGTAAACAATTTCCGATTCTCGACCAGGAAGTAAATGGCCATCCACTTGTTTATCTTGACAGTGCCGCAACATCGCAAAAACCGGTTTCCGTTATCGAAGCGATGAATGACTATTACCGTAGATATAACTCGAATGTTCACAGGGGCGTTCATACTCTTGGGACGAGAGCGACAGATGGTTATGAAGGTGCCCGTGAAAAGGTCCGCAATTTCATTAACGCTTCCTCTACTCAAGAAGTGATCTTTACCCGTGGAACGACAACAGCAATCAATACAGTTGCAGCAAGCTACGGTCGTGCCAATCTGTCCGAGGGTGACGAAATTGTGATCACTCACATGGAGCATCACAGTAATATCATTCCTTGGCAACAGTTAGCGAAAGAGACCGGAGCGGCGTTAAAATATGTTCCCCTTCAAGAGGATGGAACGATTGCGATTGAAGATGTACGAGCGACTGTCACATCTCAAACGAAGATTGTTTCGATCATGATGGTTTCAAACGTGCTTGGTACAATGAATCCAATCAAGGAAATCACCAGGATTGCTCATGAAAATGGGGCAGTCATGGTCGTTGACGGGGCACAGGCTGCTCCACATATGAAAGTCGACGTACAAGATCTTGACTGTGATTTCTTTGCCTTCTCAGGTCATAAAATGGTAGGTCCTACAGGGATCGGAGTACTTTACGGTAAGAAAAAACACCTGAACAAAATGGAACCGGTAGAATTCGGTGGGGAAATGATCGACTTTGTCGGGCTTCAGGAATCCACTTGGAAAGAGCTACCGTGGAAGTTTGAAGGCGGTACACCGATCATTGCAGGTGCCATTGGACTTGGAGCTGCAATTGATTTCCTTGAAGAAGTAGGACTTCATAACATTGAAGAACATGAACATAAGCTTGCGGCTTATGCATTGGAGAAAATGAATGAAGTCGAAGGTATGAAAATTTTCGGGCCAAGTGATTTCGGAAAGCGCGCAGGTCTTGTTACGTTTAACATTGATGATGTTCATCCGCATGATGTGGCAACCGTCCTTGATGCTGAAGGGATTGCCGTCCGCGCGGGTCATCACTGTGCACAACCGCTGATGAAGTGGTTGAACGTATCCGCAACAGCACGTGCCAGCTTCTACCTCTATAATACGGAAGAAGATATTGATAAACTTGTTGCAGGCCTATTGAAGACAAAGGAGTTTTTCAGCGATGTCTTTTAATAATTTAGATCAGTTATATCGACAAGTCATCATGGATCATTATAAGAATCCACGAAATAAAGGTTCTTTAGAGGATGGAAGCTTTACCATCGATATGAATAACCCTACTTGTGGAGATCGCATACACCTGACTTTAAAGGTGGAAGATGGGATCGTTCAGGATGCGAAGTTTGACGGTGAAGGCTGTTCGATCTCCATGGCTTCTGCTTCGATGATGACCCAAGCGGTTAAAGGGAAAGATATTGAGAAAGCATTGAAGCTTTCCAAGATCTTCTCTGATATGATGCAAGGCAATGACTATGACGACGATGTGGATTTAGGAGATATAGAAGCATTACAAGGAGTCGCTAAATTCCCGGCCCGTATCAAATGTGCGACACTGGCTTGGAAAGCGATGGAAAAAGGAGTCCAAGAAGAAGAGCAGGAATAAGCTCTTCTCCTACTCTATTTAAGAATGGAGGAATCAACATGGCAAAGAAGATGCCTGAGATCGGAGACTATAAATACGGTTTTAGTGATAAAGACGTATCGATTTTCCGTTCTAAACGTGGTTTGACACGAGAAATCGTTGAAGAAATTTCTCGTATGAAAGATGAGCCTAAGTGGATGCTTGATTTCCGTTTGAAGTCACTGGAGCATTTTTATAATATGTCTATGCCTCAATGGGGCGGAGACATGCAGGAACTGAACTTTGATGAGATCACTTACTATGTGAAGCCTTCTGAAAAGTCAGAGCGCAGCTGGGATGAAGTACCTGAAGAAATCAAGCAGACGTTTGATAAATTAGGTATTCCTGAAGCTGAGCAAAAGTATCTTGCTGGGGTTTCTGCTCAATATGAGTCAGAAGTTGTATACCACAACATGCAATCAGATCTTGAAGACATGGGGATCGTATTCAAAGATACAGATTCTGCTTTAAAAGAAAATGAAGAACTTTTCCGTGAGCACTGGGCGAAGGTTATTCCTCCGACGGATAACAAGTTCGCTGCCCTTAACTCAGCGGTTTGGTCAGGTGGTTCTTTCATCTATGTTCCTAAAGGAATCAAGGTGGATACACCACTACAAGCTTATTTCCGTATCAACTCAGAAAACATGGGTCAATTCGAGCGTACGCTGATCATCGTCGATGAAGGCGCAAGCGTACACTATGTTGAAGGTTGTACAGCACCGGTTTACACAACGAATTCACTTCACTCTGCAGTCGTTGAAATCATCATCAAGAAAGATGCGTACTGCCGATATACGACAATTCAAAACTGGGCGAACAACGTGTTCAACCTGGTTACGAAACGTGCTGTCTGTGAAGCGAACGCAACAATGGAATGGGTGGATGGAAACATCGGCTCTAAATTAACGATGAAATACCCGGCGGTCATCCTTAAAGGTGAAGGCGCCCGTGGTATGACACTATCCATTGCACTCGCAGGTAAAGGACAGCATCAGGATGCCGGAGCGAAAATGATTCACCTGGCTCCAAACACATCTTCTACGATCGTTTCTAAATCCATCTCCAAGCATGGTGGTAAAGTAACGTACCGTGGAATTGTACACTTTGGCCGCAAAGCGGAAGGCGCACGCTCAAACATCGAGTGTGATACGCTGATCATGGATAACCAATCAACTTCCGATACGATCCCTTACAACGAAATTCTTAACGATAACATTTCGTTAGAACACGAAGCGAAGGTATCAAAAGTATCTGAAGAACAATTATTCTATCTTATGAGCCGTGGAATTTCAGAGGAAGAAGCAACAGAAATGATCGTTATGGGCTTTATTGAGCCATTTACGAAAGAACTTCCAATGGAATACGCAGTCGAAATGAACCGCCTGATCAAGTTCGAAATGGAAGGTTCAATCGGATAATATGGCATTCAAACTCCCTTGATGTTTCATCAGGGGAGTTTTTTTATTGCTTATTTTGTAAAGCTTTTTGATGAGTAGTAGTATTAAAACATGGGCCGTTCCTTTCCGCTCCAGGCACTTGCTTTCCGCGGGGAGGAAGTCAAGCCTCCTCGGGCTTTGCCCTGCGGGGTCTCGACCTTTCCTCTATTACCCGCAGGAGTCAAGTGCCTTCCGCTACAATCCACTCTGTGCTTCTATATTCTGACTTCCTATTAACTTATAGACAAACAGAAAGGAGCACAAAACCTCATTAGGATAATTCGAAAATCAGATATTAGTGAATGGCTACCGATATTACCCGCCAAGGATTTAGCTTGTCCTAATATAAATTAGTAATGACAAAAAATAAGAGAACCAATCCATACCTCTTGTAAATGAAAAAAATTTTTTTTGAATTTTTTTGTCACCTTTTGGCTCTGCCACGAAATACTTCTATAGATGGTGAGGGGAACTGCGTAGACTCCTGCGGAAGAACGGGCGTGCCGAGACCCCGTTCGGCTAAGCTGAGGAGGCTCGGCCGAACGTCCGCGGAAAGCGGAGCGGTTCCCCTCACCATCATGCACACACTATATGGCAGTGCCCGGTAGATTAAATGTATGTAACAAAATCTGAGAAAAGAGCCTTCATAATTAACTAAATCCCGCTATTCTTCCCCAATGAATCCAAACATAAGAATTTCCATTTCCCTTATGATAAAATGGACATGTTCATAATAAAGCAGGTGAATGAAGATGATATACATAGGAGTAACAGGCTGGGGAGATCATGATACCCTTTATGAAAATGTTTCCCCAAGGGACAAACTAAAAGAATACGGTGCACATTTTCCGATTGTCGAGGTGGACACAACTTTCTATGCGGTCCAGCCTCTTCGAAATGCTGAAAAATGGGTAAAGGAAACACCGGAAGACTTTAAGTTTATTGTAAAGGCTTATCAGGGAATGACGGGACATCAGCGGGGAGAGATCCCTTTTGAAACAAAGGAAGAGATGTTCAATGCCTTTAAGGAATCCCTTGCTCCGTACGTAGGTTCAGGTAAATTAGCGATGGTTCTGCTTCAATTTCCCCCTTGGTACGATTGTAAAAAGGAGCATGTTGACTATATCCGGTACTGTCGGGAGCAGCTAAAGGGATTTCCATTATCGTTGGAGTTTCGGAATCAAAGCTGGTTCAGACCGGAGTTCCGGGATAAGACGTTAACGTTTATGAAAAAGGAAGGGTGGATCCATAGCATTTGCGATGAACCGCAAGCGGGGGAAGGATCTGTACCACGGGTGTTGGAAACCACTCATAAAGATGCCACGCTCATTCGTTTTCACGGCAGAAATCTGTACGGCTGGAATAAACCGAATGGGGAAGACTGGCGGGAGGTTCGTTATTTATATCGCTATAATCGAGCAGAGCTTGAGGAGTGGATTCCGCATATTCATCAGTTGCACGAAACCTCTGAAGATCTCTATATTCTTTTTAATAATAATTCTGGTGGAGATGCCGCTGACAATGCGAAAGAGCTCATTGAATTATTAGGCCTTGAATATGGTGGACTTGCACCAAAGCAACTGGATTTATTTTAGCTGACAGGAGATGAAAGACAGATGGAATGGATCGTTCTTCTATCAATCGGACTACTAGCAGGAGCGATAGGGTCCCTCGTAGGACTGGGCGGAGGAGTCATCATTGTTCCTGCCCTTATCTATTTCGGTACATATACAAGCTTGATAGAGGGAATGAATCCTCAGACAGCTGTAGGAACATCATTGGTCATTATGATTTTCACAGGGTTATCATCCACCCTGGCTTATTTAAAGCATAAGACCGTTGATTATAAAAGCGGCCTGATCTTCTTTGCCGGCAGCGGGCCGGGTTCAATACTTGGAGCATGGGTAAACAAGGGATTGAACATGGAAAGCTTTAATTTATATTTTGGTATTTTTATGATTCTGATTGCCATTGTGCTCATGATAAGGAACAGGTTGAAGCCTATTGAGAAATTCAAGGATGCCTCTTTTCAACGGGAATTTACCGATCCGGGCGGAAACACCTTCCGATATGGATATCCTCCTGTATTAGGAGCGGCTATTGCCTTTGTAGTTGGATTTACATCTGGTTTATTTGGTATCGGGGGTGGATCATTAATGGTACCTGCAATGATCTTGATTTTTCTTTTTCCACCTCATGTAGCCGTCGCCACTTCCATGTTCATGATTTTTCTATCGGCTTTGGTCAGCTCGGGAACGCATGTCATGTTTGGCAATGTCAAGTGGTTGTATGCACTGGCACTCATTCCAGGCGCCTGGATAGGGGCGAAGTTTGGGGCCTATTTGAATACGAAGCTTGAATCAAAAGTCTTAGTGAGTGTTTTACGGATTATATTGGTTTTAATTGGAATTCGATTGATTTATCAAGGTGTTACAGGATAACATACCTCCAATAGGAGTGAGCAAATAGTGAGAGAAACCATTCATATTTATCATACAAACGACCTTCACAGTCATTTTGAGCATTGGTCAAGGATTCGGGATTTTTTGAAGGTGAGAAAACAATGGCATCTGGATGAAGGGGAGCCTGTTTATCTATTTGATATCGGAGATCATGTAGACCGCTGGCATCCATTAAGTGAAGCGACTTTAGGAAAAGGAAATATCGATTTTCTAAATGAAGTCGGCTTTGATGCAGTAACAATTGGGAACAATGAAGGAATTACACTGGACTATGAAGATTTAAACAGCCTCTATGAAAATGCAGATTTTCACGTGATTGTAGGCAATCTATTAGATCGGTCGTCGCAGCTTCCAAGCTGGGTCAAAACCCATCATGTTTATCAAACGAATAGTGGCATGAAGATTGGTGTCCTCGGATTGACAGCTTATTTCAAACCTTTTTATAAAGCCCTGGGCTGGAATATTACATCTCCTGTGGAGGAGCTTGAGAAATTGGTTCAAGAGCTTCACCCGCAGGTGGATATGGTGATTCTTCTTTCCCACCTGGGGATTCGGGATGATGAGCTGATTGCAGAGCGATTTCCCGAAGTAGACGTTATCCTTGGAGCTCATACCCATCATGTTTTGCATCAAGGAAAAGAAATTAAGGGGACCATGCTTGGCGCAGCAGGAAAATATGGTCATTATGTCGGTCATATGATGATTGAGGTTGACACTGCCAATAAAAAGATTGTCGGCAAAAAAGCACAACTTTATGAACAGCAGGAACTTCCCTTTGTCGAAAAGGAAGAGCAGGAAAATCTCGAGTGGTATCGAGAAGGAGAGGATTTGTTAGGGGAGGAAGTAACCGAGCTTGCCAAACCCCTGCCAGTGGATTGGTTTAATCCTTCCCCACTTCCAAATGTGTTATGTGATGCTCTTGCTGAATGGTGCGAGGCTGATTGTGCCTTCCTCAATTCAGGCTTACTCATTGATGGACTGAATGAGGGGGCAGTGACGAAACAGGATCTGCACCGGATTTTGCCTCATCCCATCAATCCATGTCTCATCGAGATGAAGGGGGCAGAGCTGAAGGAAATCATTAAACAAACATTTAATGAGGAATGGCCGCATCTTCAAGTAAAAGGATTAGGGTTCAGAGGCAAGGTGATGGGCCGGTTTGTATATACGAATATTCAATTCAAAGGCCATGAAATCTTAATCGATCACAACCCGATTGATTCACAGAAGATATACAAGCTTGCCTTACCTGATATGTTCACGTTTGGCCACTTCTTTCCAGACCTTCAAAGGTTCGGGAAAAAATACTTTATGCCTGAGTTTTTACGGGATATCCTCCAGTGGAAATTAAAGCAGTAAATGTATCACCGTTTCCATCCTCACGTCATACATATGAGGGAAAGGAGCGATGACACATGATGAATGTATCTCCGATTACCATTCAGAGACATACCTTTTTAGCGATTTCTGTTGAACTGCCTAAAACCAATCTCCTCGTTGTGACGAGTGATATAGGATATATAATGTGTGGGGCACTGGACGTAGCGTTACTAAATGAGAAGTTGAAAGATAGAGGGATCATTGCGGGAAGAGCCGTCGGTGTAAAAACAATCGATCAGCTCCTGGACGCCCCTCTGGAATCCATCACATATGAGGCAGAAAATCGCGGCATCACACCGGGCATGATCGGCCGGGATGCATTGTTGAAAATGATATAAGAGTTAAAAGGACCAGCTGCTTTTTTGAAAGCGCTGGTTTTTTGTTGGGTGAATATCAACACCCGCTTTATATTCTTTCATGAATAATTAACAATATATAAGGAATTACACCTTGCAAGAACGTTTTTATCCTTTATAATGGAGATACTAGGAAATTTTGTCGAAAAATGAAAGAATTACATAGGAGAATTCTATGAGGCTTATATCAACTAGGGCTTTGAAACCGGGCATGGTTCTAGCTACAACCGTATATAATATGAGAGGTCAAGCTTTAATTCATGATAACGTTCCGATTACAGAACGGATGATTTTCAGATTGCAGGAGCTTAGTATTCAGTATGTCTATATTGAAGACTCCCTTTCGAAGGGAATCCATGTAAAGGGAACCGTTTCGAGTAAGGTAAGACAGCAAGCTGTAAACAATATTGAGATGGCCTTTAATCAACTAAGCGCATCGAAAGCGCCACCTGGTGTGCTCATGATTGAAGATAGTGCCAAGCAATTGAAGCAGGTGATTGATGTAGTCTTGTCTGAAGTAAAGGCGAATCATGATCTCCTAACCATTTTGACGGATGTTTTCACATATGACTCCTATATTTTTCACCATTCATTTAATGTGACTTTGTATACGTTATCCATAGGTCTGGAACTTAAACTGTCTACTAAACAGCTCGAGCAGTTAGGCGTGGGGGCAATTTTGCATGATATCGGTAAGATGCTTGTGCCGGAGGAAATTCTGCTGAAACCAGGGAAGCTGACAGAAGACGAATTTGGTGAAATCAAGAAGCATTCAGAACACGGTTTTGAGATTTTGCGACAGCTTCATTCTGTGTCCCTGATCATTGCTCACTGCGCGTACCAGCACCATGAGAGGCTTGATGGATCTGGTTATCCTCGAGGGATCAAAGGTGAGGATATCCACCCCTTTGCCAAAATCATAGCGGTGGCAGATGTATTCGACGCCATGACGTCAAATCGTGTGTACCGGAAAGCCATGCTTCCACATCAAGCGCTGGAGGTATTATATGCAGGAAGCGGTACTCTGTTTGATGCAAATGTGATTGAAGCCTTCAGGTCTTCTGTGGCCATGTATCCGAATGGGATGGTTGTCGAGCTGAATGATGGCCGAAAAGGAATTGTGACCGATCAAAATAAAGGTGTAACGGATCGACCGGTGATTCGGATCATCGAAGAATATGGACAGGAAATACAAACGCCTTATGCCATGGATTTAAGTACGGAATTAGATAAGGTGATTACCGGGTTTGATCCGGATTATGAACCCCAATCTCTTAAAATTAAATAATTTTTTTGCGTTAAACCCCTCTTACTTTGCATACAAATAGCTTGTAAGGGGGGATTTTTTTGTCAAAGTTTAAAACATACAAACCCCGAAGAGGAGGGCCGCTGCCTTTTCGTTATGTGATGATCATCACGATTCTATTCTTTATGATTTCGACTGGATTCGGATTGTGGATCATTAACAAAGGTTTGAAACCGACACTGCTTGCGTATGCTGAAACTCAAACCAGCAGGATCGGTACGTTGGTTATCAATAAAGCGATAAACAAAAAAATTGCCGATGTTCTTGATATTTCGGATATAACCGAAGAAGTGAAGAATACAGAAGGCGACATTGTTTCATTTAAATATAATACTCAAACCATCAACCGGGTTCAGGCAGAAATCACCAACTTAGTTCAGCAAAACCTTCAAGAAGCAGAAGAAGGAAATTTAGAAAACCTTGAATTTATTACCGAAGTGGAAATTGATGAAGGGAAGTCTAAAGCAGCGAAAGGGATTACTTACTCGGTGCCTCTTGGTCAAGCGACCAACAACGTGTTACTCGGTAACCTTGGGCCAAAAGTGCCGATTCGCTTTCATTCGATCGGAGATGTCCGTTCTGATATTAAAACTACGGTAGAGCAATTTGGGATTAATAATGCTGTTGTGAAAGTGTTTGTCGAGCTGGAAGTCAATGTCCAGATCATCATTCCATTTGCAACGAAAACCGAAACCATCAAGCAGGATATCCTGGTTGCCATGGGTACCGTTCACCTGGATGTACCGCAGTTTTATAACAATGGAGGAGGGGAATCCAGTCCTTCCATTGAAATTCCCACAAATTAGTCAGGAAAAAAAGTTGTCAAAAGAATGATAGTTTGTTATATTAATAAAGAAAATTTTATAACACACCACATCATCAGTCCGATGGGGTAGAGGCGCAGAGTTCAAGAGTAAGCTGTTTGAGAATGACAACTGTGAGAACAGATGAAAGGGAACTTTTGCCGAAGTAATTATGCATGTCGAATGTGTATTTGCTGGGGTTATCTTGAAGAAGGATAACACTGTCATTATAGGGAAATCTCTATAATGGGGAGCTACAGATCGTGATGGAGCACTTAAATTACTTCCTAAGGTAATGATAGCTTCTCTATCGTTGCCTTTTTTTATTATCCTCTATCATGCTACGATGGTTCCCCCCTATCAAATAGGAGGAGGACATTATGGAAAACACGATTTACTCACTATTACCACCCCTTTTAGCCATTCTTATGGTTATACTTACGAGACGGGTTCTACTTTCACTGGGAGTAGGGATCGTTGCGTCTGCCTTTCTGTTAGCAGATTTCTCAATTTCGAAAACATTCAGCTTTATGTGGGACGCCTTTAAAGGCATCTTTGTCGCAGATGGAGCACTCAACACCTGGAATGTCTATATTATTTTCTTCTTACTCATTCTTGGAGTCATCACAGCATTTGTGAATATTTCCGGCGGTAGCCGCGCATTCGGTGAATGGGCGATGAAACGTGTGAAAACGAGAAAAGGGGCGCAGCTTCTTGCAGCCGTTTTAGGTATCATAATTTTTATTGATGACTATTTTAACGCCCTTGCCGTTGGACAGGTTTCGAGACCCATTACGGATCGTCACAAAATTTCACGTGCGAAACTGGCCTATATCATCGACTCGACATCGGCACCCATTTGTGTCGTTTCACCAATCTCAAGTTGGGGAGCGTACATCATCGGTATTATCGGTTCGATTCTGGCTACACACAGTATCACAGAGTACACAGCATTTTCAGCCTTCGTTCAAATGATTCCGATGAACCTTTATGTCTGGGCAGCTGTCCTGCTTGTCATCATGGTTGCTGCTAAAGGCCTGGACTTTGGAAAGATGAAAGAGCATGAAGTCAGAGCCCTTGAAACGGGAGCCCTTTATGATCCTGAAAAAGAGATTCCAGGCGAATTGAAGAATGATCTGCCTGTCAGCTCGAAAGGATCAGTAGGTGATCTTGTCTGGCCGATCGTAGCTCTTGTTATCGGTACGATTGGAATGATGCTCTGGACAGGATATCAAGCAGTTGGATCTTTTGACATCCTGCCGATTTTTGAAAATACAGATGTAACGAAATCATTATTATATGGTGGGTTATTCGGTCTCCTTGTTGCACTGATCTTCTTCCTTCGTCAAGTCAGCTTGAAAGGAATCGAAGGGAAAGCCGTTGGAACAGCAGTAGTGGAAGGGATTAAATCCATGCTGCCAGCCGTTTACATCCTTATCTTCGCCTGGACGATCGTCACATTGATCGATCAATTGCAAACGGGTACGTACCTTGCGGGTCTGGTTGAACAATCAAGCTTACCGATGCAGGCACTTCCGGTCATCTTGTTCTTAGTTGCCGGAATCATGGCATTCTCGACGGGAACCTCATGGGGATCTTTCGGAATCTTACTTCCGATCGCCGGTGAAATTGCTGCAGCGACAGATGTAAGCATCTTACTTCCTGCGATGGCAGCTGTTTTAGCTGGATCCGTATTGGGAGATCACTGTTCTCCAATTTCGGATACAACCATCCTTTCCTCTACAGGAGCAGGAAGCAACCATATCGATCACGTTCTTACACAGCTTCCATATGCATTAATCGGAGCGGTTGCTGCATCGATTGGATACCTTGTATTAGGATTCACTGGAAGTACGCTGTTCGGTCTCGGTGTTGTGATCATTTTAATCGTCGCATTCGCTTTTCTGTTTGGTGAAAAAGCAAAACCAGCTGTTTCAGAACAATAATTAAATGAAAAACCAGGAGCTCATCGGCTTCTGGTTTTTTATTATGCATTCGTATTGATGACAGGGTATTTATTAAAACCCGTGCTGGTATCCCTAAACCCAACTCAACCTTTCAGATCATTAATCCTTCATGGTTCGACAAAATTCTTATAGTGATATAGTACCTGTCCCGATTTTAAAAAATCTCTCTATAAGCTTCAAAATAGCTTTGACAATTGCCGTGGAACTAGCTATACTGACTTTAGATTATAAATAATCTGAAAATATAAAAATTTCAAATACCTTAATATGGTAGTTGAAAAGAACTAGGGGGGAACCAACATGGAGAAACGTGCCCAGTTTGGAACACGAGCAGGATTTATTCTAGCTGCTGTCGGATCAGCAATCGGTTTGGGAAACATTTGGCGTTTTCCAGCAGTAGCGTATGAAAATGGTGGAGGAGCATTCTTTATTCCATATTTATTCGCTCTTCTTACAGCAGGTATTCCATTATTAGTGCTTGAATTTACGTTAGGTCATAAGTACCGTGGGTCGGCGCCACTATCTTATTTCCGTCTTAATAGGAAATCAGAGTGGCTTGGCTGGTGGCAGGTATTAATCGCATTTGTCATATCTACCTATTATGCCGTCATTATCGCATGGGCGATGTCGTACAGTGTGTTTTCTTTCAATTTAGGTTGGGGGAAGGATACAGAGTCATTCTTATTCAATGACTATTTGAAGCTGACGGTTGATCCCGGTCAGACAGGCAGTATCGTTCCTGGAGTATTCATTCCGCTTGTATTGGTATGGGTGATTACATTAGGGATTCTTTTCAAAGGTGTAAAGAAAGGAATCGAAGTAGCGAATAAGATCTTTATTCCGGCACTAGTTATTTTATTCTTAATCATTGTTGTTCGCGCTTTAACATTACCTGGAGCATTGGATGGTTTAGATGCTTTCTTCAAACCGGATTTCAGCAAAATAGCTGACCCTGGTGTTTGGGTAGCGGCTTACGGACAAATTTTCTTCAGCTTATCCATCGCATTCGCGATTATGATTACGTATTCCAGTTACCTTCCGAAGAAATCGGATATCACAAATAACGCATTCATCACGGGTTTCAGTAACTCAGGGTTCGAATTGCTGGCAGGTATTGGGGTATTTGCTGCTTTAGGCTTCATGGCTCAATCTCAAGGTGTAGGGGTTCAGGAAGTAGTAAGCGGGGGAGTTGGATTGGCGTTTGTGGTATTCCCGCAGATCATTAACGAATTCCCGGCTCTTAACGGTTTATTCGGATTCTTGTTCTTTGCTTCCCTTGTGTTAGCGGGACTGTCCTCACTCATCTCGATTACGGAGACGTATGTAGCAGGGGTTTCTGAAAAGTTCGGAATTTCCCGTACCAAAGCCGTTCTGTTCGGTGGAGGTCTTTCTGCGATCATCTCGATCTTATTTGCCACTCAGGGCGGATTACTCTTCCTGGATGCGGCAGATTACTTTATCAACCAGTTTGGTGTAGCATTCGCCGGATTAGTTGAAGTGGTGGTGATTGCCTGGTTCCTGCGCAAGTTAGGTGCTTTCCAATCTCACGCTAATGGAATTTCGGATATCCAGCTTGGTGCCTGGTGGAAAATATGCTTAGGCGTCATCACACCAATCGTTCTTGGATGGATGATGTTCGGATTATTCAAAATGAATTTATTAAGAGAATTTGAAACTGAAACTGGAAACTATGGAGGTTACTCAGATGCCTTCATCCTTTACAGCGGATGGTTTGTTGCAGGATTCGCAATTCTTGCAGGTGTTGCCTTCTCATTCAAACGCTGGCATTCGAAAACAGAAGCTGAAAGCTATAAGGAGGTTGGCTAACATGACTGGTAGTGCGATTGCAATGATGATTGTAGGAATGGTCATCATCTGGGGTGGATTAGCAGCTAGTATCATTAACGCTGTTTCCAAATCCAAAAAACAGGTGTAGAGAGTAAAAAGATGAAGCAGACGATGGGTTAACCATTGTCTGCTTTTTTAACGTTTTTTGCTTTTGATTCTGTCTTGGCGTTCCCACATGCGTAAGTGAGGGTAAGGATCAAATGACCATTCCGTCAAACCATTATCCTTGTACATTCCGTAGTGCAGATGAGGAGGGAATTTCCCTGATGTCCCAGGGGGGCCGTATCCGGAGCTCCCAACACCGCCAATAACCATTCCCGGTTCCACCACTTGACCTATATGAAGATCTTTAGAGAAACCACTAAGGTGGGCAAAATAATGATACGTATTATTAATGTCACGTATGCCGATACGCCAGCCTCCATATCGGTTCCATCCTTTCATCTCAACGATTCCATACGATGTCGCTCTTACAGGTACACCATAATCAGCAAAGAGGTCCGTCCCTTCGTGAATGCGTCTTCCTCCCCAACCACGGGCATCACCCCAGGTGTTCCGGTAACTGTAGTTGAATCTGAGGGGAAGGGGGAAGGCTTTCTGGTTTAGGTGGATGGTACCGTATTGTTTATAGATTTTTGCATTTCCCATGATGATACTGACCGTTTTATCACGTTTGTAATAGTCCCACAGAGCAAGCTTGAAGTTATCCCGGTCAATTCCGTATCGTAATATAAAATCTGTCAAACCAGCCAGTATATCTTCATCACTCTTCAGGCTGGCTTTTCCATCGAAGTCTCCATCCCGGCCTATCCCGTTGAAGAGGGCGATCGTTTCTGGATTGTCATCTTCCCGGTTGGGATTCATAGGACCGACCCATTTTTCCGGCTCCATATAGACCGATATAAGTGAAGAGGGCTTTTCCCTATCTTTGCGGGCAAACCGCAGACTGCGTTCGTATTGATCAACAGCAGCAAGATAGTACCAGGGAATATGAGTCAGAGCCGCGCTTTTCTGAAATAACTCCATCCTTTTCGTGTGAACCTGTTCGTCTGTCAGCTTTTCCGCAGCAAAGGTTTGACAAGGACCTATCAACATGCAGATAGCCACAAAGGCTAAGACCAATCGTTTGTACAAAATAATCCCTCCATTTTTAGGGGCCTACTTCTAGTTTGTATCGTTCATCGGGATTCATAATCATCAATAAATGGTAATAGGGTATCACATGCTTGTTTTCACTTTTTTAGTATGATAAAGTGACAAAAGAAGTATATTGATGATGGCTTTTTTTACATAAGATGAACGATTGAGAAAGCGTTTCACTCTTTGCCTAAGTCAGAATTATTTAGGATTGGAGATGAGGGGTATGAGTAAGAAAGATGAACACATTCGTAAACCGGATTGGCTGAAAATTAAGCTGAATACGAATGATAACTATATGGGCTTGAAGAAAATGATGCGTGAGAACAACCTTCATACAGTATGTGAAGAGGCTCGTTGTCCTAATATTCATGAATGTTGGGGAACTAGAAGAACAGCTACCTTCATGATTCTTGGAGATATTTGTACACGGGCATGCCGTTTCTGCGCAGTAAAAACAGGTCTGCCAACTGAATTAGATCTGAAAGAACCAGAACGCGTTGCTGATTCTGTTCAATTAATGAACCTGAAGCATGTAGTTATTACTGCGGTTGCACGTGATGACCTGAAAGATGGTGGATCGCAAGTATTTGCTGAAACGGTTCGTGCCATTCGTCGTAAGAGCCCGTTCACTTCCATAGAAGTATTACCTTCCGATATGGGTGGAATTTTCGATAATATCAAGACATTGATGGATGCAAAGCCAGACATCATGAACTACAATGTCGAAACCGTTCGTCGGTTGACTCCAAGAGTTCGTGCCCGCGCCACTTACGATCGCACATTGGAATTCCTGCGTCGTGCAAAAGAATTAAATCCGGAAATTCCAACAAAATCAAGTATCATGGTTGGTCTTGGGGAAACGAAGGAAGAAATTCTTGAAACAATGGATGATCTGCGTGCAAGTCATGTGGATATTGTGACATTAGGTCAATACCTGCAACCATCTAAGAAACACTTGAAAGTACAGAAATATTATCACCCGGATGAGTTTGCTGAACTGCGTGAAGCAGCGATGGAAAAAGGCTTCAGTCACTGTGAAGCAGGACCCCTCGTTCGTTCTTCCTACCATGCAGATGAGCAAGTTAATGCAGCTGCCAAAGCAAGACAAGCAGCCGGTGAGCAAGAAGTTCAAAAGGCATAACTTTTCATATATAAAAGGACTGACTTGAAGGAGAAGATCTCTAACAGTCAGTCCTTTTTATAGCAAAGAGCTAATCGACCATGTTATCTGTGTTATCTTTTCGCTTTTGGCGGTCTTTGTTGATTTTGTGGACATCATCGTCTTGCATTTCGTATTTCTCAGATGTCATTTCACCATTTGGATTTTCACCTGCGTCTACATTTCTTCCCTGAGGAGAATCCTGCAGCATAAGGTTGATGGTATCATCAATGGCTGTGTTGGCGTTACGGCTATCGCTATCCATTTTAGCCAGGTTTTCTACATTGCGCATCAGGCTCTTGTCATCGGTCACATAGACATGGTACCAACGGGGAATAACCGACATGGCTGTTTTCTTTACTTGGTCAGCTACTTCAAAGCGGCCGTCTTTATCCTTTTTGTCCGTCACGTATGAAATCAGCACTTCTTCGTCAGTTACAAGAGTGGAACAATCCTTGACGTCTGGGAGTGAGACACTCATTTTGCTGATAGTGTCGGCTACTTGTTCCCGATTGATGCTGTACATATCCTTAGTGGAAATGGTTTGACCACCTGTGGGACTTTTCTGTTGTCGAACATAGCCGAAGTCCTCGCCGCGTTGAGCACCTTTTTTCGTCCAGCTATTTTCGTTGTACAGGTCCTCCCGGTCATTCACGTTAATGGTATTTCCATTGTTGTGAAACATTTCTTCATTGGCCGTGTCAATACCATCGCAAGCAGTTCCGATTAGCGCAATACTTAGTACAGTTGTACCCAGAATGAATTTATTCAAGTTAAACACCCCCTATTTGATAGGGTGACCATCTCTTATGACAATTTTTCATAGTAATTAATGGACAATCCGTTATAATTTAAGATAAGGAAATGAAAGTGGGTGGACAAGATGATTTGTGTGCAGAATACATGCTACGAAATCGTTGAAGAATTTAGAGACGGATTCAACGAGGAAGCATTTAAGGAAAGATATAGCGACATCTTAAGTAAATACGACTTTATCCTTGGGGATTGGGGATATGGCCAGCTCCGCTTAAAAGGATTCTTTGATGATCATAATCAAAAAGCCTCTTTTGACACAAAGGTGAGTACACATAAGGATTACTTGTATGAATACTGTAACTTTGGCTGCGCTTATTTTCTTGTGAAAAAAGTCAATAAATAATGGTGGAAAAGGAACAAACCGTCCAGTTTGTTCCTTTTATTATTTTACTTATTTTCAGTATATGGAGGTTCTTCATTCACATCGGGATCTGCATGAACAGGGTGTGATCCAGGCTCCTGACGTGGGATATCCTGATGAAGTGATTTATTTTCATAGTTGAAAGCACTGTAATATCGCTGCCCTTCTTTCCAGGGAGTGCTTTTGTTCTCAACGGGAGTATGCTTTCCTCGGGGAGCACCGTATGGCCCTTCTGGCAGTGTTTCCGGTACGATAAAATTTCGGTATGTTTCAACATTGGAAAAGTCGCTATATACTTCTTCTTCTTTGTCTCTTGGTTCTTTACTCATATATCTCCCACCTTTCATACTTGTAGTATGTGAGAGTGGGGTGTACTTCATTCTTAATAGTCCGCTGTAAGAACGACTACATAATGATTTCTCCTAGAAAGTCCCTCAACTCATCGGCTTCTTCCTCCGTTAGCTTGAATACACTTTCTACATATCCAGGTTCATCCAGGTCATCCCTGCCGACGATCGCGAATCGACTGCCTTGAAGGTCTAATACTAAAGATTTCCCGTAATAGCGAGCTGTCTGGGTAATCGCTAAGTCGTACCGCTGATTTTCCCCCATAAAACTCACAAAGCGTGTTTTTGTATTTTCTGTATCATCGTATAAATAAAATCGTTCACTCATGACGATGTCCTCCTCTTTTTTTTGCTTATCTCATCATACCAAACTGAGCTTAGAATTGCAGGATGTACCTGTATGACAGTGAGGGAAATATGTTAAAATAAAAGGGAGGATCGTTCATAGAGAGGGGTGCACCATGTATTTCGTAGATAGAGAAAAGATAGAGGAAATATTATTGTATATGAATGAGCAGTTAAAGACTGTTAGTGAACATGATCAATGGGACGGAACATTAGAAAAATTAGCTTTGGAGCGAATGGCTCACACGATTATTGAATCTATACTCGATGTAGGAAACAGTATGATCGACGGTTTCATTATGAGAGATCCGGGAAGCTATGAGGATATCATAGATATTCTTCTGGATGAAAAGGTCATTGGAGACAAGATGAGTGAGGATCTTAAACGACTTGTTGCAGAGCGTAAGGTTCTTGTTCAAGAGTATACAGCCATTCATCATGAGCAGTTACATACGATTTTAAACGAGGTACTCCACTCGTTGGAGAAGTTTCCCCAACAGGTTCGGAGCTACCTTGAAAATGAATTGGGACCTGTGTCTGCATTTAAAAATTAATCAACATTTGACAGCGCTTTCTATATAGGAAGCGTTTTGTTTTATTTATGGAATGCATTTTACCGAAAATAGCACAGGCTCTACAGGAATTTGGACATACTATACACAAAGCATACGGAGGTACATAATGAAGGAATATAAAGGTTACTTAATTGATTTAGATGGCACAATGTATAAAGGAAAAGAGAAAATCAAAGAAGCAGGAGATTTTGTTAAACGATTACAAAAAAAGGGATTACCTTATCTGTTTGTCACCAATAATTCTTCGAGAAGACCGGAACAGGTTGCTGAAAAATTGCAGTCCTTTGATATACCTGCCACGAAGGAACAGGTATTTACTACGTCAATGGCGACAGCACAGTATATGGCGAAGAAAAAGCCAAATGGGACGGCATATGTCATCGGGGAAGAAGGAATCCGTTCGGCACTGGAAGAGATCGGCATCACCTTTCAGGATGAGAAACCTGATTTCGTGGTAGTGGGAATTGATCGTGATATTAATTACGAGAAGCTATCCCTAGCTTGTTTAGGCGTGAGAAATGGAGCAACGTTTATTTCAACCAATGGAGATATCGCGATTCCGACTGAAAGAGGGTTACTTCCAGGGAACGGTTCCCTTACATCAGTTGTCACAGTCTCCACACAAACTGAACCGGTCTTCATCGGGAAGCCTGAATCGATCATTATGGAGCAGGCGCTATCTGTACTGGGGGTGCCTAAGAAAGATACGTTAATGGTTGGGGACAATTATGATACAGATATATTAGCCGGGATAAACGCCGGTCTTGATACACTGCTAGTTCATACAGGTGTAACAACCAAAGAAGCTTTGAGTTCTAAGTCTATTCAACCAACCTATACAATTGAAACGTTAGATGAATGGAATCTATAACAATAAAAAAGTGGGGGCTGTATTTACAGCCTCCACTTCCTCTAAACCCTTCTGAGTACTCAAATAGAAAAAATTTCTTAAATTAGTAACATATTCATAATAGACAACCCTCGTTCGTATAAGTAAAATAGAACTAGTGTTAAAAGAAGTAATCAAAATACTATTTATACTCCGGGACCTGTGTAAGGGTCTTTTTTATGACTGTCTATGCCTCTATAGATAGTGGGTGAGTATAAATAATAGCAGGAACGAAAATTATACTCCTAAAGTATTATGTGATTTTTCCTCTAACTAATTTTTCCATTACACTATTTGAGTACTCAGAAGGACCAGGAAGACAGGATTTGAAAAAACAATAAGAATATAAAGATTTTTCTTGAAAAATATTACGAAATGAAGTGTAAAGGTATGCAACTAGGGTAAACAACTAAGGTAGTAAGGGACTATTAGCATTGATACCTTTTCAATTTCTAACTATTCTTTACGAATTCAAACAACTTTAAGAATGAAAGTCACTGTTTCTTATTGATTTTCGAAACATTCCACGTCATTTCTAAAGAATTTTTAAAAGGGTAGTGAGGTAATGAGTATTACAGTTACAGGACTTGTCGGAAAGAAAATAAGGCACCATAGAAGAGCAAAAGAAATCACCATACAAGAATTAAGTCACAAATGTGGATTGACGGTTAATTATATTTCGTTGATTGAAAAGGGAGAGGCGAACCCGTCCCTGAATAAACTATTTGCCATCGTATGTGCCCTGGAAGTTCATTGGGAAGACATTATGCCGACTTGTGAAGAGCACGATGACATCTACAATCAAACGATTCTTTAATGAACTAATTTTCTCTTTTTAATTTCTTGTTCGATCAGAATGATAAATTCATTACTGAGTTTTAACTGTTTTGCTTTCTTATAGGCATCGATAAGGGCTTGGTCACTTAGGAGCCGGATAGGATTTCACCTCAATTATTCTTCGTATGTAGCATGTGAAATTCTCTCGAATCTCATAAAAGTGATAGCCTTTATTTGGTGTTTATTCGTGCAGAAGCCTTGTTACAACTATATTGACGTTAATTACAACTATAGTTGTAATTATATAAAAATATTCATCGATGTGCAATAATAAAGTTAGTTAAAAGGATCTATATATATGAAGTATGTAATCATTTAGGGAATACAGTATGATTATTTTGTTAGCGTATTTATTCACTTCTTCAATCACTAAAAAATCAGACGACCCATGTCGTCTGATTTGGATACTTATTCAACCTCATTCTGCGCATTTCGCCCTGTGTGCCAAACGACTGGAAGCAGCCGCTGCAATAGCTCCGACAATATCATCCAGGAAGGTATGACACATACCGGATGATTTATCATTCAGCCTCTCCAGAATTCCTGGTTTTTGCTTGTCGATATATCCGTAGTTCGTAAATCCGATCGATCCATATACATTCACAATCGAAAAGGCCAGGATTTCATCCACACCATATAGTCCTTCATCTACTTCAATAATCGCTTGAAGCGGTTCTTCAAGCATCTTTTTCTCAGCCAATATATCAAGTTGAATACCTGTCAGTATTGCATTCTGTACTTCCCGCTTCGTTAACACACGTTCAACATTATAGACACATTCCTTTAGTTCAAGATCAGGATGATATTTTTGTTGAAGGTACATGACCAATTGAGCGATATCTTCAATCTCCACTCCTCTATCATGCAGCCATTTACGTGCCGTTTTCTCTAATAAATCCATTGATTCTTTATCCTTCATCCTATTCACCTTTTCTTTGAAAGATTATAAAACCCCTATTTCGATTAGACGAAGCCTTGTTTTACACATATGATTCCTATTTAAAAAATAGACATAATAATAGCTTCTACTCTCATTCTTGCCCATCTCCAGTTTCAGATATTCATAAATGTCTTTAAAGCTTATATTCATATAATTTGAGTCCTTCAAAACGAAGGGAAATGACAATATGAAAAAGAACTTCTTTGCCACAGATCACCCTGCGAAAAAGAAAAAGACGGTCACTTTAGATAGGAGAGATCAACATGTCTCAAGAAATATTAATCAATCATTTTGGATTGCATCCAGAGAGGGCATTCTTTGATGGAATGATGAATCGATATATGGTTGGGGGGTTAGTATATAGTATTGTCGGTGTTACGAATATGGAACAAGAAACCTTGGTGGAACTCTACAAATTGGCAGAACACCTTAAAAGTCAGGGGGATCGCCATGTTTCAACCTTCGTTCCTAACAACGAAGGAAGATTTCTTGTTGTCGAAAAAGATAAAGACTTTGTGGTGCTGCGAAATGAAAGCATCCAATCCCCCCCAGATAATAAGCTGGGAAGAAAGTTAAGCAAATTCCATTTCAGGGGACGGACCTTTGAAGAAAAGGTGGAGAAAATAAATCGTATGGGCCAGTGGAAGAGTCTGTGGGAAAAGCGGCTTGCCCAGTTAGAGAAAGCGTACTATCAGGTTATCCAGGATCAGCCGGCTGATGAGTTTGACCGTCGTTTTGTTGAGAGCTATCCTTATTATAGTGCTTTGTCAGAAAACGCCATTCAGTACCTGGTGGATACGGAGCTTGATGAGGACCCGAAGCAAGAGGATGCAGGCACGATTTGCCATGAGCGTTTTCTTCAATCTACATGGGGGACTGAGGTATGCATTCATTTTCCATTTCAGTGGGTGTTCGATCACTGCAGCAGGGACATAGCGGAGTGGGTGAGGGAAAGATATTTTATGAAAAGCCAAACGTTTCATCCTGAGCTTCAGGAATTTATGAGAGAGTATGAATCCATCACCCCACTTTCACCATTCTCATGGAGACTGCTGTATTCACGACTTCTGTTTCCCTTGCATTATTTCGAATGCATCGAGGAGTATTATATTTCAGAATCTGAGCAGCAGAAGAAGGTAGTAGAAGAGAAGCTGGAGAACTATCTGAAAAATTCTCATCAATATGAGGCCTTTCTGTCTGACTTTTATCATATGTCCGAAGTTCCGGTGAAAAAATGGGGAATTCCCCTTGTTGCATGGCTCTAAATGATCAATGTCTTCATAGACTTTAACCCCCTGCATCCCTTCACTTTTATGCTAAACTGAAGGAAAGTGAAGGGAAGGTAGGGGATACATATGAAGCCATCCATATACATTACGAGAAAATTGCCTGAATCAGTGATTGCACCATTGCAGAGTGAATTTGAAGTCGACATGTGGGAACATGGGGATGTCCCGGTGCCAAGGGATATTCTTCTCCGTAAAGCAGAGAGTTCCACTGCTTTACTTACGATGCTGTCGGACCGGATAGACAAACAGCTATTACAGAACGCTCCTTCTTTGAGGGTAGTGGCCAATCTTGCGGTGGGCTATGACAATATAGATCTTGAAGCGGCAAAAGAATTAGGCATAACCATTTGCAACACGCCGGATGTCCTAACGGAAACTACGGCCGACTTAACCTTTGCTCTGTTAATGGCGACGGCAAGACGAATCGTTGAAGCGGATCGTTATATTAAAGAAGGAAAATGGAAAAGCTGGTCACCCCTTCTCCTTTCCGGCATGGATATTCATCATAAAACCATTGGCATCGTCGGGATGGGAAGTATTGGCGAAGCGGTGGCCAGAAGAGCCAAGGGGTTCAATATGAATGTTCTTTATCATAATCGTTCCAGGAAGCATGAAGCGGAAAGAGCCCTTGGAGTTCAATATGTAACTTTTGAAGAACTTTTAATCCAGTCGGATTTCGTTGTTGTGCTTGCTCCACTGAATGCGGGAACGAAAGGCATGTTCCAGGAAGAACAATTCACCATGATGAAAAAAACAGGGATTTTCATCAATGCAGCCCGTGGTGCGATTGTAAGCGAAGAGGCATTAGAAAAAGCATTAAAGAGGGGTGACATTGCAGGTGCTGGATTGGATGTATTCGAAGCGGAGCCGATTGATACCGATCATCCCCTTCTTGCCTTTGATCAAGTTGTCGCCATCCCCCATATCGGCAGTTCCTCGAAAGAAACCCGTTATGAAATGATGGCCTTATGCGTGGAGAACATTCAGGCAGTTTTAAAAGGAGATCAACCGAAGACGGAAGTACAATGAAAAAAAGCCTAAATCCGATTAAGGATTTAGGCTTTAACGTGAATGGAATTAGAATACTTGCTCTACTTCAACGATACCTGGAACTTCTTCCACTAAAGCGCGTTCGATTCCTGCTTTTAGCGTGATCGTTGAGCTTGGGCAGCTTCCACAAGCACCTAGAAGGCGTAATTTAACGATTCCGTCTTCGACGTCCACTAGTTCGCAGTCTCCACCATCGCGAAGTAGGAACGGACGTAATTTATCTAATACTTCCTGAACTGGTGCAATCATTTCGTTTTCAGCCATAATTATCTACTCCTTTCCTTACTCTCTATTATAATGACATATTCACAAAAAATCTATCAACCTGCAAACTATTGGGAATTTCTTTTTTGGAAATTGTTTTTCATGAATTTTAGTGTGAAAAATGGACCGTTCCTTTCCGCTCCAGGCACTTGCTTTCCGCGGGGAGGAAGTCGAGCCTCCTCGGGCTTTGCCCTGCGGGGTCTCGACTTTTCCTCTATTTCCCGCAGGAGTCAAGTGCCTTCCGCTACAATCCACTCTGTGCTTCTATTTTTCAGCCAATTTGAATCTCGGAAAACTTCACATCAAGCTTCCGCCTGTGTTAGCCCAATAGACCTATGTCATTCAATTCTCTTCAGGGAGAATCAATTTTAAAACATGGGTTTGTACTTACTAACGAAATGAAAACTAAAATACATTTGGACGATTTTATAAGGGAGCAGTGTTGGATTTCCCCTTTTGTTATAAAGAGGTGTAAAATCACTTAGAGAGAATTTTAATTTGACTGTTTCCTCTCTTATAAAGCTCTGTCACGAAATCTTCAATAGATGGTGAGGGGAACTGCGGAGACTCCTGCGGAAGTACGGGCGTGCCGAGACCCCGGAAGCGAAGCTGAGGAGGCTCGGCCGAACGTCCGCGGAAAGCGGAGCGGTTCCCCTCACCATCCAGCACATACTGGATGACAGAGCACATAGCAGATCTCATGTTATAAAAAGAAAAGCTTTGTGAAGCGCATAAGAAATTTTTAAAAAGCAATTTCCAGTACAGAAATTTACGTATAATCGTTCCAACCCGGCTGCTTTTTTTGTAAAATAAACAAGAGAGGGAAACAAAGGGGAGAGAGTGACATGGAGAGAAAACCTGTTGAACTTTACGTATATGGGGCAGAAATACTTTGTCCAAGCTGCGTGAACTTACCGTCAGCGAAAGAAACGTACGAATGGCTTGAGGCTGCTGTCAGTCGGAAGTACCCAAACCAGCCCTTCGTGATTAAATATGTAGATATTCACAATCCTCCTGAAGATGAAGTCGTAAAGCAGTTTGCTTCAAGAGTGATTGAAGAAGATATGTTCTATCCAATTGTCCTGTTAGAAGGAAATATTGTCGGCGAAGGGAATCCCCGTTTAAAAACGATTTATTCTGAGCTTGAAAAGTATGGGTATAAAGCGGTTTAGTTCGTGGGGATGGTTAGCCTTTATGAATGGATCATTAGAGCTGCATCGAAAAAAAGAACCGCACATTGGGGCTGTTGACAAAAGGGAAAGGAGCGCAGTCTCCTTTCCCTTTTGTCTTCTTTTTCCGTTTTTAGAGGTGTTTTTTACTTTCTCTCTCCCCTCTTTGGTGCTAATTTAATCCTTTTATCATTCTTTTAAGGTTTATTGCCATCGCCGAAAAGAGGCATTGTTCCAG
>Ga0307994_1000049_pt1 | contig 96743 bp, 94 predicted proteins | sample EllFjometagen261_FD_203171 | JGI IMG/M metagenome (GOLD analysis project Ga0307994, IMG submission 203171) | Marine microbial communities from Ellis Fjord, Antarctic Ocean - #261 | ecosystem: Environmental > Aquatic > Marine > Unclassified | place: Southern Ocean | collected 2014-11-02
GATGGCGCCAGCCTTCTCCAGACGCATGGTCTGGCCCGCAACGTCCTGATCGCCGGTGCTGACGCGGGCATAGCCCAGAATATCACCCATGCCGCACGTCTCCCAAACGGTCGTTCTGTGGACGCTATGGAGGGCAGCCGCTGCGCCCCACCCATATCCGTCCACATACTATGTCTCTTTACTCCTCGCTGTCCATAGGCCCAGATGACCTTTTGTGGACAGGAAACGGCATGACGAAGCGCAAGCATCAACTCCTGACCGAGAGCGAACGCGATCAGATACTCGCCATCCCGACCGATCGCGACCATTTGGCCCGGCTCTATACCTTCGAGCCTTCCGATATCGAGATCATCGGCGCGCGACGGGAGCGACGGAACCAGTTGGGCGTGGCGCTGCAACTCGCGCTCCTGCGGCACCCGGGCATCACGCTTGCGCAGTTGATACAGGACAGGGGAGCAATACCCCATGATCTCGCCGCTTTCGTCGCGGAGCAACTTGGTCTGCACGTAACCGAGCTGGCCAACTATGCGGCGCGGGATCAGACAATGACGGATCATGCCCGTGAGCTGGCGGCGCGTTTGGGGCTTCGGGGGCCAACCCGCGCCGATATTCCCTTCATGGTCGAGGCGGCCGCGAGAACGGCATGGGCGACCGACAAGGGGATGACGATTGCGATGGGCGTGGTCACCGCCCTGCGCGAGGCCCGGATTTTGCTGCCGTCCATCTCCACCATCGAACGCGCCAGCAGCGCGGGACGTGCCCGCGCGCGCAAGCAGGCCGCCCACGCCCTGATCGCCGATCTCAGCGCCGAACAGGTCCAGGCCCTCGATCAGCTCTTCGACGCCGCCGGCGGCATGAGCCATCTCGCCTTGCTTAAGACCATCCCCGTCGCGGCCAAGCCCGATCACGTCCGCCAGATCCTCGACCGTCTGAGGCAGGTGCGGAAGATCGGCATTTCCCCCGACGTCGCGGGCCGCATCCACGCGGACCGATTTCGGCAATATGTCAGGGAAGGCCGTGCGTCGCCTGCCTATATGATCGAGCGCTATATTCCCTCCCGGCGACGCGCCACGCTCGTTGCCTTCCTGCTCGATCTTGAAGAACGGCTGACGGACAGCGCCCTGGAGATGGCGGACAAGCTGATCGGCGGCATCTTCACCCGCGCGAAGAACGCCCAGGCGCGCAGCTATGCCGCCACGTCGAAGAACGTGGCCCGGCTGATGCTGATCTTCCGCAGGACGATCGACGCGCTCACCGATGCAGTCGATACTGGCGAAGATCCTATGGAGGTCCTGGATGCCTCAGTAGGATGGCACACCCTCCTGAAGGCCAGACCGGAAGTGGCGACGATCGCGGAAACCGCCAATCTTGATCCGCTGAGGGTCGCGGCCGACCGCTATGCGACGTTGCGCAAGTTCGCCCCTGATCTGCTTGAAGCGCTGCAGTTCAGGGCCGGAAAGGGCAGCGCGAAAACGATTGCCGCTATCGAGATGCTGCGCGACCTCAATAGGTCGGGCAAGCGCGATCTGCCTGCCGACGCTCCGATGCCCTTCCGCAAGGAATGGCAGAAAATCGTCATGGGCGATGACGGCAAGATCAATCGGCGGCTCTGGGAAATCGCGACTATCGCGCATCTGCGCAACAAGCTGCGCTCCGGTGATGTCTGGGTGGAACGATCGACGGGATACCGCCAGTTCGACAGCTACCTGCTAAGCGAACCGAAGGCCAAGCCGATCGTGTCGGCTCTTGGTCTGCCACCCACAGCCGGCGAATGGCTCGAACAGCGGGGCCGCGAACTGGACTGGCGGCTGAAGAAATTCGCCCGGAGCCTGAAGCGCGACGCTCTGGAGGGTGTGCGATACCGCGACGGCCGCCTCCAGATATCCCCCGTTCGCACGATCGCAACGCCCGACGCCGAAGCCCTGGCCGACCGGCTCGATGCGATGATGCCACGCATCCGTATCACCGAACTGCTACATGAGGTGGCGCAGGAAACTGGCTTTCTTTCGGCGTTCACCAACCTGCGCACCGGCGAGCTATGTCCCAATGAAAATGCGCTGCTCGCCACGATCCTCGCCGACGCCACCAATCTCGGCCTGTCGCGCATGGCCGCCGCGAGCCAGGGCGTCACGCGCGATCAACTCCTATGGACCCATGACGCCTATATCCGCGACGAGAGCTACCGCGCGGCGCTCGCCGTCCTCATCAACGCGCACCACCGCCTGCCATTCTCGCGGGTATGGGGCGACGGCACAACGTCCAGTTCCGATGGTCAGTTCTTCAGGGGCGCGAAGCGCGGCGCATCGGGCGGCGACATCAACGCCCGCTATGGCGTCGATCATGGCTTCAGCTTCTACACCCATGTTTCCGATCAGCGCGGGCCCTACCACGTCAATGTGATCTCGGCCGCCACGCATGAAGCGCCCTATGTCCTCGACGGCCTCATCAGCCATGGCACCGATCTCAGGATCGTCGAGCATTACACCGACACCGGCGGAGCGACCGATCATGTCTTCGCCCTGTGCGCGATGCTGGGATTTCGCTTCTGCCCGCGCCTGCGCGACTTTCCGGACAGGCGGCTTGCGCCGATCGCGCCGGTTTCGGCCTATCCGTCCATCGCCCCGTTGTTGGGCAAGCGTATCCGCACCGACATCATCAATGAACAATGGGACGACGTGCTGCGCCTCGTGGGGTCGATCAAGGCTGGCCACGTCGCGCCGTCGGTCATGCTGCGAAAGCTCGCCGCCTACGAACGGCAGAACCAGCTCGACGTCGCACTACAGGAGATCGGCAAGATCGAACGGACCCTGTTCATGCTGGACTGGCTTGAAAATCCCGATCTGCGCCGGCGATGCCATGCCGGCCTTAACAACAGCGAGCAGCGCCATGCCCTGACGCAAGCGATCTACACCTTCCGCCAGGGCCGCATCATCGACCGCAGCCATGAAGCTCAACAATATCGGGCATCAGGCCTCAACCTAGTCATCGCGGCGATCGTCTATTGGAACACGATCTACATGGCCGACGCCGCCCAGCATCTGCGATCGGCAGCGGCCCCGGTCCCCGATGATCTGCTTGTCCATACGTCGCCGGTTGGCTGGGAGCATATTGCCTTTTCCGGCGATTTCCTCTGGGATCGAGCCGCCGCTTCCGCTGGCCGCAAGGCCCTCAATCTTCCGCCGGACAGCCGCGCCGCCTAAGCGTTCCTCGGTTGTTCTCCCTTAGCGTTGTTTAGCGTACCTTCCACGCTATGCCCTCTGAACGCCTGGCGGGACAAGTTCGCCCCGGCATGAGCATCAGCGTATCCGGGCCCGGTGTGTTGGAGGGTGCGACCGGGACCATACTATCCGTCAGTGGTTCGCTTGATCCTGCCACGCGCTCGGTGCTGGCCAAGGCGCGCGTCGATGGCGCGCCCGCGCTGGTTGCTGGCAAGTCGGTGATGGCCACCATCAACGGCACTGGCACCGCATCAGGCACCAGCATCCCTGCCACCGCGTTAACCAAGATCGACGGCAAGGACCATGTGTTCGTGCGCACCGGCAAACGTTTCGTGAAACGCGCGGTGGAGGTCGCGGGCAGTTCTGATGGCAGGGTCTTCGTCGCCAGTGGCCTCAAGCCCGGCGAGCAGGTTGCCATATCGGGGTTGAGTGAACTCAAGATGCTGCTGGCAGGGGGCTGATCGTCATGCTCCGCAAACTGATCGAAGCCGCGCTCAACATGCGGCTGGCCGTCATCGGCATCGCGCTGGGGCTCGCCGCATTCGGCGCTTATGCCTTTGCCAACCTGCCGATCGATGCCTTCCCGGACATCAGCTCGACGCAGGTCAAGATCATCATGAAAGCCCCCGGCATGACGCCTGAGGAGGTCGAAAGCCGCGTGATCACGCCGGTCGAGATGGAACTGCTCGGCATTCCCAACCAGACCGTGCTGCGCTCGGTGGCGAAATACGCGATTGCCGACATCACGATCAACTTCGAGGACGGCACCGACATTTACTGGGCGCGCAGCCAGGTCGCGGAGCGGCTTGCCAATGCGACCGCAGGGCTACCGGCCACGGTCGAAGGCGGCATGGCCCCGATCTCCACGCCCTTGTCGGATATGTACATGTTCACGGTCGAAGGGCCGATTTCGCTGACCGAAAAGCGGCGGCTGCTCGACTGGACCATTCGGCCCGCGTTGCGCACCGTGCCCGGTGTCGCAGACGTCAATGCGCTGGGCGGTATGGTCGAAACCTTCGAGGTGCAGCCCGATTTTGCGGCGCTGGCAGCGGCCAACCTGACCATCGAAGACATCAAGGCTGCCGTCGAGGCAAGCAATCGCAACGATGGCGCGGGGCGTCTGGCAGTGGCGGAAGAGGCGCTGATCGTCCGTTCGGTGGGCGCGATCCGGTCGCTCGACGATCTCGCATCGGTGGTCGTGCGCAGCGGCAACGGCAACGTCGTGCGCATCGGCGATGTCGCCACCGTGCGGATGGGCAGCCTGACCCGCTATGGCGCGGTCACCAAGAACGGCACGGCAGAGGCCGTGCAGGGGCTGGTCATCGCGCTACGCGGGGCGGACGCGAGCAAGGTGGTCGCAGGCATCAAGGACCGACTGACAGAGGTTCAGGCGACGCTCCCCAAGGGCGTCACGATAGCACCGTTCTATGACCGCTCCGACCTGATCGGTCGTGCGGTCGGCACGGTGGAAGATGCGCTGCTCGAAGCCATCGTGCTGGTCGTCATCCTGCTGCTGCTGTTTCTGGGCGATGTCCGCGCATCGGTCATCGTGGCTTTGGCACTGCCGATGGCGGCGCTGATGACCTTCATCTGCATGCGTGCCATCGGCCTGACCGCGAACCTGATGAGCCTGGGGGGCCTGGCAATCGCAGTCGGAATGCTGGTCGATGGTGCGGTGGTGGTGGTCGAGAACGTCGTCGAGCGACTGTCCGATGCGCGGCACAAGGGGGCGAGCAAGCTCAATTGCGTGTTCGTCGCCACGGCCGAAGTCGCAACCCCGGTGGCATCTGGCATGGCGATCATCGCTTTGGTGTTCCTGCCGCTGCTGACGCTCGAAGGGCTGGAAGGCAAGCTGTTTGCGCCCGTTGCGATGACGATCGTGCTGTCGCTGATCTCGGCGCTCATCCTGTCGCTGACGCTGGTGCCGGTGCTCGCGTATTTTGGCCTGAAGCGCAGCGAGAGCCACCACGAGCCCTGGTTGATGCGGCAACTGACACCGCGTTACGAATGGCTGCTCAATGCATCGTTCGCGCACAAGCCGCGTGTGTTCATCGCCGCTGGCGCTGCCCTGCTGCTGGCGGGCGGAGCTTACAGCATGACCGGCAAGACCTTCCTGCCGACGATGGATGAAGGCTCGATCATCGTGCAGCTGACGAAGCTGCCCAGCATCGGCATCGAGCACAGCACCGCCGGCGACATGAAGGTGCAGAAGGCGCTGCTGAAGGATGTGCCCGAGATCGAGGCCGTTATTGCGCGCGTCGGGAGCGATGAGTTGGGGCTCGATCCGATGAGTCCCAACGAGACCGACAGCTTCCTGGCATTGAAACCCCGCGACACTTGGCGCGTCGATGACAAGGCTTGGCTGACCGACCAGATCCGTGACGTGATGCAGGACTTCCCCGGCATCGAGCCCAGCTTCACCCAACCCATTGAAATGCGCATTTCCGAAATGCTGACCGGCGCGCGCGGTGATCTGGTGATCCGGTTGTTTGGGCCGGACCTAGGCGAGCTGTCGCGTCTGGCGGGCGAGATCCAGGGACGGCTCGAAAAGATCGAGGGCACCACCGAGGCCATGACCGTTGCCAATGATACCGTCGATTACCTCCAGCTCGATATGGACCGTATGGCCGCTGGTCGCGCAGGAATGCCCGTCAACATGCTGCAGGACATGATGCGCGCCAGCGTGGAAGGCGTGCGCGCCGGATCGGTCACAGATGGCAACCGACGCATTCCGGTGATGATCAAGGGTGTGGGCAGCGAGGGCATGAGTCCCCAGACATTCGCAGACCAGATGTATCGCTCTCCCAGCGGGCAGCTTGTGCGGGCCAGCGATGTCGCCAGCGTCGCACAGGTAGCAGGGCCCGTGAAGCTGGAGCACGAGAACGGATCGCGCTTTGCGATGGTGCAGGCCTTTGTCGGTGGACGCGATCTGGTCGGCTATGTCGATGAAGCCAAGCGCGACATCGATGCGAACGTGAAGCTGCCACAGGGCTATCGGCTGGTATGGGGCGGGCAGTTCGAGAACCAGCAGCGTGCCTCGGCCCGGCTTATGGTGGTGCTGCCGATCTCGCTCGTGCTGATCTTCCTCGTCCTCTACGCCACGCTGTCTTCGGTGCGCTCATCGCTGCTGATCCTCGTCAACATCCCCTTTGCGATGGTCGGCGGCATGGTTTCGCTGGCAGTATCCGGCGAGTATCTGTCGGTCCCCGCGTCGGTCGGGTTCATCGCCTTGCTGGGCATCGCGGTGCTCAACGGTCTGGTGATGGTCACCTGCTTCCGCCAGTTGCGCGAGACCGGCCTGACATTGGCTGAGGCCGTGCGCCAGGGTGCGGCTCGCCGTCTGCGACCGGTGCTGATGACCGCGACCATCGCCGCCTTCGGCCTTGTGCCGCTGCTGTTTGCCAGCGGGCCGGGCTCCGAAATCCAGCGGCCGCTCGCGATCGTGGTGATCGGCGGACTGATCAGCGCGACCCTGCTGACGCTCATCCTGCTGCCGATCCTTTACGAACGCTTCGGCGAGAGCCGAGCGGAGCGCGAGGCTGGCGATTTCACGCTGATTGAGGGAGAACCGGCATGATCCGCAGGATGATCGCAACTGCTGCGCTGCTGGGCACGTCAGTGCAGGCTCTGGCCCAGCCGGGCCTGCCTGCCGACCCTCAGGTTCAGCTTGCCTTGGACGAGCACCCCATGGTGCTGGCAGCCAAGGCGCGGGTCGAGGTGGCACGCGCTGATGGCCGGGCACTGCGAGTAGGAACGCAGGAGTTTTCGGTCACCACCAGTGTCATGCAGCGCTCAGTGGACCGCGAAGGGCGCTTTACCGAGTTCGACGCCTCGATAAGCCGTCCGATCCGGCTGCCCGGCAAGGCGGCGCTCGACCGCAAGGCCGGCGAGTTCGGCCTCATCGCCGCTGAAAACCGCATGGAGGATGCGAAACATCAGGCCGCACTGCTTCTTGCTGAATTATGGTGGGACTGGCTGGGCGCATCGGCGGAACAGGCTGTCGACCGGCAGGCGGCAGACAACCTTGATCGCTCGCTGACCAGCGTCAAACGCCGCGCCGAACTGCGCGATGCATCCCCGCTGGAGGTCGATCAGGCCGCTGCCGCGCTCGGTTCGGCGCGGTTGCAGGCAGAGCAGGCAGCGGGCCGAGCAGCACTGGCGCGCGCGCGGCTGACATCGCAGTTTCCGGGCCTTGTCCTGCCGCAAGCCGCTCAGGAACTGCCGCTGCCCGAGTTGCCCCAGACGGGTCTCCCGGTGCTGCGCAATCTCGTGATCGAGCGCAGCCACGAAATCTTTGCTGCGCGCGCCGAGGCCGACCGGGTGCAGGCTCTGGCCGACCGCGCACGGCGGGATCGCTTTGCTGATCCCACCATCGGCGTTCGCGCCTTTAGCGAGCGCAATGGCATGGAAACCGGTCTCGGCCTGATCGCCACGATCCCGTTTGGCGGTAGCCACCGCAGCGCCATCGCCGACCGCGCTTCCAGCGAGGCCGTCGCGGTCGCTGCCGAGGCTGCAGCGGTCGGCTTCGATGTTCAGGAAATGGCCGACGGCGATTTGGTGAACGCCAACGCGGCGTGGCAGGCTTGGCAACGCAGCCGCGAGGGTGCCAAGGCACAGGTCGATGCCGTGCTCAAGATGCGGCGCGGCTATGACCTCGGCGCGATCGACCTTGCCGATCTGCTGCTCGCCGAACGCCAGACGCACGACATGTTCCGTGCCGAAATACTGGCACGAACACAGGCATTGCGTGCCATAACCCGCATCATGATCGACAGTCACAGCATCTGGATCGGTGACGACGACAAATAGCAGGATACCGAGACCGCAGACATCGCGCGCGAACGCAATGAACGGGCAAATGACACCGAAGCAGAGATCGAAGATCTGGCCGGTATCTGCATGGGCCGCGCGCTGGACGCGGCAACAGGTGACACCGTCGCACGTCAGCGGATCGCGCACGGCGCAAGGGCGGGCGGCATCCATCCGGCGCGCCACCGCACGGGTTACCGTTTAGGGTGCTATCGCCATGGGACTGACGGCGGGTATCGGTTCAGCAGGGGTAGTCTGGCCCAGCTTGATTGCGCTGGGAGGTTTTCCGTACCAGCGAACCACGGCCCGCGACAGGGCGCTGGTCTCGGAAAACTGCAGCAGTTCGGCGATCTGAGTCACGTTCAGGCGCGATTCCTGGAGGTATGAAAGAGCAAGATCAGCACGTACGGCGTCCACGATCTGGGCCAGGCTCGTCCCATCCTGCGCCAGCCTGCGCTGCAATGTGCGCCGCGACATCCGCAAAAGGCTTGCTGTCTTGGCGAGATCGATGGTCGCATGGGGCATGAACGCTCGCACAAGGTTTTCGACATTCGCTGCAGTGGCGCCGGGCGTCGACTGGCGCATGGCATCGTACCGTGCAGCCAGTTCGCCATGCAGCAGCACGCTGCCTTCGCAGGTCGGGGCGGCCAGTTCGGCGCGCGTGATGAAGATCGAGTTGCGGTCTGCATTGCTGTAGATGGTCGGTCCCAGAAGTTGTGCATGGTATCGCCGATCTGCTGGCGGCGCGTGGCGCAGCGTGATGTATTGCGGCTCCCAGCGTGGGAGGTGCCTGCGGATCTCCTTCACCAATATCCCGAACCCCAGTTCGGTAATGTGGCGATGGGCCAGACCGGTGCCGGCGGCCAGTTCGTAATTGACCTCGATCCCCTCCGGCGATTCCACCAGGGCAACCAACGCGCCGACCGTGAAGACCGGGAAATAGGCCGCAAGATCGTGCAGCAATTCGCCGATGCTGTTGGCACTGCCCAGCAGTGAAGCCAGCTGTCCGAGTACGGAAAACCCCTGATGGTGGGATAGCCTGAGGCCGAAGGATTCGCATTTGAGCCTGTCCGCGGCGAGAGTCAGGAATCTGGCGAGCCCCGCGACCTCGATCAGCTGCGCCGAGGATGGGGCTATGCCGCAGGGCAATCCCGATTCCGCGATCAAGGCATCCCAGTCGCCGCCGAGTTCGGCGACCAGATCGGGTGCGCCCAGCAGTGCTGTACTCGACACCCATTTCGCCATGTCCTTCCCCCTAGCAAAAGGAGACACAGGCTTTGGCGCGCGATGTCAAGTTTTGCGGTGAGCCTGGTGTATCAGAGAGGCTGACGACAGGGTTTCGCTGGGGCGCGAGGCATCTGGACGGGCAGGCTGAAAACGGCACGGGGCAGGCGCGACGGATTGTCGTATCCTTGAACCCCCATGGATGGAGGTGGATCGAGACATGGTGACAATCCTATTGAACGAGCGCCCCGTGGTCGATCCACGGGATGTCACCCGGGCCGAGTTGTATGCCGATGACTGCTGGCAGGCGCCGTTTGAGGACCTGCGCAAGAATGCGCCGATCCATTATGTCGACCATTCGAAGTTCGGCCCCTATTGGTCGGTCTCGACCTACAAGCCGATCGTTCACATCGAGGCGCTGCCCAAGATCTTCTCCTCATCCTGGGAATATGGCGGCATCACCGTGGCCTTCGACCCCGAGACGCTGATGGAGGGGGAGCTGCGGATGCCGATGTTCATCGCCATGGACCCGCCCACCCATACGGGTCAGCGCCGGACGGTGGCACCGGCGTTCGGCCCCAGCGAAGTCGCCGCGATGAAGGCGGAGGTGCAGCAGCGCACGGCCGAGGTGCTCGACTCGCTGCCGATCGGCGAGGCGTTTGACTGGGTCAGGGCGGTCTCGATCGAGCTGACGACCGGGATGCTCGCGCGGCTGTTCGATTTTCCATGGGAAGAACGCCACAAGCTCACCGAGTGGTCGGATACCGGCGGCGATATCGAGCTGATCTTCAAGCCCGACGGCATGAACATCCGCAATACTGCGCTGATGGAAATGGGCGGCGCCTTTGGCAGATTGTGGCAGGAAAAGGCGGCAGCGCCAGGCAAGGACCTGATATCGATCATGCTCCAGTCCGACGCGATGAACGAGATGAGCCAGCAGGAGTTCCTGGGCAACCTGATCCTGCTGATCGTCGGCGGCAACGACACCACGCGCAACTCGATGTCCGGCTTTGTCTATGGCCTCAACAAATATCCCGAGGAGCGTGCCAAGCTGGAAGCCGATCCTGCGCTCATCCCCAATGCGGTCAGTGAGCTGATCCGCTGGCAGACGCCGCTGGCGCACATGCGCCGGACGGTGATGGAAGATACCGTGGTTGATGGCGTCGCGATGAAGAAGGGCGACAAGGTCGTATTGTGGTATCTCTCGGCCAATCGCGACGAAAGCGTGTTCGAGGATGGCGAGGCGATCCGGATCGATCGTCCCAATGCACGGCGCCATCTGGCCTTTGGCTATGGCATCCACCGCTGCGTCGGCGCACGCGTCGCCGAACTGCAGCTGTCCGTGCTGCTGGAAGAAATGGCCAAGCGCCGGTTGAGGGTGAACGTTCTGGAAGAACCCGAGCGCGTCAAATCCTGCTTTGTCCATGGCTATTCCCGGATGATGGTCAGCCTGTCACATTATTGATCGCGCGCGATGCTTCACCCGCAACGCAGCGCTTACAGGCCCATTTCAAGCATCCGGGACAAACGATGATGAGCGACACTTACACCCTCTGGGGAACACCGCACTCGTTGTTCACCGGCAAGGTGCGGTCCTATCTGATCAAGAAGCGCGTTCCCTATCGGGAGGTCGTCTCGTCCGATGCGCGGTTCCTCAGCGAGGTGGTGGCCCAGGTCGGCCACCGGGTCATTCCGGTGATGCAAACCCCTGAAGGCGAGATCGTCCAAGACACCACCGCGATCATCGACCTGATCGAGTCTCGTGTCGCCGAGCCCGATTTCACCCCGCCCGGCCCGGTGCAGCAGGTCATCGCCCATCTGCTCGATGCCTTTGGATCGAACTATCTGATGCCGCTGGCGATGCACTATCGCTGGTCGTATCGCGCGCAGCAGGAGCTGTTCCTGCGGTCCGAATTCGCGCGCGCGGTGCCACCAATGGAGCATGCCCAAAGGCTGGAAACCGCAGGCAAGCTGATGCTCCGGTTCGCCGATTTTCTGCCCGGCCTGGGCGTCACCTCCGCGGTGATCCCGGCGATGGAGGCCAGCTACGCAGAGCTACTGGCGGCGCTGGAGCAGCATTTCCAACAACATCCCTATCTGCTGGGCGGACGCCCCAGCATCGCCGATTTCGGGATGATGGCCCCACTTTACGCGCACCTGGCGCGTGATCCCGTACCGGCCTTTCTGATGAAGACCACTGCGCCATCGGTGTTCCGCTGGACCGAGCGGATGAACAGCCCTGATGTCATCGACACCGACTATCGGGACTATGCCGACAGCTTTCCCGCTGATGATTTGCTGCCGCACACGCTCGAAGCCGTGCTAGCCTTGGTGTTCGCGCATTGGGGGCCGGGGCTGGCCGCCGATGCCGCGTGCTTCAACGCCTGGCTTGCCGGGCTGGAGACGGCGGCTCCCGGCACGCTGGTATCCCACAACAACGCACGCAAGGTCCATCCGCATGTCGGCTGGATCCGCTATCCGTGGCGCGATGTCGTCATGGAGCGCGCGAGCCATCCGCACTCGCTGTGGCACTTCAGCCGCGCGAAGGCACTGGCATACAGCCTTGCAGGGACAGATGCCGAACGGCTCGACAACTTGCTGGCGAGGGCCGGGGGCAAAGAGATGATGGCGCTGCGGACCGATCGCGCGATCACGCGGCAGGATAATGTGCTGGTTCTGGCCTGAGGCACAGGCCAACGGAAGGTTGATGAGACGCAGCAAAATGCGTCCGCAAGAGGATGGGGAGGCAGTTGCATGACCAAAGCCCGTTTTGCAGCAGGCGGCGTTGTCGTCTTGCTTGCAGCAGCGTTTATCGCCTGGAAGTTCTTTCCGATCCAGCTGGTCACGATGCTTGATCGCATCCGCAATCCGATCGCCGAGACGCAGGAGGTGGTCTGGCAGAAGGGCCCAGCAACCCCGCCTGAGGGCCAGCGTCCGCCCAACATCATCCTGATCGTCGCCGATGACCTGGGGATCAATGATCTGACCGCAACCGGCACCGGCGTTGCCAACGGGCTGGTGCCCACGCCGAACATCGATGCGCTTGCCCGCGAAGGTGCGCAGTTCGATACCGGCTATGCGGGCAGCGCCACCTGCTCGCCGTCGCGCGCGGCGCTGATGACCGGACGCTATCCTGCACGCTTCGGCTTTGAGTATACGGCGGTACCCAAAGCGTTCGCGCGCAATCTCGCCGCCCCTGTCCCGGGCCGCCTGCACCAGCCGATCTATCATCCCGAGCGCGAGGGCCAGATGCCGACGCTGGAGGATATGGGTGTTCCCGAAGACCAGGTGACGATTGCCGAACTTTTGAAGGGCAGGGGATACCGCACCTTGCATGTCGGCAAATGGCATCTGGGGGAATCGCCGAAGATGCGGCCCGAAACGCAGGGGTTCGACGAGAGCCTCGGCATCATGTTGGGTGCGGGCAAGTTCCTGTCCGAAGACGATCCCGATGTGGTCAACGCCAAGCTGGATTATGACCCGATCGACCGGTTCCTGTGGATCTTCGGCACGGACGCAGTGCAGAAGAACGGCGGCCAGCGTTTCCATGTCGGTGAATACATGACCGACTATTACACGCATCAGGCGATCGCCGCGATTGATGCCAATCGCAACCGCCCGTTCTTCCTCTACCTGGCCTATAATGCCCCGCACACGCCGCTGCAGGCCAAGCGCGCCGATTATGAGGCGCTGTCTTCGATCAAGGACCACAAGACGCGCGTCTATGGCGCAATGATCCGTGCGCTCGATCGCGGCGTCGGCGAAGTGGTGGCAGCGCTCAAGAAAAAGGGGCTGGACGACAACACGCTGATCATCTTCACCAGCGACAACGGCGGGGCCTGGTATCTGGGGCTGCCGGGTGTCAACGAGCCTTATCGCGGGTGGAAGGCGACCTTTTTCGAAGGCGGCATTCGCGTGCCCTTCCTCATGCGCTGGCCTGGCCAGATTGCGCCCGGGCAAAGGGTGGCGATGCCCGCGCATCATCTCGATTTCTTTGGCACGGCAGCCGCGCTCGCCGGGGCTGGCGTGCCAACCGACCGGAAGATGGACACGGTCAACCTGCTACCGTTCGTGACCGGCACGCCGGCGGCGCAGCAGGAGCGCACCCTGTTCTGGCGTTCCGGAGATTACAAGGTCGTGCGACAAGGCCAGTGGAAGCTGCAGGTGGCCGGTAAGCCGCGCAAGGCCTGGCTGTTCGACCTGGCCACCGACCCCACCGAGAAGGTCAATCTGGCCGAGCGCAACCCGGAACGGGTCAAGGCCATGAAGGCGCTGCTGGCGGCGCATGACCGCGAGATGCCCAAGCCCATCTGGCCTGCACTGGTCGAGGATGCCATCCGCATCGATGTGCCGCTGGATGCCCCGTGGAAGGCTGACCAGGAGTATGTCTACTGGGCCAACTGAGCCTCCGGCGATGATAGCAGGCCCAATGTCACCCGATGCACCGCGGCTGCTTTTTGGCGCACAAAGTCAACCTTGGTATCTCGGCTTTGCTTAACTTCGATGATGAGGGGGGGCCTTTTTTCAAAGCGGGCTCCCGATACAAGCGGACAACGAGCCGCAACGAAGGGAGAGAAGCCTTGAAGAAGCTCGCAATGCTCGGCGTGTCATCGCTGGCCATAATCGTCGCGACCCCGGTCCATGCCCAGTCCGCCGACAACGAACAGTATAACGAACCGATTATCGTGACGGCCACGTTGCGCGCCATGGACGTGCAGGACGTGCCGCTGGCCGTAACCGCCGTCGCACCCGAGACGCTGGAACGCCAGGGCATTTTCGATATCAAGAACCTGTCTGCGATCTCGCCAAGCTTCAATATCCAGTCATCCAATTCCGAAACGCAGGGCACATCGATCCGCATCCGCGGCGTCGGCACGACCGGCAACAATACCGGGCTTGAAAGCTCTGTCGGTGTCTTCATCGACGGCGTGTACCAGTCGCGGCCAGGCGTTGCGCTCGGCGATCTGGTCGATCTCGAACGGCTTGAAATCCTGCGCGGCCCCCAAGGCACGCTGTTCGGCCGCAACACCTCTGCCGGCGCGCTGAACGTGACGACCAAGCGCCCCAGCCTTACCCAGGTCGAAGGGTTCGCCAATGCCAGCTATGGCAATTATGATTTCATGAACGTGCAGGCCGGCGTCAGCGTGCCGGTCATTACCGACGTAGCCGGCATCCGTGTATCCGGCACCTGGCGCAAGGCTGACGGCTATCTTACCTCGCCCACGGGGTCCGAGAGCAACAACCGCGACAGGTACATGCTGCGCGGTCAATTCTATATCGAACCCAGCAGCGATGTCAGCATCCGGTTGCTCGCCGATTATGCGCGCACCGATGAACAATGCTGTCAGGCCGTCATCCTGCGCGAAACCGAGCTTGCACCCTTTGCAGCATTTCATGGCCTCGCCAATGATGGGGTCGCCCAATCGGGATTTTCCGCGCTCAGGAACCTGTCGATCAACGGCGGACCCTATCTCAACGGCTCGAAGCAATGGGGCACTTCGGGAGAGCTGATCTGGGATATCGGCGCGGCCAAGCTGACCTCGATTACCGCCTATCGCCATTTTCAGTCGAGCCAGACGACGGTGGGCGGCTTCACAAGCAACGATACCTTTACCGTCGGCAACGGTGCGCCGACATCGCGTGCAGGCATCCTGCCCCAGGGTGACCGCATCCGCACCTTCACGCAGGAACTGCGGCTGCAGGGTACCGCGTTCAATGATGCGCTCGACTGGCTGGTCGGTGGATTCTATTCGAAGGAAAAGATCCGCGCCAATCAGTCGATGACCCTGAACGCGGACTTCCAGCGAACCGGCAGCGCCTTCAACTTTGCCAATCTGGCGGGCGTCAATCCGCTGTTCGCGCTCACGGCGCTGGGCAATGGCGGTGTCCCCGTCAACGCCAACGGCAATTTTGCCGAGAACCAGTTTTTCCAGGATGCCGAAAGCTGGTCGATCTTCACGCACAACGTGATCAATCTTACCGACCGTCTCAGCCTCACCGTCGGCGCGCGCTATGTCAACGAGACCAAGGACGCCCGTTTCAACCAGCTTGGCGCGACGACGGGCGCAGGCAGCAGCGCCTGCCAGGCCAGCGTCAACGGCGTGCTGGCCGGCACGGTACCCGCCGCGCTGAGGTCAGGCCTGATCGGCATCAACTGCTTCCCCTTTGCCGCGTCGGTCAATCTCACGGCCCCGGCGGCGCTCGGCGGTGGCCTTGCCAGCCGGTTGCTGCCTTTGCCACGGCTGTGGAACCAGCGTTTCAAGGACGATGAGATCACCTATACCGGGCAGGTCGCCTACAAGGCCACCGACGATCTTCTGCTTTATGCAGGCTTCAGCCATGGCTTCAAATCGGGCGGGTTCAACCTCGATCCGCAATCGGCCACCTTGCAGAATTCGGCCGCCATTCTTGCGGGTCTGGCAACACCTGGCGGGCCAGTAGTGGTTGCACCGGTCTATGCCGATCCCAGCTTCAACTCGGAAAAGGTCGACCAGATCGAGATCGGCGTCAAGGCCACGCTGTTCGGCCGGATCAAGGCGAACCTGGCGTTCTTCGACATGAAGATGAGCGACTTCCAGGTGCTGGAATTCACCGGGGTGCAGTTCCTGACGTTCAACGTCAATTCGGCGCGGTCGACGGGCGCGGAACTCGAACTGTTCGGGCAGCTTTCCAACCACATCTCGGCCAACCTTTCGGCCACTTATGCACATGCGCGCTATCCGTCCAACTGCGCCAACGGTGTTGCGCCTGCCGCGCTCGCGTCCTCGCGGCGGCTGTGTGGTCAAGACCTGACCAACGCACCCCGGTTCGCCGGTGTCTTCGGATTGACCTATGACGGCCCGATCGACAGCTCGGAATGGCGGCTGCTGGTCAACGGCAATGTCAGCTATTCGGACAGCCGCACCACCCGCACGATCGATCTGGATACCAATGGCTTGCCCACGCCGTTTGCCCGGCAGGAAAGCTATTTCAAGATGAACGCCCGCATCGGCCTCACCACCCCCGACGAGCGGTTCACCTTCGAGCTGTGGGGCACCAACCTGTCGAACGAAATCACCCGCGGCATCACGGCCAACACTCCGCTGCGCGGTGGAGCTGGCACGCGGTCCCTGATCGGTTTCGTCGAGGAGCCGCGGATGTATGGCGTCACCGTTCGCACCGTATTCTGATCCGGCGCGCGCGCCGCAAGTTCGGGAGGACAAACCCATGATCAAACGCCTGATCGCCGTGCTGGTACTGGCCTGCGCGTCACTCTCCGCTACAGTCCAGGCCAAGGCGCCAAGCCCGGACGAAGCCCATGCGATCGCCGTGGAGGCCTATACCTATGCCTATCCGCTGGTGCTGATGGAGCTGACCCGCAAGGTCGCCACCGGTGTATCGGATGCAGACCAGATGCGCGCGCCGATGAACCGGTTCTCCCATCGCAAGACCTTTCCCGATGCAAAGTTCAAGGATGTCGTCCGCCCCAACGCCGACACCTTGTACTCCTCTTTGTGGTTCGATGTGGGCAGCGAGCCGCTGGTCCTGACCCTGCCAGACACCGCGGGCCGCTATCATGTCATCCCGCTCATGGATATGTGGACCGATGTGTTTGCGTCATTGGGCACGCGGACCACCGGAAACAGTGGCGGCAAGTTCGCGATTGTCGGGCCAGATTGGAAGGGCAAGCTGCCCGATGGCGTAGGAATGATCCGCAGCCCGACCAATGTTGGCTGGATCATCGGGCGCTACCAGACCAATGGTCCAGAGGACTATCCCAATGTCCACAAGTTGCAGGCCGGACTGCTTGCCAGCCCCCTGTCGTCGGGTGGCTCATCGGGGGCAGCAGCGAATGATCCAACGGCAGATGCACCGATGTCCGCAGTTGACCGCGCCGTTCCGCCGGTGGTGCAGGCCGCGACCATGGAACCGGCGCAGTTCTTTGCGCTGTTCGCAGAACTGATGAAGCGCAATCCGCCCCATGCCAGCGATTATGCGGTCGTGCGGCGCATGGAACGGCTGGGTATCGTGGCGGGCAAGGATTTCGATCTTGCCGCGACCAGCCCGCTGATCCAGCAAGCGATGACCAGGGGCGCGAAGGATGGCTACCAGCGTATCGTCAGCCGGCGCTCGGCCATGCGCGTTACAGGCAACGGATGGATGGCGATCGGCAATTCGCTGGGCGTTTACGGTAATGACTATCTGCAGCGGGCGTTCGTTGCCTATGCCGGCCTCGGCGCGCTGCCGCCAGAGGAAGCCATCTATCCGATGGCCGCATTCGATGGTGAGGGCAAGCCGCTCAACGGCGGGTCGCGCTATGTCATCCGGTTCGAGAAAGACCAGATCCCGCCAGCCGATGCATTCTGGTCGCTCACCATGTACGGCGAAGACCAGTTCTTCGTGGAGAACCCTTTGCAGCGATTTGCCCTGGGTGACCGCGACAGTCTGAAGTTCAACCCGGATGGGTCGCTCGACCTGTATGTCCAGGCCACCTCTCCGGGAGCGGACAAGGAGTCCAATTGGCTGCCTGCCCCCACTGGAGCCTTCACGATGAACATGCGTCTTTATCTGCCTCGTCCAGAGGCGATCGACGGGCGATGGTCACCGCCGTTGATCCGGCCACTAGGCAAGTGACAGGTCAACGTTCTTGCTTGTGCTTTGGGCTGTCTGGTCACGGCGATCTGCCGTGGCCAGACAATTAAATCGAACAGCGACGCTTTGCGCGAAGCGCAGCAAACCAATCATGCGCAGCGTTGACCCTGCCCCAGAAACGTATGGATGGCGATCTGAACTGCGTTCTTCCGTCACATCGAGGTTGGCAAGCTCCGTTGAGACAAAATGGCGGATGGAGTGCATATCCATGGCACCCGGTACCAAGCCCGCGCGAATGAACGAACACCATCACTTCTTGTAGAACGCATCGCCATAGTTCGATGCGCCAGACCCCAGATCGGCGAATACAGCAACCTGACCGGCCTCGCGTTGGTGCTCGACGAACTTCAGGAAGCGCAGCCGGGTCACCTCGTCAGCCAGGGGAAAATCGCGCACCGGCGATTCGGTCTTTACCCGTTCCGTTTTTGTAACGCGGACCTTCAGGGCCCAGATACCCTCGATCATCGCCACATCATACACTATGATCTTGGCGACTTCCTCCCGCCGTGCCCCAGTATATAGGCGCGTTGAGCTTTCCAACAAACCGCAGGCAGCGACGCCACCAGTAGACTGCACCCCTGCGGGTGACGTTCTCGCTCGCTGGCATCAGGCACTGGCTCCATACACTGGTAGCAACTGCTGCCGCTGCAATGGTCAGTGCCTCATCAAAACGACTGAAAACCTGAGGTTTTTGTCGCTTGGCTAAGGTAAATCAGGGCTTGGCTGGGGTGGCAGGATTCGAACCTGCGAATGCCGGTACCAAAAACCGGTGCCTTACCACTTGGCGACACCCCAATGCCGTGCTCGCGGCGCTTGCCCGGCGGTTGTGGCCGGGGCAGCGCGGGAGGCGCCTATATACGGAAAAGGCGCGGGCCGCCAAGCGCCTTTTTGGTGGCGCTGGCGGTGCAGGGCAGCAGGCGTGCTCGCGCGATCAGCCGATGCGGTGGACCCAGCCGTGCGGATCGGCGGCATCGCCGCGCTGGATCGACACCAAAGCCGAGCGCAGCGCCGCGGTCACCGGGCCCGACTGGTTGCCGCCGATGGTGAAGCTGCCTTGCAGTGATTTGACCGTTCCCACCGGGGTCACCACCGCCGCGGTGCCGCAGGCGAAGGTTTCGCGGAGCTTTCCGCTCTGGGCATCGCTGCGCCACTGGTCGATCGAATAGGGCTCCTCGCGCACGGTCAGGCCCTGGCCGCGCGCCAGTTCGATGATCGAGTTGCGGGTGATGCCAGGCAGGATCGTTCCGGTCAGCGGCGGGGTGATGATCGAGCCGTCCTCGAACACGAAGAATAGGTTCATGCCCCCCAGTTCCTCGACCCATTTGTGCTCCGCTGCATCGAGGAACACGACCTGGTCGCAGCCCTGCGCGGTGGCTTCGGCCTGCGCGACAAGGCTGGCTGCGTAGTTGCCGCCGCATTTCGCCGCGCCGGTGCCGCCGGGGGCGGCGCGGGTGTAATGCTGCGAGACCCAGATCGTCACCGGGGCGACGCCGCCCTTGAAATACGCGCCGACGGGCGAGGCGATGGTGATGAACAGATATTGCCTGGCCGGGCGCACGCCGAGGAACACTTCGCTCGCGAACATGAACGGGCGCAGATACAGCGCGCCGCCATCGACCTTGGGGAACCAGTCGCTGTCGATCCGCACCAGCTGTTCGACCGATTCGATGAACAGTTCGGGCGGCACCGCGGGCATTGCCATGCGGGCTGCGGATTCGTTGAAGCGCCGGGCGTTGGCATCGGGGCGGAACAGCGCGGTGCTACCCTCGCTCAGCCGATAGGCCTTCATGCCCTCGAAGATTTCCTGCGCATAATGCAGCACCGACGAGGCCGGATCCATCGGGATCGGCGCGCGCGCGGTCACTTTTGCGTCGTGCCAGCCGCCCTTGTCCTCGTCATAGCGCACCACCACCATGTGATCGGTGAACAATTTGCCGAAGCCCGGATCGGCGAGCGCCGCATCGCGCGCATCGGCGGGGGTGGGGTTTGAAGTCGGCTCAACGGCGAAGGGCAGCATGTCATCCCCTGAAAACTGCAAGGATTATGGGTGGTCGTCTGGTCCCGATCGCTGGCCTTGCTGCAACACGGGCTTGCCAAGACCTAATCGTGCTGGCAATCAAGGTCAACATGCCTGTCCCATCTTCCCCTTCAGCATCCGCCCTGTTTTTGCGCGAGGATGAAATCCGGCACGGCGTCGAGCTGCTGTTCTTCGGCTATACCCGGCTCACCAAGTCGATCGACGACCAGCTGGCCAAGCAGGGGCTGGGCCGGGCGCACCACCGCGCGCTGTATTTCATTGCGCGCAACCCCGATCTGACGGTGAGCCAGCTGCTGCGCGCGCTGGCGATCACCAAGCAGTCGCTGGGCCGGGTGCTGACCGAGCTGCAACGCCGCAACCTTATCGAGACCCGCAGCGGCGAGACCGACCGGCGGCAGAAATTGCTGCGGCTGACACAGGCGGGCGCGACGCTGGAAGCAGAGCTGTTCGATGCACTGCGGACGCGGCTGTCGCAGGCGTACCGGCGCGCAGGGCAGGAGTCGGTCACCGGCTTCTGGCGCGTGCTCGAAGGGCTGGTGCCCGAGGCCGACCGCGCGCTGTTGGCCGAACTGGGAAGCGAGCGGCGCCCCGGCTAACGCGGGGGCCCAGCGCTGGGGCCAAGCGCGGGGGGCATGACGCTAGGGCATAGGCGATTGCCATGCTTGCCAAAGAAATCGCCGACATTTCCGCTTTGCGTCTGGCGCTGCTTCTGCAATTCTTGCGGAAATCAGGCAAAAACCAGGAGCGGACACCCCAATGGCAACCATGCGCAGCGTCGTGCTGAAAGCCCCGATTGCAGGCCTGCCGCAGCCGCAAGACTTCACCTTTGCCGACAGCGAAATCCCCGCGTTGGGCGAGCATCAGTTCCTGATCGAGCACCGGATCGTCTCGGTCGACCCCGGCGTGCGGTCTAGACTGTCGGCGACCGGGGCGAGCTATGCGCCGCCGATCCCGCCGGGCGGGCGGATCGATGGCTTCATCGTCGGGCAGGTGATCGAGAGCCGCAACGAGCGCTATCCGGTGGGCACCTGGGTGACCGCAGGCGGCGGCTGGGCGAGCCACAGCATCGGCGATGGCCGCGGCTATATCATGCCCTTGCCCGACAACGGCCTGCCACGCTCTTTATGGCTGGGGATCCTCGGCATTCCCGGGATGACCAGCTGGTTCGGGCTCAAGCGCGTCGGCGCGATGCGCGAGGGCGAGCATGTGCTGGTGACATCGGCGGCAGGCGTGGTCGGCGCGACCGCGGGGCAACTGGCCAGGGCCTGGGGCGCTGCCAGCGTGGTCGGGATCGCCGGGGGCCAGGACAAATGCGACTGGCTGGTCAAGGAATGCGGCTTCGATGCCGCGATCGACTACAAGGGCACCGATGATCTCGCGGGCGCAATTGCCGCTGCGATGCCGAAGGGCGTCGATCTGTTGTTCGACAATGTCGGCAACGCGATGATCGACACCGTGCTTCCGCTGATGCGGTTAAACGGTCATATCGTGGTGTCGGGACAGGTCGCAGACTACAGCGTGCCGCACGACCACCGCGTCGGCATCACCAACACCGCCGAATTCATCGCCAAGCGCCTGACGATGCGCGGCCTGGTGGTGTTCGATGACATCCCGCAATTCGCCGCAGCGCAGGCCGAGATGGGCGGGATGATTCGCGACGGAAAGCTCGTGTACCGCGAAGAGCTGTTCGATGGGCTCGACCAGCTTCCGCAAGCGTTTTGTGGGTTGTTTACCGGCGCCAATTTCGGGCGGCGGCTGGTCCGGCTGGGAGACGCGTGATGGCACACGAATTCCGCATCGAGGATCAGGTCTATACCCGCTTCACCTTCGAGCGCGACGGGCGGGTGCTGCGCGCGGTCATCACCTCGGACCACCCGGTGAACGGCGTCGATGGCCCGATGCACGACGAACTTGCTCGCGTCTTCACCGATCTGCAGCGCGATAGCGACAGCGACATCATCGTGCTGACCGCAAAGGGTCGCGCGTTCTGCGCGGGCGGCGATTTTGCGTGGTTCCAGCAGCAGATCGACGATCCGGCAAGCTTTCGCGCGATTGCCTGGGATGCCAAGCGGATCGTCACCAGCCTGCTCGAGATGGAAAAGCCCTTGCTGTGCCGGTTGAACGGCGCGGCGGCGGGGCTGGGGGCGACGATCGCGTTGCTGTGCGACATCATCGTCGCCGACGAGAAGGCGCTGATCGGCGATCCGCACGTCAAGGTCGGGCTGGTCGCGGGCGATGGCGGCGCGCTGATCTGGCCGCAATTGATCGGCTATGCCCGCGCCAAGGAACTGCTGATGACCGGCGACATGCTGACCGCGACCGAAGCCAAGGCGCTGGGGCTGATCAACCACGCGGTGCCGGGGGATCAGCTCGACGCCAAGGTCGCCGAAATCATCGCCAAATTGCAGGGCAACCCCAAATGGGCGGTGCGCTGGACCAAGACGGTGACCAACATCCCGCTGCGGGCGCTCGCCGCACAGATGATGGATGCGGCGATCGGTTGGGAGAGCGTCTCGAACTATCTCGGCGACCGGCGCGAGGCGGTCGCGGCGATGGCCGAGAAGCGTGCTCCGAATTTGACCGGGGAGTGAGGGGGATGCTGGTGACCTTGTTCGTCATTCCCGCGAACGCGGGAATCCCGCTTTATTGCTCCACCGCCGTGCGGAAGCGGAACCCCCGCCTTCGCGGGGGTGACGGAGAGGGGACTAGCGAATGACCCTGCAAACCTTCACCGACGAACCCGATCACGTCTCCGCACTGCGCGCGACGTTGCAGCGGTTCCTCGCCGAACATGCCCCGCGCGAGGCGCGGCAGGCGTGGGACAAGGCGGCGCGCTGGCCGCGGGATGTCTACAGCAAACTCAATGCGTTGGGTCTGACGGCTCTCACCGTGCCGGAAGAGTTCGGCGGTGCAGGGCAGGACCTTGTCGCGGCGATCGCGGTGATCGAGGAGCTGGCGGCAGGCGGCCCGTGCCTTGCCGGTCCCTTCATTCACACCAGTTTCTACGGTGGCATGAACCTTTCCGAAAACGGTTCGCCCGAGCAGAGGGCCGAGTTCCTGCCGCGTCTTGCCAGGGGCGAGCTGTTCTTCGCTTATGGCCTGTCCGAACCCAATGTCGGCGGCGACCTTGCCAGCGTCGAGACCCGCGCGGTGCGCGAGGGTGACGAGGTCGTGATCAACGGCGCCAAGCGCTGGTGCACCGGCGCTGACTGGGCGGATTACATCTACTGCCTCGTGCGCTCGGGCCCGCCTGAAGACCGCTACAAGAACCTGTCGTTCGTGCTGGTGCCTACCAAGGCCGCCGGCGTGACGATGCAGGATATCGAGCACGTCAACCTGCGCTACACCCACAGCCAGGACGTGTATTTCGACAATGTGCGGCTGCCGGTATCCGCGATCGTCGGGGGCGAGGCGATGTGGAACAAGGGGTGGAAGCTGCTCGCGGGCCGCGCGCTCGATGTCGAGAAGCTCGAGATTTCCGCGGTGGCGCTCGGCATCGCCCGCGCCGCGATCGACGAGGCCTGGGGTTATGCGCAGGAGCGCGTCCAGTTCGGCAAGCCGATCAGCCAGCATCAGGCGATCCGCCACAAGCTGGTGACCGCGCGGACCAAATGGCAGGCGGCGCGGCACATGCTCTATCACGCCGCATGGCTGGCCAATGAAGGGCGGCCGTGCTCGGTAGAGACCAGCATGGCCAAATTGTTCGTCGCCGACATGGGCGTCGAGATTGCGCTGATCTGTCAGCAGGTGATGGGCTCCTATGCGCTCAGCGATGCCTATGAGATGGAACGCCACGTCCGCGATCTGCTCGGCATGCCGATCGTCGGCGGGTCGAGCGACATGCAGAAGAACAATCTGGCGAGCTTGATGCGGTTGTGATGGACTTGCGCGCACGCGTGTTTTCCTTCGTCACCCTGAACTTGTTTCAGGGCCCATGCCACGTCCGGGTCAGGATGGTCGATCACGAGAAATGGGTCCTGAAACAAGTTCAGGGTGACGGCAGTGGGATAGGATAGGGATTTTTTCATGAAACCACTCGAGAGCATCGAACCTTTGGGCCATGTGGTCGCGATGCTGCTGCCCGGCATCGCCGCGCGCGGTGACGAGATCGAGGAGGCGCGGCGTCTGCCTACTGACATTGCACAGAGCCTTGCCCGCGCCGGGGTCTTCAACATGGTCCGCCCCAAGAGCCTCGCCGGTCTGGAGATGGCGCCGCTCGATCTGGTCAGCGTGCTGCACGCGATCGCGCGCGCCGAGGCGAGCACCGGGTGGTGCGCGATGATCGGCGCGACCACCGCGATCAACGCCGCCTATCTGCCGCACGATGTTGCCGCCGAGGTCTATGCCGATCCGCACTCGATCACCGGCGGGGTGTTTGCGCCGATGGGCCGAGCCGACGACATGGGCGATCACTACAAGGTCACCGGCCGGTGGCAGTGGGGGTCGGGCAGCGCAAACTGCGACTGGCTGTGCGGCGGCGCGATGGTGTTCAAGGACGGGGAGTTGCAGCGCTTCGAGAATGGTGCGCCCTATCACCGGATGATGATCTTCCCGGCAAACGAAGTCGAATTGCTCGACACCTGGCATGTGATGGGGATGAAGGGCACCGGCTCGGGCGATATCGCGGTCAGGGACGCGATCGTCCCCAAGGCGCGCAGCGTCTCGCTGATCGCGGATAGTCCCGTGGAGCAGGGGCCGCTCTACCAGTTCCCGGTGTTCGGGCTGCTCGCGATGGGCGTGGCCTCGGTGGCCTTGGGCAATGCGGCGGGCGCGATGGACGAGATCAAGGCGCTCGCCCGCGCCAAGAAGCCGCAGGGCGGACAGCGCACCATGGCCGAACGCACCGTGGTGCAGACCGACCTGATGCGCGCCGAGGCGAAATTGTCCGCCGCCGAAGCCTTCTTCCGCGAAAGCATCGCCGAATGCTGGGAGGGCGCGACGACGCGCGGCGAACTGTCGCCTGAGGAACGCGCGAAACTGCGGCTGGCGGCGACCTATGCGACCGAAACCTCCGCGGATGTGGCCAAGACCGCGTTCACCATTGGAGGCGGCAGCGCGGTCTATATGACGAGCTCGCTCCAGCGCCGCTTCCGCGATGCGCATGTCGCGACCCAGCACATCGCGACCGCGAGCAGCGTGTATGAGCTGGTGGGTCGGGTGGCGCTGGGGCTGCCGACGGATACGGGGATGTTGTAATCTCTCCGCCTCTCCCTTGATGGGATCGCGATGTGGTCCAGCTTTTCTCCCCTCCCGCTTGCGGGAGGGGTGGCCGAAGGCCGGGGTGGGCCCGCGCCAACGCCAGTTCAGGCCCACCCCGGCCCGGAAAACCGGGCCTGCCCCTCCCGCAAGCGGGAGTGGAGAAGCGTAGCTTCTTCGACCTAACCCCTCAATACGCCCCGGCAGACTCGCGCACCACCGCGATCCCCGCCTCGCGCTGGCGCTTCAATTCCTGCTTGAGCTTCACCGGGTCCTCGGCGATCACGAAGCCGAAGCTCACCCCGCCTTCCTTGCCGATGGTCGCGTGGTGCAATTTGTGCGCCTGGACGATGCGCTTGGCGTAGCCGCTCTTGGGTACCCAGCGGAAATAGCGCTGGTGGACGAGGCCGTCGTGGATCAGCGTGTAGATCGCGCCATAGATCATCACGCCGATGCCCATCCATGTTGCGGGTTCCCACAACCACGCCCCGATGATGAACAGGCTGATCGAGATCGCCGAGCCGACGATGGCATAGAGATCGTTCTTCTCGAGCACATTGTCATGCGGTTCGTGATGGTCGCGGTGCCAGCCCCAGCCCCAGCCGTGCATCACATATTTGTGGCTCCACCAGGCGACGAATTCCATGAACGCGGTGGTGGCAATCACGATGCCGAGATTGATAAGAGCCTGCATGGTCACAAGAATAGGCGCAATCGCCGCCGGTTTGAAGAGGGCTCGTGCAGGCGGTTGCAGCCGCAACCAAATACGCGCTGGATTTGGCCCGGCGCATCTGCCAAGCGACGGGCACAAACGCCCAAGATACGAAGGTTTCTGGTGATGGCCCAAGCAAAGACGCTCTATGAAAAAATATGGGACGCGCATGTCGTCGACCAGCGCGACGATGGCACCGCGATCATCTTCATCGACCGGCATCTTGTCCATGAAGTGACCAGCCCGCAGGCGTTCGAGGGGCTACGCATGGCCGGGCGCAAGGTGCGCAGGCCCGATCTGACGCTTGCGGTTCCCGATCACAACGTGCCCACCACGCCGCGCGTTGATGCAGCGGGCAAGCGCATCGCAATCGCCGATCCCGAAAGCCGCGCCCAGCTCGAGGCGCTCGAGCGCAACGCGCCTGCGTTCGGCGTTCCGTATATCGATGCGACCGACGTGCGGCAGGGGATCGTCCACGTGATCGGCCCCGAACAGGGCTTCACGCTGCCCGGCTGCACCATGGTCTGCGGCGACAGCCATACCGCGGCGCACGGCGCGCTGGGCGCGCTGGCGTTCGGTATCGGCACCTCCGAGGTCGAGCATGTGCTGGCGACTCAGACGCTGCAGCTCAAGCGGTCGAAATCGATGGAAATCCGCGTCGAGGGCGATCTGCCCCCGGGCGTCAGCCCCAAGGACCTGATCCTGCACATCATCGGCCAGATCGGCGCTGCCGGCGGCACCGGCCATGTCATCGAATATCGTGGCCGTGTGTTCGAGCAGATGTCGATCGAGGGGCGGCTGACGGTCGCCAACATGTCGATCGAAGCGGGCGCGCGCGCCGGTCTGATCGCGCCCGACGATGCGACCTTCGCGTATCTTAAGGGCCGCCCGATGGCGCCGAAGGGTGCCGATTGGGATGCGGCGGTCGCCTATTGGCGGACGCTCAGGACCGACGACGGCGCGGTGTTCGACCAGAGCGTGGTGATCAACGCCGCCGAAATCGCGCCTTCGGTCACCTGGGGCACCAGCCCCGAGGACGTGGTGCCGATTACCGGCAGCGTCCCCGATCCCGAAAGCTTTGCCGATCCGTCGAAGCGCGCGGCGGCGGAAAAGTCGCTGGCCTATATGGGGCTGACCGCGGGTACGCCGCTGAGCGAAGTGCCGGTCGAGCACATCTTCATCGGCAGCTGCACCAACAGCCGGATCGAGGATCTGCGCGCCGCCGCAGCGGTGCTCAAGGGTCGCCGCAATGCGCCTGGCATCAAGTCCGCGCTGGTGGTGCCCGGCTCGGGTCTGGTCAAGCGCCAGGCCGAAGAAGAGGGTCTGGACCGCATCTTCATCGACGCCGGCTTCGAGTGGCGCGAGCCGGGCTGCTCGGCATGCCTCGGCATGAACCCCGACAAGGTGCCCGCAGGCGAGCGCTGCGCCTCGACCTCTAACCGCAACTTCGTCGGTCGCCAGGGCCCCGGCGCGCGCACCCATCTGGTCAGCCCCGCCATGGCGGCGGCAGCGGCGGTGACGGGTCGGCTCAGCGATGTGCGGACACTGGTCTAGGGATTGGGTCTGGGGATTTGAACGCTGCGCGACCGGGCGCACGACAGCAGGGGAATGAAATGGCCAAGACACTGACCGCAGCCGCCGGAGCCGCACTCGCTCTTGTGTTTTCCACCCATGCGTTGGCGCAGGCACCGCAGCCTGAAGTGCAGCTGTGGCGGCTCGATTGCGGCACGGTCGCGGCGAATGATCTCAACGCCTTTTCAGACACGAAAGCCTATACCGGCCAGTCCAAGCGGCTGACCAGCAGCTGTTACCTGATCCGCCATGGCAACGATTATCTGCTGTGGGACACGGGGCTGCCATCGGCGATGAAGGGCAAGCCGCTCGACGACAGCCAAGCGATGGACGCGACCGTCACGCTGACGATCAAGGAGCAGCTCGCGCAGCTGAAGGTCGATCCGGCGAGGATCAAATATGTCGGCCTCAGCCACTATCACTTCGATCACAGCGGGCAGGTCGCGGATTTCCCGAATGCCACGCTGATCGTCGGCAAGGGCGACTGGACGGTGCTGACCACCGATCCTGCGTCCTATGGCGCCAACCCCGCGCCGTTCGCGCACTGGATTTCGGGCGGCGGCAAGGTCGAGCAGGCGACGACCGACAAGGACGTGTTTGGCGATGGATCGGTGACCATGCTGCGGCTGCCCGGGCACACTCCGGGGCACAGCGGCCTGCTGGTGCGGCTCAAGGAAAAAGGCCCGGTGCTGCTGACCGGAGATCTCGCGCATTTCAGCGAGAACTACGCGTCAAACGGCGTGCCGACCTTCAATGTCGACCGCGCCGATACTCTGGCATCGCTTGACCGTTTCAAGAAACTGGCAGACAATCTCAAGGCAACAGTGATCATTCAACATGAGCCGGCAGACGTGGGCAAGTTGCCGACGTTTCCCCAGGCGGCGGAGTAAATGCAGTGAGCAAGGACAAGAAGGACGGCTGGTCTAACAGCGCCATGGCAGGCGCGGCGGTGGGTTCCGCTGCGCTGGCGGCAGCGTTGCTGTATGTCGGCAAGCAGTTCACAAAGCCGAAGACCGATACCCCCGCAAAACCTGACGAGCCGGGCGCCGAAGCCACCGAGGGCCCGCATGCAACCGATTGATCGCGTCGAGGGCAAGGCCATCCCCTTTGGCCGCAAGAACGTCGATACCGACATCATCATCCCCTCGCAGTGGCTCAAGACGATCAGCCGCGAAGGGCTGGGTGCTGGCGCGTTCGAATCGATCCGTGCCGAGCCGGGCAACGTGTTCGACGATCCCGATTACGCCGGATCGCCGATCCTGATTGCGGGCGACAATTTCGGCTGCGGGTCGAGCCGCGAGCACGCCGCTTGGGCGCTGATCGATCTCGGCATCACCGCGGTGATCGCGCCGAGCTTTTCGGACATCTTTTCGAGCAACGCGTTCAAGAACGGTATCCTCACCGTCGTGCTGCCGCAGGAGGCTGTCGATCGGCTGATGGAGGTCGCCCAGACCGACACCATCCACATCGATCTGGAAAGCCAGACCGTGACCACGCCGTTCCAGGACCGGTTCAGCTTCGAGATCGACCCGTTCCGCAAGACCTGCCTGATGCAGGGGCTCGACGAGATCGGGCTGACTTTGGGCAAGGCGGACGCGATCAGCGCGTACGAAGCCAAGGTCAGCGTGGATCGCCCCTGGATGGTGCCTGTAGCAGCTTGACATCGTCATTCCCGCGAACGCGAGAATCCCGCTTCGGCGCCACGATCGCATGAACAGCGGGACCTCCGCCTTCGCGGGGGTGACGAAAACCAATAACAAACGGAGAGAGCCTCATATGAAAGCCCTTTTGTCGACCGCCGTTGGCGGACCCGAAACGCTCCAGATGACCGAGATCGACGCGCCCGTCGCGGGTCCCGGTGAACTGCTGGTCGCGGTCAAGGCTTGCTCGATCAACTTCCCCGACGCGCTGATCATCAAGGACATGTACCAGCTCAAGCCCCAGCGCCCGTTCGCGCCGGGTAGCGAGATTGCAGGCGTGGTCGAGGCGGTGGGCGAGGGCGTCACCGGCTGGTCGGTCGGCGACCGGGTGATCGCGGGCACCGGCTTTGGCGGGCTTGTCGAGAAGAAGGTCGTTGCGGCTGCGGGCGCCTACAGGCTTCCCGAGCAGTTCAGCTTCGAGCAGGGCGCATCGCTGCTGATGACCTATGGCACATCGATCCACGCGCTGAAGGATCGCGGCCACATCAAGCCGGGCGATACCCTGCTGGTGCTGGGCGCGGCGGGCGGCGTCGGCCTTGCTGCGGTAGAACTCGGCAAGGCCTATGGCGCGCGCGTCGTTGCAGGCGTCTCGAGCGAGGCCAAGGCACAGGCGGCACGCGAATCCGGAGCGGACGAAGTGGTGGTCTATGGCCGCCAGCCGTTCGACAAGGACCAGTCCAAGGCGCTCGCCAACGCGTTCAAGGATGCGGTCGGCCCCAATGGCGCGGACATCGTCTATGATGCGGTCGGCGGCGACTACAGCGAGCCTGCGGTGCGCGCGATGGCCTGGGAAGGCCGCTTTCTGGTGGTCGGCTTCCCCGCCGGGATCGCCAAGCTGCCGCTCAACCTGACGCTGCTCAAGAGCTGCGATGTCTGCGGCGTGTTCTGGGGCGCCTTTGCCGCACGCGAGCCCAAGCGCAACGCTGCGAACATCGCAGAGCTGTTCGACCTGTGGGCGGCGGGCAAGATTTCGCCGCGCATCTCGGAAACCTTCAGCTTCGAAACCGCGCATGAGGCGATCGCCCGGCTTGAAAATCGCGAGGCGATCGGCAAGCTTGTGGTGACGATGTAACGCATCTGCGCCCTGGTCATGCGGTTTGACGCTTGCCGCTGACGCTCGCTGTGCGTATGCGCTAGGCTATTCTGCATGACCAACCTCCTGCACGACAATAAGGGGCCGAAATGACCACTTTCAATGACCGCGAACGCGCGTTCGAAGCCAAGTTTGCAGCCGATGAAGACCTGCAGTTCCGCATCACCGCGCGGCGCAACCGCCTGCTGGGCAACTGGGCGGCAGAGCAGATGGGCCTGACGCCTGCCGAAACCGATTCCTACGCCAAGTCGGTCGTCCAGGCCGATTTCGAGGAAGCCGGTGACGAGGACGTGATCCGCAAGCTGCTGGGCGATCTGGTCTCGGCGGGCGTCGAGATCGACGAGCTGGGCGTCCGCGCCGCGCTCGAGGCCAAGATGGTCGAGGCGCGCCGCCAGTACATCGAAGAGGCGAACTGAACCATGCCCATGGCTGCCGCCGACATCGAGGCGCTGATCAAGGCCGGTATCCCGGACGCCGAGGTTTCGATCACCGATCTGGCGGGCGATGGCGACCATTATGCCGCGCATGTCGTCGCCGAAAGCTTTCGTCCGATGAGCCGCATTGCCCGCCAGCGCGCAGTCTATGCAGCGCTGGGCGGACGCATGGGCGGTGAACTGCACGCCTTGCAACTGACCACGGCGCTCCCCAGCTAAACGCCAGGCCATATTGGCACCATCTGCATATCCACGGAGCTGAACCCATGACCGACACCGCACAGGCCCGCATCGCCGAGATCGTTCAAGCCAACGACGTCCTGCTGTTCATGAAGGGCACGCCGCTGTTTCCGCAGTGCGGCTTTTCCAGCAAGGCGATCGCCATTCTCGACCATCTCGGCGTCGACTATGAAAGCGTCGACGTGCTGCAGGACATGGAAGTGCGCCAGGGCATCAAGGAATTTTCCGACTGGCCGACCATCCCCCAGCTTTATGTGAAGGGCGAGTTCATCGGTGGATCGGACATCATGATGGAAATGTTCGAAGCCGGCGAACTGCAGGCGCTGATGCAGGAAAAGGGCTTGGTCGGGGCCAACTGAGCACCTTTACCGTTGCTATGATACCCGACATCCAATCACGTCACCCCTGCGAAAGCGGGGGTGACTTTTTTTTGACGGGTGCATCCGGAATAGCGGAATTCTCGCTTCAGCGGGAATGACGAGTCTAGGAGGCCGGAGCAGGCTGATCACCTGCCGCCACACGGGCCGCACGTGACCGCCTGACCCCATCGACGCAGAACAGTGCCACCGCCGCCCAGATCAACGCAAAGCAGATCGCGTGCGCGCGGGTGAAAGGTTCGTCATAGACGAACACGCCGAGCACGAACTGGATCGTCGGGCCGATGAACTGGATGAAACCCAGCGTCGACAGCGGCATCTTGCGCGCGGCGCTGGCGAACAGCAGCAGCGGGATGGTTGTGATGGCGCCCCCTGCGATCAGATAGGCGTCGGTCAGCGTCGAATAGCCGAAGCCCGGCGTGGGATCGTACAGCCCCGCCCACAGCACATAGCCCAGCGCAAACGGCAGCATCAGCGATGTTTCGCAGGCAAGGCCGGGGAGGGACCCCACCGGTGCCATCTTGCGCAACATGCCGTACAGGCCGAACGAGGCGGCAAGCGACAGGCTGATCCAGATCGAGGCCAGGGATTCACTCGCCAGCACCAGCACGCCTGCCGCCGCCAGAACGATGGCCACCATCTGGGTGCGGTTCATGCGTTCGCGGAAAAACACCACGCCCAGCGCCACGTTGATCAGCGGGTTGATGTAATAGCCCAGGCTGCCTGCCAGGATATGCTCGTTGGTGATCGCCCAGATATAGATCAGCCAGTTGGCGGCGATCAGCGACGTGCTCGCGATCATGTAACGGCGGATCCGCGGGTCTGCCAAGGCGAACGTGAATTCACCAAGACGACGGCTGGCCCACAGGATCACGGTGATCAGCAGAACCGACCACACCACCCGGTGCGCGACGATTTCCACTGGGGAAATGCCCTGCAACTGCTTGAAAAACAGCGGCATGAAGCCCCAGATCGTGTACGCGCCGATCGCTTCCGGCAGGCCCTTCAGGCGTTCGCTCTCACCGCTCATCGCGGCGCGTTAGAGGATGCCGCCTCCCAGCGATAGCCGGATAATGCAGATCACCAGCACGACCAGACACAGATTGCGTCCGGTGTTGCTGCTCGACAGAAAGCCCAGCAGCACGCCCAGAAGGGCGATCGGGACGATCAGCCAATTGAGGGCGCCAAGCAGCGGCAGAAAGGCCGGAATGGCGAGCAGGAGGGCGATGATCCCGATGAGGATCGAAAGAATGTTCAGCATGTGTCTTATATGGATAAGACAGCGCATGGTTGCAAGCGAATTTTCGGTTCACCGCATCCCAAGCTCGCTTCGACCCCGGAATGGCCGGATTCACCTATGTTGTATTCTGTTCATGAAACCGGCGGCGGGGATGAATGTTGTTAGTTCGAGCCGGGACGAACCGCCCGGAGCAATCAGTGGAGATACCATCATGTTGAACCTTGCCCTTGCCAGCGCAGCTGCCCTGTTGAACCCGGCCCCCGCCAGCCCGGTGGCCCTGCCGGTCCCCACCAGTTTCCATTCGCAGGAAGTCGCCCAGTTCGATCGCGGCGATCGCCGCGCTTATCGTGAAGGCCGCCGCGATGCACGCCGCCAGGCGCGCTACGAGGGCCGCTACTGGCGCGGTGACGACGGCCGTTATCGCTGCCAGCGCAGCAACGGCACCACCGGCCTGCTGGTCGGCGCCGGTGTCGGCGCGCTGCTTGGCAACGAGATTGCGGGACGCGGCGACAAGACGCTGGGCGCCATCGTCGGCGGCCTGGGTGGTGCAGCCGCTGGCCGGGCCATCGATCGTAGCCGGGTCAGCTGCCGCTAAACCCCAAGCACTGCACGACGACAAAGGGCCTCTTCCGGAAACGGAAGGGGCCCTTTCTCTGTGGCGGGGTTCAGGTGGAAAGCTCTTCGGCCAATCGGTCGATATCGGCATCCTCGCGCACGATCTGCCAGCTGTCGGGATGTCGGGTGTCGATCAGCACCACGCCGTTTTTGGGGCAGATGTCGAGGCAGGGTACCTCGATCACCCCCAGCCGAGCCTTGCGCCCCTTGCCGCCAGGCAAGCGCCGTTTGAGCGCCTTGGCGAGCGAGGGGGTTTCTTCGGGGCCGAAGCTGGCTTTGGCGCGTTTCTGGCACTTCTTGCAGACGAGCACGGCATGCGACCAGTGGCTGCGGATTTCGGTTTTCATGAGCGACAGATAGGGGGACGGTGCGGCGATTACACGCCTTTCCAGGTCTTTCTTTCCTCGGCGCTGCGCAGCACCGCATAGGCCGCCTGGATTGCCTGGAAGCGCACGGCGGCTTCCTTGTCGTTCTGGTTTGTATCGGGATGGTTGGCCTTGGCGAGGCGGCGATAGGCCTTCTTGATCTCGTCGAATTCGCTGTGCGCATGGCATTCCAGCACATCGAGCGCGCGCATTTCGTCGCGCGACCGGCTGCCATCGCCCGAACCTGCCCATTCGTTGAACACCGATTCGCGATAGCCCGAGGTGTCGCGCTTTTCCTCGGCTGCGCGCGCGGCGGCCTCTTCCTTGTCGAGCCCTGCGAAATAGTCCCAGCCCTGGTTGTATTCCGCCGCGTGCTTTTCGCAGAAATACCAGCGGTCGGGGCTGTTGGGGGATTTGGGCGCGGGGCAGTTCCCCGCCTCGTTGCAGCCATGCCGGTCACACATCCGCACCGTCTGCGCCTCGCGCGACGACCCATAGCCGCGCCAGCGGGGGAAACCCCAGTCAGAAGATCGTTTGCCTGCCATCGGTGGGCATTTAGCTATGATGGGGGGGAAGGGCTAGGGGTTTGGTGGCGACGCTTGTCCGCTCTCTCCGATGCGTGCCTGACAGGGGCAGGCGGGGCATCGGGTGTTCCGAAGAGCCTTCGGCAACGGCCGCTCCCTTCATCGACGGCAAATGTCGTTTGTCGAACGCTAAGGGTCTTGAAAGGATTGCATCGCTATCTATTTCGCATATGCAACATAGATTGCATATCAAGACGTATCAGGGAATCCGAGCAATGAGCCGCCAGTTGATGTTCTCCGCCATGCTGTCCATCGCGATGATGGCGACGTTCGTGCTGGGTTCGCAGGCCTATGCCGGTGACGACGCGGCGCAGGATTTTGCCGAGTGCACGCTGGATCAGCTGGAAGGCTCGCCCGCTGCGGTCGAGCAGATGGTGCCTTCGCACCTGGTGCTCGCTTCGCTCTGAGCGCATCCGCGCCCAACATCTTCCACGATAAAATTGCCAGAGGGTCTGTAAGCCGGGTTCTGTCCTGACCGTTGCCGGTCATGGGCAGCCATTCCTCTAGGCGGGGCATTGCTGCACCGCTCAAGCAACCAACCCGGGCGGCAAGGGGCCGAAACACCCCTGGGACGCGCCTCTGCAAGCAGAAACCGTATCGCCAAATCCGCCCCTATTCGGTCTTGCTCCGGATGGGGTTTACCGTGCCGCGAACCATTGCTGGCCGCGCGGTGCGCTCTTACCGCACCCTTTCAATGTTACCGGGCCGAAGCCTTGGGCAACCTGCTTTCTGTTGCACTGTCCCTGGGGTCGCCCCCGCCGGGCGTTACCCGGCATCCTTGTTTCGTGGAGCCCGGACTTTCCTCGCGTCACTTGCGTAACCCGCGGCTGCCCGACCCTCTGGCGAAGACGGCCCTAGCGGTGAATTGTGCAGAGTGCAATCAGCGGTACCGCCCCGCATCGCGATCGAGCAGCAGCGAGAACAGGATCGCGCGGCACTCGCCGTCGATCTCGCCGGTGATCGTGCCCGGGCGCCAGCGCCGCTGGAACGCAGTGGTCGCCGCGCGCCCGTCCGAGATGTCGTAGCCGAAGCGCTCGAGCGCGAGCAGAAACGCGCCGTCGCTCCAGTACGGATCGACCAGTCGGCCATCGGGAATCGGCAGCGCGAGGCGCACCCGCGCCAGCCTTTGCCAGTCGAACAGCTCGCCGGGGTCCTGCTTGCGCGCAGGCGCGACATCGCTGTGCCCCACGACATTGGCGCGCGGAATGCCGTGGCGGTCGACGATCTCCGCCACCAGCGGGATCAGCGCCGACATCTGCTCTTCGGGGAAGGGGCGGTAGCCGAATTCGTGGCCGGGATTGACGATCTCTATGCCGATGCTGGCGCTGTTGACGTCCTTGATCCCGCGCCAGTGCGCACGGCCCGCATGCCAGGCGCGGTTGGCCTCGTCGACCATACGGATGATCTGGCCGTCCTCGGTGACGACATAATGTGCAGAGACCTTGGAGGCGGGATTGGCGAGCCAGTCGATCGCCGACGGCGCATCCTGCATTCCGGTATAATGCAGGACCAGCATGCTGATCGGGGCCATGCGTTCGTCGAAGTTCGGCGACGGGGTGTCGATCAAGATCTGGTGCCCTCCTTCATCAGCCGTGCTTCGGCCAGCATCCGCGATCTTTGCGCGTTGCGGATCGCCACGATAGAGACGCCGAGCAATGCGATCAATCCACCTGCAATCATCAGCGGGGTCAGCGGGGTGCCGAACCACCAGGTGGCAAAGGCGACCGAGATCACCGGCGTGGGGATGGTCAGCGGACTGACGGTGGATACCGAGTGCCGCTGCAGCAGCCATACCATCGCGCCATGCCCGCCGATGCTGGAGCCTAGCGCTGCGTAGATCGTCCAGGCGTAGGTTTCCATGCTGAGGTTGGGCAGCATCGCCATGCCGTCCGGCTCGAGCAGCAGCGCGAAGGGCAGGATCACCAGCGAGCCGATCAGCCCCAGCCAGCCGCTGATGTTGAGCACGCCGATGCCGCCGAGATTGCGCTGGATCAGCGTCGCGATCGCCCAGATCAGCGACCCGCAAGCAGAGATGGCGATCGCGGGCATCTCGCCTGCCACCTTGGGGTCGAACACCAGCAGCACCACCCCGAACAGGGCAAGGATGATCCCGATCAGACGCGGAATGCCGATCTTTTCCTTGAGGAAGATCACCGCGAGGATCAGCGAAAAGGGAACACCCAGCTGGCCGGCGATGGCCAGCGCGCTGACATTGGTGCTGACCTGCAGCGACAGCCCGACCGCGACGTAGAACAGCCCGCCGCTGAGCACGCCCAGCACCCCGATCAACCGCATCCGGCCCGGCACGATCCGCAAGAAGGGCAGGCACACCACCGCGACGATCGCCTGGCGCAGAAACGCGCCGGGAAGCGCGCCTGCGCTGTCCACGGCGGATTTCATCGCGATGATGTTGAAGCCCCACAGCAGCATCATGGCGATGGCGACCGCCCAGTCGAGGCGGCCAAAGCCCCGTTCGGGCAGTTCAGGCGCGGGCGAATCGTGCGTCATGCGGCGTGGCATAGGGCAAATGCCCCGCCAGAACAGCCTTTATGCTGCAACTGCGAAGAGATTGTGCGAAATTGTCAGCCCAGCGGCGCAGGAAAGATCGACTGGCCGGTCTTGCCGGTGACAGCCTTGCAGTACAGTCCGCGCAACTCACGCGTCGCAGAGAACAGGTCGGTATGCCCCAACACCGTTTCGGCCGCGCCCAGCATCAGCATGCCGTCATTCTCGAGCGATCTTTCGAGCTTGGAATAGGCGATGTGCCGGGTCTCGGTGGCGAAATACATCAGCACGTTGCGGCACAGGATGATGTCGAACCGGCCCAGGTCGCCACGCGGCTTGAGCAGATTGTCTTCCCTGAACGTCACCATGGCCTGCAGGCGCGGATCAATCACCCAATCCTCGCCGTCCTGAGTGAAATAGCGCAGCATGTAATCGACCGACAGCCCGCGCTGGATCTCGAACTGGCTGTAGCGCCCCAGCTTGGCGCGGCTGATGACCGATGCCGAAATGTCGGTGCCGACGATCTCGATCTTCCAGTCGACCCATTTCTCGCGCTCTGAATCGAACAGCATGGCGACCGAATAGGCTTCCTGCCCGGTCGATGTTCCCGCGCACCAGATGCGCAGCGTCTTGCGCTGGGCGCGGCGCTCGCGCAGCGCGGGAAACGCCTCCGATCGCAGCGCTGCGAACATCGCGGTGTCGCGGAAGAAGAAGCTTTCGTTGTTGAGCATCGCATCGAGCGATTCCTGCAACAGCTTTTCATTGTCCGGATCGGACAGCACCGCGACCAGCGCGTCGAGATCCGGAATGCCCTGCGCCTTGAGCATCGGCGCCAGCGCGGTCTGGATACGCCAGTAGCGGCTCGGCGCAATCTGCTGGCCGGTGCGCGCTTCGAGCAGACCGGCAAGGATGCGGGTGGCATTGGTGGCGGGTTGGGAATGGATCATTTCGGCTCCAGCCAGCAATCGGCGATGAACCGGGCAATTCCGGCGGGGGGAAGGATGACGCTGGCAAGACCGTCGCGCGCGATGGCGCCGGGCATGCCCCAGACAGTGCTGGACTGCGCATCCTGAACATAGATCGGCGCGCCGGTAGCGGCGAGCAGCCGCGCGCCCGACAGGCCGTCGGCGCCCATGCCGCTCAGCATCACGCCCGCGCCATTGGCGCCGAAGCACTCGGCGACCGCAGCGAACATGGGATCGACCGAAGGCTTGTAGGCGGTGCCGGGCCATTCGGGGATCAGCGCGATGCGCGTCTGGCCGCCGCTGTGCTGCAGGCCGAGATGCGCGGTACCCGGAGCGCAATAGATATGCCCGCGTTGCAGCACCGCGCCATCCTGCGCCTGATGCACCGGGCGCAGCCCCAGATCGGCGATGTGGCGGACGAGAAACGGAATGAAGTCGGGCGGAAGGTGCTGGGTCACCAGGATCGGCGCATCGATGCCGGGGTCGAGCCCGCGCAGCAGTTCGTGGATCGCGCTGATACCGCCGGTGGAGGATCCGATGGCGATGCAGTCCAGCGTTCCGTGGCTGGCAACGGGTCTTGCCGCCACTGGCGGCATCGCCTGGCGCGAAAACCGCGCCGCATCGCCCAGAATGCGCAACTTCTCGTGCAAGGCTGCGATGAAGCTTTGCGGATAGAACTGATGGTCGGGCTTGGACAGCGTGTCGCTCGCCCCCAGCGCCAGCGCCTTGAGCGTCGCGGGCGCGCCATCGGTGCAGTGCGAGGACAGCACCAGGATGCGCGCCTGCTTGCTGGCCGCGATGAGGTCGGGAAGCGCATCGAGCCCCGATCGGCGGGGCATCTCGATATCGAGCAGGATGATGTCGGCGGTTTCGGTGGCGAGGAAATCGAGCGCGGCCTGCGCAGAGGCGAGGCTGGCGCAGACCGAAAAGCCGGGTGCCTGCTCGACGATCCGCTGGATGATTGAGCGCATGACGAGGCTGTCGTCGACAATCAGCACGCGGCTGACGGGCAACGCTTCGGGCACCAGCGGCGCTAGGCGCCGGGCAGATGCCACGGGATCAAGGCCGGTCATGTGGTGGAGCCCCCCGCGCCGGTCCTCAGGCGCAGCCCACGATCTGCAATTTGCTGTGCAGCGTTTCGCGGTCGAACGGTTTCATGACATATTCGTCCGCGCCTGCGTCGATCGCCGCCTGGATATGGCCGCGGCCGTTTTCGGTGGTGCAGAAGACGACCTTGGGCCCGGCGCCACCCTCGACCTTGCGCAGCGCGCACAGGAATTCCATCCCGCTCATCACCGGCATATTCCAGTCGAGCAGAACCACATCGGGCATCACGTCGCGGCACTGGTCCAGCGCCTCGCTGCCATCGGCGGCTTCGGACACGGTGAAGTCCAGCGTCTCCAGAATGTGCCGAGCGACCTTCCGGATTACCTTGCTATCGTCAACAACCAGACAGGTTTTCATGGGCGCGGCCTCCTCGCAGCAATGTTGCCGCACTGAACATTAGGCCTGATTGGTAAGCAGCATGTTAACAGCGGCGATCGGCGGGCGCGGCTCACCGCAAAAACGCGCAAGATCAAGCCGCGCGGCGCAGCGCGGGATTGACCATGTAATCGGGGTCGATCAGCAGATAGGTGGTGCCGTCGAAGTCGAGCAGCGCCCGGCCGATATCGCTCCACCCGGCAGGCAGCTGACCGGGCAGCGGGGCAGGGGCCACGACCGATTGCACCACGTCGATCACCGCATCGACCAGCAGGCCGTAATGGCATCCGCCGATGTTGACGACGATCGCCGGTTGGCCCGGGGTCAGGTCCGCAGGCTCGCCGGTGACGAAGAACTGGCAGTCGATCAGCGTCAGCACCCGGCTGCGCAGCGCAAACAACCCCGCGATGAACGGCGCAGCCGAAGGCACCGGCACCGATTCGCGGACATTGACCACGCTGTCGACCTGTTCTGCCGGGATGACGACCTTTTCCCCGGAGATGACCGCGATCAGATACAGCTCTTTCATATGCCCAGCGCTCCCTTGCGCCCGTTGATCAGCCGACCCAGCAGGGCGGCCCGGTCATAGCGATAGATCGTGTCGGCATCCTGCGGATCGCCCGACAGCGTATCGCGCAGCCGGATGATCTCGCCGCGCAACGCAGCGGGGGTTTCGGCTGCGTCGCCGACGATGATGCTGACCGCGGCGTCGCCGGGCTGTCCGTCGCCCGGAGCGCCGAAGACCGGTCGATAGCCGGCGGCCGAAACCAGCGGCGCAAGGATGTTGCGAGTCCAGGGGTCATCGGTGCCGATCAGGCAGCATGCCGGCCGATCGGAGGACGGTGCGGGGCCGATCATGTTGCTGAACACCCAGTGCGGGTCGATCACCTCGATCTGCTGATCGCCGATCAGCGCGATACCACCCACCAGGCCCGGCGCGCTCGCCGGTTCGACCTTGGCGGGAAGCCGGACGATATCGATCACGTCGTCCACCGCATAGAGCACATGACGGGTCCCATCGCTGAGGTGCAGCAGCTTGGCATGACCCGATTGCGGGGGCTGGTCGAGCCCGAACACCGGACGGCTTTCGCCATCGATGCTCAGCCGCACCTGGCCACCGGCGAGCGCCAGCCGCGCGGCATCGACATCCTCGACGCGTTCGACCGCCGCCAGTGTCATCAGCCGCAACATGCCAGCCGCCTCGCGGAACAACAGCGCGGAGCCGCCATCGATTTCGGCGGCATCGGGCGCCTCGCCGCGCTGGCTTTCGTCGGGCCGCGCAAATTCGTTGAGCTGCGCGCGGTTCGCCAGGCCCAGCGGATCGAGCAGCAGCATAGGGCGGCCATTGTCGGGCAGGGTGGTGCCTGCGTACAGGCCGTCGGCCATGATCACCGGCGCGCCGGGGCGGACCACCAGTTCCTCGTGATCGATCACCGCCTCGACCGCGAGCGCATAACGCAGCTCGGACGAGGCGTTGACGGTGATGATCGTGCGGTGGCGCGCAGCGGGGTTGGCGGCGCGTTCCAGCCCCAGCAGCGTTTCAAGCGCGACATGCGGCAGGCACTCGCCGCGGATATAGGCCAGATCGCGTCCGCCGACCTGCTGGATGCGCACCTGATCGTTGTTGTCGAACAGGATCTCGCGGATCGCAGAGCGCGGCATCGCGAATTCCTGGCCGCCCGCGCGCACGGTGAGGCACGGGATGATCGTCAGCGTCAGCGGCACGCGCAGGATGACGCGCAGCCCCTTGCCGGGGTTGTTTTCCAGATCGATCGAGCCGCCGATCCGCTCGATGTTCGAGCGCACGACGTCCATGCCGACCCCGCGCCCGGAAATCGCGGTCACCTGGTCTGCGGTGGAGAGTCCGGGCGCAAAGATCAGCTCGAGCCGCGCGCGTTCGCTCAGCGCGTGGATTTCCGATGCGCTGCGGACCTTTGCGGTCTGGGCGCGCGCCACCAATTTGTCGGTATCGATGCCGCGCCCATCGTCGGCGATCTCGATCAGGATCTGGTTGCCCGACTGGCGCGCCGAGATGCTCAGCCGACCGGTGGCGGGCTTGCCCGCAAGGCTGCGCGCGGCGGGCGATTCGATGCCATGATCGATCGAGTTGCGGATGATATGGGTCAGCGGATCGCGGATCATCTCGATCATTTCGCGATCGAGTTCGACATTGCTGCCCGAGGTGCGCAGATCGACCTTCTTGCCGAGATCGGCGCACAGATCGCGCACCAGCCGGGGCAGGGGGGAGAAGATGCGCTCGATCCGCTGCATGCGGGTCTGGCCGATGGCGTCGCGCATGTCGGCGATGCACGATGACAGCCGCTCGAAGGCATTTTCCAGCACAGGGCCGTTCTGCTCGTCGCGCAGGCATCGCGCGACCTCGTTGCGCGCCAGCACCATGTCCGACACGCCGTTCATCAGATGATCGATAAGGTCGAGCGGCACGCGGATCGATCGGATGGCCGCCTGCCGGCGGGCGGCAGAGCCGGTGTCGTTAGCCGGGACATTGGACTCGGGCGCGGCAGGCTCCGGCGCCTTGGGGTCGCGATCCAGCGCAGCGATCAGGTCTGAGTCCGATCCGTCGGGCAGGGCCTCGCCCGATTCCATGACCACGATCAGCTCGCCGATCCGGTCGATGATCCCGAGCACTGCATCGACCAGCGGGGCGGACGCTTCGCGCTTGCCATCGCGGACCTGCGCCAGAACATCCTCTGCGGCATGGCTCAGCCTTTCGAACCTGGGCAGGTTGAGGAAGCCGCAGCTGCCCTTGACCGTGTGGACGAAGCGGAAAATGCTGTCGAGCCGGGTGCTGTCGTGCGGGTTCTGTTCCCACAGCACAAGTTCGCTGGCCAGCGCGTCCAGCGTTTCCCGGGTTTCAGCGATAAATTCCTGTATCAGGTCGTCCATATCCACCGTCCGCGAGCGCTTGAGCTCCGGTTTGCGCTGAATATGGTTAAGATCAGGTTGCGGCTGATCGGGCCGCGCGCCGGATTCAGACGCGCAGCATGGCCCCGATGACCAGCGATTCCGGCGTGGCGGCGAGCTGGATATCGCCGCCGTTGCGACGCACGATCTGCTTGATCATATAGGCAGGCGCGGTGCGCGGGCTCATCGTGGCCTGGGCCAGATCGTCCGACAGCGCAGCGGCGACCGCCGCATCGATCACCACCTTGGGACCGGTCGCATTGACCGCGATCTCGCAGGTGCCGCCATTTTCTTCGGCCGCAATGATCAGCTGTCCGCCGCGCACCAGGCCGTCGAGGCCGATCAGCGCCAGGTTCAGTAGCACCTTGACCGCGGGCTTGGCGAGCAGATCGGACGGTACATGCCATTGCAGCTCAACCCGCGGCTTGTCTGCGACCAGCCCCTCGATCAGCTGGCGCGGCTCGTTGACGTCCACCTTGTCGCCAAAGCCTCCTGCCGCGCCAAAGGCCAGGCGGAAGAATTTGAGCTTGCTGGCAGAGGCCCGGGCGCTGTCTGTCAGCAGCTCGATGCAGCGTGCGCGCATTTCCGGATCGGTCTCGTCCGCAAGCAGTTCCAGGCCGTTGTTCATCGCGCCGATCGGGCTCAGCAGATCATGGCAGAGCCGCGAACACAAAAGGCTGGCGAGGTCGATTTCAGACAGGTCTGCAGGACTGGACATGGGCTGGGGCTGGCCTTTGGGAGGAAGGAACAGGAAAGCGCGCGCTGGCCGGTGGGCCGCGCCCCGCCGATGTGGCGAAAATGTCGCACAGGTTCAAGCCTTAATGCGGCCGATGCGCGACCTCGCGCCAGCCGGTGCGCGAGATGGGGTGGCCAGAAGCGATCCGCAGGATCAGTCGGCAAGCACCAGATCAACCGGATCGAACCTGCCCAGCAATGCGCCTGCAGACTGCGCGCGCCAGCCGGTGATGGCTGGGCCTGCGATCACCAGCCACAGCCGGCCGTCGGCCGCGGCGCTGGCGGCATCGCAGGGGGACGGCTCGGCGCGGCCATTGGGGTGCGAATGATAATGACCGATCAGTCTCTCGCCCCCCTGCCGCATCGCGCGTTCGGCCGCGATCAGCGCGGCCGGATCGATCTCGAACGCCCGCTCGGGCGTGTCCGACACATTGGCGACAGGCTGAATGCGGCGGATCGCACCGTCGTCGCCGAACAGCAGCCCGCAGCATTCGTGGGGGTGCGCCGCCTGGGCCAGTGCAAGCATCTGGGCGTGGAGCGCGCTTGAAAGCATGACCTGCATCGGCCACAGCATAGCGATGAATGCCGCGCAAACCAACACGCCCGCAAGCGAGCCTCTGACCGGCACGATCCCTGGCGGCGCCGACGGCCAGCGGATCGACGCGGGGCTAGCGCTGGCCGAACCCGGTTTGTCGCGCGAACGGATCAAGGCGCTGATAGTCCAGGGCGCGGTCACGATCGAGGGCAAACCGGTCACCCGGCCGTCGGTGAAGCTGGCGGCGGGCCAGCGTTATGCCATAGCGGTCCCGGCAGCGCAGCCGCTCGACACCCAGGCGCAGGATATTGCGCTGTGCGTGGTGTACGAGGATGCCGATCTGCTTGTGATCGACAAGCCAGCAGGGCTGGTCGTGCACCCGGCGGCTGGGCATGCCGATGGCACTCTGGTCAACGCGCTGCTGCACCATTGCGCAGGCCAGCTTTCGGGCATCGGCGGGGTCGCGCGGCCGGGAATCGTCCACCGGATCGACAAGGACACCTCGGGGCTGCTGGTGGTCGCCAAGACCGATGCCGCGCATCTGGGGCTGGCGGCGCAGTTCGCCGAGCATTCGATCAACCGGCGCTATGTCGCGATCGTGCAGGGACGGCCGAGCCCGGCCGATGGCACGGTGCGCGGCAATATCGGCCGCAGCGATCATGACCGCAAGAAGATGGCGATGGTGGGCGAGGGGCGCGGCAAGCACGCGGTCACCCATTTCACCACCGAGGAGCGGCTGAGCGGGGCCACCCGGATCGAGTGCCGGCTGGAGACCGGGCGCACGCATCAAGTGCGCGTCCACATGGCCAGCATCGGCCATGCGCTGCTCGGCGACCCGCTCTATTCCAAGCCGCCAAAGCCCTTGCGGGACCTGCTGAAAGCCGCGGATTTCCGTCGTCAGGCATTGCACGCGCAGCGGCTCGGGTTTATACATCCGGTGACGAAATCCGAATGCGACTTTTTTAGTCCGATTCCGGCTGACATGGCGGAACTTTTGGATAGATTGCGTGTTTAGGTTGCAAGTCGAAATGCGATCCCCAAGACGGGCGCTCCTTCGAGGCCCGAAAAAACGGATTGGCAGAAAGGGAAAACATGAGCGCGACCAGAAGTGTCCCGGCCACCATCCCCGCCCTTGGCGGAGAGGCGAGCCTGAATCGTTATCTCACCGAAATCCGGAAATATCCGCTGCTCAAGCCCGAGCAGGAATACATGCTCGCCAAGCGCTATCAGGAACATCAGGATCCTGAGGCTGCCGCGCAGCTTGTCACCTCGCACCTGCGTCTCGTCGCGAAGATCGCGATGGGCTATCGCGGCTATGGCCTGCCGGTCAGCGAGCTGATCTCCGAAGGCAATATCGGCCTGATGCAGGGCGTGAAGAAATTCGAGCCCGATCGCGGATTCCGCCTCGCGACCTATGCGATGTGGTGGATCAAGGCGTCGATTCAGGAATACATCCTGCGCAGCTGGAGCCTCGTCAAGATGGGCACCACCGCCGCGCAGAAGAAGCTGTTCTTCAACCTTCGCCGGATGAAGAACAACCTGCGTGCGTTCGAGGATGGCGATCTGCATCCTGACGACGTGAAGACCATCGCGACCAAGCTGGGCGTGTCGGAAACCGAAGTCGTCAACATGAACCGCCGCATGGCGATGGGGGGCGATGCCTCGCTCAACGTCTCGATGCGCGAGGATGGCGACGGCCAGTGGATGGATTGGCTGACCGACGATGCGCCTTTGCAGGACGTTGCTGTCGCCGATGCGCAGGAAGCATCGATGCGGCACGAAATGCTCGGTGAGGCGCTGCAGGCGCTGAACGAGCGCGAGCGGCACATTCTCAACGAACGGCGTCTGGTCGATGACCCCAAGACGCTCGAGGAGCTGAGCCAGGTCTACAACGTCAGCCGCGAACGCGTGCGCCAGATCGAGGTGCGCGCTTTCGAAAAGCTGCAAAAGGCCATGCACCGGCTTGTCAGCGACAAGCAGATGGCGCTGGCCGGCTGAACATTCGCCCGGGGCGCCATGCCCCCACGACCTTGATCCCCAAGGGTCGCACCTTTGGACTGAAGCGGGATGGCCATGCTGTCCCGCTTCACCCATATCTGGCGTCTGTAAAATTTCGCCCGGCACGCGGCAGACCGGACAATAAAGCGGGCGCAAGCGATGCAAAACCATCTTCCCCTTTCCGCTCCCACGCATTAAGCGGGCTGCCATGGGACTATTGGGAAAATTCTTCACCTGGTGGGACGGCGCGACCGTCGGCACGCATCTGTTCAGCGCCCTGAACGGCGAGAAGGTCGGCGAGGACCATCAGGGCAACACCTATTTCCGCTCCAAGCCCAAAAAGGGCCAGAAGGAGCGCCGCTGGGTGCTGTACAAGGGCGCCAATGATGCGAGCCGGGTGCCTTCCGAATGGCACGGCTGGCTGCACAACAGCTATGACGCGGTGCCCGAAAGCCATCTGCCGCCGCCGCGCATCTGGGAAAAGGACTATGTCCCCAACCTGACCGGAACCACCGGCGCCTATCGCCCTGCAGGCTCGCTCGACCGGGGCGGCGTGCGCGCCGCAGCGACGGGCGATTACGAAGCGTGGACGCCCGAGGCGTGACGCGCGGGCGAATCATCGCCATCGTCATTCTGGTCGCCGCGCTCATCGGGGCAGGCGTTTACGGCTGGTCGCAGTTCGGCGATCGGCTGATGCAGGGTAGCAAGACTCAGGTTCAGCCCAAGGCCGCGCAAAAGGCTCAGGTTCGCGCGCCGGTCGCGCTTGTCGAAGGCGATGCCACGCCGATGGCCGAGCGCGTCGCGACGATCGCCTTTCTCAACAAGCGCAACGGCGAAACCCGGGATCTCGAAATGAAGCCCGGCGAATCGCGGCGCATCGGCGATGCGATCGTCCGGTTGTCGGCGTGCGAGCGCACCGCGCCGTGGGAGCCGGTCCCCGAAACCGGCGCGTTCGTTCAATTGCTGGTCCAGCACCGCGAAACCCGCTCGTCCGATCCGGTCTGGAAGCGGGTTTTCTCCGGCTGGGTGTTCAAGGAATCGCCTTCGCTCAACGTCGTCGAGCACCCGATCTATGATGTCTGGGTCAAGAACTGCGCGATGGAATATCCGGGCGAGGATGCGCCGCTTGAAGAAGAAGGCGCAGCGGCGGCTAGGCCTGCGGCATCCGCCCCTGCCAGTGCGGAAAATCCGGCGACCAGCCCCGAATCGGCTCCGGCGCCCACGACACCGTCGACCGATACTGAATAGGTCCCCGGCATCACCGGATGCGGGCGCTGCACGCGCGGCGGCGCGAACGGCGATTCGCTGATCGCATTGCCCAGCAGCTTGAGATAATCGGCCTGCGGGATCTCGACCGCGCCCAGCGACTTGAGATGCGGGGTGATGAACTGGCAGTCGAGCAGGCGAAGCCCGCCCTTGCGCATGCTGGCGACCAGCCAGGCGAGCGCTACCTTGCTGGCATCGGTGGCCCGGCTGAACATGCTTTCGCCGCAGAACGCCCGGCCGATCTCTACGCCGTATAGCCCCCCGACCAGCGCGCCGCCCTGCCAGCATTCGATGCTGTGCGCGCGGCCCTGGTTGTGCAGCGCGATGAAGCTCGCCTCGATCGTGCGGTTGATCCATGTCTGCTCGCGTCCGTCGGCGGATTCGGCGCACATCGCTATGACCTCGCCAAAGGCGCGGTTGCAGGTGACAGTAAAGCGGTCGGAGCGGATCACCTTCTTGAGCGATTTCGACAGATGGAAATTGTCGAGCGGCAGGATCGCGCGCATTTCCGGCTCCACCCAGAACACATCGACATCGTCGCGCGCATCGGCCATCGGGAAGATACCGATGGCGTAGGCGCGCATCAGCATGGTCAGATCGATCGTTACCGGGCCGGGGGTGCCGTGCATTCAGCCAATCTAGGGGCTGCCGGGCCAAGATCAATCACGCATACCGCGCAGGGCTTTGCGATTGCCCGGCTTTCAGCTAGAGCGCGGGACCAAATACATCAGGAGTGACCCCATGCGTGCCGAAGGGCAGGCCCATATTGACACCATCAACGCCGCACTGGCGCTGGTCCGCAAGTTTCTGGATTGGGACCGCGCGCTGCGCCGGCTCGACGAGCTCAACGCGCGCGTCGAGGACCCGACCTTGTGGAACGACCCCAAGGGCGCCGAAGAGGTGATGCGCGAACGGCGCCGGCTGGAACAGGCGATCGGCACCGTCAACGAGATCACCGCGGAAATGTCCGATGCGATCGAGTTCGTCGAGCTGGGCGAGGCCGAGGGCGATGATGAGACTGTCGCCGAAGGGCTTGCGAGCCTGAAGGCGCTGGCCGAGCGCGCCGAGCGCGACAAGGTGCAGGCGTTGCTCGCGGGCGAAGCCGACAGCTACGACACTTATCTGGAAGTCCACGCAGGCGCCGGCGGCACCGAGAGCCAGGACTGGGCCGAAATGCTGCAGCGCATGTATTCGCGCTGGGCCGAGCGGCGCGGCTACAAGGTCGAGCTGGTCGATTATCACGCGGGCGAACAGGCGGGCATCAAGTCCGCGACGCTGCTGATCAAGGGCGAGAACGCCTATGGCTTTGCCAAGACCGAAAGCGGCGTGCACCGGCTGGTGCGGATCTCGCCTTATGACAGCTCGGCGCGGCGCCATACCAGCTTCTCGAGCGTCTGGGTCTATCCGGTGATCGACGACAGCTTCGAGATCGACATCAAGGAAAGCGATCTCAAGATCGATACCTATCGCGCATCGGGCGCAGGCGGACAGCACGTCAACACCACCGATTCGGCGGTGCGCATCACCCATGTGCCCAGCGGAATCATCGTCGCCAGCCAGAGCGACCGGTCGCAGCACAAGAACCGCGCCACCGCGATGAACATGCTCAAGGCCCGGATGTACGAGGCCGAGATGCAGAAGCGCGAGGCCGAGGCTTCGGGCGAATACGCCGCCAAGACCGAGATCGGCTGGGGCCACCAGATCCGCTCCTATGTGCTGCAGCCCTATCAGCTGGTGAAGGATCTGCGCACCGGGGTGACCTCCACTGCGCCGGGCGACGTGCTCGATGGCGCGCTCGATCCGTTCATGGCAGCGGCGCTGTCGCAGAAGGTGACCGGCGAGAAGGTGGACGTCGAAGATGTCGACTGACCGGTTCGGTCGGTGGGCGGGGCTGTTGCTGGCAACGGCAGGGCTTGCCGCCTGCCAGCCGGTATCGGGTGACCAGAGCGACCGGCCAGAAACCGCGCGCGCCTTTCCGCGGGCCGATCGGGCGGTGGCGGGCGTGGTCAGCAACGAGTTTTCCAACGAGGAAGCGCGCGACGATCGCAACGAGGCCAGCACCGTCATGGATCTGGCAGGCGTTGCGCCGGGCATGACCGTCGCCGATATCGGCGCGGGCAACGGGTATTACACCGTGCGACTGGCCGAACGGGTGGCCCGGGAGGGCAGGGTGCTCGCGCAGGATATCGATGATTCTGCGCTCAAGCGGCTGGGCACCCGCGTCGAGCGCGAACGGCTGGACAACGTCTCGATCAAGCCCGGCGATATCGACGATCCCCGGCTTCCGGAAAAGAGCTTCGACCGCATCTTCATGGTGCATATGTACCATGAGGTGACCGAGCCCTATGCGTTCATCTGGCGGATGCGGCCTGCGCTGAAAAAGGGCGGGCAGGTCATCGTGGTCGATGTCGATCGGCCGACAAACCGCCATGGCATCCCCCCCAAGCTGCTGTTCTGCGAGTTTGAGGCGGTGGGGTACAAGCTGGTCGAGTTCATCGAAAAGCCTGATATCGCAGGCTATTTTGCGCGGTTCGAGGCTGTGGGCCCGGCGCCGGACCCCGCCAGCATCAAGGGCTGCGCTCAGCGCTGAGCCGCGAGGGCAACGCGATCGTCCCGGAAGCGTTTTTATTGGGCATTTGCTGCGCAGCATGCTTATACGGCTGCGCTAATGTGGGAGCTATTACGTGTTCAAGGGTTTGAAGCCGATTGTCTATGGCGGACGCGAAGTCTGGCCGCTGATCGAGGGTGGCAAGGGTGTTTCCGCCACCAACCATGCAAGCTCCGGCGCATGGGCGGCAGCAGGCGGCATCGGCACCGTCTCGGCGGTGAACGCGGACAGTTATGACGAAAACGGCAACGTCATCCCGCAGATCTATCACGGCCGCACCCGCGCCGAGCGCCACGAAGAGCTGATCCGCTACGGCATCGCAGGCGGTGTCGAGCAGGTCCGCCGGGCGTATGAAATCTCCGGCGGCCAGGGCGCGATCAACATCAACGTGCTATGGGAAATGGGCGGCGCGCAGCCGATCCTGCACGGCATTCTGGAACAGACGCGCGGCATGGTCGCAGGCGTTACCTGCGGTGCGGGCATGCCCTACAAATTGTCCGAGATCGCGGCGCAGTACAATGTCAGCTATCTGCCGATCGTCAGCTCGGCCCGCGCCTTCCGCGCGCTGTGGAAGCGTGCCTATCACAAATATGCCGATCTGATGGCGGCGGTGGTCTATGAGGACCCCTGGCTGGCGGGCGGGCACAACGGCCTTTCCAACGCCGAGGATCCGCGCGTGCCGCAGGATCCCTATCCGCGCGTCGCTGCGCTGCGCGAAACGATGCGCGCCGAGGGCGTGTCGGAAGACGTGCAGATCGTGATGGCAGGCGGCGTCTGGTTCCTGCGCGACTGGGAGAACTGGATCGACAATCCCGAACTGGGCGCGATCTCGTTCCAGTTCGGCACCCGTCCGCTGCTGACCCAGGAAAGCCCGATCCCGAAGGGGTGGAAGGACGAGCTCACCAAGATCAAGCCGGGCGATGTCCTGCTGCACAAGTTCAGCCCCACCGGCTTTTACTCGAGCGCGGTGCGCAACCCGTTCCTGCGCAGCCTGGAGGCCCGTTCCGAGCGGCAGATCCCGTTCTCGACCGAGACCGCAGGCGAACACACGTCGCAGCTCGATGTCGGGGTGAAGGGCAAGAACTTCTGGGTCACGCCCACCGACCTGCAGCGCGCGCGCCGCTGGGATGCGCAAGGCTTCACCACCGCGCTCAAGACGCCCGACAACACATTGGTGTTCTGCACCCCCGAAGAGCGAGCCGAGATCCGCAAGGACCAGACCGATTGCATGGGGTGCCTGTCGCACTGCGCCTTCTCGTCGTGGAAGGACCATGACAACAACTCGACCGGCTATCTCGCCGATCCGCGCAGCTTCTGCATCCAGAAGGCGCTGCAGAACATCGCGCACGGCGAGGATGTCGACAAGAATTTGATGTTCGCGGGGCACGCCGCCTACAATTTCGGCACCGACCCGTTCTATTCGAACGGCTTTGTGCCCACGGTCAAGCAGCTGGTCGACCGTATCCTCACTGGCGACTGACGCATTGATCGGTCCTTCGGGGCAGGCTGTCACAACTGGTGATTGACCCGGCGCGCATTCTCCCGCATCCCTTTAACCGATCGGTTAAAGGGATGCGGAGATGGATTTCAATCTTTCGGACGATCAGGTAGCGCTCGGCGATGCGGTGCGGCGTTCCGCGGCGAATTCGGACCAGTGCCTGCCGTCGATCCTCGACAGTTCATCCGCCAAAAGCTTCGCCAGCCAGATCGCCCGGTCCGTGCCCGGCAAGGCCGTGCTACCGAGGGGCGGCTTTGGTTATTCCACGCAATATCCCATGGAGCGGCGGATGCGGGATGCCTGGGGCGGGGGAATTGCCGGGGGTGCGATCGATATCCAGAAGGTCAACATAGCCAGCGCGATGATCGGCTGGCGCCTTGATCAGAGGCGGTGAGGCAGATGCCTGCCTCACCCTCCGGTCAATCGCGAAACCGTTGCCGCGCCTTGCGCAGCAGCCGCGACCAATGCTTGCGCTCGCGATCGGTCAGACTTTCGTCGCGTGCACGCGCATCCAATACGTCGACAGTGGTGTCGCCATATTTCTTGTGGATCGTGTCGAGTTCGCGATCATCCTTGCGCCGCTGTTCGGCGCTTTCAAACAAGCTCAGTACCATATTGCCCCCAGCGGAAACGGTGCGACCCGCATTCCCTCATCGAGCCACCCCTGAACTCGAAACGTCAATTTACCCCAGCATCGGGGGTATTCGCAATGCTGCAATTGCGAAGTGGCGCCGAAATCGTCTCGAATCTGGATGTTTCCTGCGGGTATGCGGCGAACTGTTGTAAAATAGTGACACAATAACTGACAATTGACTAAGCAGGAGCCTTGCATGGCGGAATCGATCTGGAAGATGAGTGAAATTGCAGCGACCGGGCCGCTGGCCGGGGTGCGCGTGCTGGATATGTCGAGCGTGGTGATGGGACCGCTGGCCACGCTGATGCTCGCGGACATGGGTGCGGATGTCATCAAGGTGGAGAACCGCGGCGGCAGCCACAGCGGCGACATGATGCGCTATGCCGGATCGTCTCCGACGGGCGATCTCGGCCCGATCTTCATGGCGCTGAACCGCAACAAGAAGGCGGTGACGATCGATGGCCGCGACGAGCTCGGCAAGGCGCAGCTGGAGACATTGCTGAAGGAGGCGGATGTCTTCTTCCACAATGTCCGCATGGCGGGGATGGCGAGGCTTGGGCTCGATTACGAGTCGGTCAAGGCCATCAACCCGGGCATCATCTACATCCATTGCTGCGGCTATGGCGCCGAAGGCCCCTATGCCAAGCGGCAGGCCTATGACGATCTGGTACAGGCGGCATCGGGCTGGGCGGACCTGTATGCCAAGCGCTCGGGCGGCGATCCCTCGTACACGCCCTCGCTGGTCGCGGACAAGACCGTCGGCCTGTTCGCCACCACCGCCACGCTTGCAGCGCTGGTGCACAAGGAGCGGACCGGGCAGGGCCAGTTCGTCTCGGTGCCGATGTTCGAATGCTTCACCTTCTTCAACATGGTGGAGAATCTGTACGGCCAGACTTTCCCCGGCGACGGCAAGTTCGGCTACACCCGATCGATGAACCCGCGGCGCCGCCCGTATCCGACCAAGGACGGCTTCATCGCGATCGTTCCTTATGTCGACCGGCAATGGGAACGCTTCTTCGAGATCGGCGGCCGCCCCGGGGTGTTCCAGGATCCGCGATTTTCAACTTATGAGGAGCGCACTAGGCACACCGGCGATCTGTATGCGATCATCGAGGAGGTTGCCGCGACCAAGACCACGGACGAATGGGTGGAACTGCTCGACAAGGAAGACATCCCCGCGATGCGCTTCAACCGGATCGAGGATGTGCCGAGCGATCCGCATCTGGCAGCGACGGGGTTCTTCATCGATGCGCATGCACCGCATATCGGGGAATACCGCACCTTGCGTCACCCGATCGCCTTTGCCGGCAGTCCGGTCAACCAGCGACTGGCGCCGCAATGCGTTGGCGCGCAGAATCACGAGCTGCCCGGGGCTGCCAATGATTGATCCGCGCCCAACGGGGCAGCGGGAGGTTCAGCGGGGGTAGGAAGGGCTGGTGGCGACGATCGTCCGCAAGAAGCGCGGGACCTCGGTCGTGCCACCCACCGGCTGGCGTGCCAGCTTGGGGTTGATCTCGCGATCGAACGCGACGCCGAACCGCGCGCTGCGTGCCCATGCGATCTGTCCGCGCACCGCGCCAATGTTGCGCAGCGTCGCCACCAGCTTCTGTCCCTGGGTGACCTCGAGGTCCGATTCGACCATCATCCCGCCGGGCGAAAGGTTGCGCACCTTCACCTTGTGGAGCTCTTCCGATCCTTCGAACGTGATTTCCGCGAGCAGAAACAGGCTGTCCCGGGCGCGGGTCTCTTTGGTTTCAAGAGATTTCGGGCTGAGAGGCATGTTCATTTTCTGGCGTCCAGCTTGCAGGCAAAATCAATCGGCGCTCCAGATCGCGACGCGGATGCGGGCGCGATATGGAGTGCCGATTGTATAGCCCGGCGAACGTCGCCAATTGGTTAAGCCCGAGCGCGGAATGTAAAAAAATCAGTCGTCGCGGGAAATCTTTTCGCGGCGCTCATGCGCTTCCTGCGCTTCCACCGTCATCGTGGCGATGGGGCGGGCGACCAGGCGGCCAAGCCCGATGGGTTCGCCGGTGACCTCGCAATAGCCATATTCGCCCTCGTCGATGCGGCGCAGCGCGGAATCGATCTTGGCGATAAGCTTGCGCTGGCGGTCCCGGGTGCGAAGTTCGATGCCCCAGTCAGTCTCGCTGGAAGCGCGGTCGTTCAGGTCGGGCTCGCGCATCGGGCCATCCTGAAGCTGTTGAAGGGTATCCTTGGATGCCACGAGGATGGAGCGTTTCCATTCCTGCAGCAGAGCGCGGAAATATTCCAGCTGGCGCGCGCTCATATAGTCTTCATCGGAAGACGGGAAATAATCCCCTTCTATATTCTTGCGCGCCTTGGCCAGCACATCGATATCGTCGATCGCCGTCGAGATGGACGCCATTGGATGCTCCCGGTGGATAGCAGAACCAGCGGTGCGCGCCCAAGGTCGGACACTTTCCGTCGGCCTTATGTTGATCGCGCCTATAGCCAGCGCGCAAGGGCCACACAAGCCGCAAAAGCTAGAGAATCAGGGAGAATCTGAAAGGGCCCGATCGCAACCGTTGTTGCCGTACCGTCAACCTTCGGCCGCACCGCACTTCGCACGCCTGCGACTTGATATCGGTTAATTCCGCGTCAGATTATGGTTCCAAATCGGGACAGGGGGGGCGCTATGCCCCGGATGGGCGCAGTTTTTTGTCGCACAGATTGTCAAATCAAGGTTAACAGCATTGAGATTAACGCTTTGTTCTGGCTTGCCTAGCATATCGGGATGCTGACCCGACCCCGGTTTTGGTTCCGGACGGTCGCAAGCAGCCTCCCTGGTCTGAGAGAGAAAACACAATGTCTGTACGGATGGCCTTGGCAAAATTGTGCGCCTGTACCTGCGGCGGTGCGATCATCGGCGGCGGTGCGGTCCATGTTGCGGATACGCCGCCTGCGCAGGTGAAGCAGTATCGACAGGCCAAGACTAGCAAGCCGATTCGCGGGCGCCAGATCGCCAAGGCAGGCCCGGTCCGTCAGATCAAGCGGACTCGGCGCATCGTTGCCCCGGTTGCGACGCGGGTCGCGCCCCAGGTGGTGACTGTGACCACGCAGCAGGCACCGATCCCGCTGCCTTATCCGTATCCGGCACCCGCTCCGCAGGATTCGGGCGGCTTCGGTGGCGGCGGCGGCGGCGGTTTCCCCGTTGTCGTCGGTGGCAGCGGTGGTTTCGGCGGCGGCTTTGGCGGCGGCTTCTTCGGTGGTTTCTTCGGCGGCGGTGGCGCTGGTGGCGGTGGCGGCAGCGTCGTGATCTCTTCGACCGGATCGACCAGCACCTCGACCGGCGGTTTCACCAGCACGGGCGGATCGACCAGTTCCTCGACCGGCGGCTTCACCAGCACCGGCGGATCGACCAGCACGTCCAGCGGCAGCATTTCCACCGGCGGCATTTCGACCTCGACCGGCGGTGTCAGCACCTCGACATCGACTGGCGGCGTCAGCACGTCGACCTCGACGGGTGGTGTCAGCACCTCGACCGGCGGCGTCAGCACGTCGACATCGACTGGCGGTGTTAGCACGTCGACCTCGACGGGCGGCGTCAGCACCTCAACCGGCGGTGTCTCGACTTCGACCGGCGGTGTATCCACCTCCTCGGGCAATGTTTCGTCGTCGTCGGGTAACGTCTCGTCCTCCTCGGGCAATGTATCCTCCTCGTCGGGCAATGTCAGCTCGAGCAGCTCGTCCTCGTCCAGCTCCTCCTCATCGAGCTCTTCGTCGTCCAGCTCGTCCTCGTCGTCCTCGGGCGGCGGCGGCAGGCCGGGCAAGCCGGGTAAGCCGGGGGCATCGTCGGGCGGGTCTTCGGGATCGAGCGGTTCTTCCGGTTCTTCGGGTTCCAGCGGCTCGTCGGGTTCTTCCGGCTCTAGCGGTTCGTCTGGATCGTCGGGCTCCAGTGGTTCGAGCGGTTCGTCGGGCTCCAGCGGTTCGTCGGGTTCGACCGGATCCTCGGGCTCGAGCGGTTCTTCGGGCTCGAGCGGTTCTTCGGGATCGACTGGCTCCAGCGGGTCTTCGTCTTCGTCGTCCAGCTCTTCCAGCTCTTCCTCGTCGAGCACCTCCTCGGGTGCGACATCGACGGGCAGCTCGTCCAGCTTCGGCGGCACCAGCAGCGGATCGTCGGGATCGACCGGATCGAGCGGCAGCACCGGTTCTTCGGGATCGTCCAGCTCCAGCTCGTCGTCTTCTTCGTCGAGCAGCTCGTCGAGCTCCAGCGGCGGCACCAGCTCGACCGGCGGTACCGATGTGCCGGCACCGCCTGCCATCCTGCTGTTCGGCGCAGGCGCGATCGCGCTGGCGGCACGTCGCCGCTTTGCCAAGCGCAAGGATGCAGCAAAAGAACGCGATGCGGCCTGATCATCCGGCAGCGACCGTCACCGCTGCCTGATCACCGCATTCATCGGGCGACCCGGCATGGCCAGGTCGCCCTTTTTTTGTGCCGATTGCGCATTGCATCGGGGCAGGCGGGCAGGGCATAGGCATGCCCCATGCATGACATCAAATTCATCCGCGAAAACCCCGAAGCCTTCGATGCCGCGCTGGCGCGCAAGGGGCTCGACCCTGTGGCGGCCGAGATCATCGCGCTCGATGCGCGGCGGCGCGAGGCGCTCAACGAATCGCAGACCGCGCAGGCCCGCCGCAACGAGGCATCGAAGCTGATCGGCCAGGCGATGGCGCAGAAGGATGTGGCCACGGCCGATGCGCTGAAGGCCGAGGTCGCCGAGCTCAAGACGCGGCTGACCGAGCTGGAGGAGCTGGCCAGATCCGGCGATGCCGCGCTGGCAGAGCGGCTGGCGCAGCTGCCCAACCTGCCTGCGGACGATGTGCCCGATGGCCTGGACGAGGCGGGCAATGTCGAGGTCAGCCGCTGGGGCGATCTGCCGCAGTTCGATTTCGAACCCAAAGAGCACGCCGATATCGGCCCTGCACTGGGCATGGATTTCGAGACCGCGGCGAAGATTGCCGGCGCCCGTTTCACCTTCATGCGCGGCGGGATCGCGCGGATGAACCGGGCGCTGGGGCAGTTCATGCTCGATGCGCAGGTCGAGCGTGGCTACAATGAGTGCGCAACGCCCTATCTGGTGCGCGACGAAGCCGTGTTCGGTGTCGGCCAGCTGCCCAAGTTCGCCGAGGACCTGTTTCAGACGACCGACGGCCGCTGGCTGATCTCGACCTCGGAGGTGAGCCTCACCAACAGCGTGCGCGAGCAGATCCTGACCGCGGCCGAGCTACCGATCCGGCTGACCGCGCTGACCCCGTGCTTTCGCTCCGAAGCGGGCTCTGCCGGGCGCGATACGCGCGGGCTGATCCGCCAGCACCAGTTCGAGAAGGTCGAGCTCGTCACCATCGCTGCGCCCGAGCATTCGCAGATGGAGCACGCACGGATGTGCGCAGCGTCCGAAGCGATCCTGCAGGCGCTGGGGCTGCCCTATCGCAAGATGCTGCTGTGCGCAGGCGACATGGGGCAGGCGAGTCGCAAGACCTTCGATCTCGAGGTCTGGTTGCCGGGGCAGAACACCTATCGCGAGATCGCCAGCATCTCCAACTGCGGCGACTATCAGGCGCGCCGCATGAACACCCGCTACCGTCCCGAAGGCGAGAAGGGCACCGAGTTCGTCCACACCCTCAACGGCTCGGCGCTCGCCATCGGACGCACGCTGGTTGCCATCGTCGAGAACTATCAGCAGGCTGATGGCTCTGTCCGCGTGCCCGAGGCTTTGGTGCCCTATATGGGCGGGATCACCGTCCTGACGCCGTAAATGCACTCCCCTCCCGCAAGCGGGAGGGAAGGCAGAAGGTCAGAACCGCGCGCTCACCTGCACGCCATAAAGCCGCGGTTCGCCAGCGATGAAGGTCGCGGTGCCGAATGCGCCGCCGGTGTTGCCCGCGTCGATCAGATAATCTTCGTTGGTGAGGTTGCGGGCAAAGGCAGTGACTTCGTATTTGCCATCGCCGAGGCGCACCCCGGCACGGGCATTGACCAGCAGATATCCGTTCTCGCTCAACCGGTCGGTGTTGGGGATTTCGAAGAACTGCTTGCTCGAATAGGTCACTGTCGGGAACAGGAACAGCTCGGTGCCTTCGCCCAGCGGAACCGTGACATCGATCCCCGCAGCTGCACTATGCTTGGACTGCAGGCGGAAGCGGTTGTCCTGAAACGCCGGATCGGGCGATTCGATCTTGGCGTCGATGAATGCGTAGTTGGCAAACAGTCGCACATTGTCGCCGATCCGCAGCGCACCTTCCACTTCCACGCCGAAATTGCCGGCATTGCCCGCGTTCACCGGCACGACCTGGCCCTGCTGGTTGAAGAAGCTGGTCTGGAAGTTGGAATAGTCCTGGTAGAAGGCGCCGATCGAGCCTGTGAACCCGCCGAACGCGGCCTTGATGCCGCCTTCATAGTTCCAGACCTTTTCTTCGGCCACCAAAGTGAAATTGGGGACGGCCCCGGCAGCGGTCGCAGTCGCGCTGAGGTTGAGCACGGGCGCGCGGCGGCCCTTGGACACGGTGGCGTAGACGTTGACCGCGTCGCTGATCCGGTACAGCGCGTTAAAGCGCGGCAGCCATGCATCGAAGCTGTCGTTCACCCGGAACACCTGCCCGCCGGTATCGGCAGCGCCCAGCAGAGAGACGCCGCGCACGCCAAGCGACGCGAAGATCTGGCTGCCGGGCTGGACGGCGGTGTAGGTCGAGGCGCGCTCTTCGGACAGATAGCGCACGCCTGCCGACAGCTCGAGCCGGTCGGTGACATCGAAGGTCATGTCGGCGAACACCGAGAATGTGGTGTTCTTGCCGCCATTGGTGAACGAGCTGGAATAGGGCAGCACGGTCGCTGCGCCACGCGTCAGGATCGCGGTCGCGTTGCGCGCCGGATTGGCGCTGTTGAGCGCGCCACAGGTTGCGGCTCCCGCCACGCCCAGGGCTGCGCCGACATTGTTGCGCACCGGTGCGAACGCCGGGAACGGCGCGCAGCTGATATAGGTGCCTTCATCGGTCAGGAAGGGAACAGCCTGCGTGCCCTCTTCATGGAACACGTTGAAGCCGAAAAAACCGCGCAGGCGGTCGCTGTCATAGGCGAAGCGGGTTTCGTGGCTGAACTGCTCGCCCTGCGCGTCTTCGGCGAATTCCAGGAAGAACAGCGCGCTGCCATCGGCATCGAAGGTCTCGAGGCTGTCGAACTTGCGATAGCCGCTGATCGAGGCGAGTGACCAGCCGCCCCCCATCGGCGTCTGGAAGGTCACGCTGGCGTCATAGACCTCGCGGTTCAGTCCGAGATCGGGAAGGCCCAGGATCGCCCGGCTGAGGTCCGCAGGCGCCCCGCCCAGCTCGGCAAAGGTGAATGGGCTGGTGGTGCCGCCGGTCGGCGCGATGGAGCCGGACTTGAACGCGGTGCCGGGGTTGCGCTGCTGTTCATAGTTGAACACGAAGTCCATCGTGCTCTCCGCCGTCGGCCAGATGCGCAGAGATCCGCGCACGGCAAACTGGTCGATCCCGTTGAGGTCGTCCTGCTGCTGGCCCACGGTGCGGGCCGAAACCGTGCCGGCATCGCCCGCGATGTTGCGGATATAGCCGTCGCGCTTCTTGTAGGATGCAGCGATGCGGCCTGCGATCTTGTCGTTGCCGACGTTGATCATCGCGCGGCCTTCATACAGGTTGAAATTACCGTAGCTGCCGCGCAGGTCAGCCGAGAAGCCGGGTTCGGGCTTGGCGGTAACCACCGAGATCGCGCCGATCGTCGCTGCGGTGCCGAACAGGGTCGCCTGCGGCCCTTTGACGACTTCAATCCGCTCGATATCGAACAGATCGAAATACGATCCGCGCGACCGCGAGACGTCGATGCCGTTCAAATAGATCGTCACACGCGGAGCGACCTGCGCGCTGCCCGAGTCCGAGGTGATCCCGCGGATGACGAAGCCGGGGTTGTTGGCGCTCTGCTCCTGGATGTTCAAACCGGGGATATAGGCCGACAGCTCGTCGAACTCGTCGATACCGATGCTGTCCATCTGCTCGCCGCTGATCGCCGACACGGTGATCGGCACGTCCTTGATCGACTGCTCGCGCTTCTGCGCGGTGACGATGATCAGGTCGTCGTTGCGGGCATCGGCATCGGTCTGGTCCTGCGCCAGGGCAGGGCTGGCGGCCAGCACGGTGGCGAGCGCGAGCAGCGACGCCCGAAGGGGGCGATGGGAGAGAGGTGAGCGCATTGGAGCATGTCCTCGACATTGGAGTGAATGCTCGCCCATTGCCTCCAACCGGCGACTTTTGTGCGACGCAGCAATTACCGATTTGTGGCGTTGCCGATTTTGGAGTGTCATAATCCACGTGGATTACGCGCGCCGTAGGGGAAGGGTGGTAAATGCCTGGACTTGGGGGTTCCGAGATGTTCTCCACTCCCGCTTGCGGGAGGGGCAGGCCCGGCTTCCCGGGCCGGGGTGGGCCTGAAAAAGGCGCGGACCTCAGGCCCACCCCGGCTCTGGCTGCGCCTCAGCGACCCCTCCCGCAAGCGGGTGGGGAGAGATCAGAAAAAAGAGGTGGGATATCAGCCCTGCAGAACGAGCCGGTGGTTGGTCTCGAAGTCGCTGGCGAGCAGCTCGGCGATCGCTTCTGCCACTGCCTCGGGTTCCTTGACCGTTGCAGGGTCTTCGCCCGGATAGGCCTTGGCGCGCATTGCGGTGCGGGTGCGGGCGGGGTCGACGATGGCGGTGCGCACCTTGCCGATGTTGCGCATTTCCTCGCCATAGGATTGCAGCAGCACCTCAAGCGCGGCCTTGGAGGCGCCATAGGCCCCCCAGAAGGCGCGCGGCGCGGCGCCGACCGAGCTGGTCAGCCCGACCACGCGTGCGTTGCCGCTCTTGCGCAGCATCGCGTCGAAATGCGCGATCATCGCCTGTGCGCTCAGCACGTTCAGGGTCATCAGCCGGTTGAATTCGCCGCCATCGATGGTCGGCACCGGGCCCAATGTGCCCAGCATAGCGGCGTTGAGCACCATGATGTCGAGCGCCTCCCAGCGTCCGCCGATCGCCACCGCGAGCCGCGCTATGCTCTCGCCATCGCTGAGATCCAGCGGTGCGATCGTGGCATTGCCGCCCGCCTCGAAGATCGAGTCCTCGACCGCTTCCAGATCCTTGGCGGTGCGCCCGGTGAGGATGACATGCGCGCCGCGCGCGGCAAGTGCCTTGGCGGTGGCGGCACCGATGCCGCGGCTGGCACCGGTGACAAGGGCCAGCTGGCCTTCGAAAATCTTATCGGTCATGCGCGAAGGGTCCTCAGCCGGCGACTCGTTCGGCCAGCAATGTCAGCTGGTTGGGCTGGTCGCGCTCGGCCAGATCGGTGAGCGTGGTGGGATAGTCGCCGGTAAAGCAGGCGTCGCAGTAGCGCGGGTTGTTGTCCAGCCGCTCGGCTTCCCCCAGTGCGCGGTACAGGCCGTTGATCGATACGAACGACAGGCTGTCGGCCTGGATGAACTGGCGCATTTCCTCGATCGACTTCTGTGCGGCGAGCAGCTTGGACCGTTCGGGTGTATCGACGCCGTAGAAGCAGCTGTGCATGGTCGGCGGGCTGGCGATGCGCATGTGGACTTCGGCCGCGCCCGCATCGCGCATCATCTGCACGATCTTGAGGCTGGTGGTGCCGCGGACGATCGAATCGTCGATCAGCACGATGCGCTTGCCGTCGATCAGCGGACGATTGGCGTTGTGCTTCAGCTTGACGCCCAGATGCCGCACGCCGTCGCCCGGCTGGATGAAGGTGCGTCCGACATAATGCGAGCGGATGATGCCGAGCTCGAACGGCAGGCCCGATTGCTGCGCATAGCCGATCGCCGCAGGCGTGCCGCTGTCGGGTACGGGCACAACAAGGTCCGCCTCGACTGGGTTCTCGATCGCCAGCTGCGCGCCGATCGCCTTGCGCACGGTATAGACCGACGAGCCATCGACGATCGAGTCGGGGCGCGAGAAATAGACATGCTCGAAGATGCAGGGGCGCGAGTTCTTCTCGGCGAACGGACGGTGCGACCGGATCTCGCCGCCGCTGACCACCACCAGTTCGCCCGGATCGACGCTGCGTACGAAATCTGCGCCGACGATATCGAGTGCAACGGTTTCGGACGCGAAGATCACCGTGTCACCGATCTTGCCCATCACCAGCGGGCGGATGCCCAGCGGATCGCGGCAGGCGATCATCCCGCTGTCGGTCAGGCAGATCAGCGAATAGGCGCCCTCGACCTGCTTGAGCGCATCGATGAACTTGTCGAGCAGCGTGCGATAGCGCGATGTCGCGACCAGATGGATGATCGTCTCGGTATCCGAGGTCGACTGGAAGATCGATCCGGTGCGGATCAGATCATGCCGCAGCTTCATCGCATTGGAGATGTTGCCGTTGTGCGCGATCGCAAAGCCGCCCGAGGCCAGCTCTGCATAGAGCGGCTGGACGTTGCGCAGCGCGGTCTCGCCGGTGGTGGCATAGCGCACATGGCCGATAGCCCATTCGCCCTTGAGCGAGCGCATGATGTCTTCAGAATCGAAGTTGCCTGCCACATGGCCGAGCGCCTTGTGGTTGTGGAAAAAGCGGCCGTCGAAGCTGCTGATGCCCGCGGCTTCCTGGCCGCGGTGCTGCAGCGCGTGCAAGCCGAGCGCGACCATGGCGGCCGCATCCACGGCGCCTGCCACGCCAAAAACGCCGCACTCCTCGCGCAGCTTGTCGTCTTCAAAAGGATGAGTGGTGATCATGTCGCGCGCCCGATTCGGTTGCAGCCGGCTGGTTCGGCACCCCTATAGGCAGCCATATGGGGTTTGTCTTGCATTTGTCACAGGTCATTTATTGTTAACCGTGTTGCACAGGTGCTTAACCGGGATTAACCGGGGTTCCATGTCAAATCCGCGCGAGACCGGGCTGGCCCTGGACCCCAAATATGATGCCGCAGGGCTGATCACCGCTGCGGTCACCGATGCGGCCAGCGGCGCGCTGCTGATGATTGCGCACATGAACGCCGAGGCGCTGGCGCTGACGCTGGAAACCGGCGAGGTCCATTTCTGGTCTCGCTCGCGCGCCAGCCTCTGGAAGAAGGGCGAGACCTCGGGCCACGTGCTCAAGCTGGTCGAGCTGCGGATCGATTGCGATCAGGATGCGGTGTGGGTGGTGGCATCGCCGGCTGGCCCCACCTGCCACACCGGCGCGCCTTCGTGCTTCTATCGCAAGGTGACGTCCGACGGCACGCTGGAGCGGATTGCGTGATCCGGCGCGCTGCTCTTGCCTGCCTGGTGCTGGCCGGGTGCAGCGAAACCCAGGCCGGGGATGACGCAGCAGCAGTGACACCGCTCGACGCCGCAGCCATCGAGGCGGGCGTAATCGTCGATCCCGACATCATGGATCTTGCGGGCAGCTTTGCCGACACCGGCGGTACCGGCAGCGATGCCTTTTGCGCGCGCGGTGACCGGCGGGGTGGCTATACGGTAGGCGTGCTGGTGACCTTTGGCGGATCGAGCCAGTGCGAGGCGCAAGGCTCGGCCAGCCTTGCCGGCGAGCAGGCCAGGATCAGCCTTGATCGCAGCGCAAAGGGCAATGCGGTCCGCGGGTGCAGCTTTACCGCGCACTTCGATGGCACCGGGCTCGCGCTGCCGGGCAGCCTTCCGCCTGGATGCCTTGCCGTGTGCAGCGATCGTGCGAGCCTTGCGGGGGCATCCTTCGCGCTGGTCGAGCCGGGGGACCGGGCCGCCGGCAGTGCCCGCGGCCGTTCGCTCGACAGGCTTTGCGCTGGCTGATTTTGCTTGACGTTTACGTCAAGGGAATGTAGCTCGAGCACCATGCACGACCGTTCGACCCTTGGCCGCATCGACACTCCCGATCTGCAGAATCGGGACAGCTATACCATCTCCGATCTTTCGGACGAATTCGGCGTGACCGCGCGCGCGCTGCGGTTCTACGAGGACGAAGGCCTGATCGCTCCGGAGCGCAAGGGCCTGACCCGCGTCTATTCCAAGCGCGATCGTGCGCGGCTCGCCTGGATCATGCGCGCCAAGAATGTGGGCTTCAGTCTCGGCGAAATCCGCGAGATGATCGATCTGTACGACATCGGAGACGGCCGGCGCGAACAGCGCCGCGTCACGCTGCAGCGCTGCAAGGAACGCATCGCGCTGATGCGCAAGCAGAAGAAGGATATCGAAAGCTCGATCCAGGAGCTTTCGCAATTCGTGAAGATGGTCGAGCGGGTTGACCGCGAAGACCTGGCTTAACGATAGCAGGCCTGACCGGCCAACCACTCAGCGGGCGGTTGCCTCACGGACCACGCCCCGATCGGGCCCAACTGGCCTGAAACATTGATCGCCATTGTTTGAGAGGACATTGACATGCCCAAGTACACCGCCCCCGTGCGCGACACCCAGTTCATCCTGACCGAGGTTCTGGGGATCGAGAAATATTCCAACCTGCCGGGCTTCGACAACGCCGCGCCCGACGTGCTGTCCGCCGTGCTCGAGGAAGCCGGCAAGTTCGTCGAGGAAGTGCTGTTCCCCCTGAACCAGGTCGGCGACCAGCAGGGCTGCACCCGCCACGCGGACGGCACCGTCACCACCCCCGACGGCTTCAAGGAAGCCTATAACCAGTATTGTGAAGCGGGCTGGGGCACGCTGGCCGCGCCCGAAGAATTCGGCGGGCAGGGCATGCCGCATGTCGTGGGCATCGCGTTCGAGGAGTTCATGTCGTCGAGCAACATGGCCTTTGCCATGTACCCGGGCCTCACCCATGGCGCTGTTTCGGCAATCCTCGCCAAGGGCAGCCAGGAGCAGAAGGAGAAGTACGCTCCCAACATGATCAGCGGCAAATGGGGCGGCACGATGAACCTCACCGAGCCGCATTGCGGAACGGACCTGGGCCTCATCCGCACCAAGGCAGTGCCGCAGCCCGATGGCGCCTATGCGATCACCGGCACCAAGATCTTCATCTCGTCGGGCGAACACGACCTGACCGAGAACATCATCCACCTGGTCCTCGCCAAGACCCCCGATGCGCCCGACAGCGTCAAGGGCATTTCGCTGTTCATTGTGCCCAAGTTCCTCGTCAACGACGATGGCTCGCTGGGCGAGCGCAATGCGGTGTCGTGCGGATCGATCGAGCACAAGATGGGCATCCACGGCAATTCGACCTGCGTCATGAACTATGACGGCGCGACCGGATATCTGGTCGGCGAAGAGAACAAGGGTCTGGCCGCGATGTTCATCATGATGAACGCCGCGCGCCTCGGCGTCGGCGGGCAGGGCCTGTCGATGGGCGAGGTTTCCTACCAGAACGCGGTGCAGTACGCCGGCGATCGCCGCCAGGGCCGCGCGCTCACCGGCGCGCAGGATGCGAACGAAAAGGCCGACACCCTGTTCGTGCACCCTGATGTGCGCCGCATGCTGATGGAAGCCAAGGCGATCAACGAGGGGCTGCGCGCGCTGATCCTGTGGGGCGGACTGCAGGTCGACCTGACCCACAAGTCGCAGACCGAAGAAGAGCGCGTCGCTGCCGATGACATCATCAGCCTGCTCACCCCGGTGATCAAGGGCTACGGCACCGACAAGGGCTACGAGATCGCCACCAACATGCAGCAGGTCTATGGCGGCCACGGCTATATCGCCGAATGGGGCATGGAACAGTATGTCCGCGATGCCCGCATCGCGATGATCTATGAAGGCACCAACGGCGTGCAGGCGATGGACCTTGTAGGGCGCAAGCTCGCGCAGAACGGTGGCCGCGCGGTGCAGACCTTCTTCGGCATCCTCGACAGCGAATGCGCCGAAGCCAAGGGTGACGAACGCCTCGCCGATTTCGCCAGCCGCCTCGAAAAGGCCGCGGGCGAGCTCAAGGCCGCGACGATGTGGTTCATGCAGAACGGCATGGCCAACCCCAACAACGTTGGCGCGGGAGCGCACAGCTACATGCACATCATGGGCATCGTGGCGCTGGGCCTGATGTGGCTGCGGATGATGCGTGCTTCGATCGCCGCACTGGATGCACGCACGGGCAACGCCGTGTTCTACGAAACCAAGCTCAAGACCGCGCGCTACTTCGCTGAGCGGATCATGCCCGATGCCGGCGCACTGCGCCGCAAGATCGAAGCGGGATCCGAGGCGATCATGGCGCTCGAACCCGAGCTTTTTGCCGCCGCATAACCGCTCAAACAGCTGCTAGCTGGTGTCAGGGGCGCTTCCGGGAGACCGGGAGCGCCCCTTTCATGTCGATTTGCGACGAACCGAATGCGAATTTGGTCGCCGCCCGAAAACCGGCTGGCGCAGCCTTCTCTCTGGACGCGCGCCGGGCAGACACAAATTTGCGCTGGGCCGCCGGAACCCGTCCTCGCCCGGCATCCAGCCTCGGTTGGTGCAGGAACAGGTGCCCTGCTTCCTCGTTGATGCTGCGGAGCGAAGATGGCCCTCCACAACATCTTAAGACCCTGCCGAGGGGTCGCATCACGAGGAGAAGAACTCATGAAGAACACTTTTTTTGGAACCCTGATTGCCGCTGGTGCACTGGCAGCAACTCCTGCCTTGGCCCAGGACATGGCGCCCGAAACCCCGGCCCCGACCGAGGCTCCGGCAGCCGAAGCCCCCGCAACCGCTGAGCAGGCACCGCCCGCAACGCTGGATTCGAACGGCGACGGCACGATGGACGCCTGGGACCGTAACGGCGACGGCAAGGCCGACGCATGGGATACCGATGGTGACGGCCAGCCCGACAAGGCTGATCCGATGGAAGCCGCGGAATAACCAACAGCCCTTAAGGGTCGCAACCGAAGGCCGGGAGAGCAATCTCCCGGCCTTTTGGCGTTTTTGGACTTGATAGCGTCGTCACCCGCGCGTTCGCGGGGGTGACGATAATTGGGTTGAAGAGCGCTCTGCCTGTGAGCCCAAATTACTCCGGCAGGAAATCGGGCACCGACAGATAGCGCTCGCCAGTGTCGTAATTGAAACCCATCACCCGTGAGCCAGCAGGCAGCTCGGGCAGCTTCTGCGCGATCGCCGCCAACGTTGCGCCCGAAGAGATGCCGACCAGCATCCCTTCCTCGCTCGCCGACCGGCGCGCCATCTGCTTGGCATCGGCAGGATCCACCTGGATCACGCCGTCGATAAGTTTGGTGTGCAGGTTGCCGGGGATGAATCCCGCGCCGATGCCTTGGATCGGGTGCGGGCCGGGCTGGCCGCCCGAGATCACCGGCGACAGCGTCGGCTCTACGGCATAGACCTTCAGGTTAGGCCAGTGCTTCTTGAGCTCTTCGGCACAGCCGGTGATGTGGCCGCCGGTGCCCACCCCGGTGATCAGCGCATCGATCGGCGAATCCGCGAAATCGGCGAGTATCTCGAGCGCGGTGGTGCGGACATGCACCGCGATGTTGGCGGGGTTCTCGAACTGCTGCGGCATCCACGATCCCGGCGTCGCATCGACCAGTTCCTGTGCGCGTTCGATCGCGCCCTTCATCCCCTTTTCGCGGGGGGTCAGATCGAAGGTCGCGCCATAGGCCAGCATCAGCCGCCGCCGCTCGATCGACATGCTCTCGGGCATCACGAGCACAAGCCTGTAGCCCTTGACCGCGGCGACCATCGCCAGCCCGACGCCGGTGTTGCCCGATGTCGGCTCGATGATCGTGCCGCCAGGCTGCAGCGAACCGTCCGCCTCCGCCGCCTCGATCATGGCAAGCGCGATGCGGTCCTTAATCGATCCGCCCGGATTGGTCCGCTCCGACTTGATCCAGACATGGGCATCGCCAAAAAGCCGGTTGATGCGGACGTGCGGGGTCTTGCCGATGGTCTCGAGGATGCTCGATGCGATCATGATATGGTCTCTCCTGCAGAGGGCGCCGGTTGTTCGGGCGCATGGGATTGGGAGTGGGCTTCTTCCTCGGCAGGATCGAAGCTGCGCGCTGCACCGATCTGCGGAAACAGCCGGGCCCACAGCGCGGTGATGACTATAGCACCGCCGCCGCCTGCCACAACCGCCGCGACCGGGCCGATCAGCCAGGCGAGCATGCCGGAGAACGCATCGCCCAGCTCGTTCGACGCCGACACGGTGAGCAATGAAACCGCAGAAACGCGGCCGCGCTTGTCGTCGGGCGTGTTCAGCTGGATCAGCGACTGGCGGACATACACGCTGAACATGTCGGCCGCGCCCGCGACGAACAGGCACGCCATCGAGACGATCAGAATCTTGCTGAAACCGAAAACGATCGTCACCAACCCGAACAGGAAGACGCTCGCCAGCATCTTGTTGCCGACATTGGTGCGGATCGGGCGGAAGGAAAACACCAAAGCGACCAGCGCCGCACCTGCCGCAGGCGCCGATGCCAGCAGCGACAATCCCTGCTCGCCAACCTTGAGGATGTCGCGCGCAAAGACCGGCAGCAGCGCGGTCGAGCCTGCGAGGAACACAGCGAACAGATCGAGCGTGATCACGCCCAGCACGAGCTTGTTCTGGCCGACATAGGCCATGCCATCAATGATCTGCGCGATCGGCCCCTTGCCCTTGGCCATGATCGTGCGCGGAACCTCGCCGACGGTCATCATCGCCACCGCCGCCAGCGTGTAGAGACAGGCACTGACGATATAGGGCAGGTCGGGGCGGATCGCGTAGAGCGGGCCTGCCATTGCCGGGCCCACCAGCATGCCCGATTGCCAGGCGATCGATGACAATGCGATGGCGGTGGGCAGCGAGGCCTTGGGAACCAGATTGGGCGCGAGCGCGCTCAGCGATGGGCCCAGAAACGCGCGCGCCGTGCCCAGCAGCGCGGCGATCATGTAGAGGATCGGCAGGCTGATCAGGTCGTTCGCCGTGGTCCACGCCAAAGTCGCGGCGATACCGGCCTGGCACAGCAGCACGGTGCGCGCGACAAAGCGCCGGTCCATCCGGTCCGCGATCCAGCCGACCAGCGGGGTCAGCACGAACAGCGGCGCAAACTGGAGCAGCCCGATCATCCCCAGCCGCGCCGAACTCGATGCGATGTCCATCGTTTCGCGCGCGATGTTGTACGCCTGCCAGCCGACGATCAGCATCATGCAATACAGCGCCAGCATCGATGCCAGCCGGGTCAGCCAATAGGCGCGATAATTGGCTATGGTGAAGGGGTGAGGGGCGGCGGGATTGTCCATGGCCGTCCGGTAAGCCAGCGCGGGGCAGGCGGCAAGCAAGATGAACTTGCAGCTGTGTGCGATGGATGTTGTGCAGTTGCGAAAGAATGCCTCTTCCCAAGCCTGGCGCTTGGTGTCAGCAATGGAGCATCAAGACGAAAAATGCTCCCCTTGCAGTGGAGGATTTTCCAAGTCTGAACTCCCATCAAAGGGTCGCGTATGAACTGGTCGAAAAAGCTCCTCGCTGCCGCATCGCTCGCCGTGATGGCGACCGCGTGCAGCGTTGCTCCCTCGGATCAGCCCGCCGCCGCCGAAAAGACCACAGGCATCGACACCGCATCCGACTGGGGCAAGTTCGTCGACACCTTCCTCACCGGCTATTTTCCGCGCAACCCGGATTTCGCGGTCTATCAGGGGCGGCACGAATTCGATGGCAAGCTGCCCGACTGGTCCGAAAAGGGGCTCGCCGACCAGATCGCGTTCCTGGAAAAGACGCTGGCGGATGCGCAGGGGATGGACCCGGCCAGTCTTGCCGACGACCACCGGTTCGAACGCGATTATCTGATCGCGGTGGTGCGCGGAAAGCTGTTCTGGCTCAAGCAGGCGGACTGGCCGCACCGCAACCCGGCGTTCTACACCGGAACGCTCGACCCGTCGGTCTATGTCACGCGGCCGTATGCCGATGTCGACACCCGCGCCAAGGCGTTCATCGCGTATGCCCGCGGCGTGCCCAAGGCGGCAGAGCAGATTCGCGCCAACCTCAAGGCCCCGCTCGACCCCTATGCGATCGACTATGGCGTCAACGCATTCGGCGGCTATGCCAGCTTCTTCACCAGCGACGCGCGTGCCGCCTTTGCCGATGTCGGCGATGCGGCGATCCGCGCCGATCTCGAATCCGCCACCGCCGAGGCGAGCAAGGCGATGCAGGGCCTGGCCGACTGGCTCAAGGCCGAAAAGGCTACCGCAAAGGTCGGCTATGCGCTGGGCAGCGAGCTGTTTTCGCAGATGCTGGTCGCGACCGAAATGGTCGACCTTCCGATCAGCGAACTGAAGGCGATCGGTGAGGCCGATCTCAAGCGCAACCAGGATGCGCTGGCGACCGCCTGCGCGCAGTTCGCCCCTGGCGCGACGATGGCCGATTGCATGGCGAAGCTGTCGCTCGACAAGCCCGAGGACGGTCCCGTGGCCGAGGCCCGGCGGCAGCTGCCCGAACTGCGCGCGTTCCTGGTCGACAAGGATCTGGTCTCGATTCCGGGGACCGAAGAGGCGAAGGTCGAGGAATCACCGCCGTACAACCGCCAGAATTCGGCCTATATCGATATTCCAGGGCCCTACGAGAAAGGCCTGCCTTCGGTCTATTACATCTCGCCGCCCGACCCGTCATGGGCGCCGGAGGTGCAGGCCGAATACATCCCGCCCAAGAAGGACCTGCTGTTCACCAGCGTGCACGAGGTATGGCCGGGCCACTTCCTCAACTTCCTCCACGCCAACCGCGCCAAGTCGTTCTTCGGGCGGCTGTTCGTCGGCTATGCCTATGCCGAGGGCTGGGCGCATTATACCGAGGAGATGATGTGGGAAGCGGGCCTGGGCAAGGGCGATCCCGAAGTCCATATCGGCCAGCTTGCCAACGCGCTGCTGCGCAACTGCCGCTATCTCTCCGCGATCGGGCTGCACACCGGCGGCATGACGGTCGAGCAGTCGCTGACCATGTTCCGCGAGCAATGCTATATCGACGAAGGCAATGCGCGCCAGCAGGCGCTGCGCGGCACCTATGACCCCGGCTATCTCAACTATACGCTGGGCAAGCTGATGATCCGCAAGCTGCGCGCCGACTGGACTGCCGGCAAGGGCGGGCGCGATGCGTGGAAGGCGTTCCACGATGCGTTCCTCTCTTATGGCGGCCCGCCGGTGCCGATGGTGCGCGCCGCGATGATGGAAGAAAAGAGCGCCAAGGCGGTGTTTTGATCTTCTCGTCACCCGCGCGCAGGCGGAGGTCCCGCTTCTTTTTCTAGCGGTGGCGAACAAGCGGGATTCCCGCGTTCGCGGGAATGACGAAAGCTACTTCTTCAACGCATCCACGCACGCGGCCCGGTCGACCGACTGGCCGTCGCTGCGCCGCGCATCGATATAGGTGACCACCTGCGCGCCGCCTGCGCCTTCAGGATAGAGAAACGCGTCGAGCACGCAGGCGCTGCCGACGAACTGCAGCTTGCGCGCATCGAACTCGCGGACATCAAGCCGCGGCGTGCCGAACATCCGCTCCAGATCGCGCGCGGATTTGCCAAGCACCGCCTCGAGCCCCTTGCCGGACAGCGTCGTACTGCGCGCCGGGATCGCGGGTCGGGCCGGGCTGGTGACCTTTTGCGGCGCGGCACAGGCAGCCAGCCCCAGCGTCAGCGCGGCAATCGCCAAAATGCGGTTCATCGGTGTCGCCCCTTCAGGCCCGGCGCTGGTGGAAAAGGTGCGTGGCCATCGCCGCGGCTATAATCGGTGCGAACAGATTGACCAAGGGGACGAGCAGCAGCAGATTGGCAATCAGCCCAAGCACGAAACGGCTGGTCCGGGGCAAGGGCTCTGCCGCCAGCCCCGGATGCCGTGCGGAAACCATCTCGTCGAGGTCGCGCCCGACCAGAACCGCGTTCACGCCAAGGAACAGCATCGGCGCACCCACGCCGGTGAACAGCAGCACCAGCGCGAAGGGCAAGGCGATCGCGTTGTACAGCAGCGCCCGGCCTAGCGAGCGCAGCGCCATCGCCAGCGACGGCCCCCAGGGCAGATCGCGCGCGCTGGCGGCAGCCTGCGGGTAATGCTTGCGTTCGACCGCGATCACGATGCGGTCGGCGAACAGCTGCAGCACCGCAATCGCCACGACGCGCCACCAGAACCAGAAGGCGATGATGGTGGCGACCACTGCCAGCACTCCGGTCCATTCGGCATAGCCGGACAGCGGCCCGCCGTAGCTTGCCATTGCCCAGGCCAGACCCTGCCACAACCCCCAGCCGGTCAGCGCGAAGATCAGCGCGGCCAGCGCGAGCGTCCACGCCAGCGCGCCCAGGATGGCGCGATCGCCCAGTTGCGCCAGGCTCTTGAAGAAGGCGGTCAGCATGCGCCAATCGTGTCGGGCAAATCGGCTTGCGGGTCAATTGCGCGCAAATGGGCTTGAACCTGCAGGTGCAAGCCGATAGGCCGCGCGGCAACATTCCGCGCTGTCTCGTCTCTGGGGCGCGCCATCAGAAAGTCCTGCCCGAAATGACCAGCCCCCGTTTTGATGTTCTCGCCATCGGTAACGCCATTGTCGATGTCATGGCCCCCGCCGACGATGCCCTGCTCGCCAATGAAGGCCTGACCAAGGGCGGCATGATGCTGATCGACGCCGATCGCGCGACCTCTCTCTACGCGGCGATGGGCCCGGCGCAGGAAATCAGCGGCGGCTCGGCTGCCAACACGCTCGCGGGTCTTGCCGGAATGGGCTGCAAGTGCGCGTTCATCGGCCAGGTCGCCGACGACCAGCTGGGCGAAGTGTTCGCGCACGACGTTCGCGCGCTGGGCATCGATTATGCGACCCCCGTGCGCGCCGGCGACGACACCCCGACCGCGCGCTGCCTGATCCTGGTCACCCCCGATGGCCAGCGCACGATGAACACCTTCCTGGGCGCGTCTCAGTTCCTGCCTGCCAGCGCGCTCGACCCCAAGATGATTGCGGACGCCGCGGTGCTGTATCTCGAAGGCTATCTGTGGGATCCTGAAGAGCCGCGTGCCGCGATGCGTGCCGCCATTGATGCGGCACGGTCGGCAGGCCGCAAGGTCGCGTTCACGTTGTCCGACGCGTTCGTGATCGATCGCCACCGCGCCGACTTCCTCGACCTGCTCGACAAGGGCCAGATCGACATCCTGTTCGCCAACGAGTCCGAGATTTGCTCGCTGGCGCAGATCGACGACTTTGACGGCGCCGTCGCCGCGATCTCGGCCAAGCTGCCGACTCTGGTCGTCACCCGCAGCGAGCACGGCGCGATCGCGGTGCACGAAGGTGCGCGCTTTGCCGTCCCTGCCGAGCCGATCGACAAGGTGGTCGACACCACCGGCGCGGGCGACCTGTTCGCCGCCGGCTTCCTCGCCGGTCAGGCGCAGGGCAGGGACGTGGAAACGTCCTTGCGGATGGGCGCGATCGCCGCGGCCGAAATCATCTCGCATTTCGGCGCACGCTCGACCGCCGACCTGAAGGCGCTGGTTGCACAGAAGCTGGGCTGAGGGTTAATTCACTTCCATCGTCATTCTCGCGCAGGCGGGAATGACGCTTCTGCGCGATATCCGCGCAATAGCGGGACTCTCGCGTTCGCGGGGGTGACGGGAAAGCCCGATAGCGCCGGATATATTCTGTGGTGAGGAGCGATCGGCGGGGCAGCTGCGTTCGTAACGCTCAAGCTAGCCATCCGCACAGATCGCGAAATCTGAAAATATGAGAGGGGCCGCCGGGGATCACAGCCCCCTGCGCGGCCCATCACATGGTCAGCGGCCGGAAGTGCCGCCTTCGAAGTGTATCTCGCGCTTTAACAAGCGCCTGCCCAGACCAGTGGGTAGAAGGCTGTTAGCCGCGAACACTCCGAATGGACTTGACCGACCCCTTTGCTGAACCATGAGACATCGGATCACCTCCTTTCGCTATGTTGAAAACCAAGTGAAGGGCCATTCGCAAAAACCCGGAAACTCCCGCGCTTCTGACGATCTGTATACCTTGCATGACTGTTGTGAATCATCCCGGGGTTCACAGCAAGACTTGTAATTCATTTTTTTTGGCGTCACTATCTGCCGCTCGCAAAAGCAAGGCACTGCCGGTATGGCAGGCTGCCATGCCCGATCATCCCCCCCATTCCGCACCCGACAAAAAGGCCTCGGCCAAGGCGCCCAAGCTGCGCATCGACCAGCTGCTGGTCGAGCGCGGGCTGGTCGAAAGCCGCGCACGGGCGCAGGCGCTGATCCTGGCGGGGCTGGTGTTCGCAGGCGAGCGCAAGATTGCCAAGGCGGGCGAGACGCTGGCCACCGATGCGCCGCTCGAGGTGCGCGGGCGCGATCACCCCTGGGTGTCGCGTGGCGGCATCAAGCTGGCGCACGCGCTCGACCATTTCGGCATCGACGTCACCGACATGACCGCGATTGATGTTGGCTCGTCCACCGGCGGTTTCACCGACGTGTTGCTGACCCGCGGCGCGGCGCATGTGTTCGCGGTCGACAGCGGCACCAACCAGCTCGCCTGGAAGCTTCGGCAGGACCCGCGCGTCACCGTGCACGAACAGACCAGCGCGCGGATCCTGACCGATGCGCATATCACCCAGCCCATCGACATCGTGGTGTGCGATGCCAGCTTCATCGCGCTCGACAAGGTGCTGCCGGTGCCGATGTCCTTTGCGCGCCCAGGCGCGTGGCTGGTCGCGTTGATCAAGCCGCAGTTCGAGGTGGGGCGCGACCAGATCGGCAAGGGCGGAGTGGTGCGCGATCCCGCGCTGCACGCCGCGGTGTGCGACCGGGTGATGCAATGGCTCGAAAGCATCGACTGGCCCGTCACCGGGCTGACGCAAAGCCCGATTACAGGGCCAAGTGGCAATGTGGAATTTCTGGTCGCGGCCCAAAAAGGGCGCAGCTGCTGACCCGAAGCGGTACGCATTTGCATGGTAAACCCCGCTGGCGCGCCGCAAATGAATCCGATATGCCGATGCAGGTAAACCCCTGAAAAGGGCAGGAGACTCCGCTTCGATGAATGAAATCGCCTCGCCCATGCAGCTTCGTCTCGGCTTTTTGCGCTGGGCCCTGCTGTTTGTCCCTTTGGTCGTGCTGCTCGGCTTCGGCGTCAGCGATTTTTCCGGATCGGGTGAGGACAACCGCTGGTTCCAGGCGCTGCAGAAGCCCGAAGCGCAGCCGCCGGGCTGGGCGTTCGGCGCGGCATGGTCGGTGCTGTACGTGATGATGGGGCTCGCCGTAACCGTCGTCGTCACTGCACGCGGGGCCAAATTGCGCGGGCTTGCGGTGCTTTTGTTCTTCTTCCAGCTGGCGCTCAACCTTGCCTGGCCGATCTATTTCTTCGGGATGCATCAGGTGACCGGCGCGTTCTATCTGCTGGTGGCGGTGTTCGTGGCGGCGTTTGCCACGACGATCGTGTTTGGCCGGGTACGCCCGCTCGCGGCGTGGCTGATGGTGCCGTATCTCGCCTGGCTGTGCTTTGCCTCGGTGCTCAACAAGCAGATCGATACGCTCAACCCCAATGCGGAAAATCTGGTCGTGCCGCGCGATTCCCAGCGGATCCAACTGGCCCCGCCCGCGCCCTGACCGCATCAAGGGCGCTTGCGATTGGTGCAGGCGCAACCCACATGCTATGGCATCACAATTGAACCGGGGCGCAATGCGCCTGCGATGGAGACTTTCATGCAGAACAAATCCGAATTTGGCGGCGATTTCGCAAAGTTCATCAACGGCCTGGCCGGAACCGTTGCAGGCATGAGCCGCGAGGCGGGCGAAGGCGCGCGCGAGCGCACCCGCGAGTGGATCGCCGGGCTCGATTTCGTCAGCCGCGAAGAGTTCGACGCGGTCAAGGAAATGGCCAGCAAGGCGCGCGAGGAAAGCGAAGGCCTGAAGGCCCGGCTCGACGCGCTGGAAGCGGCAATGGCGAACAAGGGCACAGGCCCCGCCGCCTGAGCGCGGTTTAACGCCCCGTTATCCACAGTTTTTGAACAGACTTCACCACATCACGCGTAGCAGTGGCCCGTGCGGCCATTGCGCGCAGCCGCGCATCCCGGCAATTTAAAGGCGTGCCAAGGGGCGCGAAAGGAAATTCATTTGAACGAACAGCAGCTTGATCTGGACCGGGAAGAAGCCGCCCCGGTGGACATGCTTGCCGCGCTGTTCGAGGCGCGGGGCTGGCCGTGCGAAATGGTAGGCGAGGACGAGCTGCTGACCGAGGTCAAGGGCAGCTGGACCAGCTATCAGCTGCGCGCGATCTGGCGGCACGAGGACAATGTCCTGCAGCTGCTGGCCATGCCGGACATTCGCGTTCCCGATGACAAGTTTGCGGTCATCTGCGAGGCCCTGGCGCTGATCAACGAGCAATTGTGGCTGGGCCATTTCGACATCTGGTCGAACAGCGGCGTGGTGCTGTACCGCAACGGCATGATGCTGGGCAGCGACGCGATGCTGGGGCTCGACCAGGCGCAGCTCGCGGTCGAGGCGGCAATCGACGAGTGCGACCGTTTCTATCCGGTGTTCCAGTTCATCCTGTGGGGTGACAAGACCCCGCAAGAAGCCCTCGCCGCCGCGTTGATCGATACCCAGGGCGAGGCTTGAGGCATAAAGGCCAGCAACATTTTCCAGGCTGGCATTTGCTACCCTGATCCGTCATTCCCGCGAATGCGGGAATCCCGCTTTTTCGCGACGGTAGCCAAGGAAGCGGGACCCCTGCGTTCGCGGGGGTGACGATTGAACAATTCGTTCGCGCAGATGGAGATGGGCCTTGTCCAAGCTATTCCCCCAATCGCTGCTCGTCATTGGGTCAGGCAACATGGCGGGAGCCATGCTGCGCGGGTGGTTTGCGCGCGGGCTCGATCCGGCCAGCGTCACCATCGTCGATCCGTCACCGCGTGACCTGCCCGAAGGCGTCCGCCACCTGACCGCGATCGAGGCCAGCATCCCCGCGCCCGAATGGCTGCTGCTCGGGATCAAGCCGCAGATGCTGCCCGATGTCGCGTCGCAATTGGTGTCGCTCGACCTGTCGGGCACGTTGCTGGTGTCGATGCTCGCCGGAATTGAGATCACCGCGCTGCGCTCCGCTGTGCCGCAGACCAGGGCGATCGCCCGGATCATGCCCAATATGGCGATCGGCATCGGCCAGTCGGTCACCGCTTTGTTCGCCGAAGCCCTGGCTCAGTCCGAGCAGGAGCAACTGGAAGCGCTGTTTGCCATGCTCGGCAGCGCCGAGTGGCTGACCGACGAAACACAGATGCATCTCGTCACCGCGCTCAGCGGTTCGGGGCCCGCCTATCTGTTCCGCTTCATCGATGCGCTGGGCAAGGGGGCGCAAGCGCTCGGCATGCCCGCCGATCAGGCGTCGCGCTTCGCGCTTGCCATGGTGCGTGGATCAGCCGAACTGGCGCACCAGTCGCCCGAGAGCCCGGCGCAGCTTGCCGAGCGGGTCGCTAGCCCCGGCGGCACCACCCGCGCCGCGCTCAACGTGTTCGACGCCGATGATGCGCTCGAGCGGCTGGTGGCAGAGGCGATGGCGGCCGCAGCCAGGCGCAGCGTCGAACTGGGTCAGTAGGCGGGCGGACGCCCGCGATACCAGGCAAGCGCATCGGTCTGGGTCTCCAGGACAAAGGGTGCCTTGCCTTCTAGATAATCTTCAGAGCCGGCAACAAGCCGCTGCTTCAGCAGCGAATATTGCGCGGCGATATCCGGATGCGCGCGCAGATAATCGCGGAACGCCAGATGGCGTTCGATATCCGCCGACCCTGCCGCATAGCCATGCAGATGGTGGGTGCGGCGCCCGGATATGTCGTCCTTGCGGAAATACCGCCGCGCGTCGATGCCGTATGCCCCCATCGCCTGATAGCCAAGGGCGACCAGCGCGGGGGCAGCCTCTTCGAGTGCGTCCAGCGATGTCGCCACCGCCAGCATGTCGATCACCGGCTTGGCGTGGATGCCGGGAATGGCGGTGCTGCCGATATGGTGCAGCGTGATCAGACTTTCGCCCATGGCGGAACGGATGGCTTCCCGCTCCGCCATGAAGTCCTTTTTCCACAGGGGATTATGGGCAATGATTTCGACCATGCCTCAACCCGGCCAACCGCTCAGCCGCAGGGCAGTTCGTAGAACGTCCGGATCTTGTCCCATGCCTCATCGGCGGTTTCGACGAAGCTGAACAGCTGCAGATTGCCCGGCGAGATCACACCTTCCTCGGCCAGCGCCTCGAAGTTGACCACGCGGTTCCAGAACTCGCGGCCAAACAGCATGATCGGGATCGGCGCCATCTTGCCGGTCTGGATCAGGGTGAGCAGCTCGAAGAATTCGTCAAAGGTGCCGAAGCCGCCGGGGAACACCGCGACCGCGCGCGCGCGCAGCAGGAAGTGCATCTTGCGCAGCGCGAAATAGTGGAACTGGAACGACAGATGCGGGGTAACGAAACGGTTGGGCGCCTGTTCGTGCGGAAGCACGATGTTGAGCCCCACCGATTCCTTGCCGACATCGGCAGCGCCGCGGTTGGCCGCTTCCATGATCGAGGGACCACCGCCCGAGCAGACGACGAACTGGCGCTTGCCGTCCTCTTCGACGCCGCATTCGCTCGCCAACTGAGCCAGCTTGCGCGCTTCGTCATAATATTTCGCCTTGGCGACCAGCCGCTCGGCGACGGTCTTTTCCTCGGGCGTGCGCGCAGCCTCGACCATGCCTTCGGTCTTGTCGGGCGAGGGGATGCGGGCGGAACCGTAGATCACCAGGGTCGAGCCGATGCCAGCCTCTTCGAGCAGCATCTCGGTCTTCAGCAGCTCGAGCTGGAAGCGCACCGGGCGCAGCTCCTGCCGCAGCAGAAAGTCGGTATCGCCAAAGGCCAGCCGGTAGGCGGGGTCCTGGGTCTGGGGGGTGTCGTGTACCGCAGCATCGGCGGTGCGGGCGTCTTCGGCAGCTTGGCGAAAACGCGGCTCGGTCAGGTCTTTCTTTGTCATCGCCCGCAATTAAGGGGCCAGCGCGCTATCGGCAATAGCCTTGGCCGCTCATGTCGACATGAAGATGGTCCTGATGTGCCGCATTATAATCCGGGCCCAGCACCGTGCCGAAACGTTTGCAGGCGCTGGCGTGGATGGTGCGCAGGAAGGCGCGCTCCTGGTTGGAGCCGGCCCAGCCCTGCTTGACCGAGATGCGCCTGCCGTCGGCGAGCACGAACGCGGCGATATCGATCGCATTGGCATGCGCGTGCTGCGACAGCTTCACCGAGCCTGCGATGTTGCGGCAGGAATAGCTGCCCATCGTCTCGATCTTCACCAGCGGGCTGCCCAGCATCTGCTCTGCCGCGCGCGCGATCCCGAACTGCGCCCAGCCGGCAAAGCGCTGGGCCAGCTCGCAGCGCACCGGGCCGATATTGCTGATCGCCAGCTCGTTCAGTCCGCGCGGTGCGTTGGTGAGCGCAATCGTCGACAACCGCACGCTGCCCAGCTGCGAACAGCCCGCGCCGAACACCTGATCGGGTACGGGGGTGAAGCGGACCTGTGCCTGGGTGAGCGCGCTGATGCACTGGCGGGTGTCGGCGACGCTCGGGGCGGGGAGGGCTGCTGGTCGCGCGATCTGCGGTGTGGGCGCGCGCGATACGCCGCGACCCTCGGGCAGCATGCTGCATCCGGCGATCAGCACCGACAGCGCCGCGACCAGCGCCATGCGCTGCATTTCGGGCGAGCTCGAATTGGCGCAAAAGCGCGGGTCGGCCCTTCGCATGGGATAACGGGGGCGGCTGTGGGGACGGCCGCTGCCCGCGAGCAGCGCGGCAAGGTCGGGGATTGCAGTCCCCGGACTGGCGGGCGTCGCGCCGGCACCATCAACCTGCGCACCGGGCAGCATGCTGCCGGTTGCGGGGTTGCTGAAAGGGTTGGCGGCGTTGGTCATGAGCTAGATGTTACCCGATGAACTTTAACCCTGCCGTGCCGTCTATGGTTAACAAGCGGGTAGGGATTGAAACCGTGGCATTGCAAGGGATTGCAGACGGGTCTAGCGGTGGCAAAGGCGTCTTTCCGCCTCGAACAACGAAGGTCCGCAATGCTGCGCATCCTGAAGATTCCCGAGCTTTTCTGGGTGGTCCTTGCCATCCCTGCGATCGCGATGATGATTGGGTTCGTGCAGGATCCGGTGACCGCGTTCGACCTCATCCACCCCAGCGGAGAATTTTCGGTCCGGCTGATGATCGTTGCGATGATGGTCAGTCCGCTGCGTGCGATCCTCGGGCGGCGCGGCTGGCTGGACTGGCTGCTGTCGCGGCGGCGCGCGCTGGGCGTGGCGGCGTGCGGCTATGGCGTGCTGCATCTGGCGTTCTACCTGTATGACATGGGCGATTGGGGAATGATCGCCGAAGAAGCGCTGATCTTCAGCATCTGGACCGGGTATCTCGCGCTGATCATCTTCATTGCCATGGCACTGACCAGCAACAACGCCGCGCAGCGTGCGCTGCGCGCCAACTGGAAGCGGCTGCAGCGGCTGGTCTATCCTGCGGCATTGCTGATTGCGCTCCACTGGTTTTATGTCGACGGAGAATGGAAGGGCATGGCGGTGCATTTTGTTCCGCTGCTCGTCCTGGAAACCGCTCGCATCATCCTTATGTTCAAGCAGCGTTCAGCGCGGCGTGCCACACAGGCGATGACGCGCTGACGTCAAGAGAAGAGGGACAATCCATGAAGTTTTCGCAGGCCATGATGGCACTTGCCGCCGCCACCGCAATGCAGTTTGCCGCCAGCCCGGCGGCGCTGGCCACCGGCAAGATGAAGTGCGACTCGGGCCCGCAGTCGACCTGGAAGAGCCGCACCGACCTCGAGTCGAAGCTCACCAAGGACGGCTGGAAGGTCAAGAAGTCCAAGGTCGATGGCGGCTGCTATGAAGTCTATGGCGTGACCCCCGAGGGCCAGAACGTCGAGGCCTATTTCCATCCGGTGACGATGGAAAAGCTGCTGGTGTCGCAGCGCGGCAAGGTAATTTTCAAGAAGTGAACTCCGCGCCGCCCTGTGCCTTTGTTGCACGGGGCGGCGTGATTCTGCTCCCGTCCGCCATTTGGTGATTGCCAGCTGTGCAATACATCCCTAGGGCCATCGACGGGCCACGCGGTCCCAACGCCGCGCGTGCTCTCTGTAAGGAGAGACTACATGACTGATACTGTTGGCGCGGGCACCGTTGTGCTTGCCGCAAAACCTGCTACCCTGCCTGCTCGGCCGCACTTCTCGTCCGGCCCCTGCGCCAAGCCTCCGGGCTGGTCGCCGCAAGTGCTTGCCACCGAATCGCTGGGACGTTCGCACCGCTCGAAGATCGGCAAGGCACGTCTGCAATATTGCATCGACCTGATGCGCGAGCTGCTCAAGCTTCCCGACACCCACCGCATCGGCATCGTGCCGGGATCGGACACCGGCGCCTATGAAATGGCGATGTGGACGATGCTGGGCGCACGCCCCGTCACCGCGCTTGCCTGGGAAAGCTTCGGCGAAGGCTGGGTCACCGATGCCGCCAAGCAGCTCAAGCTCGACCCCACGATCATCCGCGCCGATTACGGCCACATCCCCGATCTCGACGCGGTCGATTGGTCGAACGATGTCCTGTTCACCTGGAACGGCACCACTTCGGGCGCGCGCGTCCCCAATGGCGACTGGATCGCCGAGGACCGCGAAGGCCTGAGCTTCGCCGACGCCACCAGCGCGGTGTTTGCCTACGACCTGCCCTGGGACAAGATCGACGTTGCCACTTTCAGCTGGCAGAAGGTTCTTGGCGGCGAAGGCGGCCATGGCGTCATCATCCTCGGCCCGCGCGCGGTCGAACGGCTCGAAAGCTACACGCCGGCTTGGCCGCTGCCCAAGGTGTTCCGCCTGGTTTCCAAGGGCAAGCTGACCGAAGGGGTGTTCAAGGGCGAGACGATCAACACCCCCTCGATGCTCGCGGTCGAAGATGCGATCTTCGCGCTCGAATGGGGCAAGTCCATCGGCGGTGCCGAAGGCATGGTTGCGCGCAGCAACGCCAACGCCGCCGCGCTTGATGCCATCGTTCAGGCGCGGCCTTGGCTGGGCCATCTCGCGCCCGATCCGGCGACGCGTTCGACCACCAGCGTCTGTCTCACGGTCGAAGGCGCGGACGAGGCGTTCATCAAGGCCTTTGCCGGACTGCTCGAAAAGGAAGGCGCGGCCTTCGACATCGCAGGGTATCGCGATGCCCCTCCGGGCCTTCGCATCTGGTGCGGCGCGACGGTCGACACCGCCGATATCGAGGCGCTGGGGCCCTGGCTTGACTGGGCCTATTCCGAGCTCAAAGCTTCCTGATTGTATTCGGTTCCCCGCGAAGGCGGGGACCCATCTCCTGCGCGTGCACCAGGTGCAGCCGTTGGGAGATGGACCCCTGCCTGCGCAGGGGACCATCACATCTTTCCGATAAAGGAATTCCGACATGCCTAAAGTTCTCATTTCCGACAAAATGGACCCCAAAGCCGCGCAGATCTTCCGCGAGCGGGGCTGCGAAGTCGATGTCATCACCGGCCAGACGCCCGAAGAGCTCGCCGGGATCATCGGCCAGTATGATGGCCTTGCCATCCGCTCGTCGACCAAGGTGACCAAGGCGATCCTCGATGCGGCGACCAACCTCAAGGTTGTCGGCCGCGCCGGGATCGGCGTCGACAACGTCGATATTCCTGCTGCTTCGGCCAAGGGTGTCGTTGTCATGAACACCCCGTTCGGCAACTCGATCACCACCGCCGAGCACGCCATCGCGCTGATGTTCGCGCTTGCCCGCCAGCTGCCCGAGGCCGATGCCTCGACCCAGGCCGGCAAGTGGGAAAAGAACCGCTTCATGGGCGTCGAACTTACCGCCAAGACTTTGGGCCTGATCGGCGCGGGCAACATCGGATCGATCGTTGCCGATCGTGCGCTGGGCCTTAAGATGAAGGTCGTCGCGTTCGATCCGTTCCTGACTCCCGAACGCGCGGTGGAGCTGGGCATCGAGAAGGTCACCCTCGACGACTTGCTCGCGCGCGCCGATTTCATCACGCTGCACACCCCGCTCACCGACCAGACCCGCAATATCCTGAGCAAGGACGCGCTGGCCAAGACCAAGAAGGGCGTGCGCATCATCAACTGCGCGCGTGGCGGACTGATCGACGAGGCGGCGCTCAAGGAGGCGCTGGATTCGGGTCAGGTCGCAGGCGCCGCGCTCGACGTGTTCGCCACCGAGCCTGCCACCGACAGCCCGCTGTTCGGCACCCCCAACTTCGTCTCGACCCCGCATCTGGGCGCGTCGACCAGCGAAGCACAGGTCAATGTCGCGATCCAGGTTGCCGAGCAGATGGCCGATTATCTGGTCAAGGGCGGCGTCACCAACGCGCTCAACATGCCCAGCCTGTCGGCCGAGCAGGCTCCCAAGCTGCGTCCCTATATGGCGCTGGCGACCAATCTTGGCCGTCTGGTCGGCCAGCTCGAGAGCGATCGGGTCAAGAGCATCTCGATCGAGGTCGAGGGCGCTGCGGCTGAGCTCGACATGAAGCCGATCACCGCTGCGGTGCTTGCCGGTTTCATGCGCGCGTTCAGCGACAGCGTGAACATGGTCAACGCACCGTTCCTCGCCAAGGATCGCGGTCTCGATGTGCGCGAAGTGCGGCATGATCGCGAAGGCGACTATCACACGCTGGTTCGCGTGTCGGTGGCGACCGAGGATGGCGAACGTTCGGTTGCTGGCACGCTGTTCGGCAATGCAACTCCGCGTCTGGTCGAAATCTATGGCATCAAGATCGAGGCCGATTTGGCGGGGCACATGCTCTACATCGTCAACCGCGACGAGCCCGGCTTTATCGGACGGCTGGGATCGACGCTGGGCGAGGCGAATGTCAACATCGCGACCTTCCATCTGGGTCGTCGCGAAGCGCGGGCAGGCGGCGAGGCGGTATTGCTGCTGTCGCTCGATGGCGCGGTGGCCGAACCCGTGCTGTGGAAATTGTGCCAGCTGGCCGGCGTGAAGACCGTCAAGAGCCTGCGCTTCGACTGATCACTTGTTTCGACCCCCTGCCTTCGGAGCATTCCGGGGGCAGGGCGGTTTCTTTCGGGTCAGCGGTCGCGGCGGAGCGAGATGCTGGGCCGGTACGTGTTCTGCATCGGCTTGAACCGTGTGAAGACGTGGTTTTCCAGCGGCTTGTTGACTTCGCTGTCCCAGTTGGAGCCGTTGAAGGCGAGGTTCTCGATCGCCTTGGTATCGATGCGCAGGTCCGAGGTCAGCTGCGCGCCGAACTGGCCGCTGCGCACCCAGCGCACCTCGGCCTCGAACCGGCCCAGGCCCGGGCGGTCGATCTCGACCACATCGCCGGCGATCAGCGCTGCATTGCAACGCCCGCCCAGACCACCGCTCGAGATATCGCGGATGACCGCATCGGCGCTGCCGAAGCGCTCGTGAAAGACGGTGACCTTCATCAGCCGGTGCACCCGTGCCTCACGCTGCGGCAGGTTCTCGTCAACCTTGGGGGTTGCCGGAACGTCAGATCCTGTCAGTCCTCTTTTTCCGAAAGACATAGCGGTTTCATCCTCATCGTGACGAGAGGTAGCCGCAAACCTTTAAATTCGAGTAAAGTGGCCGGGGGCCGGATCAGGCCGGGCCCAGCTTGTCCAGATAGGCATCGAATTGCGCTTCACCCATCCGGGTGAGCGAGACGCGGGTGCGCCTGCGGTCGGATCGGTCGGGCACCATTTCGGCATAGCCCTTTTCGCGAAGCTGGTGGATCAGCCGCAGCGCGGTGCTTTCGGGTGCGTCGCACATCAGGCACAGGTCGCTCATCGAAAGCTGGGAGCCGTTGCGCTTGGCGGCCAGCAGCGCGACCAGCATGTCCCAGCTGGGATTGCGCAGCTTGAGCCCGGGAAAGCTGGAGGAGCGCAACCGACTGGCCTGCTGATCCTGCAGGATCAGCCGCGTCTTGCGGTCGCCTTCGGCGCCTCTGGCGTCGGCATGCACTTCACCGGCCATGACTGGCCTGTTCCACGAAGCTGTGGAGCGCGCAGAAGTATCTCTGGCTAACGATTTCACGTGCTTTCCCCTGTGCAAAGTCGTGCGACCGCTCGCCATCTGTCTGCCGGTATAAAGGAAGTGACTTCCAGTGGCAGCGACGGCTTGTCCGATTTTTTATGTTTCGCAGTATCTCTAAAGACTTGCTACCCCGACTTTTGGGGGATGCGTACATTTTTGTACAATTCCGACGCGGTTCCATTGTTTGTAGCCCCCACAATTAGCACCGAAAAACGCGGTGCCGATATTTTCATTTGGGCATGTCTGCGGGTGATGCGTGCCGAGTTGCGCGAGGGTTTGCCGCAGGTCCGGTGTATCTCGCTGGCACTGAACCGGTAACCTCGCTGATCATTCCCCCCAATTCCCTCGCTTGTTTGATAAACGCTATTGCGAATAGATTGCAACTGAATTAGGCCCCCGGCGCGACTTCGGGAGAAATAACAATGACTCGCAAAAGCTTTAGCAAATTCCTCGCTGGCACCGCGCTGGCGGCTACCGGGTGGGGGGCGCCCGTGCTGGCGCAGGAGATCGACGCTGCAGAGGCACCCCGGCCAGAGATCATCGTGACGGGCGCGCGGCAGCAGAACGCCGCCGGGACCAAGACCGATACACCCGCCATCGAGACGCCGCAGCCGATCACCGTCGTCACCGATGACCAGTTCCTCGCGCAGGGCGCGCTATCGATTGCCGATACGCTCAACTATGTCGCGGGGGTGCAGGCCAACGCTTATGGCCCCGATGGCCGCGTGGATTCGAGCTTCATCCGCGGTTCAAGCCCGTTGCAGTTCCGCGATGGCATGCGCGACATCTTCAGCTTCTATGCGAGCATCCGTGCGGACCCGTACAATTTCTCGCAGGTCGAGGTGGTGCGCGGGCCCGCCTCGGTGTTGTTCGGGCAGAGCTCGATCGGCGGCCTGATCAACCTGGTCTCCAAGGCCCCGTCGTTCGAAACGCGCGGTGAAATTGCGCTGCGCTATGGCAGCTTCGACCGCAAGGAGATGCTCGCCGATGTCACCGGGGGCATCACCGACACCGTCGCTGCGCGAATGGTAGCGCGGGTGCGCGATGCCGATACCCAGGTCGATTTCGTGCGCGACGACCGCGTGATGCTCTCGCCCTCGCTGCTCTGGCAGCCGACGGACGATACCAGGCTGACGCTGATCGGGCTCTATCAGGAAGACGAGGGCGGATCGGTGTCGCAGTTCTTGCCGTTGGCCGGAACGCTGCTGCCCAACCCCAATGGACGCCTCGCCAACAGCACCTTCATCGGCAAGCCTGGCTGGGACCGCTACGATGGCCGCCTGCTGCAGGGAACGGCGCTGTTTGAGCACCGCTTCAGCGATGCGGTCAGCTTCTCCGCCAAGGCGCGCAGCATCGACAGCAACCTCACCTATCTGACGCACTACCCCAACAGCTATTCCAATCCGACCAATCCGTATCTGGATGCCAATCAGCGGATCATCGGCAATTATGCCGATGGCAGCATCGCCCGGCTCGACATCTTTTCGACCGACAACAACCTCAAATTCAACTTCAACACCGGCGGCAATATCGAGCATGTCGTGCTGGCAGGGGTGGACTACAGTTGGAACCGGGTGCGTAAGAATGCCGGTTTTGCGTTCGAGACCATCGACATCTACGATATCGATTATGCCGCGCTGTCGAACTTCGGCGGCGGCATTCCGACAGCAGCCTTTCCGGGCTTCCTCGGTGGCTCGTCCGAGGACAATACCCAAAAGCAGCTCGGTTTCTATCTGCAGGACCAGATCCGGCTGTGGGACCGGGTGTCGATCGTCCTGGGCGGGCGCCGCGATACGGTGCGGTCGTCGTCGCCTGGCAACCCCACGGTCAAGGTAAGCGCGACATCGTTGCGCGCCGGCATCATCGGCGAGCTCGTCCGGGGCGTCTCGCCGTTCTTCAGCTACACCGAATCCTTCGATCCGATCGCTGGCACCGCGAGCAACGGCAACCCGTTCACTCCCAAGCGCGGGCGGCAGTTCGAGGGCGGGGTCAAGTTCCACCCTGATGAGGCGACGTTGGTGACTTTGACCGCGTACCACATCAAGGAAACCGGAAGGCCGATCGACGATCCCAGCACCCCCGACCCGTTCGACCAGTTCCAGGCAGGCGCGCTGACCTCAAAGGGCTTCGAGATCGAGGCCAGCCGCCGTCTGCCTGGCAACTGGGAACTGCTCGCCAACTACAGCTATACCAGGGCCCGGATCGACGGCACCAACCGCCAGCTGGAAAACGTCCCCAAGCACAACGCGTCGGTATGGGGCACCAAGTCGTTCGCGCTCGATGACGAGACCAATCTGCGCATCGGTGCCGGGGTGCGGCGTTCCAGCGCCAATCTCTCGTTCGGCGCGGCATTCCCGGATGGCCTGCGCACGCCGTCCTATACGCTGGTCGATGCCCTGGTCGAGCTGGCTCGGGGACCGTGGTCGCTGGCGGTCAACGCCACCAACCTGTTCGACAAGAGCTTCTATTCGGCATGCCTTGCGCGTGGCGATTGCTTCATCGGAGCAGAGCGTAACGTCTTCGGCACCGTGAGCTACCGCTTCTGAGGCGATTGCACGGGCGGCGATCGGCGGTAAAAGGCAGCTGAACGGCCATGATGGGCCGTGCTGGACAGGATGCCTCTATGCCGCCGATCGCCGACCCGTCCCTGCCGTCTTGTTCCCCGCCGTCCTATCCGATGCGGTCGTGGCTGTTTGCGCCGGGCGACAGCGAAAAGAAGATGGCCAAGGCGGCCGACAGCGCCGCCGATATCGTGCTGTTCGATCTGGAAGACGCGGTCGCTACCGAAAACAAGCCGCTGGCGCGCACTCTGGTCCACGCGATGCTCGCCAGCCGCGAGCAAGGGCGCGAACGGCTGTGGGTGCGGGTGAACCCGCTCGACGGGCCGTACACGCTGGCAGATCTTGCCGCAGTGATGCCCGCGCGCCCCGGCGGCATCATGCTTCCCAAGGCCAGCGGGCGCGGTGATGTCGAACGCCTCGACCACTATCTCTCGGCGCTCGAAGTCGCCTACGGCATCGACCAGGGATCGACCCCGGTCATCGTGCTGGTCACCGAGACGGCGCAATCGATGTTCCACACCGGCGACTACAAGGGCGCGCCGCGCGTGGTCGCGATGAGCTGGGGTTCGGAGGATCTGGCCGATTCGATCGGCGCCAGCGCCAACCGCAACCCAGATGGCAGCTATGGCTTTACCTATGAGCTCGCGCGCAGCCTGTGCCTGCTCGGGGCGGCTAGCGCAGGGGTGACCGCGATCGAAACGATAGAAGCCGATTTCCGCAACCTTGATGGCTTGCGGATGCGCGCCGAAAAGGTCCGGCGCGACGGATACCGCGGGATGCTCGCGATCCACCCCGCGCAGGTCGAAGTCATCAACGCCGCCTTCACCCCCAGCGCCGAAGAGCTGGCGCATGCGCAGATGATCGTCGATCTGTTCGCGGCGAACCCCGGGGTCGGGACGATCGGCCATGAAGGCGGCATGCTCGACCGCCCGCATCTGTCGCGCGCGCAGCAGCTGCTCCGGCAGGCGGGGCAGGGCCAAGGGCGGGGATAATGCACAAGTTGCACCGCGTGGTTGCCGCACCCCTTGCGTTGCAAAGATGCAACACTATGTCAGCGGAGCAAGGGCACAGATAGGGCGGAGACACTCCCATGAACCTCGAAAAATTCACTGATCGCGCCAAGGGCTTTCTGCAGTCGGCGCAGACCGTGGCCATCCGCATGAACCATCAGCGGATCAGCCCCGAACACATTCTCAAGGCACTGCTGGAAGATACCGAAGGCATGGCGGCTGGACTGATTGCGCGCGCAGGCGGCAATGCCCCCGTCGCGGTGCAGGAAGTCGATGCTTTGCTTGCCAAGGTGCCCGCAGTGTCGGGCGGCGGGGCGCAGCAGACGCCGGGTCTGGATAATGACGCCGTGCGGCTGCTCGATAGCGCCGAACAGGTGGCGACCAAGGCTGGCGACAGCTTCGTCACCGTCGAGCGCCTGCTGCTGGCGATCACGCTCGCCAAGGGCACCAAGGCAGGCGACGCGCTCGCCAAGGCGGGGCTTACCCCCGAGGCGCTCAACACCGCGATCAACGATCTGCGCGGCGGCCGCTCGGCAGATTCGGCCAGCGCCGAGGAAAGCTACGAAGCGATGAAGAAGTACGCCCGCGACCTCACCGAGGCTGCGCGCGAGGGCAAGCTCGATCCGGTGATCGGCCGCGACGAGGAAATCCGCCGCACCGTCCAGATTCTCGCTCGGCGGACCAAGAACAACCCGGTGCTGATCGGCGAACCCGGCGTCGGCAAGACCGCGATCGCCGAAGGGCTCGCGCTGCGCATCGCCAATGGCGACGTGCCCGATTCCTTGAAGGACCGCCGCCTGATGTCGCTCGACATGGGCTCGCTGATTGCGGGCGCCAAGTATCGCGGCGAGTTCGAGGAGCGGCTGAAGGCGGTGCTCGACGAGGTCAAGGGCGCCGAGGGCGAGATCATCCTGTTTATCGACGAGATGCACACGCTGGTGGGTGCGGGCAAGGGCGAGGGGGCGATGGACGCCTCGAACCTCTTGAAGCCTGCCCTTGCGCGCGGCGAACTGCATTGCATCGGTGCAACCACGCTCGACGAATACCAGAAGCATGTCGAAAAGGACCCCGCGCTGCAGCGGCGGTTCCAGCCGGTGTTCGTCGGCGAGCCCAATGTCGAGGACACGATCTCGATCCTGCGCGGCCTCAAGGAAAAGTACGAGCTGCACCATGGCGTGCGGATCACCGACAATGCGCTGGTGGCGGCTGCGACGCTTTCCAACCGCTATATCTCTGACCGCTTCTTGCCCGACAAGGCGATCGACCTGATGGACGAAGCCGCGAGCCGTATCCGCATGGAAGTCGAGAGCAAGCCCGAGGAGATCGAAGCGCTTGATCGCAAGATCATCCAGCTCAAGATCGAAGCGTCGGCGCTGGGCCGCGAGAGCGATGCCGCGTCAAAGGACCGGCTGGTGCACCTGCAGAAGGACCTGTCCGAGCTCGAGCAGAAGTCCTCCGAGCTGACCACGCGCTGGAAAGGCGAGAAGGACAAGATCCACGCCGAAGCCCGGCTCAAGGAAGAGCTCGACGGTCTGCGCATCGAGCTCGACCAGGCGCAGCGGGGCGGCGATCTCGCGCGGGCGGGCGAGCTGTCCTACGGGCGCATCCCCGAGCTCGAGCGCAAGCTGGCGGAAGCTGCGACCTTCACCGAAGGCGCAATGCTGCGCGAGGAAGTGACCGAGGACGATATCGCTGCGGTCGTCAGCAAGTGGACCGGAATCCCGATGGAGCGGATGCTCGCGGGCGAACGCGAGAAGCTGCTCGCGATGGAAGAGCATATCGGCAAGCGAGTGATCGGCCAGGCCGCGGCGGTCGAGGCTGTGGCCAAGGCGGTGCGGCGTTCGCGCGCGGGTCTGCAGGACCCCAACCGTCCGCTGGGCAGCTTCCTGTTCCTCGGCCCCACGGGTGTCGGCAAGACCGAGCTGACGCGCGCGCTCGCTGGCTTCCTGTTCGATGACGACAACGCGATGGTCCGCATCGACATGAGCGAGTTCATGGAAAAGCACGCGGTCGCGCGGCTGATCGGTGCGCCTCCGGGCTATGTCGGATACGAGGAGGGCGGTGTGCTGACCGAGGCGGTGCGGCGCAGGCCCTATCAGGTCGTGCTGTTCGACGAGGTCGAAAAGGCGCATCCCGATGTGTTCAACGTGCTGTTGCAGGTGCTCGACGACGGCCGTCTGACCGACGGCCAGGGCCGCACGGTCGACTTCTCGAACACCTTGATCATCCTGACGTCGAACCTGGGCAGCCAGTATCTCGCCGGGATGACCGAGGACCAGAAGGTCAAGGATGTCGAGCCGCAGGTGATGGAAGTCGTGCGCGGGCATTTCCGCCCCGAATTCCTCAACCGGCTGGACGAGATCATCCTGTTCCACCGTCTGGGCGAGGAGCATATGGCGCCGATCGTCGACATCCAGGTCGCGCGCGTCGCCCGGCTGCTCAAGGATCGCAAGATCACGATCGATCTGTCGGACAGCGCCAAGAAGTGGCTGGGGCGGGTCGGTTACGATCCGGTCTATGGCGCGCGGCCATTGAAGCGCGCGATCCAGCGCTATCTGCAGGATGCGCTCGCGGACAAATTGCTGCGCGGCGAAATCCCCGATGGCTCGACGGTCAAGGTCGAGGATGGCGACGGGCAGCTGGTGCTGACGGTGGGGTGAGACGCGTTCCCCTCCCTGCAAGGGAGGGGTTTAGGGGTGGGTCGGCGGAATTGAGCTAAGCTCGCCTTGTAGCGGCGTACCCACCCCCAGCCCCTCCCTGAAAGGGAGGGGAGTCCATGGCTTCAGCTGCCCCCGATACCCCGCCTGGTCGTCAGATACGTCGCAAAGCTTCCCAGCCAGTGGCTGCCTTCGTAATTGTCGGCACTCACCGCCGCCAGCCCGCTGGTCGCGTGTGCCTGCGACGCTGAAAGCAGCGCAGGCACACGGGCATCACCGTCGGGCAAAGCGCTGGCGATGCCCTCCATTGCCCAGGCGCGCGACAGGTTGACCCCGTCGAGGTGGACCAGCTTTCCATCGGTGGGGTCGCGCACCTCGCCCGGCGTCAGCCAGTCGCCCGAGCCATCCACCGGGATCTGCGGCAGGAATGTGCCCAGCCAAGCGGCATAGTCCGCTTGCGGCATCACCCGGCGCATCAGGTCCGCTTCCATCAGGCAGGGCGAGAGAAAATCCTCGCCCGATGGTTCATAGGCCAGCGGGCAGTTGATGTCGGCGCGGTGGAATTCGAGTGTCTTGTCCGCCAGCTGCTTTTCGAACGCGGTATTGCCCACCTGCCGCGCGTAATCGATCATCAGCCCGAAGGCGAAAGCGCTCTGGTTGTGGGTGCCCAAGCGAATGGGATAAGCCAGCTTGGGCAGCCATTCCTGTGTTTCGGCAACGATCCGCGTCTCGAGCGGGCGCAGGGTCTCGCGCCAGGCCTTGAGCCGGGGGTCGTCGCTCTCGTCGAGCTCGGCGACCAGCTGCAGCAGCCAGGCGGTGCCATAGGGCCGCTCGAACCCCTTGCGCCCCTCGCCATCGAGATAGGCGAGTTCGGCGGCGATGTTCGCGTCGGTGAAGCTGCGATCCAGCGCGGCAAGGATCGCGGGCTTCATCGGCGATTGCGGATCGGTCTTGAGGATGCGCACCAGCAGCCAGTGGCCGTGGACCGAGCTGTGCCAGTCGAAACAGCCATAAAAGGCCGGGGTCAGTTCAGCCGGGGTTTGCGCGTCCTTGGCCGTGTTCATCACATGCGATATCTTGTTGGGATATTCCTTGTGCACGCAGGTCAGCGCCAGCCGTGCGAAGCGGTCGTTGACCGCATCGGGCCGCGCTTCGGGAATATCGGCAGCGGTGGTGTCGTTCGCGGCCTTTTCGGCGGGGCCGCAGCCTGCCAGCAAAAGCGCCGCTGCGAGCGCGAGGCCTGTCGATCTTTTCAAGCTGTTTGGTCCTTCCGCATGGTTGGCGGCGAATACACACGCAAAGGACGCCGATGGCAAGTTTGCCCGTCTCGAACTGGTGCTCAGTCGGCAGATGCACCCGGTGCATTTCCGGTCTTGCGGCAGTGCACAATAGCTGTCACATCTCATAACAATGACAGGGGAAACGCCGCACTTTGACGAGATGCTTCGGGCCGATGGTTCGGTGCGCGAACCTTATGACGAATTCTGCGCCTGGTACTCCAGCCAGGATGCCGCCCGATTGCGGACCAAGGCGCGCGATGCGGAAAACTTCTTTCGCCGCACCGGCATCACCTTTGCAGTCTATGGCGAAGAAGAGGCGAGCGAACGGCTGATCCCGTTCGATATCGTGCCGCGCATCATATCGGGCCGCGAATGGGCGCGCCTGAGCCGCGGAATCGAGCAGCGGGTGCGCGCGATCAACGCGTTCCTTTACGATATCTACCATCGGCAGGAGATCCTGCGGGCAGGGAGGGTACCCGTCGAGCTGATCGCCAAGAACGATGCCTATCTGCCGCAGATGATCGGCATGGATCCGCCCGGCGGAATTTACACCCACATCATCGGCGTCGATATCGTGCGCACCGGGCCCAACCAGTTCTATGTGCTCGAGGACAATGCGCGCACGCCATCGGGCGTGTCGTACATGCTCGAAAATCGCGAGACGATGCTGCACATGTTCCCGGAACTGTTCCGCAAGAACAAGGTGCGCGAGGTCTCCGATTATCCCCGCAAGCTGCGCCGCTCGCTTGCCGCAAGCGCACCGCGCGCGTGCAATGGCGCGCCCGAAATCGCGGTGCTGACCCCCGGCATCCACAACAGCGCCTATTTCGAGCACAGCTTCCTTGCCGACCAGATGGGGGCGGAACTGGTCGAGGGGCATGACCTGCGCGTCATCGACGGCCGCGTGGCGATGCGCACCACGCAGGGTTATCGCGCGATCGATGTGCTGTATCGCCGGGTCGACGACGACTATCTCGATCCGCTCACCTTCCGTCCGGAATCGGCGCTGGGTGTTCCCGGGATCATGGATGTCTATCGCGCAGGCGGCATCACCATCGCCAATGCGCCCGGCACCGGCATCTCGGACGACAAGGCGATTTACAGCTACATGCCCGAGATCGTTGAGTTCTACACCGGCGAAAAGGCGATCCTGGAAAATGTGCCGACCTGGCGCTGCTCCGAACCGGATTCACTCGCCTATGTGATGGAGCATCTGCACGAACTGGTGGTCAAGGAAGTCCACGGATCGGGCGGCTATGGCATGCTGGTCGGACCCGCCGCCAATCGCAAGGAACTCGCAGCTTTCCGCGACAAGCTCAAGGCGCGGCCGGGCAATTATATCGCGCAGCCCACCCTCGCGCTGTCCACGGTGCCGATCATGACTCGCCAGGGGCTGGCGCCGCGGCATGTCGATCTGCGTCCGTTCGTGCTGGTCTCGCCCAACGGCATCGACATCACGCCCGGCGGCCTCACCCGTGTTGCGCTGAAAAAGGGCTCTTTGGTGGTCAATTCCAGCCAGGGCGGGGGCACCAAGGACAGCTGGGTGCTGGACGAATGATGCGCGCTGTCGATGCCGAAGGGGCCCGCTGATGCTGGGCAAGACCGCAGGCGGCCTGTTCTGGATGCAGCGCTATCTCGAGCGCAGCGAGAATATCGCGCGGCTGGTCGATGCGGGCTTCCGCATCGCGCTCACCCGGTCGGAAGCGGCCGAGGACGAATGGGGGTCGGTGCTGACCACCGCGGGCGTGCGCCGCGCCTATAGCCAACGTTATGACAAGGTCGATGGCTCCAGCGTCATCAACTTCCTGCTGCGCGACAAGACCAACCCCAACAGCGTGCTCTCGGTCATCGAAAGCGCGCGCAACAACGCCCGACTGGTGCGCACCGCGCTGACCCGCGAGGTGTGGGAGGCGACCAACGAGTGCTGGATGACGCTCAAGGAAGCGCTGCGCACCCAGATTTCCGACAATGAGCTCCCCGATGTGCTGAGCCTCATCCGCCAGCAGAGTGCGCAGGTGCGCGGCGCGCAGAGCGGCACGATGATGCGCAACGACATCTATTTCTTCGCGCAACTGGGCGCCTTCGTCGAACGCTCGGACAGCACCGCGCGCATTCTCGACGTGAAATACTACGTGCTGCTGCCCTCGCTGTCCTATGTCGGCTCCAGCCTGGACAATGTGCAGTGGGAGACGATCCTGCGCTCGGTTTCGGCCTATCGCGCCTTCCGCTGGCTCAACCCGGGGGAAACCAATCCGCGCAACATCGCCCAGTTCATGATACTGGATCAGGTGATGCCGCGCTCGCTGTCGTTCTGCGCGGGCCGGATGGCGGGCGCGCTCGAGGCGATCGCGCGCGAATACGGCACCAGCGGTGCCAGCCTGGATCTCGCCTGCGCGCTGCGGCGCGATCTGGAACAGGCCAATATCGACATGATCGTGGACAATGGACTGCACCAGTTCATCCAGGATTTCATCAAGCGCAACAACGCCATTTCCGCCCAGATCGAGCAGGAATTCCGCTTCTATCTGTAGGTCCGGAGAGGGTCAGAGCCAAAAGGGTTAGCCGGTCAATCATGCGTCTGCATATCGTCCACCGAACATCCTATCATTACGACACGCCGATGCCTTATGCGCTGCAGCGGCTGCGCATGATCCCCAAGGATTCCGCCGGGCAGCGCGTGGTGCGGTGGAAGACCGAGGTCGAAGGTGGATCGAAACAGGTCGAGTATATCGACCATCACAACAACCATGTCGAACTCTTCAGCTTCAATCCCGATCAGCACGAGGTGGTGATCCATTGCGAGGGCGAGGTGGAGACCAGCGATCATGCCGGGATGGTCGGCCAGCATGGCGGATCTGCGCCGCTGTGGTACTTCCGCCGCGAAACCCCGTTCACAAGGCCGGGAGCGGGGATCCGCAAGCTGCTGCGCCAGTTCGACGATCCCGGCGCTGCCAATGGCGATGCGCCGCGGCTGCACGCGCTGTCCGAACTGGTGCGCGGCGCGGTCGCCTATGAGGTCGGCCAGACCGGAGCGACCACGACCGCGGAAGAGGCGCTCAATGCCGGGCACGGCGTGTGCCAGGATCATGCCCATCTGTTCATCACGCTCGCCCGTCTGCTTGGTTACCCCGCGCGCTATGTCAGCGGCTATCTGCTGATGAACGACAGGACCGAGCAGGACGCAGGCCACGGCTGGGCAGAGGTGCACGCGCAGGGGCTGGGCTGGGTCGGGTTCGACATATCCAACGGCTATTCCCCCGACGAGCGCTATGTCCGCGTCGCCACCGGTCTGGATTATCGCGAAGCCGCCCCGATCGGAGGGATTACCTTCGGCAAGGGGAACGAGGCGATGACCGTGACGTTGACTGTGCAGCAGGTTCAGGCGCAGCAATAGCGGTTTTTCCACATGCAATGTGGCCCTGGCGGCATTCGGCCTTGACCGATTGTTGCGCTTGATCCCTTATGAAACGCATGAGAGCAAAGGGGGAGGACGCTCCTATGACATATTGCGTCGGGATGCGCCTGGACAAAGGGCTGGTGTTCATGTCGGACACCCGCACCAACTCTGGTGTCGATAACATCAGTGTTTTCAAGAAGATGTTCACTTGGGAAAAGCCGGGCGACCGCTACATCACGGTGATGACCGCGGGCAATCTGGCGACCACCCAGGGCGTGATCAGCGTGCTCGAGGAGCGCACCAAGGCCCCGCACGAGCGCAAGCCCTCGATCATGGAAGCGCCCACCATGTTCCAGGTGGCGCGGATCATCGGCGAGACGCTGCGCGACGAGATCGCGCGCACCCGCTCGATCGCGGGCGAAACCGCCTCGTCCTCGTTCGGCGCCTCGATGATCGTCGGCGGCCAGATCAAGGGCATGGATCCCAAGCTTTTCCTGATCTACCCGGAAGGCAACTTCATCGAGGCGGGCGACGACACGCCCTTTTTCCAGATCGGCGAGACCAAATACGGCCGCCCCATCCTGGTGCGCGCCTATGACCGCGACATGTCGTTCAACGATGCGATCAAGCTGCTGATGGTGTCGTTCGATTCGACGATCAAGGCCAACCTGTCGGTCGATCTGCCGCTCGATCTGCAGATCTATGCCTCGAACAGCTTTGCCGGGCGCAACCGGCGGATTTCCGGTAGCGACCCCTATTACAACCTCATCGCCGATCAGTGGAGCGATGCGTTGAAGAACGCATTCCATTCGCTGCCCGATTATACCGGCTGATCGTGCTTGCGTGAGCCCGGTTGCCTCCCTAATTCGGAAGGCATGACCAACAAAGCACGCAACATCCTCGTTTTTCTGGGCCTCACCACCGCGATCGTCGGCGGGGCCGGGTGGTATTTCCTCAGCGGCGACACCGCAGAGCTGGATATTGCCGAGGTGAGCGGGCCATCGCCGGTTATCTCCGCGCCGCGCAAGGAAATCTTCCCCACCATCAACGTCGCCGATGTCGATGTCTGGGCCGATGGCGAGGCGCCCGAGGCCGGCAAGGGTCTGGCGGTAGCACGCTTTGCCGAAGGGCTCGATCATCCGCGATCGATGCTGGTGCTGCCCAATGGCGATGTGCTGGTCGCCGAAACCAACAGCCCGCCGCGCGAGAACAAGGGCATCGAGGGCTTCATCATGCGGATGCTGATGAACAAGGCGGGGGCAGGGGTTGCGTCCGCCAACCGGATCTCGCTGCTGCGCGATGCCGATGGCGATGGCCGGGCCGAATCGAAGACGGTGCTGCTCGAGGGGCTGAACTCGCCTTATGGCATGCAGCTGATCGGCGAGACGCTGTACGTCGCCAACACCGATGCGGTGATGGCCTATCCCTATACCCCGGGCCAGGTGAAGATCACCGGCGAAGGTCGCAAGATCATCGATCTGCCCGCGTCCAAGCCCAACAATCACTGGACCCGCAACCTGCTCGCCAATGCCGACGGCACCAAATTGTACGTCGCGATCGGTTCTGCCACCAACATCGCCGAAAAGGGATTGCCCGCCGAAAAGGGCCGTGCGCGGATCATCGAGATCGATCTTGCCACCGGCAAGAAGCGCGATTTCGCGGTCGGCCTGCGCAATCCCGTTGGCCTGGCATGGGAGCCCAATTCGGACGCGCTGTGGACCGTGGTCAACGAACGCGACATGCTGGGCTCCGATCTG